>Ga0180221_1000204_pt1 | contig 68202 bp, 56 predicted proteins | sample eDN5th37CKraftMG_FD_151339 | JGI IMG/M metagenome (GOLD analysis project Ga0180221, IMG submission 151339) | Enriched Miracle-Growth compost microbial communities from Emeryville, California, USA - eDNA 5th pass 37_C Kraft MG (version 2) (version 2) ... | reverse complement strand
CCGGCAAAGCTGTCCACGCCCATGACCCAGGCGGTGAAGAGGCCCGCGATCACGATCACCTGACTGATAGCGCCCGATAATTTCGGCCCGATCCTGTCGACCAGCAGTCCGTTCACGACCCGCAGCAGCGCGCCCGCCAACGTCGGCGTCGCGACCATCAGCCCCTTTTCCGCCGGGGTCAGCGCCAATGTCTCCGCGATGGAAGGCGCCAGCGGGCCCAGCAGGACCCACACCATGAAGGCGAGGTCGAAATAGAGAAAGGCGGCGATCAGCGTCGGCGTGTGGCCGGCTTTCCAGAAACTTGTGGCGGGCGCGGCCGATCCGGCCTTGTCCTCGCCATCCCAAAAGGCAGTTGCCATGATACGTCCCCATAAACGGCAATGGACATGAAAAAAGCCGCTCGGCCGAACGTCACCCAGAGGAGCGAGTCCGGTCAGCGGCTTTGCTGCGATGATGATGGAATGGCGGTCCCGGCCTTGGGAGGGCACATCCCGGATAAACGCGCTTCGTCGCGCGACTCTTATGTTATCCCGCGATTCTTTTCATGTTGCAAGGCACAAAATTACACCGCTTTTCAATGCTGCGGCGCAAAATCCGCCAGATAGTCCTCCATCCGCTCAGGATCGAAAATCCGCCCGTCGAAAAAGCGGTCGGGACCAAGGGTCAGTTCGCCCCGTCGCGATCCCACGCCCAGCGGCGAGGCGACCGCCCCTTCCACCTTCATGCTCGCGCCGGGCATCGGGAGATCGCTGTCCGCCAGCGCGCGGCGGAAGATATCAGGCCGGAACACCGAAGCCGCTTTCGCCGCCATGGCGGGCTCATGCGCTACCATCTTCCAACGGACGAGCTGGGAATAAATCCACAGCGCCTGACTGCGCCACGGAAAAGGCGTGGCTTCGCGGGCGAACAGCATGAAATCGGCCATGGGCAGCGCCGCCTCCCCCGCCCGCGCGACGACCGCGCCGCCAAGCGCCCGGCGGATGAGATCGGCGGGCTGGTCGACATAGCGTGGCCGGGCAAGCAACTCCGCCAGTTCATCGCGATGGGCAGGATCGTCGCACCACGCGGCCGCCCGCGCCAAGGCCCGCAGCAGCGCGTCCACCGTTTCGGGATTGGCCTCCATCCAATTCTCGCGGAAGGCCAGCACTTTCTCAACGCCGCGCTGCCATATCCGTTCGCCCACCGCCACCGTTTCGGCAAGGCCCGCTTCCACCGACGCGCTGCCCCACGGTTCGCCCGCGATGAAGCCGTCCACCTCGCCCGCGCGAAGCGCTTCCACCGTCAGCGAAGGCGGCAGCACCCGCAACAGCACGTCGCGGTCCGGGTCCACGCCCGCGCTCGCCAGCCAGTAACGCAGCATCAGCGCATGGCTGGAGAAGCGATGGACCACGCCGATAATGGGCTTGCGTTTCCACAGGCCGATGGCGGCTGCAAAATCATGCGCGGTGCCCAACGGATCGGCCAGCCGCGCCGCCACATCGGGTTCCAGCGCCTTGGCGAAATCGCTCGCCATCACCAGCATGTTGCCGTTGACGTTGAGCTTGTAAGGGGCGGCAAGCGCCGCGGGCTGCTGGCTGAGGCCCAGCGTCACCGCGACGGCGAGCGGGGCCAGCATCTGCGCGGCCTGCACCTGCCCGAAGACCAGCCGGTCGCGCAACGTCGCCCAGCTTGTCGTGCGGACAAGGTCGAGCGCGATGCCCTCCTCCTCCGCAAAGCCCCTCTCGCGCGCAACGGCCAGCACGGCGGCATCGGTCAGCGGCAGGAAAGCGATCCGCAGGGTTGTCGTCATCAGGCTCCTCCCAACAGGTCGCTGGCCGTGATGAGCGCCTGCGCCACGTCCACGATCTTCTTCCCCTGGTTCATCGCGCTGGTCCGCAACAGGGCATAGGCGTCTTGTTCCGACAGGCCGCGCTGGTTCATCAGGATCGATTTGGCCCGGTCGATGATCTTGCGGTCGGACAGCGCCGTGCGCGCCTCCTCCAGTTCCGACTGAATCTTCGCAAAGGCGTTGAAGCGGCGGACGGCCAGTTCCAGCACCGGCTTCACCCGCTCCTTCCGCAAGCCGTCGACCACATAGGCGGACACGCCCGCATCGATGGCCGCGCCGATCATGGCCTCGTCCGACTGGTCCACGAACATGGCGATCGGCCGGGCAAGCGCACGGCTGACGGTCAGCATTTCCTCCAGCGTGTCGCGGCTGGGGCTGCCCAGGTCCATCAGCACCACATCGGGGGCCATGCGTTCGAGCCGCGCGACAAAGGCTCCGCGCGGCGGCACGATATGGATATCGTCATAGCCTGCGTCGCGCAGCCCTTCTTCCAGGACCGTCGCCCGCAATCCGCTGTCATCGATGATGACGATTCTCATGCCGCCGCCCGAGCCATGACACGCACATCGCCGACCTTGATTTGCACGTCAATGCACGGCGCTCACACCGACCATGGCATCAATCAGACAAAGTATCGGGGAAGGAGCATGGAACCGCCTTCCTTCGATGGCATCTCTCCAGCGCCTGTCGCCCCTCACTGGACGGGCTGGACCATCTCCACCACTGGCGTGCCGGGTCTCTGCGCCGGGCTGGACGAACCTGCCTCCGCGCGACGGCGGAACTCCGACGCCATCGCCTGATGCATCGTCCGGGCCGAAGCGTCCGCGGTCGTTGACGCAAGCCGCTCGTGCATTCTTGCCCGCTCAAGACATTCCTGCGGGGTAAGGGCATCCGTCATGAACCGACCTCCTGCATGACTGTCGGGCATGGCCCAATCCCGCTACGCCATGCGATCCAGCGCCAGCGTCTCGACAAAGTCCAACCCGCGAAAAACCGGCATGGAATCTACGCCTGTTGAGCCTTGATGGAAAACGGAATCTGGCGGCCGTCGCGCTTTCCATCCGTCCGCTGCCCTTCACCGCATCCAGCCGGAGAGCGGCTGGGATCGATGGCTCTTCAATTCCTTCCGGCTCCCGGCATCGACTTCGCTCAGCGCGACTTCATAACCCCATAGATTCGCGAGATTTTGAAGCACCTTGGCGGTGTCGCCCGCATCCAGAAGCACGCCGTTCACCACCACATGCTCCAGCATCAGCGTACGGTCCCCGGCCAGATCGACGTCCACGACCTGAATATCCGGCTCCTGCTGCCCAATATCATATTCGCGCGCCAAGGCCCGCCGGATGCGGCGATAGCCCCTTTCGTCGTGGATGGCGTCGACCCGGACTTCCGAGTCGCTTTCCCGGTCGAGTATCTTGAACAAGCGCCATTGCCGGATCAGGCGCGGGCTGAGGAACTGCGAGATGAAGCTTTCGTCGCGGTAATTCGCCCATATGTCCTTCAATACCTCCAGCGGGTCGCCCGATCCGGCAATATCGCCGAACCATTCGCGGTCTTCCTGCGTCGGATCCATGCAGATGCGCTCCACATCGGTCATGATGCCGAAACCCAGCGCATAGGGGTTGAAGCTGCTGAAATGCCCGGAATCATAGGTCGGCTGGTAGATGACACCCGTATGCGACTGGAGGAATTCCAGGAACGCGCCGTCGGTGATCTGCCCCCGCTCGTGCAGCGTCGTCATGATCCGGTAGTGAGTATAGGTCGCCGCGCCTTCGTTCATCGCCTTGGTCTGGCGCTGGGGATAGAAATATTGCGCGATCAGGCGGACGATCCGCAATATCTCCCGCTGCCACGCCTCCAGCCGGGGGCCGGACTTTTCGAGGAAATAGAGGATATTCTCCTGCGGCAGACCCAGCGCGGCCAGCCGTTCGTCGCGTTCGACCGTCGCCGCCTTCGCGCCCACCGGCACCGTGCGCCAGAGATCGTCATAGATGCGGTCGCGATAGGCCTGCCGCTCGGCCTCCCGCTCGGCCTCGTGCCGCAGATCGCGGGGGCGCACGCGGGGATAGCGGTGCACGCCCTGGTTCATCAGCGCATGGGCCGCATCCAGCACCCGCTCGACCGCCAGTTGCCCGTGCCGCTCCTCGCACTGGGCGATATAGCGCTTGGCGAATTCCAGATAGTCGAGGATGCCGTCCGCGTCGGTCCACTGACGGAAGAGATAGTTGTTCTTGAAGAAATGGTTATGCCCGAATGCGGCATGGGCGATCACCAGCGTCTGCATCATCGCGCTGTTTTCCTGCATGATATAGCTGATGCAGGGATTGGAGTTGATGACCAGCTCATAGGCGAGGCCGCGCAGCCCCTTGCGGTAGAGCATCTCGTTGGTGACGAATTGCTTGCCGAAGGACCAGTGCTTGTAGAAGAGCGGCATCCCCACCGACGAATAGGCGTCGAGCATCTGTTCGGAACTGATGATCTCAAGCTGGTTGGGATAGACGTTCAGCTTCATCTCATCGACGGCGATCGGCTCTATCGCGTCATAGATGCGGTTGACGAGCGCGAAGTCCCAATCGCTGCCGGTAAACAGGGGCGTTTCCGCGCGCACGTCCATCAGCTTCGCGCCCTCTCGCCGACGCCCCGGCGCTGGAAGAGTTCGCGGAAGACGGGATAGATTTCCCGGCGATGCGCGACCTTGCGCATCACGAAATGGCGATGCGCCTCCGCCACCGGGGCATAAGCCTGCCACAGGGTCGTCATCGACTGCATCATCGTCGCGTCGGGGAACTCCTCCCGGCCGACTTCCAGATAAGCGACATATTGGGCCATGGGCAGGATATGGTCCTGCATCAGGCTGGCGACCCTGGGATTGTCCTGCATCATATTGTCGCCGTCCGACGCCTGCGCGACATAGATGTTCCAGTTGTCGGGGCGATAGCGGTCCGCCGCCACCTCGATCAGCTTGTCGAGCGCGCTCGACACCAGCGTGCCGCCCGTGACGGTGCTGTAGAAGAAAGTCTGCTCATCGACCTCCGCCGCCCGGTCGGTATGGTGGATGAACACCACCTCGACATGCTCGTAGCAGCGCGACAGGAACAGATGGAGCAGCGCGAAGAAGCGTTTCGCCAGATCCTTCATATGCTCGCTCATGGAGCCGGACACGTCCATCAGGCAGAACATCACCGCCTGTGCGACGGGGCGGGGCACGGCCTCGAACCGGCGATACCGCAGGTCGACCGGGTCAATATAGGCGATGAGGTTGCGGCGGCGGATGATATGGGCACGATCCTCGCGAAGCCGCTCCAGCAGGCCGGCATCCTCCGGCCGGGACGGGTCGCGGGCTTCGATCGCCGCGATTTCCTCTTCTATCCGCTCCAATTCAGCGCCGCTCGGCCGCCGGAGCGCCATGCGCCGCCCCATCGCCTTCTGCATGGTGCGGGGCACGGACAGATTGGACGGCGATCCGGCGGTGGAATACCCCGCGCGCCTGATCCCGTCGATCTCGCCGCCGACCAGCCGCCGCTTGGCAAGATCGGGCAACTCCAGATCGTCAAGGAACAGGTCGAGAAACTCCTCGCGGCTCAGCACGAACTGGAAATCGTCATTCCCTTCGCCCTGGCCCGCATCCGCGCCTGCCCCCTCGCCGCCTTCCGGACGCTTGATCCGGTCGCCTTCCACATAATCATGATTGCCGGGCAACACCCGTTCGCGATTGCCGCCCGTCGCCGCGCGATGGAAGGTCGGCTCATAGATCGCATCGCGGCCGATGGAGATTTCGCCCTCTTTATCCAGTTCGCGGATACCGCGATCCTTCAGGCTGTCACGCACCGCCTTCTGCACATACGCCCTTGCCCTTCGCAGGAAACGCTGCCGGTTGACCAGGCTCTTGCCGCCGGGGTTCAGGCGTCGGTCGACGATGTGCATGTCGGTCGGCGCACCCCCCTCATCCCGCCTGTTTCACGCGGATATACCATTCGACGAGCCGCCTCACCTGCCGCTCGGTATAGCCGCGCTCGATCATGCGGGAGACGAACTCCTCATGCTTGCCGGCGGTGTCGCCGTCCTTCTTCGACCCAAAGCTGATGACGGGCAGCAGATCCTCGACCTGGCTGAACATCCGCTTTTCGATGACTTCGCGGATTTTCTCATAGGATGTCCATGACGGATTGCGCCCATCATGGCTCGCGCGCATCCGCAGCGCGAACTTCACGACCTCGTTGCGGAAATCCTTGGGATTGGCGATTCCGGCGGGCTTTTCCGTCTTGGTCAGTTCCTGGTTGATGACCTCCCGGTCGAGAAGCTGGCCGGTGTCCGGGTCCTTGAAATCCAGATCCTCGATCCACGCATCGGCATAAGCGACATAGCGGTCGAACAGATTCTGCCCGTAATCGTCATAGGATTCGAGATAGGCTTTCTGAATCTCGTTCCCGATGAACTCGGCATAGCGCGGGACCAGTTCGCCCTTGATGAACTCCAGATAACGGGCCTCCGTCTCGGCGGGGAACTGTTCCTGCCGCACCATCCCTTCCAGCACATACATCAGATGGACCGGGTCCGCCGCGATCTCGGTCGTGTCGTGGTTGAAGGTCGCCGACAGCGCCTTGAAGGCGAAGCGGGTCGAAATCCCCGACATCCCCTCATCCACGCCCGCCGCGTCGCGATATTCCTGAAGGCTTTTCGCGCGCGGGTCGATTTCCCGCAGCATTTCGCCGTCATAGACGCGCATCTTCGAATAGAGATTGCTGTTCTCATGCTCGCGCAGCCGCGTCAGCACGGAAAAGCGCGCCAGCATGTCCAGCGTCCCCGGCGCGCAGGGCGCCTTGTTCAGATCGGAATCGCGCAGCAGCTTTTCATAAACCTGCCGTTCCTCGGTCGCTTGCAGGCTATAGGGCACCTTGATGACGTAGATGCGGTCGATGAAGGCTTCGTTATTCTTGTTGTTCTTGAAATTCTGCCATTCCGACTCATTGGAGTGCGCCATGATGATCCCGGTAAAGGGAATGGCGCCGATATTCTCCGTGCCGATATAATTGCCCTCCTGCGTCGCCGTCAGCAGCGGATGGAGCATCTTGATCGGCGCCTTGAACATCTCGACGAACTCAAGGATGCCCTGATTGGCGCGGTTGAGGCCGCCCGAATAGCTGTAGGCGTCGGGATCGTTCTGCGAGAGCATCTCCAGCTTGCGGATGTCCACCTTCCCCACCAGCGAGGAGATGTCCTGATTATTCTCGTCCCCCGGCTCGGTCTTCGAAATGGCGATCTGGCGGATGCGCGAGGGCATCAATCGAACGACCGTGAAGCGCGAAATGTCGCCGCTGAACTCATCGAGCCGCTTGCGGCACCAAGGGCTGATAAGGCCCGTCAGCCGTCGCCGGGGAATGCCGTAGCTGTCCTCGATCATGTCGCCATGGGTTTCTGCGTCGAACAGCGCCAGCGGGCTTTCGAAGATCGGGCTGATCTCCTCCCCGGCTTTCAGCGCATAGATGGGGTGCACCTCCATCAGCGATTTCAGCCGCTCGGCCAGCGACGACTTGCCGCCGCCCACCGGTCCCAGCAGATAGAGAATCTGCTTGCGCTCCTCCAATCCCTGGCTGGCATGGCGCAGGAAGCTGACGATATGCTCGATCGTCCCTTCCATCCCGTAAAAGTTCGAAAAGCTCTTATAGCGCCGGATCGTCCGGTTCATGAAAATACGGCCGAGACGCGAATCGCGCGACGTGTCGATGATCTCCGGCTCGCCGATGGCTGCCAGCAACCGCTCCGGCGCGGATGCGTGCATCAGCGGATCGTTGCGGCATCCCAGCAGATAATCCTCGACCGACATTTCGGCCTGATGCCGGTCGTCATATGCCCGCAAGAAACTGGAAAACAGTTCGCCATTCGCCATGTGTCGACTCCCGCAGCGGCAGTGGTCACGATGCAAGCATACCCCACCGAGCCTTGTAAAAACAGGGTGATACGGAAAATAACGGATTTGGCGCGCCTTGACGGGATCTGCCGGCTGCGAAAGATGACAACTCGCGGCCGCCGATCTCGAAACGACAATCTATTTGTCGAGCAAGCCGCGCAGATTGCGCTTGATGCGCCGCGCCGTCGACGGCTGATGGTCATAGGCGGGTTGCATGACACTAACGGCGATGTCCTTGCGCATGATGACGGATTCATCGTCTTTCTGATCGTCGCGTGGCGCATCGGCGTTGTTGGCGATCACCAAACCGGGACCTGGCAATGCCCCCGAACCATGGATGGTATCGGGGCTATTCGCTCTGTCCGCCGCGAACCGGACCTTTATGGCATCATACGTCCCGATCCGCGCCAGCTTCCACCGCGCTCCGTCGAACTGGTCGGGAAAGTTCAGGTTGAGGGCGACGCCGGCCGGCAGCAGCGCTTGCCCCCGCGATCGCTCCTCCAGCGCCTTGACCAGTTCGACGGTGAGCCTCGCCACCGTCTGCGAAGTGGGATTCGCGAGATGCTCGTCATCGACACTGCTCGCCGAAGCGCTGACGGCAATCGCAGGAATGCCCCGTGCAATGGCATATTGGGCATTGCTGACGGTGCCGGAACTGATGACGATGGCACCGATATTCTGGCCTTCGTTGGGACCAGAGAGGACCAGGTCCGGTGCCTTGCCCCATCGCTTCGCGGCGACGATATCGATCCCATAGAGCATGGCCATCACCGGTGTTCCATCGACATAGAAATAATCGTTCTCGAAGCCGGCCCGTGTCATCGGTCCGGCGCCGGGTTCTCCGGCCTCGGCGGCGTGGTTGCGGCAGTCCTCCCCCAGCGGGCCGAACGCCCTGCCCAGCGGGATCGCTGCCCCCATGCCGCTTTGATTTGCGCAGGGCACCGAAACGATGACATCATGCCCTTGTGCCTTCAACGCCTCGTAGAGCGCCTTCACATTGCTGGTCAGCCCATCATCGTTCGACAGGACGATGGTACGGGCCATCGCCGCCGCCGGCTGGGCGACGAGCGCGACGCCCATAAGAAACCTTGCCACGCTAGCCATGATCAGAACCGATATCTCAGTTCGACGCCATAGGTCCGGGGCATGTTGTACCATGTCCAATTGGCATTGGTCGTCCCATTCCCCGACACCAATACCGTGGACGTCTTATGCTGTTCATTGAAAATATTTTTCATCCAGAAAGAGCTGCTCAATGTTCCCGGTCCCACCAGGATTTCTTCAAGTCCGATACGGCTGTTCGCCGTGAAATAGCTGTCCGTCTTATAGGGATCGCCCGGAAAGGAGTGTGAACCGATCGCGTAGCTGCCGTCAAAATGGATGAACGGCGTGCCGATGGCGGTTTCAGCGAAACGGTACTGGATAGAGCTCGAAGCCGCATGCTTGGGTGTGTATGTGAGAAAGGTCGTTACCGGCAGCCCAGTGAATGGGTTCAGCGTAAGCGGCATCCTGTAGTGCAGATAGCTATAGCTGCCGTCGATCGTCAGCCCCGGAAGCGGCCGCAGGGCGGCGTCGATCTCTATGCCCTTGATCTTGGCCGTGCCATTGGCATTCATGGTTTCGAAGTTAGTTGGCGTCGCGGGATTGACGAAATCGACCTGGATGTCCCGATAAGACATGTCGAACAGCGCTATGTTGAAGCGCCCCTTCCTGTTCCAGAATTCGGTCTTAAGACCGGCTTCCCAGCTCTCCACCTCCTCTTCGCCAAACGAACGAAAGGTAACGGATCGGGAATTGGCACCACCCGCGCGATAGGCCACGCCCCAGCGCAGATAGACCTGCGTCGCATTGGAAACATCGAAGCTGATGGAAGCGCCGGGGTCGAGTCGCGAGGACGAGAAGCGATACGCCAGCGTGGATGGCACGCCCCTCAGCGTGGTAAGTCCGCCCCGCTTCTTGTCCTTGGTGTAGCGCAGTCCGCCGGTGAGATGCAGCCGATCATCGAAAAGCGCGGGATTATATGTGAGCTGCCCATAGAGCCGTCGATTTCGAATGATTGACGCTCGCGCGATCCGCAGGCGCATTGACCGGCTTGTCGACGATAGAATAGTCGGTGCCGGTCGCATTCCACGCAAGGCTACGGAACGAATAGGCCCAATCATTGGCGTCTTCCTCGTAATAGAAGGCCCCCAACGTGTATTTTAGCCGATCCAGCGAGCCAACGATCTGCAGTTCCTGGCTGAACTGATCCTGATCGACGTCCGCCAGGCTGGTCCTGCCGGAGTTGCCATTGGGCGAAAAGCCGTAAAAGGCCCCAGCCGCCTGGTCATAGGTCGTCTGGGAAAGCTTGCGATAGGCGGTGATCGACTTGATCTCGAGATCGTCGTTCACTTGCAGGCTGGCGGTAAGGCCGTGTCCTTCCACCTTGCCGATGCTGGACTCCAGCGGCGCGCCGAGACGTCCCCGAGTGACCCGCCGGGGTTCCTGCTGGATCAGGGGGCCGAACTGATGGCTGGCGGCTGGAATGAGTTCACCGATCTGCTCATATCCACCGGCAGAAGCATCGCGCGACTTGTCGAAGCTGTAGAGGAACGACAGCGATTCCGTCGGCTCCCACAGGGCCGAAACCCTGATGCCCCGCCGGCTATACGAGTTCCAATCTTTGGCTCCGGCTAAGGGGTTCTCTATCCACCCGTCACGTCGCTTCAGGACCCCGTCGATCTTCACCGAGATGCCGGCGAATTTCGGCAGATTCAGGTGGGTGACGAGGCCGCGCCCCTCGTAATTGCTGACCTCGAACTTCTGATCCAGCCCGAACTCACCGGTCGGCTTCTTCGAGACAATGTTGAGCGCGCCCCCGACCGCGTTGCGACCGAAGAGCGTGCCCTGCGGTCCGCGCAGTATCTCCATGCGCTCGACTTCGAACAATTCGCTGCCCAGGCCCTGAACACGGCCCAGATAGACGCCATCGACATAGATCGCGATACCGGCATCGCGGCTTATCTGCGCGGCATCGCCGGAAGCGATGCCGCGCATAGTGATGTTGTAGGAGGAGGCCCGTCCGGAAAACGGCGCGACTCGCAGGGATGGAATGGCGCCCGAAGTCATGTCATTGATGTTGCTGATACCAAGCGTCTCAAGCTGGGCGCTGCCCAAGGCGGTCGCGGAAATTGGGGTCTTCTGTAGGGATTCGGCCCGCTTCTGGGCGGTGACGATGATTTCCTCCAGGCCGAAGTCATTTTTTTGCGCAGGGACCTCTTCCACGAGCGGGGGCGTGATGGGAGCGGCCTGCCGATCGATATAGGAAGTATAGGCAATCTTGGCGGGAGGCGGGACCGATCTGATGAAATAGGCGTTGTCGCCGGACTTCGTGGCTTTAAGCGAGGTTCCTCGCAGCATCTCATCAAGGGCCTCCTGCACTTCCGCCTTGCCCCTGACCGAATTGGTGGTGACGCCTCGAAGCGCCTCGCCCGATGCCAGCAGGCTCACACCGCTCTGGCGCGCAAAAGTCTGGATGGCCCGGCTGGCCGGCATCGACGGCACATCGAAATCCCGCTTCTGGGCAAATGCCGGCACGGCGCCCGCAAGGCCGATTCCGGCAACCCCACAAGCCAACGCGAACTTCAAACTGTGCATCATGTCCCCTCCTCAATTCGGCTTCATTGCGCCTTTCAAGGGGGAGGATGCATCGGGCGATCAAATCCGCCGTCGAACAGGAAAATAGTTCTAGTCCCGCTTGCGCAAGATTATGCCCCTGCCTTGGGGAACCGCATCAAGATCAAATACTTCGGACACCGCCTTGGCAAACCCCATCGGATCGTCCGACGAGAATACGCCAGTCACGGTGTGATCGAGGATCGCCGGGTCATCGACTTCGATATGGACCGATCCATATCGATCGAACGCGGAGATGGCGTAGCGCAGCGGTGTGTCTTCAAAGGCGATCTTGCCTTCGCGCCACATCAACTCTCGGCCCAGCTCCGCTTGCGTAAGCATATGGCGGGACACCTTGCCGCCGGAGAAAACCCATACACGGCTATTCGCCGACACGCGCAGCGACGTGGCGTTGGCGGGCGTGAGATCCACTGCGCCTTCCCTGACCACCAACTGGGGCGCAACGCCTCCTATCTTCCGGATCGCGAAACTGGCGGCGACGGCGCGGGCCTGAAATGCGATCGCATCGACCACGAAAGCGCGTCCCGCCTCGTGAGCGACATCGAAAAGCGCCTCACCCCCCACCAGTTCGACCTTGCGCAGTCTTTCGCCGAACAGCACGCGGATTTCGGATTCGGTGTTGAGCGCGACCCTTGTCCCGTCGGTGAGCGCTATGTCCCGCATCTCGCCCCGCCTGGTGCGAAATGTCAGGGCTTCCGCCGGTTGTCCGGTCGCGAAGAAGGCGACAGTCAATCCAGCCACCACGGCTCCACTCGCCAATCCAAGAAGCGCACGGCGCGACATCGGCGCGATATCGTCCCGGTCATTGTTGGCGGCCGAAACCGGCTGAATTGTCCTCCGCTCCCCCGGCTGCACTACCAGCGGCCATTCGTCCGGATTGGGCAAATGCGCGAAAGCCTTGGCCCGGCCGACATGGTTGAACACCGCCTTTGCCCGCATATAGGCACCATAATGCCTGCTGTCCGAGGCCAGCCAAGCACCCAGCTCGGCCTGCTCGGCAGGTGACAATCCGCCATCGGCACGCACCAGCCATTCGAAGGCGCGCTCGTTAATGGGATTATCCCGCATGGTAGCGTTCATCGTCATTGTTGCCGATCACACGCTTTATCACCCGAATCGTTAGATGCACGAGCAATGCCATTTCTGCCTCGGCCAATTTCGAGAGCCAGCGAAGCCAAGCTTCTTGCCAGCATCTTCTGCACCGCGTTTTCCGATAATCCAAGCGCCTGGCCGATGTCCTTGTACGAAATCCCCTGGATCATGCGCAGCACGAACACGGACCTATTGGGCTCTCCCATCCTTGCCACCGCTTGCGCAAGCAGTCGGAGCTGCTCGCGATCCGAAGCGCAGGTTTCGGGGGAGGGCGCTTCATCAGCCGTGTGCAAATGCTCGAGATCGGCAATCACTTCGATGGACACCAGCTTGGCCCGGCGAACATGCATGAGCAGGATCGACCGGGCAATCTGTAGGAAATATGCCTTAGGAGCTACAATCTGCTCCACCGACGGCAGACTCGCGATCTTTGAATAGGATTCCTGGACGATGTCTTCCGCCTCCAAGCCTTCGGGAAGGCGCCAGGAGCCTACAATCCGCCTGATCGAACCTTCGTGAGGGACGATATTCCTAGATAGCCAGAGCGTCCTCGCGTCACCATCCACACCATTCACCTCCTTTTTCCCGAGCGCTTATCCGAGGGGACGAGTTCGATCAGGCCGAAGGGCGAATAATGATCGGGTCGGCGGACGCGCGGACAGTACGGCGATCAGCGCATCGATTGTAACCCCCGTCTCGATCGCCGCCCCCATGACCATATGCTGAACCGCTTGCCGCTCCAGCCCCGCGCGTCCGACGGCTTCGGCGATGACGAGTGCGCCAAGCGTTGCGGCAGGAATATCCCTGGGGTTGCCGCCACCCCCAGACCGCCGTGCGGACGCCTGAAATTATGGAGACCGGATTCATGTCAGGTTCCTCAACGGGGGGCCATGCGGAGCGCGCCATCGAGCCGCACCGATGCGCCATTCATGTAACCGTTGGTAATCAGGAATATCACCGTATCGGCATATTCCTGTGGTCTGCCCAAGCGCTTGGGAAATGGCACTGTGGCTCCCAGTGAATCCTGCACATTTTGCGGCAGGCCAGTGAGCATCGGCGTAGCCAATACTCCCGGCAGAATGACATTGCACCGGATGCCCTCATTCATGAGGTCCCTCGCGATCGGGAGGGTCATGCCCTTTACGCCCGCCTTGGACGCGGCATAGGCGGCTTGGCCGATCTGGCCGTCCTCCGCTGCAACCGATGCTGTATTGATGATGATGCCTCGCTCACCGTCTTCCAGCGGCTCAAGCGTCAGCATGCCCGCCGCCGATTTGGCAAGACAGCCAAAGGTTCCAATCAGGTTGATGTTGACGGTTCGCACAAACGCCGCGAGCCGATGGGCGACCGGTTGCCCGCTCGCCTTATCCCGACTTGCGGTCTTCTCGCCCGTTGCAATCCCCGCACAGTTGACCAGGATCCTTTCTTGCCCATGGGCGCCATGCGACTTAGCAAAGCCGGCGTCCAGCGACGCTTCGTCCGTCACGTCCACGTTGCAGAATATCCCGCCGATCTCAGAAGCGACGACTTCACCCCGTTCCGCATTCAGGTCAAAAATCGCTACTCGTGCCCCGGCTGCCGCCATGGCACGAGCAGCCGCTTCCCCCAGCCCAGACGCTCCGCCAGTCACAACAGCGGGAATATTCGATAATTGCATGCCGAGCCTCCTACTTTCTCCAGAATTTGAGTGATGGTGTAAGTCGCTATGGCGACGATAGCGGAGTCGTCGCTATGCGAGTTCGAAGCCCTCATAGTCATTATAGGCCACTTCCTCGCAGCGCCGGCGATAGTCCGGACCTCCGCCAACATAGACGAGGGTGCGCCGAACGACGCTGCCGTCAGGCTTGTGCGTGACCCTGATCCACCATGCGTTGGTGTCCGCCATGAGTGTCCGGGCAAAATCGGCGTAAACCGCTTCGGTCCACCGATCCTCGGCAGCCTGATCGGGCTCGGAGTAGGTCAGGCCGCGATCTCCCATATAGGTGAGCATCCTTGTCACCCATTCGGCCTGGAGAGCCCCGCAAACCCCCACGTTGCAGAATGCCGAACCGTTGTGCGGACCAACAAGGGTGAAGAAATTCGGAAACCCGCGCGCCTGAAGCCCGAGATAGGTCGAAGGGCCTTCCGCCCAGGCGTCGACCAACTTCCGATCGTTCTTCCCGCGAATGTCGATCCGGTCGAGCGATCCGGTCACGCCATCAAAGCCGGTCGCAAAGATAACAACGTCCAGTTCGTATGTCTTATCTCCGGTCTTGATCCCTTCGGGCACAAATTCCAAAATCGGATCGGTCTTTATGTCAACCAGATGAACGTTATCTTTATTGTAGGTTTCATAGTAGTTGGTTTCCATCGGGACGCGCTTCGCACCAAATGGATGATCGGTAGGGATAAGTTTTTCAGCAACTTCCTGGTTCCTGACACGCTGTCTGATCTTCCTTGCAACGAAGTCGGCAAGGAACTTGTTGGATTCCTTACTCAGCAGTAGATCGCGGAAGCCGCTCAGCCAAATTCCATATCCGGGCTGGTCGTAAAGCTCTTCGAAGAAGTGCGTTCTTTCCTCATCCGAAACCTCGGATGCCTTGCGCGTGTCGCGATGATAGGGAAAAGCGGTTGGTGTGGTTTTCACATATTCCAGAATGGTGGGATACCGCTTGCGGACGAGATCCATATCCTCCTTAGTCAGCGGGGAATTGCCAAGCGGTGTGCACCAATTGGGCGTGCGCTGAAACACGAAAAGGTCCTTGGCCGTTTCCGCCGCAATCGGGATGATCTGAACGCCCGTGGCTCCCGTGCCGATCACGCCGACCCTTTCCCCGGTGAAATCCACGTTCACGGGTTTACCATCGGCATCCGTCGGCCAGCGTGAGGAATGGAACGCCACTCCCCGGAAACTATCAATCCCCTTATAGTCCGGCATCTTCGTAGCAGAAAGGGGGCCTGTTGCCGAAACCAGGTAACGGCAGGAAATATCCTCACCATCATCAAGCCGCAGATTCCAGATGTTATTGTTTGCATCATACCTTGCGGAAACGACGTTCGTATTGAACTTATAGAGTCTCCTGACATCCATTTTGTCTGCGGCCGCGTTCATGTAACGCAGCATCTCGGGCTGAGACGCGAAACGCTCGCTCCACTCCCAATCGGGCAGAATGCCCTTCAATGCGAAATAGCCATAGGCATAGCTTTCCGTATCCAGCCGGCATCCCGGATAGCGGTTCCAGTACCAGGTGCCGCCCACATCCGGGGCGGTTTCGATGCCGACTACACGCATTCCGGCCTGATTGAGGAGATAGACTTGATATATGCCGGTTACCCCGCCGCCGATCACCACGGCATCATAGTTGGGAGTTTGATTTTGAGTCATCTCGGTCAGCCTCTTGCGTTGGGCACTGGATCCCAAGCCAATTAAATTTTGATCCAGCACATCGCGTTACAGCGAACTGATGCGGGTGGGCGGTTGAGAACGGGAAATCGCTGTGATCATCAGGCGAGTTGCGCTAAGCCCGCTCACCGCACGGATATCAGCCCGCCGTCGACGGGAATGAGCTGGCCGGTGATGAAGCGTGCGCCTTCGCTCGCCAGAAACACGAGGACCGGCGCCAGATCGGTGTCGGCATTGCCGAATTTGCCCCCAAGCGGAATCTGTTCGGCGGTCGCCTTATCATGAGCGGTCAAATCCTCTGGCGACAAGGCTTCACGAAAACGCTCGTACATGGGCGTCACGATATAGGGCAGCACGGCGTTTACGCGGATGCCGCGCTTCCCCCATTCCCGCGCGACGCTGCGGGTCCAGGTATGGACCGCCGCCTTCGAGGCCCCGTAGACGGCATTGTTGATTTCCGCCGTAAGGCCGGACTCGGAACCGAAATTTATGATCGCTCCGCCCTCAGGCATGTGCCTGTAGGCTGCGCCATTGGTGTAGATGGTGCCATTGACGTTGATATTGAAAATCCACTCCAGCGTGTCATCTGGCACATCATGCGTGGCGGCGTGGCGGTGCACACCCGCGATATGCGCGAGAACATCCAACCGGCCCATTTTCGCCACCGCCGCATCGAAGGCGGCATCGACGGCCGTGCGATCCCCAACGTCGCAGGCGATGAAATGAGCATTGCCGGGGCCCTTGGCGTTGGCCCTCTCCACGACAGAGCGGCCGCCTTCAGGATCGATATCCATGGCGAAAACCTCAGCTCCCTCCCTGACGAATGCCTGTACCGCAGAGGCTCCGATGCCTTGTGCGCAACCGGTCACGACGATCTTCTTTTCATTCAGGGTCATAAATCCGTCTCCATCCTAATGCCGACTGCAACCGCTGACCGCCGGCTCGATCTTTCACCACAATGATTAGCGAGTCCGCGTCTGGATTGAACGCGAACCTAATTATAATTAGCCTTACATGCAACAGGCGTTGGGTGCGACTGAAGGCACCACCAAGACGGTATCAGGTCAAACCTACCCAAAGAGCAGATTGATCACACCAAACAAACCTAATACATATTCGGTATTTCTGGAGGTTATCGCCCCTTCCACTCCGGCGCCCGGCGTTCTTTCCAGGCGCACATCGCTTCCTGATAATCGTCGGTTTGGGAATAGAGATCGATGAGAGGGTATCGCGCGGCTAAGGCTTCCTCCAGGCTGATGCCCAGCCCATCAAGCGCCGCCTGCTTCGCGGCTTGGGACACCAATGGTGCACAGCCCAGGATTTTATCGGTCCATTCCTGGACGGCAATATCCAGGCTTTCGAGCGGCACGACCTCGTTGACCAGTCCATATTGGGCGGCGCGCGGCGCATCGAGCGTTTGGCTGGCCACGATCATCGCCATCGCCACATGGTGCGGCAATTGCCGAACAGCGCGGTGAACAACCCCGCAATGATCGATGATTCCCGCCCGCGCTTCCGGAAGTCCGAAGCGCGCATCGTCGGCCGCCACGATTATGTCGGCGCACATGGCCAGTTCGAAGCCGAGCCCGAGCACATAGCCGTGAACCGCGCAAACCAAAGGTTTCCGAAGGCGTTGCAGGCGCCCGCCAATACCGGTCAGCCCTCCGCCAAAAGAGAGGCCACCGCCCCCCGTGGGCGGAGCGGCGATGTCTCCGCCCGCGCAAAAAGCGCGCTCGCCCGCACCCCGGAGGACGGCGACCCGTGTGTTCGGGTCGCCGTCAATACGTTCCCACGCGGTGGCCAGCGCCCGATCCATCTCATCGTCGATGGCGTTGAGAGCGCCGGGGCGGTTGAGCAGGACTTCGGCGACATGACCTCGCATGCTCAATTCAATGGACGCCATGACGATAAAGCCCCTGCCAACCCCCGATTAGTGTGCCAGCATGCCCGCATCGACGAGATGCTCGGAGCCAGTGATGTAGGAGGATTCGTCCGAAGCAAGGAAAAGGACGAGGTTCGAGACTTCCGACGGATCGGCAATCCTCCCGAGGGGTATCTGGGCAAGCGCCTCTCCGCCGACATCATCGGTCGCTTCCACCATCATCGGCGTCTGGATGAAGCCCGGATGGACCGAATTGACCCTGATATTATGTTTGCCATATTCCATCGCCGTCGCCTTGGTCATGCCCCGCACGGCGAATTTGCTGGCCACATAGGCGAGACTGGGGAAGCCGTAATTGGCGGCCATGCCGGCGATCGACGAGATGTTCACGATCGATCCGCGCCCGGCTCGGACCATCACCGGCAGCACGGCACGCATGCCATAAAATACGGAATCCTGATTGATCGAGCAAACGCGGTCATAGTCCTCATCGGTCAGCTCCGCGGTTGCGGCCAACGGCCCCAGAATTCCGGCATTGTTGACGAGGACATCGATCGTGCCGAAGCGCCCGACCGCTTTGGCGATGACCGCGCTCCATGCTTCCGGTTTCGTGACATCATGGGGTAGAAAGATCGCGGAATCGCCCAATTCCTGCGCCAAGGCGACACCTCCTTCCTCGTTGACGTCGGTCAGGACCAGCCGCGCCCCTTCCTGCGCGAAGATGCGTGCGTGCGATGCCCCCATGCCGCGTGCGGCGCCCGTGATAATAGCTACCTTCCCATTAAGACGGCCCATGCCAGATACCTCTCCTCAGGCTTCACCTAATCCATATTATGGAATAAGGATGCTAACGGGAAGGAAAATATTTATCAAGACGACATGAAGATGGAATATATTACCGATAACGAATACTTTTTTACAGGTAAAAACAGTAATATAAGTCAATTAACGCTGGGACATATCGCAGCAGCGCACGGCGCAAAAGAAATGTGTGATTCAGCCTTGCCACCTTGGTCATGTGAGGCTAATTTTGATTAGTTTAGTCGCGGCGAGAAGGATATGCGGTAAGGCGTCGAGGATCATTGAAATGAATCGTGTTGGAACCTCTCGGGCAAGCACAAAGGCACATCGGCTAGCTAGCGCCTCAAGGCATGCTGATCTCTGTGACGCCTACGAAAGTGGCCTCCATGCTCTGGCCGGCGAAGCGGGCGAGATCGCCTTGATGATCGGCAGCGCTTCGTCACAAGCCCCCGAAAAATGCTGCCTCATCATGCCATACGCTGCATAGGTTCAGGCCGACATTTCGCTGGTGGAGTTCGCAAGTCATCGGTTCGGTATCAGCGAGAATACCGAGGCTTTCCCCATCATCGAAAAACCGATGCCGACACAATGGCGGTCATCGATCCATTCATGAATTGAGAGAGGATGCTGAAATGAACATTGAGACGTTGTCACCGACTGCGGGCAAGCCGCGTGCGCCAGTTCCGGAATATGTGCCGGACGCGCTTGTGCGCGAGGTCGACGCCTATGCCCTCGATGGCATCGAAGAAGGGGTGCAGGAGGCGTGGAAGCGCGTGCAGCAACCGGATACGCCTCCGCTGATCTGGACTCCTTTGACGGGTGGTCACTGGATCGCGACCCGCGGCGCGGTGATCGATGAGGTCTATCGCAGCCCCGATCGGTTCTCGAGTCGAGTCATCTGGGTGCCGCGCGAAGCGGGCGAAGCCTATGACATGGTCCCCACCAAGCTGGATCCGCCGGAACATACGCCGTACCGCAAGGCGATCGACAAAGCGCTTAACCTGGGCGAGATCAGAAAGATCGAGGATGATATCCGCGCCATCGCGATCGAACTGATAGAGGAGCTTGCGCCTCGCGGGCAATGCGATTTCGCGAAGGACTTTGCCGGAATATTTCCCGTGAAGGTTTTCCTCGCGCTTGCGGGCCTCCCGATTGAGGACGCGGCGAAACTCGCCCCCTTGGCGAACGAAATGACGCGGCCTTCCGGCAATACTCCGGAAGAACAGGGCCGGTCGCTCGATGCCGCCAACAAGGGCTTCTTCGCTTATGCCGTCCCCATCATCGAGCAGCGGCGTGGCGGTTCGGGCACCGATCTCATCACCCGGATGGTGAACAGCGAAATCAACGGCCAGCCGATGCCGGAAGACAAGGCACTCGGTCTGGTATCGCTGTTGTTGCTGGCCGGGTTGGACACCGTGGTCAATTTCCTCAGCTTCATGATGATCTACCTGGCGCGGCATCCTGAAACCGTGGAGGAACTGAAATCCGATCCCATGAAGCTCCAGCGTGGTGCGGAGGAATTGTTCCGCCGTTTCGCCGTCGTATCCGATGCCCGTTTTGTGACGCACGATATGGAGTTCTTCGGAACGCAGCTCAGGGAGGGAGACCTGATCTTCCTGCCTACGGCGTTGCATGGTCTTGACGACACGATTCATGAGTGTCCGATGAAGGTCGACTTCTCGCGCCGCAACCTGTCGCATTCGACATTCGCGCAAGGGCCGCACCGTTGCGCGGGCATGCACCTCGCACGCATGGAAGTGATTGTCATGCTGCAGGAATGGCTCGCACGGATTCCACACTTTTCCCTGAAGGAGGGGTCGAAACAGATATATCATTCCGGCATTGTCGCTGCCGTCGAAAATGTCCCGCTGGTGTGGGAAAGCAAAACCCCGGCATGACTTTCGAAACAGATGCCGCCGCCTTCCGTCGGATAATGGGTCATTATCCGACGGGTATTTGCGCCATTACCGGCATGCACCCTGACGGGAAGCCGGTTGCCATGATCGTCGGCTCCTTCACATCGGTTTCACTAAACCCACCGCTCGTGGCTTTCTTTCCGGACAAGGCTTCGTCAAGTTGGCCAAAGATCAGGGCTTGCGACGGCTTCTGCGTCAATGTGCTCGCCGATGATCAGGAGGAGCTTTGCCGTGTGCTTGCATCGAAGAATCCCGACAAGTTCGACGGCGTGACACACGATCTGTCGCCACGCGGCGCACCCATTATCGAAGGCGCTCTTGCGTGGATCGATTGCTCATTCCATGCGATCCACGAAGCTGGCGATCACTACATCACTCTGGGAAAGGTTCACGCGCTCGACATTCATCATCCCGGAGCCCCATTGCTATTTCACAAAGGGACTTATGGAACCGTCACACCGTTGTCCCGGCCGTGATAAGTGGGCGGGTAGCGCTCCCACCCTCAGCGGGGCTTATCCGCTCAGGATTGCCTTCCCACAAAGCCATACAGGACCAAATCCGCCGCTTGTTCGGCGATCTGCGCCGGCCCCAGTTTCCCGGGCCTATACCAGGATGGAGAGGAGTCCAGCATCGCGATAAGGAATTTGCGCACCACCGTGGCATCGAGCGAGGTGTTTACGCCTCCGGCAGCCTGGGCAGCGATGATAAGATCCCGCCAGTAATTGTCGAAGCTCGAGTAGGCCGCCAGGACCCGTCCCTTCATTTCAGCGGGGAGATCGTCAAATACGCGCGCCACGGCAGAGGAATAACTGTCCCCCGTCAACAGGAAGTTGATGTGCGCCTCGATCGCGGCGCGAAGCCGAACCAGAGGCAGCGCATCGGCGCCCAATACCTCGACCTTTGTAACGATATGACGGCTGTTCCGGTAGATTCCCTCCATCATCACTTCCTCAACCAAATGATCTTTTGATGGGAAATGATGATAAATGCTGGGCGCCAGCATCCCTGCCATACGGGCAATATCACTGAGCTTTGCGCCAGCCAGCCCCTTTTTGCAGAGAGCCGCTGCGGCCGAATCCAGAATGCGCGTTCGGCCATTTTCTATTTGTGCCATATGTGCCCTTTAGCCGGGAATGATTGAAAAGCCAGCATCTGTCTGGCCGATTTCTTCATCCGGCAAAAGGCGTGTTCGGTACTCCGCGCGCGGGCGGATCGAGTATCTCGAACAGGCCGCCCGCAAACGGCTCGCTTGCGAATCTCTCGGCCGTATATCCCTGCGATCCGGTGATCAGGAAAAGACGGGAATAATCAGCGCCGCCAAAAGCGGGCCGCAAGCCGCGCTTCACCGGCAGGCGCCGCTCTTCCAGCAGGCGGCCGTCAGGAGCGAACCGCCGCAGATACCAGCTCTCATAGAAGGCCATCCAGATGCAGCCCTCCGTATCGACAGCCATGCCGTCGGGATATCCATCCTCGGGCTTGAACCTGAGGAAGTCCCGCCGGTTACCGAGGGTGCCATCGTCCGAGACCTCATAGACCCAGCTTACCAGCGGCATCGAATCGTTCACATAGGCGAATTTGCCATCCGGGCTGAAAGCCGGACCGTTCGCCGTGACGATATTGCGCTCCTGCGTGGATACCGTTCCATCCGCATTCAGCCGGTAAAGCTCGCCGGTGTTGCGCACATCGAGATTGCCGAGCGTACTTTCCTTGTCCTCAGTTGTCGTGCTTTCATCCCATTGGCTGGAATCGCACGAACCTGACCAATAGCGGCCCTTGCGATCGGTCACTCCGTCATTCAGCCGCGCGATCTTCGGGTTCGGGATAGGATGGACAACAGGCGCATATAACTTTTGCGCGGGATCGAGATGAACGAAGCCATCGGCCGCCGAGCCGATGAATCCCCCACTCGAGCGCGGCGCGAGCGCGCTCACCCAGTTAGGGGTGGACCATGTTCCCCGTTCACCATCCCGAAGGCGGTACCAGTTGATGCTCGGCGCTTCGATATCAACCCAGTAGATACAGCCGTCGCGTTCGTCCCAGATAGTGCTCTCGCCCAAAATCGCTTTGGCATCCCACAGGCACCGCCAACCTTCACCTTCCATCATCCTCATCTCACTTATCAGATTTGTCGTGACAATCTCAGACCCGCAAAGGGTTTGTCACCCGAAAGCGGATGCTGCACTCACGCCGCCGATGGGACCGGCGGCGAGACTATCGGCGCCGAAACATCTATGTCCTTGAGGTGCGGTAGAACCTTTCGTGCGAACAGCTCATAATTTTCCCGTCCGACCTCAAACGGCATGTCGCCGAACTGAGTATAGATGATGAAGCTGCCTACATCAAAGCGGTCGACCATAGATTTCAACTTTTCGATGACCTCTTCGGGGCGTCCCCATATCTGGAGATCAGCGAGAAAATTGTTGAATCTGTCAATTCCGTGCTTCTCAACGCTATTGGCGAGAGCGCCATAATATTCATAGCCTTCAATGGAAGCAAAATCCTTGTTGGCGAACTGGTAGAAGGATGACGTCGATCTGGCATATTCCACCAGATACTTGTCGCGCATCTCCTGGGCTTTTGCCGCATCTTCATTGACCGCTACAAAGGCCACCACGACCGGCTTGGGCGCGGGTTGCCCCTGCATGGCGAAGAAACGTTCGCGGTAACTTATGATATCTTCTTCGACCCGATCCCACGGCTTTTGGGCAATGATCATCAACCCGACATCGAGATTGGCCATCAGCTTGACGGATTCCGGCGAAACGGCCGAAGCAAATACGCGCCCACGATAGCTGGCATAGGGACGCGGACGCAATTCCACGCGCGGCTGCTTCAGGTAGGTTCCGTCATATTCCATGACGCCTGTTTCCAGAGCGGCGAGCAAGGCCTCCGCATATTCGCGGAAACGCTTGCGCGCCTCGCCCATGGGGACGCCGAAACCGTCAAATTCCTCTTTGCCCAGACCCCGGCCGATACCGAGGATCGCACGTCCTTCCGAATAATGATCAAGGAGTATGAAGCTTTCGGCGATGCGCACCGGGTTCTGCCAAGGGAGGACCGTGACGGTCGTGCCGAGCTTGATGCGCCTGGTCTGCCCTGCGACCCATGAAAGGAACTGCGGCACATTCGGCGTCATCATGTAGCCCGTGAAATGATGCTCCGGTGTCCAGATCGAATCGAAGCCCTGATCCTCGGCTCGCGCGGCGAGCGCAAGCTCATGCCGAAACACCTCCTTGTCGGTCACTCTCTCGTTCAGGTTCTGAAATGTCAGACCCAAGCCCACTTCCATCATGCGTCTCCTGAAATACCTCCCATACAAACTAATCGAAATTAGGCAAACTTTGCAATCAAATTCACGCCTTCATGGCTCGGCAGGACGATAATCATCCTGCTCGCGTCAGAGTTTATCCATTAATATGTTGATATAGCGTGATTTTTTTATCTACGCACCGCTAGAAAGTTAGAAGGCCGCTTGGCAGCCTTCTTTAAATCCCGGATCAGGCATGCGCCATTCGCTGTTTTCCGAACAAATTTTTTTTAGGGGAAACCCAAAAAGGCCCGCAGCCAAGTCCGCGCGCTGCCTGTTCGCATACATACGCAGGCGAACAGGCTCGCGCTCACGACTCGATCGTTGTGCCGTCCCCATATTTCCGGAATATATCTTGCGAGCTCGGTCCCGCGAACGATTGGACCACCGGCTTGAGGCCATCTGTCCGCAATCGATCCCTGATCGCCCGCACCTCAGGCTCAAGATGCAGTATTGCGTCACTCTCGGCAACCGCTCCCACGCCAGCGCTGAAACCGGCTGCTTCCATCGCGCGGTTGATGGAGCGCTTCTTCATCGTAAGCACCGCGGCAGGGATCTGGGCCATACGGCCCGCGAGGGCTTCCGCACACACAACCAACTGGCCCTCAGGGACGGCCGCATTAGCCCAGCCCCATTCCACCGCGATCTTGCCATCGATCCGGTTGCCAGGCAGAAATGCGAATTCCTTGGCCCTGCGTCCCCCCACCTGATCTGCCCATACCGGCGCGATAAAACCGCCTCCGATGGGGATGGTGGGCTCGCTGATCGTGGCGGTTTCGGAGACGATCAGGATGTCGGCAAATGAGGCGAGCTGCGCGGCAACACCGATACAATATCCGTGTACCGCGATGATAACCGGCTTGGGATGCCGCCAGATTGCCATCCACCGCTCCACATAAGATGAAAGCCGCAGCACATCATCCATGGCTGACCCCTGCGCATTATATTGGCCGAGATCCATCCCGGCGCCGAAGCCCTTGCCAGCTCCGCGAATGCCCAGTACCGGCGCGCCGGCGGCGCGCCGATCAGCGAGCACCTCGGAAAAACGTTCGAGCATCTTGCCGGAGAAAGCATTTGCTGCCTCCGGGCGGTCCAGAACGATCCAGTCAATCGTCTCGCCCGGCTCAAGCCGGATTCCATCTATAGCCTTTGCCATTATCCTCACCTTTCCGCCCTCATGCCGGCCGTGCAGGGCGCATCAAACCCTGAATGGAAGACACATTGCCGTCACGATCTGCTCCATCGTATCTGCAAGTGCGCTATCGAACACTTCCTGATGCTCGCCCCCCTGTCCGTTGTGCCGAACAAGGAGATAAAGGAACATGAGGCTAACATTCACCAATCGACGCTGCGCCACCGCCGAGGGCAGATAATCCACCCTTGCGCGCAGGAGATCGAAAGTCCTCTGCAAATTAGGTGGCGCTTCGTGCCCGAAGACGCCGAAATCCCGCCAATCATTCCTCAGCAGATATTGTGCCAGGAAGTTGCCGTAGGAGCCGCGCCCATCTCCGTTGATCTGAAGCTGCGGGAGAAATACGACCTCAAGGATTGAGCGCGCATCCTTGGTGAGTCCGCGCCCGTGCAGATCTGCCAGCATGGCGCCGCGCGCTTCTTCCATCTGCGCCATACGATAGTCGAATATTGCCTGCACTAGGCCTTCGCGCGAGCCGAAATGATATTGCACGGCAAAATGGTTGCCCTGCCTGGCCTTCTGCGCGATTTCGCGGAGCGATACGCCGTTGATGCCAGACTGCGCGAAAAGGCGTTCCGCAGTGACGATCAATCTGGTTTTGGCATCGAGATTATCGCAATCGTGTCCCGGGGTCGCCACCTCCCCACTTTCCCGCTCGTCCTTTTCACCCAGTTTCATCGCTGCGCCGATCGCTCTAAGTCAATTGTTTCATACTTCACTTAAGCATGGAGTAAGCTTGATTTAGCGGATTGTCCATCACCCTCATCCTGCCGACGGATTATCATACAAAATATTCCATTATAACATTGCTTTATCTCACTTATCTGATTTGACCCGATCTAGCCCGCCGATAGCTAGGGTGGCAGCCATTTTGCTCCACAACCAAGTCCGACCAGACTTTCGTGACTCTCTTCAACAAATCTGTTTACAAGTGGCTTAAATTAATTCAGCCTAAGACTCGTTAGGGAGGATGGAGCCGAGTCCATTTCCCGGAACCATGGAGAGCGATGATGCCTATGCAGACCGGCCTGATTTTCCACCCGTACATGCGTCCCGGGCGGACGGCGCGACAAACCTTTGAGTGGGGCGTGCAAAGTGCGGTTCACTGCGACAAGATCGGCTTTACGACGATGATGATCTCCGAGCATGCCTCGCAGATCTGGGAGAATATCCCCAACCCCGAACTGATCATGGCCGCCGCAGCCCTGCAGACCAAGAACATCAGTTTCGCGCCTATGGCGCATATCCTGCCTCATCAGCATCCCACCAAGCTGGCGATGACCGTAGGCTGGCTCTCGCAGATCCTGGAAGGACGGTACTTCATGGGCATCGGCGCGGGCGCCTATCCGCTGGCCTCCTACATGCATGGGATCAAGAACGGTCAGGACACTGCTTTCCTCAATGAAATGGTACGTGAGTCACTTTTCATTATGGAGAAGATCTGGAAGCGCGAGCCCTTCTTCTACGAAGGCAAGTTCTGGTCCGCCGGTTTCCCGGAAGAAGAAGCTGCTGTAACGGAAGAAGATGAGCAGCATAAGCTCGCCAATTACTCCCCCTGGGGTGGAGATTTCCCGGAATTCGCTGTCACCGGCTTCAGCTACAACTCCCCCTCGATGAAACTGGCGGGCGAGCGCAATTTCAAGCCAGTGTCGATCTTTTCTGGCATCGATGCCCTCAAAAAGCACTGGGAAACCTATTCCGAGGCGAACATCAAGGCAGGGTTTACCCCGGATCGGCAGCGCCACGCCGTTTCGCAGACCGTCTTTGTCGGGGATACCGATGCTGAAGCCAAGCGAGAGGTGATGGAAGGCCCGATCGGCTACTGCTTCAACCGCTATCTGATCCCGATCTGGCGCCGCTTTGGCATGATGGACGGCTTTGCCAAGGATGCTGGTATCAACCCGGCCGACGCCGATCTCGAATTTTTGGTCGACAAGGTTTTCGTTGTCGGGTCGCCGGATACCGTAGTCGAAAAACTCAACGCCTTGTTCGAAAAGACTGGCGGTTGGGGCACACTGCAAGTCGAGGCGCATGACTACTATGATGACCCCGCGCCCTGGTTCAATTCACTTGAACTCATTGCCAAGGAAGTAGCCCCACGCGTCAAACTTCCCGCCAGCACGGCAACGGAAGCCGCCTGATCGGGTTTTGAGGGCCATCCTGCCTTTGCTTCGGTGCGCTATAATGGGGCGCCGAAGCACTTTTCCGCTTGTTCAAGCATTCCTGATCCGGTGATAGACCGCGTGGCTTGCTGCCTATGTTATCGGTCAGCGATGCTTCCTCGCCTTCCGATGAAAACCCGCAAAACACGCTTATACAGGCGAACGCGACACAATTGAAGTTAAGGGGAGAGCACATGAAAGAGACGACCATAACTCATCGCAGAGATGCCATCGCCGGGCGGCATCCGCGGTGGCAATGGTCTAATCTCCATGGGTATCTCGACTGGAGCCTCGGTGATTTTGGTGATCGGCCGCTCGTAATCACCGATGACATGATTCTGACCTATGATGAGGTTGCGGCTGTTTCGCGCCGCCTGGCGGGCGGCCTGGGATCGCGAGGGATCATCAAGGGTGAACGTGTGGGCCTTGTCATGGCCAACGATCCGGTAATCGTGCCCTTGCTTTTCGCAATCTGGCGTGCCGGTGCCATCGCAGTGCCTCTCAATACGCTCTATCGTCCCGATGAAATCGAGTTCACCGTTCGCGAAGCCGGATGCGCGCTGCTGATTGCGATGAGCAGCTTCGGTTCGCGAGACATATCCGGCGAGCTTGACGAGGCCCTGCCGGGCTGGCGTGAAGGCAAATGTCCTGCCCTGCCCGAACTGCGCGGCGGATTGATTTTCGATCGGACCAATCCTCAGCAATTCTTCGACGATCTGACGGACCCAGGCGCTGTTCCGGCAGAGTGCGGCCTGCGCGGCGAAGATTCCGCCATTATCATGTTCACATCAGGCACAACGGGTTCGCCAAAGGGCGTCGACATTACGCATGACAATCTTCTGCGCGCCTCTTACGCGGGTGCCTATCATCAGGCCTTCGAGGATGGACGGCGCGCGGTCTTTTCGTTGCCGCTCTATCATGGCTTTGGTCTGGTCGTGGGGTTGCTTTCCGGCATGATCGTGGGCGGAGCCATCATACCACTGCTTCGCTTTGATCCGGATGCGATCCTGACCGCGATTGGCCGCCATCGCGCGAACTATCTCATGGGCGTGCCAACCATGACCATCGCGCTGCTGGAACAGGCCAAGCGCGGCCAGTATGACCTTTCCTCGCTTACGGCGATCCACAGCGCCGCGGCCCCAACGCCAAGCTGGGTCTGGGTCGAGGCTCAGAAGACGTTCGGTTGTGAGGATATCATAACCAGTTACGGACAGACCGAAGTCACCGCCACAGTCATCTGTACGGTCCCCGGCGACTCCATCGAGGTCGTTTCGCAGACGCAGGGACGCATCGTCGAAGCGGGTATCGCGGGCCTTCCCGATCAGGAGGGCAGAATCGCCGAGTTCAAGACAATCGATCCCGAAACCGGCGCGGACCTGCCATGGGGCAGTCCGGGAGAGTTGTGCTGTCGCGGTCCGATGAATAGCAAAGGCTATTTCCGAAACCCCCAGGCCACGGCCGAACTCTTTCTGTCCGGCGGCTGGATCAGAATGGGTGACTTGGGCCAGTTCCGGGAGGATGGCAATCTATTCCTCACCGGCCGCTCCAAGGAATTGTACAAGAGCCGGGGCGAACTGGTGTCGCCAAAGGAACTCGAACAGATACTGACCGCTCATGAAGGCATAGCCCAGGCATTCCTCATCGGCATGCCGGACGATCGCTATGGCGAGTGCGGATGCGCCTGGATCGTTCGCGCGGAAGGCAGCGCTTTGACCGAAAGCGAGATCAAGGATTATCTCCGCAGCCGGGTCGCAGCCTACAAAATGCCACGCGATATCTGGTTCACCACCGATGACGCGCTTCCCAAGACCGGCACCGGCAAGGTCCAGAAGGCTCGCCTGCGCGAGCAGGCGCTGGCCTTGGCGGATGCCGGCAGGCCTGTTCCCACAGACTCCTGAAAAGAGCGCTCTCATGCCGCAAAATCGGGTATCACCCATAGAAGACATCATTCAGGACGCGATCGAAGGGCGGCCTTATATTCTCGTGGATGCGGATGATCGGGAAAATGAGGGCGATGTCATCATTCCCGCGCAATTTGCGACGCCGGCACAGATCAATTTCATGGCCCGCTACGCTCGCGGCCTGATCTGCCTGGCCATAACGCGTTCCCGTGCTGACGAGTTGAAACTGCGGCCGATGACCGACCATAATGAATCGGGCCATGGCACCGCCTTCACCGTGTCGATCGAGGCGCGCGAGGGAGTGACAACCGGCATATCGGCCCACGACCGGGCCCACACCATTGCTGTTGCCATTGATCCCTCGAAAAGCTCGGACGATCTGGCGACGCCGGGGCATGTTTTTCCTCTGACCGCCCGTAACGGCGGTGTTCTCGTTCGCGCGGGTCACACCGAAGCGGCGGTCGACATCTCCCGCTTGGCAGGCCTCGCGCCCGCCGGCGTGATCTGCGAAGTCATGAACGAGGACGGGACTATGGCCCGCCTGCCCGATTTGCTGCGCTTTGCCGAGATTCACGGCCTGAAAGTCGGGACGATTGCCGACCTCATCGCCTACAGGCGCCGGTCCGAGCGGCTGATCGAATGCGTGGTAAGCGCGCCCTTTGAAAGCCATTATTCCGCAGTTCCTCTCACCATCCATGTCTATCGGGATCTGGTCGACGGCGGCGAACATGTGGCTATCGTCAAAGGCCGAATCGAGCGCGACTTGGATACGCTGGTTCGCGTCCATCAGGTCGATCTGACCGCCGATCTTCTTGGCTGGACTGCCGCGCATCACAATTACGTGCCGCGCGCGCTCAAGGAGATCTCCCACCACCAGGGGCCGGCGGCCGCGGTGTTTGTCCGCGATCCGAGTCCGACCTCGATATCGCGACGGATTGGAGGTGGCCGACGCCTCTATCATGAGACAAATGCAAGCCGTGATTATGGCATCGGCGCTCAAATTCTTCTCGATCTAGGCGTCGGACAGATGACGCTGCTGACGTCCAGCAAGGCCAAACTGGCAGCGCTGGAGGGATTCGGCCTGACGGTGACAGGCCGCCTCGAGTTACGCGAGGAAAACCCTGTACCCCCTCTCCGCCGCAATCTCGATTGAGCGGGCCGGGTGCAGGTCAGCGCTTAGGCGAGCAATGAAAGCGATAGGCAGTCCGAGGGTCGATCAGCAGATATGCCTATGCTCCCCTAAGCCCATGCGCCATATCACCTAATTTGTATTCGGAAATAGAGCGCGCAAAAACGGAAATCCCCTAATTCAACCATTGACTCTCCAGCATGGATTGGCTCTGCCATCTCCATGTCTTCAATCGCTTATCTCTTGAAATATGTTCAATAGGCTAGGCTCAGCCTATACGAACCGTGGCGGTCCCACCATTTCATCCTCCCCTGTCGCGGCTGCCTAAATGGCATTGACAACTCCCTAATTATTATTAGTCTGCTGATGCAAGATATGGCTCCAGCAAGGGGCTGAAGCCCAAGGGGAGAGTGACAAGTGAGAATGGCACCCAGAATCAAAAAGCGCCTGGCTTGCGGGATTGCGCTGAGCGGACTCGTCGCCGGAATGCCTGCATTCGCGCAGAGCGCAGCTGAACAATTGAATAACGAAGCGTCCAGCAACACGCTTGTCCCGGGCGAGATCATCGTCACGGCTCAGCGCCGTTCAGAAGCATTGTCAAAAGTCCCCGTGTCGGTCTCCGCATTCAATGCCGAGATGCTGCAGGATCGCAACGTCTCCAGCGAGCAGGACCTCGCGGCGCTGGTGCCCGGCCTGATCGTCAAGAGCGGGCAGAACTCCAACCAGGTCAGCTTCACCCTTCGCGGTCAGACGCTTGATCCGTTCTCCGGTTCGAGTCCGGCGGTGCTAACCTATGTCAATGAAGCTCCCCAGAGCGCGGGCAATACCGCGACCGCCTTTTTCGACCTCAGCTCAGTGCAGGTCTTGAAGGGGCCGCAGGGCACTCTGTTCGGCCGCAACGCGACTGGCGGCGCGATCCTTTATGAAACGACGAAGCCGGGCGACGTCTTCGGCGGTTACGCTACAGTCAAAGGGGGCGAGCGCAACTACATCCAGATCCAAGGCGCACTCGATATCCCACTCTCTGACGCCGTGAAAATTCGCGTCGCCGGCGACTACAATAAACAGGACGGCTATATCCGCAACGCCAGGACCGGCAGCACGCTAGGCGACACCGATGCGCTTTCCGGACGCGTGACCCTGGTGATCGAGCCTTCGTCCAGCTTCAAGAACACCACCGTGGCGCAGTACAGCGATTTCGGCGGCACCGAAGGCGCCGGCGGCCTTTACTCATACCATCAATGCGGCGAGGTCAACAACGGATACAAGCTCACCGATACGCTCGACTGTGTCTATGGCATGAACAGCCCCTTCGCGCCGACGCTCGGGGACGGTCCGATGGGCGAAGGTACTTGGCCCGGCGCGGTGCCGGGCTATCTCGCCTGGCAGAAAGCTCATCCCTACGAAGTATGGCTTAGCTATGACTTGCCCCACAAGGCTCACGCGGCTTTCGTCACTAACACCACCGAACTGGAGGTCGGGGACAATCTCACTCTGAAGAACATCTTCAACTGGGCAGACGCCTTTGCAAGAACCCCGGGAATTCTCTCCGGCTCGCCCTTCGGCTCGCTGAACCTGTACAATCGCACCGGCTTGGGCAATGGCCGTCCAGGCGGAGAGGAATTCTCAACCAAGGCGATTTCGAACGAACTGCAGTTGCAGGGCAAATCGGGCAGGCTCGAATATATTGTCGGCGCCTTCTATTCGAACACCAAGAAGAAGGAATACGTCCCCGTCATCGTCGGTGACGAACTGGCCACGCCGTTGGCCGACATCGCCTATTATTATCACCAGCGGTCGGAATCGAAAGCCGTGTTCGCGCAATTCAGTTACGAGTTGACCGATAAGCTCAAGGCCACCGCCGGGGGGCGCTATACCTGGGAGACCGCGGGTCTCGACCAGATCGAAGGAAGCCTGTTCAACCTCACCGGCACCACGCCGCTTCGCCAGAAGGCGAAGCTCCACGACCCGAGCTGGACCTTCAACCTGCAATACCAGATCAATTCTCAGAACATGGTCTACTTCTCCCAGCGCGGCAGTTTCCGCGCTGGCGGTTTCAACGGCGCAGTAGTGCCCTTCAACGACACCAATTTCTTCGATAACGAAACCACATATGATTTCGAACTCGGCTATAAGTTCGCCGGGCACCTCGGCGACATTGCATCGCGCTTTAACATCGCGGCCTATCGCCAGACCGTGAAGAATGCCCAGCATTCGATCTACGCGCTGGTCGAAGGCAATCCGGCTGCCTTCACTGTCAACGTGCCGAAAAAGCGCATCCAGGGCGTTGAGTTCGACGGAAATTTCCAGCTCGCGTCGTGGCTCGAATTCGGGTTCTCGGGTGCCTATACCGAGGCCAAGTTCACCAAGAACATCGTCGACCTGTCCTCGGCGACCGGCGTTGCCGGCTTCACCATCCCCTTCGACACCTATACCGATGCTCCGAAGTGGGCAGGATCGGTTTATGGCGTCATAGGGTTGCCGATCCCGGAAGATATGGGCACGGTCAAGTTGCGCACGGACGTCTTCGGTCAGACCAAGACCTATTTCTCCAACAATGAGGGCTCGATCACGCCTCGTACCCAATTGCCGGGCTATGTGACAGTCGACATGCGGCTGAGCTGGGACAACATCAGCGGCAGTGGCTTCTCGGCTGCCGTCTATGCCAAGAACCTGTTCGACAAGCTCTACTACAATTCGGGATATGTCGAAGGCGCGAGCGGCGGATTCAACACCGCGATCTGGGGCGAGCCGCAGACGTTCGGCGCGGAAGTCACCTTCAGGTTCTGAATTCGGTTGATGGTGGGCGGACTATCCCGCCCATCTGTTTCCAGGTCCGCGATTAAAAGCCTTGAACTTCAAAGCACGGGCATAAGACTCAAATAATGGACAGTTGACGTCACCAAAAGCGTTGAAAAGTTCTCGGGAGCGGAAATAAAAGATAAGATGCATAACCTGGACATGTGCTGTTCGATCGTCGCCCGATTGGATGAAGTGGTGATCGATCCACAGGTGAAAGCACGTGGCCTGCTGGATCGGAAAGTTGGCCTGAGTGAGGCCGCCGTCCCAGCGCTACCGCTGCCCATAGCCCCGCGATTTCTAAGCGCCGCAGCGCTGTCCCCTGCTCCACAACTCGAAAAATGCTGTTTCGACACGGCGGCAATGGGCGGCCATGAACGACAAGACACGATTAATATCGATCGTGCTTTCTAATCAATGTTGTTTTTACGGAGGACGTTATGGGAAGACTTGCAAACAAGGTGGCTCTCATCAGCGGAGGTGCCCGCGGCATGGGCGCGGCTCACGCCAGGGAGATCGTCGCCGAAGGCGGTAGCGTTGTCATCGGCGACGTACTTGATGAGGAAGGAGAGGCGCTGGCTGAAGAGATTGGCGAACGGGCGCGGTTCATCCATCTTGACGTTACAAGCGAGCGCGACTGGGCCGACGCCGTCGCTCTCGCCATGGCGGAATTCGGGTGCCTCAACGTGCTCGTGAACAACGCCGGAATATGCACGATGGGGTCCATCGAGAATTTCACTCTCGACGAATGGAACCGCATCATAAACATCAATCTGACCGGCCAGTTTCTGGGGATTCGTGCAGCGACGCCAGCACTGGTGCAGTCGGCGCCATCGTCAATTATCAACGTTTCCTCGACGCAAGGGATCGAAGGCATCGCTGGGCTTCATGGCTATACCGCATCGAAATTTGCTGTGCGTGGCCTCACCCGTTGCATTGCAATCGAACTTGCCGATCGAAGGGTGCGAGCGAACACCATATGTCCCGGCACAATCGCCACGCCGATGAATGAGGGCCTTGATGTCAGCGGTTTCAACCCAATGAAGCGCAAGGCCAATCCCCAGGAAGTCGCAAAATTGGTTGTTTTTCTCGCCAGTGATGAATCCCCGTTCATCTCGGGAGCCGACATCCTTATTGATGGAGCTGAACTGGCGGGGCATGGCCCTTTGGTTCAACTTTGATGATGCCGCCGCGTGCGGTGGGCGGATCGACGCTTTTGACGGGTATCTTGGCCGCCAGGCGCAAGCGCAACCATTCGAGCGCTAGCCTAGCGAGTCGAGGTCCATAGCAAGAGGGATGTGCGAATCTGCGGTACGCACACCGAGTTGCTGCGGACCCTCACCGCCGCATCTGGTGTAGAGGCGGCGGTGCTAGGGACTCGTGGTTTTGGACCGAAATGGTGCCGCTTACAGGACTCGAACCTGTGACCCTCGCATTACGAATGCGATGCTCTACCAACTGAGCTAAAGCGGCATCGGGGCGGGCAGATAACAGCGGTTGGCCTTCAGGACAAGCGGCCATTTCGTTCCATCCCCTCAATTCCGCGCCTTCGCATCGTCGTGGCGTTCTTTACCGGCCATTTACCATCCGATGCCATGGTAAGCCCCAAAGATTTGCTTTGGTTCAAGGATCGATCGGGATGGACACTCTGCGGGGGCATGATATCGATGGCGATCGGGACGATTTCGACTACGCCGACGATGCCGCGATCGAAAGCCCGCCCGCCATCATCACCAATGAACGGCGTATGCAGGTCCGTGCCTATAATTATTGGGCATCGCTGCTGAAAGATCGCGCGCTCCCTTCGATCGAGGATCTTCAGCCCGAACTGCTGGAAGATTTCGGCCCCTACAGCGTGTTGCTGGATTTCAGCGTCGGCATCGACAACCCTGCGGTCATATATATGGGCGCCGCCCTGCGCCAGGAATGCGAGATCGCGGGATCGATCAGCCGCATCGGCGACGTGCCGCCGCGCTCGCTGCTCTCGCGCCTGACCGACCATTATCTCCAGATCATCGCCAATGCCGCGCCGATCGGCTTCGAAGCCGAATTCGTGAACCAGCGCGGTGCAGACCTGCTCTACCGCGGCATATTGATGCCCTTTTCCTCCGATGGTGAAACGATCGACTTCGTGTTCGGAGTCATCAACTGGAAAGAGGCCGCCAGCCGTGCGGAAACCGACGCGCTGGAACGAGAGGTCAGCGAAGCGCTGGGCCTTTCCCTGAACGAGTTCGCGGCCGATCCGCCCGTGCTCGATCTGACGGTTTCGGATATGATCGAAATGCCGGTTCCGGATGCCGGTGCGCCGCTGGCCGATTGGCTGGCCGTGGCCCGCGACAGCGCCGAGCAGGTGCGCGCGGGTGAAGCGCGAAGCCACATCGCCCTTTATCGGGCCGTGGGTCTGGCCTATGATTTCGCGCTGGCGGCCGAGCAATCGCCAGAGGATTATGCGGACCTGCTGGCCGACGCCGGCATCAAGACGCAGGCGCGCAGCCCGATGACGGCCATCGTCAAGCTTGTCTTCGGGGCTGCCTATGACAAGACGCGCATCACCGAATATGCGGCCGCGCTGGACCATGCCCGTGCCCAGGGCATGGGCGCGGGTGCGCTGGCCGCGTATTTGGCCGCCTATGCCGGCGGCCTCAAGGCGCTGGTGCGCGACGCCCGCGCGGCGCGCCGGGCCGCAATGCCCGCCAGGCCGGACCGCAGCCGCACCGTGCGCGAAGCGATCAGGATCGCCCCCGCCCTCGCGCCGCAGGCCATCGCTACCGACGAGGATGGACTGGCGGTCGTCGTGGCCCGCAGGGAAATCGACGGCTCGCTCGCCATTGTCGCCGCCCTTCCGGAAGGATCGGCGCTTGGCCGGAAGGTGATGATCGCTGCCATGCATTGACCGGCGCGATGGACATGAGCACCGTCCGGCCCTATATGCCGGAGACAGGTCGAAATGCCTCGGGACAGCAGTCGCGAAGGCCGTGATATTCGGCATAATATTTCACGAATAAGACACTTTATTTCAAATCCTCCTTGAGCCGCGCGGCGCTCGGAGGCATATAGACTTGCGAGCCGGGGAGTCGTCGGATCGAAGTCCGCCCCTCTCCCGTTCCTGGAAAAGAAGCGGGAAAATCCCGCGGGGATGAGGTGAACGCATGACGGCCGCGGCTGAGCCAAAGATCAAGGAAGTCGACCTTTCCATTCGCCAAGCCCTGGAGGATGCGTTGGCGCGCGGCGCGCTGCCTGGCGAAAGCGAGGGATTTGATGAAGCCGCGATGGCCAATGCGGCCGCTTTTATGGGCCGCACCGCAAGCCGCCGCGCCCCCGGCGAATCCGCCATCGCCATCGAAACGCTGGGCGAAAGCATGTCCGGCCGGTACATGCGGATCGCCCTTGTCAACGACGACATGCCCTTTCTGGTGGATTCCATCGCCCATACGCTGGCGGCGGTGGACGTCACCATCCATCGCCTGCTCCACCCCATATTGTCGGTCAGCCGCGATGCACGGGGTGCGCTCAAGGCGATCCTGGATGACGAGACATCGGGTGCCCGCCGGGAATCGATGATCTATATCGAAGCCGACCGCGCCGACGCGAAGGTCCGCCGCGCACTGGAGAAGGATCTGCACGACACGCTGGCCGATGTGCGCGCCGCCGTCACCGACTGGCCGCGCATGCGGGAAGCGATGGCGCGCGACGCCGACGCGGTGCCCGATGAGGAGGGCGCGGCGCTGCTCCGCTGGTTCCTGTCCCGCCATTTCACGCAGGTCGGCCATGAAGTCTGCGGCCGCGACGGCGAGGCGCGGGACGGCATCGGCATCTGCGCCCGACGCGACAAGCCGCTGATCGCGCCCGCATCCCGCGACGCCGCCTTCGCCTGGTTCGAGGAAGGCAAGCGCGTCCCCCTCATCATCAAGTCCAACGTCCTCTCGCGCGTGCACCGCCATGTGCTGCTCGACCTGATCATCGTGCCCGTGCGCAAGGGCAAGGATGTGGTGGCGCTCTCCATCCATGCCGGCATGTGGACCAGTTCCGCCCTCGCCGCGCCGCCGGACAAGGTGCCGCTGCTGCGCTCGGCGCTGTCGCTGCTGATGGAGAAATTCGGCTTCGATCCGGGGAGCCATGCGGGCAAGGCGCTGGTCCATGCGCTGATCGCCCTGCCCCACGACATCCTCATAGGCTTCGACCGGGAAACACTGGAGCGGCTGGCCTTGACCTTCATGTCGCTCGCCGACCGTCCCCGGCCCAAGCTGGCGCTGGCCACGAGCGCGCTGGCCCGTCATCTCTACGCCTTCGTCTGGCTTCCCCGGGACGAGCTTTCGACCGCCCGCCGCGTCTCCATACAGGACATGCTCTCGCAAGCCGCCAATGGTCAGGTATTGAGCTGGTCCATCGCCCTGGAGGAAGGCGGCCTTGCGCTGCTCCGCATCACTCTCGACCTGCGCGACGGCGGCATGGTGCCCGACGACGCGGCGCTTGACGAACGGCTCCGCAAGATGGTGCGCGGCTGGCTTCCCGCCGTGGAGGAATTTCTTGCAGAGACCGAAGAGCCGGGCCGCGCCGCCGCCCTGGCCCAGCGTTTCGCGCCCGGCTTCCCCATGGCCTATCGCAACGGCGCGGGCGCGGCGGAGGCAGCCGTCGACATTCGGCTGATCCATAGCCTTTCCGGCCCCGGCGACAAGGCAATCCGCATCTACCGCAACCCGGAAGACACAGCAGAGCGGCTGCGCCTCAAACTCTACAGCCATGAGGCGGTGGCTCTTTCCGAAGTCGTCCCCGCTTTCGAGAATTTCGGTTTCCGCGTGATCGACGAGATGACGACCGCTATTGACGGCGGCGCGCTCGGCCATGTGCAGCGTTTCGTGCTGGAATTGCCGCCGGGCGGCAACGCCGAAGCCGTCATCGCCCGCGCCGACGTCGTGACCGAGGCTATCGCGCAGGTGATAGAGGGCGTGGCGGAAGATGACCGCCTCAACGAACTGATCGTGACGGCGGACCTGTCTCCGCGCGCCGTCGTGCTGTTCCGCGCGTTGTTCAGCTATCTGCGCCAGACCGGCATGGCCTATGGCCGCGCGACGGTCGCCGATACGCTGCGCCGCGAAAAAAATGTGGCGCATCAGCTTGTCGAACTGTTCGACGCCCTCCACGACCCGGCGGGCAAGGACAGCGAAGCTCGCGCGGAAAAGGCGCAGGCCGCCATCGACGAAGGCCTCGAAAAGGTCACGGCCATCGACGAGGACCGCGTGCTGCGCCTTCTCCGCGCCGTCATCACCGCAACCTTGCGGACCAATTTCTTCGCCCCTGCCTCTGCCGAGGCGCTCGCCTTCAAGCTCGACAGCGCGCAGGTTCCCGGCCTACCCGCCCCGCTGCCGTGGCGCGAGATCTGGGTCTACTCCCCCCGCATAGAGGGCATCCACCTGCGCGCCGGCCCGGTCGCGCGCGGCGGTCTGCGCTGGTCCGACCGGCGCGACGATTTCCGCACCGAAATCCTGGGTCTCATGAAGGCGCAGCGCGTCAAGAACGCCGTCATCGTCCCGACCGGGGCCAAGGGCGGCTTCTACCCCAAGCAGCTTCCCAATCCGCAGGTCGACCGCGACGCCTGGCTGGCCGAGGGCACGGAAAGCTACCGCATCTTCATCCGCGCCTTGCTGTCGGTCACGGACAATATCGTGAAGGGCAAGGTCAGACACCCGGACAAGGTCGTCATCCATGACGGCAACGATCCCTATTTCGTCGTCGCGGCGGACAAGGGCACGGCCACCTTCTCCGACGTCGCCAACGCCATCGCTCTGGAACGCGACTTCTGGCTGGGCGACGCCTTCGCCAGCGGCGGCAGCCATGGCTACGACCACAAGGCGATGGGCATCACCGCACGCGGCGCATGGATCAGCGTGCGCCGCCACTTCGCCGAAATGGGCGTCGACGTGCAGAGCGATCCTGTCACGGTCGTGGGCTGCGGCGACATGTCGGGCGACGTGTTCGGCAACGGCATGTTGCTGTCGAAGGCGATCCGCCTGGTCGCCGCCTTCGACCATCGCCACATCTTCATCGATCCCGATCCCGACCCGGCGGCAAGCTGGACGGAGCGCGACCGCCTGTTCAACCTTCCCCGTTCAAGCTGGGACGATTATGACAAGGCGCTGATCTCGAAAGGCGGCGGCGTTTTCCCGCGCTCGCTCAAGAGCATCCCCCTCACTCCGGAAATGCAGACCGTCCTTGGCGTTGCCGCTACGGAAATGGAGCCGGCCGCGCTCATCTCCGCCATCTTGAAAAGCCCCAACGACCTGCTCTGGTTCGGCGGCATCGGCACTTATGTAAAGGCCGCCGCGCAAAGCCAGGGCGATGTCGGCGACCCCGCCAACGACCGCCTGCGCGTCAATGCGGAGGACCTGCGCGTCAAGGTGGTGGGCGAAGGCGCGAACCTGGGCGTCACGCAGGCGGCGCGCATCGCCTTCTCCCTGCGCGGCGGACGCATCAACACCGACTTCATCGACAATTCCGCCGGCGTCGACTGCTCGGACAATGAGGTCAACATCAAGATCGCCCTCAACAAGGAAATGGCCGAAGGCCGTCTCGCCTTCGATGCGCGCAACGCCCTTCTTGAAAGCATGACCGGCGCGGTGTCCGACATCGTGCTGGAGGACAACAGGCTTCAGGTGCTGGGCCTTTCCATCGCGGAAAGCGGCGGCGCGGCGGACCTTGCCAGCTATGTCCGCCTCATCGAAACCTTCGAGGAAAGGGGCAGGCTCGACCGGCAGGTGGAGGGGCTGGCGGCGAACGACCAGCTTCTGCGCCGCAGTCAGGACGGTATGGGCCTCACTCGCCCCGAACTCGCCGTCCTCCTCTCCACCGCCAAGCTTGCGCTACAGGAAGCCCTCGAACAAAGTGACCTCGCCACCGATCCTAGCATGGGCGGCGAGTTGATGGCCGCCTTCCCCGCCGCGATGCAGAAGAAGGAGGCGGACGCCATCGCCGCCCACGCCCTGAAAAAGGAAATCATCGCCACCAAGGTCGCGAACCGGGTCGTCAACCGCCTCGGCCTCATCCACCCGTTCGAACTGGCGGAGGAGGAAGGCTGCTCGATGGGCGACCTAGCCAGCGCCTTCCTGATCGCGGAACGGCTTTACGGCATCCACACGCTATGGGACGATATCGACGCGGCGGACATGTCGGAAGCCGCCCGCCTCGCCCTGTTCGGTCATATCGCAAGCGGAATGCGCGCGCAGATCGCCGATATCCTGCGCTCCATCCCCGCCGGCACCCTGCCGGGCGAGGGCCAGAAGCTGCTCGCCAAGGGCGTCGGCAAGCTAGCGAGCAAGGTCGACGACCTCCTCACCAGCGAAGCCATCCGCCGCACCGCCGCCGTCACCGATCATCTTCTCTCGCTCGGCGCGCCGGAAGATCTGGTCCACCGCACGGCGGGCCTGTTCAAGCTGGACGGCGCGGTCGGCATCGCCATGCTGGCCGAAAAGCTGGGCGTGGACGAAGTCGTCCTCACTCGCGCCTTCACCCATCTGGGCGAAGCGGTCGGCATCGACTGGGTCCAGTCCGCCGCCGCCCGCATGGAACCGATCGATCCGTGGGAGCGCCTGCTCATCTCCGGCGTCGCTCGCGACATGCAGCAGGTGCGGCTCGACCTGCTCGCCCATGCGAAGGGCAAGGATATCGCCGCCCATGTGGACGACTGGCTCAAGGAAAAGGATTCCCGCATCCGCCAGTTCCGTACCCTGGTCCAGCGGGCCAAGGCCGCGGCGGTTCCCAATGTCGCCATGCTCGCCGAAATCGCGGGTCAGGCGCGGGGATTGCTGGGAAGGTAAAAATCCTCCCCTTGCATGGGGAGGAATAACTCTCTCATACATTTTGTTACAATTTCCCCGTCTCCTCAGGTTTGCAATTGCGAGTCGTTCGCGTTATTCGACCCGTCTCGCGCCACACAGGATTCGCCGCTTTCCAATGCACGCTCCCGCCAGCCTTCAACCCAAAAAGAAGAAGAAAGCGCCCAGGGCTTTCTGGCTGAAGCAGCTTCACACATGGCATTGGATCAGTTCGGCGGTCAGTCTCATCGGCCTGCTGCTGTTCGCCTTCACCGGCATCACGCTCAACCACGCCGCCGATGTGGAAGCCGCCCCGCAAACAGTCGAAAAGGCCGCGACCTTGCCGCCCGCCCTGCTGAAACAGGTCGCGCCCGACGACAAGCCCGACACCAAGAAACCCCTTCCCGCCGATATCGCCCACTGGGTCGAAAAGGAAGTCGGTCAACGCGGAACGGGCGAAGCGGAATGGTCCGCCGATGAAGTCTATCTTGCCCTGCCCCGCCCCGGCGGCGACGGCTGGGTGTCGATCGACCGGCATAGCGGCGAAGTCACCAGCGAGGCGACCAGCCGGGGCTGGGTCAGCTACCTCAATGATCTGCACAAGGGCCGCAACACCGGCACGGTCTGGAAATGGTTCATCGACATTTTCGCCGTCGCCTGTTTCCTTTTCGCGCTGACCGGCCTGCTGCTGCTGCAACTTCACGCGGCCAAGCGGCCCAGCACATGGCCGCTGGTCGCCATCGGCCTTGCCATCCCGGCGATCCTCGCCATCGTCTTCATCCACTGACAGGGAAAAGAACAATCATGCAGATCAGCCACAAACTGCTGCTGACCGGCGGGGCCGCGCTGGGCGCGACCGGCGCTCTCGCCATGCCCGCGCAGGCGCAGACGCTGAACCTCACTGTCAATATCCCCCGCCTGTCGGTGGCCGAATATCACCGCCCCTATGTTGCCATCTGGGTGGAGAAGGAAGGAGCGGCCCCACGCACCCTATCGGTCTGGTACGATTACGATATGAAGAATGGCGAAGGCACCAAATGGCTGCGCGATGTACGCCAATGGTGGCGTGCCTCCGGCCGGACGATGCAGTTCCCGGCCGACGGCATCACCGGCGCCACCCGCGCGCCGGGCGATCAGAAGGTCGCCTTCACCGCCGGAAAGGGTCCGCTGGGCCAGCTTGGTCCCGGCAATTACACGCTGGTCGTGGAGGCCGCGCGCGAAGTCGGCGGCCGTGAAGTCGTCCGCCTGCCCTTCGCCTGGCCGCCAAAGCCGGGCGCGGTGGTGCGGGTCAAAGGTGCAAGTGAATTGGGGGCGGTCAGCCTCAGCTTCGGGAAATGAGGGGAAGTCCAATGAAGGCCAGATTACTGATTGCAGGCGCGCTCGCCGCGCTCACGATGTCGGGTGCGGCGCAGGCCCACCGCCAATGGATGCTGCCATCCTCCACCGTGCTTTCGGGCACGGATAACTGGGTAACGGTGGACGCGGCCATATCCAACGACCTCTTCTATTTCGAACATCATCCCATGCAGACCGATTCCATCACGGTGACGCAGCCGGACGGTTCGGCGGGCAAGGTCGAAAATGCGGCAACGGGCAAATATCGCTCCACCTTCGACGTGCATCTGACGCAGCCGGGTACTTATCGCATCGCCAGCGTTTCGGCCGGCCTGATGGGCAGCTACATGCTGAACGGCAAGCGGGAGCGCCTGCCGCGCGGCACCACCAAGGAAACGCTCGCCAAAGCGATCCCCGCCGGGGCGACCGACGTGCAGACCGCGGAAGCCGCCAGCCGTAACGAGATTTTCGTGACGCTCGGCGCGCCGACCGCCAATCTCTTCAAGCCGACCGGCGTTGGCCTGGAAATGGTGCCTGTCACCCATCCCAACGACCTGGTTTCGGGCGAAAGTGCGACCTTCCAGTTCCTGCTGGACGGCAAGCCCGCATCGGGCCTCAAGGTGACGGTGATCCCCGGCGGCATCCGCTACCGGGATGCGCTGGGTCAGATGGACCTTACCACCGGCGCGGATGGCAAGGTTTCCATCACCTGGCCGCAGCCGGGCATGTATTGGCTGAACGCCAGCACCGGCGGCAGCGAAGGCGGGCCAGGCGCGGCGCAGGGCGAAGGCGCTTCACAGGCTCCCCAAGCGCCTGCCGGCCCGCCCCAACGCCGCGCCTCCTACGTCTCCACGCTGGAAGTGCTGGCGCCCTAAGCGCCGAGGGGCGATAAACAGACGTCGCGTCCGCCCACCCCCTCCCGCAAGCGGGAGGGGAGCGAGGCTTAGCCACAGCGGGGGGTGAGCCAGAACAACGGCTGTCTTCCACCCAAATGCGGGCGCCCCTTTAGAGGGAGATTCCAGCGTTGGCTGACGCCCTATGGGTCGCTGGGATGACGGACATTGAATGGCGGGAAACGCCCGAAAACAACCATCCCAGGATCGGGGTTTGCAAGCTGCATAACCGCCTTTAGAAACCCCGAAATGCCGTCCCCCATTCGTATCGCCATTCCGCCCGGACTTTCCCCCGACCAGTTCGACGGACGGAACCGGGCGGGCAAGATCACCGACGTCGGCGGTCCGGCCATGGGCACGAGCTGGTCGGCCCGCATCGTCGACGCGCCGCCCGAGTGCGAGGCCGCGATCCAGTCGGTTCTCGCCCGCGTCATCGCCCAGATGAGCAATTGGGAGGCGCACTCCGACATCAGTCGCTTCAACCGCCTGCCCCTTGGCGAATGGATGACGCTCCCCGCTGAGATGATGGCGGTCCTGCGCGCAGGGCTGGACATGGCGCGCCTCTCGAATGGCGCTTTCGATCCGGCGGTCGGAAATTGGGTCAGCCGCTGGGGCTTCGGCCCCGGAATGGGGACAGCAGGCCCCTCCTCTCCCCCCTGGCAGACTATCGAGGTTGAAGGCCCCCGCGCCCGCCGCCTCGCCGACGTCGCCCTCGACTTCTCCGGCATCGCCAAGGGCTATGCCGTCGATGCCGCCGCGGCGGCGCTCGATGCCCAAGGCGCCAAACATTATCTGCTGGAAATCGGCGGGGAACTGACCGGGCGCGGCGTAAAGCCGAACATGCAGCCATGGTGGACCGACACGGAATCTCCACCCGATCTCGCCGTCCCCACGCTCCGCATCGCGCTCTGCGGCCTCTCCGTCGCCACCTCCGGCGACTATCGGCGCTTCCGCATCGAAGACGGCCGCCGCCTCTCCCACAGCATCGACCCGGCGACCGGCGCGCCCATCGCCAATGACGTGGCCGCTGTCACTGTCCTCCACGAAAGCGCCATGCTCGCCGATGCCTGGGCAACGGCGATCACGGTCCTCGGCTCCGATCGCGGCATGGCGCTCGCCGCCCGCCACGGCATCGCCGCCCGCCTCATCCTGCGGACAGCCAGCCGGGCGCGCGAATATATGACCCCCGCCCTTGCCGCCATGCTGGATTGATGGCGATCCATCGGAATCATGTCCGGCCGGACGGCCTTGTTTCCCAGGCTGGCCGGTTCAAGCCGTCATGCGGTGCATGGCGCAGAGCTTGTTGCCATAAGGATCGCGCAGATAGGCGAGATACAGATTACCAAACGGGGCCTCGCGTATGCCGGGAGGATTTTCGATAGACGTGCCCCCATTGGCGACACCCGCAGCGTGCCAGGCGTCGACCTTTTCAGGGGAATCGCAAGTGAAGCCGATGGTGCCGCCATTGGCATATGACGTTTCCTGACCGTCAATCGGACGGACGATAAGGAAAAGCCCCTTGTCGGAAGGATAAGCGTACCGATCCTCCTTCACCGCCACGCCCGGACCGTAGCCCAGCGAACCCAGAACCGCGTCATAGAACGTCCGGGATTTCTCCAGATCATCGGCGCCTACCGTTATATGGCTGAACATGACATTCTCTCCTCAATAAACCACGACGGACCGGATGCTTTCCCCCGCGTGCATCAGGTCGAATCCCTTGTTGATCTCTTCCAGGCTGAGCACATGAGTGATCATCGGATCGATCTCGATCTTGCCGTTCATGTACCAATCCACGATTTTCGGCACGTCGGTCCGTCCCTTGGCCCCGCCAAAGGCGCTTCCTTTCCAGACACGGCCGGTCACGAGCTGGAAGGGACGCGTGGAAATCTCCTTGCCCGCTTCGGCGACGCCGATGATGATGCTTTCGCCCCAGCCGCGATGGCAGGCTTCCAGCGCGGTGCGCATGACGCCGGTATTGCCCGTGCAGTCGAACGTATAGTCCGCGCCGCCGTCGGTCAGTTCGACCAGGTGCTGGACGATGTCGCCTCCGACCTTGTTCGGGTTGACGAAATGCGTCATGCCGAAGCGGCGCCCCCATTCTTCCTTACCGTCATTGATGTCCACGCCGACGATCATGTCCGCGCCGACCAGTTTCGCGCCCTGGATGACGTTGAGGCCGATGCCCCCCAATCCAAAAACGATGACGTTGGAGCCGGGCGTCACCTTCGCCGTCTTGACCACCGCGCCCACGCCCGTCGTCACGCCGCAACCGATATAGCAGCTCTTGTCGAAGGGCGCGTCCTCCCGGATTTTGGCCACGGCGATTTCCGGCAGCACCGTGAAATTGGAGAAGGTCGAACAGCCCATATAGTGGAAGATCGGTTGCCCCTTATAGGAAAAGCGGCTCGTGCCGTCGGGCATCAACCCCTTACCCTGCGTGGCGCGGATGGCGGTGCACAGGTTGGTCTTTCCCGACAGGCAGCTTTTGCACTGGCGGCATTCGGGGGTGTAAAGCGGGATGACATGGTCGCCCGGCTTCACCGATGTGACGCCCGCACCGACATCCCGCACGATCCCTGCGCCTTCATGCCCCAGAATGGACGGGAAAATGCCCTCGCTATCGAGTCCGTCGAGCGTGTAGGCGTCCGTGTGGCAGATGCCGGTCGCCATGATTTCCACCAGAACTTCGCCCGCTTTGGGGCCTTCCAGATCGACCTCCACGATTTCGAGAGGCTTTTTCGCCTCGAATGCGACTGCGGCTCTGGTCTTCATGCGCGAACTCCCCGACCGTTATCCAAAGGTTCCATTTAGGGCAAAAGCGAAGGATGGGAACCCGGAACCGCTGCTGCCGTTTCTGCCGCCCTTTTCCCCATGGCTTGCTCCGCCTCTTCCCCATAATGCCGCGCCAGCAAGGCGCAGGCGATGAGCTGGATCTGATGGAACAGCATCAGCGGCAGGATCAGCGGCCCGACAGCGCCCGCAGGGAACAGCACGCCCGCGATGGGCACGCCGGACGCCAGGCTCTTCTTCGAACCGCAGAATTGCAGCACAATGGCGTCCTGCCGCGAAAAACCCAATATCCGGCCGAGTCCCCATGTGAAGATCAGCACCGCCAGCAATAGCGCGATGCAGGCGCCCGTCAGCAGCGCCAGTTCCGTCCGCGACACCTTGTGCCACAATCCCTCGACCACCGCCGCGCTGAAGGCCGAATAGACGATCAGCAGGATCGACGTCCGGTCGATGCGGCCCAGCGCCTGCCGGTGCCGCTCGACGAAGCTTCCGATCCAGGGCCGCATCAAATGCCCAATGGCAAACGGCAGCAGCAGTTGCAGCACGATCCCTTCGATCGACTGGAACGAGATCATCCCCGCCGTTCCCCCGCTCCGCATCAGCAGCGCGACCAGCAGCGGCGTCAGGACTATGCCCAGCAGGTTGGAAAAGGACGCGCTCACCACCGCCGCCGCCACATTGCCGCGCGCAATGGCGGTGAAGGCGATGGACGATTGCACCGTCGAGGGCAGCAACGTTAGGAACAGCAGTCCCGCCCGCATCGTGTCCGGAAGCGCGCCGATCCGCTGCATCGCCAGCCCCAGCAGCGGAAAGGCGGCAAAGGTCGTCCCTAGCGTCGCCAGATGGAGTTTCCATGCCCGCGCGCCGTTCCAGATCGCCTCCCGCGACAGCTTCGCGCCATGAAGGAAAAACAGCAGCACGATGCCGATGTCGGCGGCGATGTTCACCGCCTGCGCGCCCCGGCCATGCGCGGGGAGCAGCGACGCCAGCACAACCATGCCGATCAGCAGCAGCAGGAAGGGGTCCAGGATCAATCTCAGCCGACTCATACAGCCTATGTGCTGAAAAGAGGCGACAAAGGATAGACGCGGCGGTCATCATCGGCCAACTGTCCATCTTTATCGTCTCAAGGAGCAGGATCGTGAGCGAAGGCATAGTGCTGGTCGAAGATGAAGGCGTCATCGAAATCCATATCGACCGTCCAGACAAGAAGAATGCGCTGACCGCCGCCATGTATCGCGCCATGACGAGTGCGCTGGCCGACGCCGCGGTCCGGGGTGATGTCGGCGCGGTCCTGATCGCCGGGCGCGGGGACGATTTCTGCGCCGGCAACGACCTCAAGGATTTCATGGAAGGTCCACAGGGCGGCGAGGCGGCTTTCGATTTCATCCGCGCCATCGCATCTTTCGACAAGCCGATCGTCGCTGCGGTGCAGGGTCTGGCCGTGGGCGTCGGCACCACCATGCTGTTCCATTGCGACCTTGTCTATGCCGCGCCGGACGCCCGCTTCATCATGCCCTTCGTGAATCTGGGGATCGTGCCGGAAGCAGCCTCAAGCCTGCTGGCCCCAGCGACAATGGGATACGCCAAAGCCGCCGCCATGCTTCTGCTGGGCGAGCCCATGGACGCGCAGGCCGCCGATGGATCGGGGCTGGTCAGCGCCATCGTGGCGAATGACGTCCTGCTCGATCATGCGCGGGAAAAGGCCGCGGCCTTGACGGCGAAACCGCCACTGGCGCTTGCGGCTACCCGCCGTCTGCTGAAAGGGAATCGGGACGACGTTCTCGCGCGGATCGAGGAAGAAGCCGGCCTTTTCACGGAAGCGATGCAATCCGCCGAATCGCGGGAAGCTTTCACAGCTTTTTTTGAAAAGAGGGCGCCGGTCTTCAGCCGTCCATCCTGATCAAGCGTGCCGTCGGCCGCTTGATCGGCGGCGGCCCTCAGTTCTTCAGGTCCGCGCCCGCATTTTCAAGGGATTCTCCGACGTCATGCTTGGCCTTGTCCGCTTCGCGGTCTGCATCGCGGGCGGCGTTCCCGGCGGCCGCGCCGACCTTGTCGGCACCTTTGTCGATAGCCTGTCCCGCCCTGTCGAGGCCGTTATCGATCCGATCGCCGGCGCTTTCCATGGAACCGCTGATGTCGTTGCCGACTGCGGAACCGGCATTTTCGACGCTATCCCGTGCTTTCTCGGAACAGGCCGACAGGCCGGCGGCGGAAAGAATCGCGGCGGTTGCCAGAAAGGATTTTCTCATGGTTGCTCCTCGTTTCAGCCAATAGGCCGGGAATAAGCGCGCCAAGGGGCATAAGGTTGCGTCATCCCAACGGTTCAGCGGCTTCGCAGACCCAGAACCATGGATTTATCCTGATCGGGGATAAGACCTTCCAGCACGCGCCAGAAGCCGGTGACCGACCCCTGCCCCGCCTGCGCATAGGCAGCCGCCATTTTTTCCCGCAGGGCGCGGAACAGTTCCGCTTCCAATGCCGCGCCCGCCGGGCTGAGGCGCAGCAGCTTTTGCCGCCGGTCGTGCGCGCCCTGGCGCGCTTCCACATAGCCATGTTCGATCAGGTCGTTGAGGACGCGTCCAAGGGACTGTTTGGTAATCGCCAGAAGCCGAAGCAGATCCTTGACGGTCAGGTCGGGCTGGCGGGAGATAAAATACAGCGCCCGATGATGCGCGTGCCCCAATCCCTGCGCTCCCAAGCCTTCATCGATGGACCGGGTCAGGGCGGAATAACCGAAATACAGCATTTCGATGCCGCGCCGTATTTCGTCCTCGCGCAGGAAAAGCGGAGATGCGGGGGAAATCTGCGATGCGGTCAAGCTACTGTTTGCGGGCATGGCCAGCGATTTCCCCAAGCTGGTTTGATCCAGCCATATTGCCTTGCAACGATCGCGATGACTAGGCTTTCCTTTCGCGGATCAGCCGCTATATGCGGTCCGCATCAGCCGGTCCGGCAATCCGATGGGGCGTAGCCAAGCGGTAAGGCAGCGGTTTTTGGTACCGCCATGCGCAGGTTCGAATCCTGCCGCCCCAGCCATCCAACGGAACGGCCCCGCATGAGTGCCGGCCGAGCATTTCACTTTCTCGACCATGGTGCTGCCCGCGGGCTGCGAAGGACCGCTTCACCTGCACGATGATGTCGAAGAGGTGTTCTTCATCCTCAAGGGCAACAAGGTGAAATTGATGTGCGAGAGCGAGGGCGAATATTACGAAACCCACATGAAGGAGCGCGATCTGGTGTCCGTGCCCGCCGGCATCTATCGCGGGCTGGTGAACGAGGGCATCGAGGAAGCGTTGATGATCGTGTGTCTGGGCACCAATGTGCCCGAGACGCCGACCTATCCGCCGTCGCATCCGCTCTCGCAGGTCAAGCGCCCCAAGCCCGGCGCGGAATGACCAAGTGACGCAGGCCCGCTATGTCGAACCGCCCCGTTGAGGCAGGCGCGCGTCGCGGGGCGCGCGCAGGCGTGGCGGGAGCTTGGGTGGGGTTGGTCGTCGCGCTGTTCTTCCTCTGGGGCGGCATCACCAGCCTCAACGATATCCTGATTCCCAAGCTCAAGGAGCTTTTCCAGCTCAGCTATGCGCAAGCAATGCTGACGCAGTTCGCCTTTTTCACGGCCTATGCGATCATTTCCCTGCCCGCCGGAGCGCTCGTCGCGCGGCTCGGTTACGGGCGCGGCATCGTGCTGGGGCTGGGGACGATGGCGACAGGATGCCTGATCTTCATTCCCGCCGCCGCCAGCGCGACTTTCGGCATGTTCCTGGCCGCGCTCTTCGTATTGGCGGGCGGTGTCACCATATTGCAGGTTGCCGCAAATCCGCTGATCGCCAATCTGGGATCGCCGCAAAGCGCGCATAGCCGCCTGACCTTCGCGCAGGCGTTCAATTCGCTGGGAACGACGGTCGCCCCCCTGATCGGCGCGCAGGTCATATTGGGATCGATCGCCGGTACCGATCCCGCGACCTTGTCAGGAGAAGCCTTGCGCCTGTTTCAGGCGCGCGAAGCCGCCGTCATCGGCCACATCTATCTTGCCCTCGCCATCGTGCTGGCCGTCATCGCCATGATATTCTGGCTATGGCGCAACCGACTGGGCAAAGGAGCCGGCGCGACGCCGATATCGGCAGGTTTCGGGCTGCTTCGCCAGCGGCGATTGGGTCTGGGTGTGGCGGCGATCTTCCTCTATGTCGGGGCGGAGGTCACGATCGGCAGCCTGCTTGTCAATTATCTGATGCAATCCTCGACGCTGGGTCTCGATCAACAATCGGCCGGCGAGCATATCGCGTTCTATTGGGGCGGTGCGATGCTGGGGCGCTTTGTCGGCGGCGCGGTATTGCGGGTCCTCGCACCCGGAAAGGCCCTCGCCGGCGCGGCCGTCGGGGCACTGTTCCTGGTATCGCTGTCCGCCTTGACGACCGGGCAGATCGCGGGCTGGACGCTTATTGCTGTGGGATTGGCCAATGCCATCATGTTCCCGACCATCTTCAGCCTGGCGATCGAGGGGCTGGGCGACGATACTCCGCGCGGTTCAGGCCTTTTGTGCATGGCGATCGTCGGCGGCGCGATCGTTCCCCTGTTGGCGGGGGCGGCCGCGGATCATAGTTCGCTCGCAACCGCTCTTGCCATCCCCGCGGCCTGTTATGCGTTCATCGCCCTGTTCGGCGCTTCGGCATCGCGTCCGGTAAAGGCGGATGCATCGTGAAGCCCCGCTTGTACAGGCTGACGACCGCCGTGCTGCTGGCGCTTGGAACGCCGGTTGCCGCCTCTGCGGCCGCACCGGGCGGGCGAGGCTGCACACCCATCCCGCCCGCCAGGATCGGCTTTCAATTGGCGACGGTGATGAGTGGTTTCATGCCGCCTGGCGCAACGCCGCTCCCCTCCCCCGATCCGGCCCGGATGCGGGCGGGCACGGCCAATCCGCCCATGCCCCGCCTTGCGCCCGATCCGGAGATGTTCCGCCGTTACCTCAAGGAACTTCGCGCGGCCGGTTTCCGCCATATGGAGCGGTTTGGCGGCACGCTCCTGCTGCCGGAGGATCGCTATCGCGCGATCCTGAAAGACGCCGGCATCCGTTCGGTCAGCAGCCATGGATCGCTTGAAGAACCTGAATGGAGCGCGGAACTGGATCGCGCGCAGGCGCTCGGCCAGGATTATGTCGGATCATGGGGCTTTGGCCCGATCGGCCTCGACAGCTATGAGCATGTCCTGGCGACGGCGGCCAATCTCGAACGGCTGGGCCGCGCGGCCGCCGCGCGGGGATTGCGCTTCATGGTCCATGACCATGAGGCGGCGCTGCGCTTTCATTATCCCTATGATCGAAACGGCGATGGACGGACGGAAATGGTTTCCGCCTGGGAGATTGTCGCGGCGCGCACCGATCCGCGCTTCGTCCATTTCGAACTCGACATTCATTGGGCATTGAAGGCGCTGGGCAGCGAGGATGCGCTGGTGGCGTTCCTCAACCGCAATCGGGGCCGGATCGATCTGCTGCATGTAAAGGACATGGCGCCGGACGGGTCGGTGACCGATCTGGGCAAAGGCATCAATGACTGGCCGCGCATCTTCGCGGCCGCTGGCAATCAGGTGCGCTATTATATCTGGGAGTATGAAAGGCCGCCTAATCCGCTTCTTTCGGCCGCGACAGCCTATCGCTATCTTCGCTGCGAAAAGTGATTTCCCCGCCTGCGGCCGGGCGGGCGACTTCCGGGCCGTCGGGTGATCCCACCCGACTTGAAAATGCTCTAGAGGGGTGCAATTCGATCTCGATTGGCGCTGATGATCTCGTCCAGAAAACGCAGCACGGCAGATATACGAGGCAGGTTGCGCTGATCGGAATGCATGACCAGCCAGTAACTACGGTATACCGCGATCTGATCCTCCAGAATGGGCACGAGCTGCGCATCTGGAGAAACTGCGAAACCATGCAGCAAGCCAATCCCCATACCGGCAGCGACAGCATTGTGCTGCGCGACCACGGAGCTTGAGCGGAAGACCACATTCGCGCCCGGCACAACCTGTTCAAGGGCACGCAACTGGGGTATTCCCACAAGCTCGTCAATGTAGCTGACAAAGGCATGGCCCGCCAGGTCGGACATCCGTTTCACATGCCCCGCCCTCTCCAGATAACCGGCCGAAGCATAGAGACCAAGCCGGTAGTCCGCGAGCTTCCGGGTATGCAGACGCCCCCGCGGCGGACGGGCGAGCATAACGCCGATATCCGCCTCCCTCCGGGAAAGGCTGACCGCGCGCCCTTCGGGCACCAGTTCAAGGCAAAGCCCGGGATAACGGGCGTGAAGCAGGTGGACGCCGGGCGCAACCAGGAATGACCCGAACGCCTCCGGCGTCGCCAGCCGCACTGTTCCCGTCGGTCCTTCATCCACGCCGCCCAGCTTCAGGTCGGCAGCCTTCGCCTCGGCCTCGATCCGTTCGGCATGGGCGAACAGTTCCATACCGGCCCCGGTCAAGCGAACGCCGGTAGGAAGCCGGTCCGCCAACCGCGCGCCCATCGCTTCCTCCAGCCCCGCCAGCCGGCGGACCACGGTGCTATGATCGACACGAAGACCACGCGCCGCCGCAGCAATCCCGCCCGCTCGTCCAACGGCGAGGAAAAGGCGCAGGTCATCCCAGTTCGTTATCGGCATATTTGCATAGCCCCAGTGCATAGAGGACTGTAGTATCAACACCCATACACATATACCCTGCCAAGGATAAAGGGCGCGGAGACGGCCTTAGCGGCGGGCGAACTCCATCGCAGAGTCAGATAGGACCGGACATGATCCGGCAGGAGGATGAAGCATGTCTGCTGCAAACAGGTTGAGCAGCGCACTTGCCGCGGCGCGGAATGCCGCGCCGGACGGCCCGGCCCTGATTTTTAATGGCGAACATTACAGCTGGCGCTGGATGGCCGATCGCGGCCGCGCCTTGACCGAGGCGTTGAGCGCTGCGGGTGTTCCCGATGATGCGCCCATCGGACTGATTCCCCGCAACCGCCCCCTGTTCGTCGCTACCTTGCTGGAACTGCTGATCACCGGCCGGTCGATCGTCATGATCTATGCCTTCCAGTCCGGTGAGGCGATTGCGCGCGATATCGAGGCGCTGCGCCTGTCTGCCGTGATTGCCGATCAGCAGGACTGGACAGAAGAAGCGCTTGCCGCCGCCCATTCAGTTGGCACGGCCGCCATCCGCCTCGACCCCAGCGCGCCGGCGGATGCAGGGATCACACGGATAGCGGGTGCACAGCGATGCGGACCCGGTCCTCATCGCGGTCCCTTCCCCGTCGCGGGCATCGAAATGCTGACCAGCGGCACCACGGGCACGCCCAAGCGCCTTGCCATGGACTTCGACCTCATCTTCCGCGCGATGGTGGGGGAGAGCATCGTTCTGGAGAAGCCCGACCCCGGCCAGGCCGTAACGCCCGGCCTGATGATCTATCCGTTCGGCAATATTTCCGGCCTCTACACTTTCCTCCCGCTGGCTGCGGCTGGCCTACCGACACTGCTGCTCGAAAAGTTCGATGTCGATGGCTGGCTCGCTTATGTGAAACAATATCGGCCCGCTCGCGCAGGTCTGCCGCCCGCCGGTATCCAGATGGTGCTGGACGCCGATATCCCGCCAGAAGATCTTTCCAGTATCGAGGCGCTGCATTCCGGCGCGGCCCGTCTTGACCCTCATGTCCAGGCGCAATTCGAGCAACGCTATGGCATTCCCGTGCTGCTGGCCTATGGCGCGACGGAATTCGGCGGTCCCGTGTCCAACATGACGCTGGAGGATATCCGCGCTTTCGGTCCCGCGAAATTCGGAAGCGTGGGGCGCGCATGGGCCGGTGCGCGGCTGCGCGTTCTCGATCCTGAAACGCTGGAAGAATTGCCGCCTGGGGCCGAAGGATTGCTGGAAGTCAGCACGCCGAGGATGGGTGATCACTGGATTCGTACCACCGACCTGGCAATGATCGATGAGGACGGATTCCTGTTCCATCGCGGCCGGGCCGATGGCGCCATCAGCCGAGGCGGATTCAAGATTCTCCCCGAAGTGGTCGCATCCGCGTTGCAGACGCATCCCAGCGTCGCAGCCGCGGCAGTCGTGGGCATGGCCGACCGTCGACTGGGCCAGGTGCCCGTCGCCGCGATCGAACTGCGTCCCGGTGCTCCGATCCCTTCCACCGCGGAGTTAAGCGCGCACGCACGCCGGACTCTCTACGCCACCCATGTCCCCACCCGCTTCGTGATCGTCGACGCGCTTCCGCGTACCCCCTCCCTCAAGATCAGCATACCGGGCGTCGCCGCTCTATTTGAACAGCAGGAAGAGACGCCCGTCCGCGAAACCGGCCAATGAGCCGTCTTGGCCAGCATCAATATACAAGGAAAGCAAGGCAATCTTGCATCGATGATAGATGCACAAAAGCATCTATATTAAATTCTTTATAATATTGATCAAATACCTCTTGATCAATTCCTAATTAATATTTCAATACTCTATCACATAATATTTTTATAATAAATCCTCGGGAGGATATTTATGAATGATTCAAGTCATCCGAAATCCGTTCTGCTTGCCGGCGCGTTCCTTGGTTCCTTGATTCTTGCGGCGCCCACGGCAACAGCGCAGGATATGGCGGGCGCTGGCACGCCGCAGGCTGATGCCGGCGCCAGCCAGGACATCATCGTTACCGCGCAGCGGCGCTCGGAAAAACTCCAGGATGTGCCGATTTCCATCACCGCCATTTCCGGCGAGTCCCTGGCTTCGGCGAACATCGGCGGCATCCAGGGGCTTGAGAAGATCGCCGTGGGCACGCAGCTCAGCCGCACCGGCGTTTACCTGCAACCGACCATCCGCGGCATAACGACCTCCGTTGTCGGCATTGGGCAGGAAAACAACGTCGCCATCTATGTCGATGGCTTCTATCAGCCCAATCAGGTGGGCATCAACCTGGACTTTCTGGCGATCGATCAGGTGCAGGTGCTCAAAGGACCGCAGGGCACGCTGTTCGGCCGTAACGCGACCGGCGGCGCGATCCTGATCTCGACGCTGGAACCGTCCTTCACGCCGACCGGCAAAATCCAGGCAAGTTACGGCCGGTTCGACGACAAGCGCGCGCAATTCTACCTCTCGACCGGACTGTCCGACACGGTCGCCGTGGATGTCGCGGGGCTGTATCGCGACAGCAATGGCTGGATTCGCGATATCGACGGATCACACACCAACGAACAGGGTGCGCGCACCTTGCGCGGCAAGCTGCTGTTCAAGCCCAACAACGCGTTGAAGCTGATCGCGGCCCTTTCCTATGACCAGGTCTATGACCCGACGGGCCTGTCCATCACGCCGGTCGGGCGTGTTCTGGCGACATCGATCGATCCCGCCACGCCGCTTGCGCTCAACCGGACCAACCGGACCTCGCTCAATTTCCCGCCACAGACCAAATCGAACAGCTACACAGCTTCACTGCGCGGCGAATATGCTTTCGAGGGCGGACCGACATTGTCTTCCTACACCTACTATAATCGCGAGCGCGATCACATCGTCTACGATATCGATGCCTCCAAGCTCTCCCTGTTCGAGCAGGATCTGATCCAGAAGCAACGGACCTTCTCCCAGGAATTCAATCTGGGCGGTTCGAACGGGGCGCTCGATTGGGTGATCGGCGCTTTCTACTATAATACAAAGCAATATCAGGCGCGCAGCGTCACGCTGACGGCACAGACACGCGGCGAACTGCGCACCCGCGCGATCGCCGCCTACGCCGATGCGACCTATCACCTGACGGACAGGCTGGCGCTGACCGGCGGTATCCGCTGGAGCAAGGAACGGCGGGCCTACGATTTCGCGTCCGGCCCGGTTGCCGGACCGCTGACGACCAATGTGGACGATGTGCCCAAGAGCTGGAGCAGCGTGACGCCGCGCGCCGTCATCCTGTATGAGGTCGCCCCCAACAGCAATGTCTATGCTTCTTACAGCAAGGGTTTCAAAAGCGGCACGTTCAACACCAACGTCGCCTATGTGAACACCGTCGATCCCGAAAAGGTCGACGCCTATGAAATCGGCTTCAAGACGGCCAATCGCGGCGTCCGCTTCGACCTTGCGGGCTATTATTACGATTACAAGGATTTGCAGGTCGCCGCCCTCCAGATCGTGGACGGGCAGCAGCAGTCCCGCCTGGCGAATGCGGCCAAGGCGGAAATCTATGGCGCGGAAGCCCAGCTCGTGCTGCCGGTCAATGATCGTTTCGACCTGCATGGCGGCATTGCCTACACCCATGCCCGCTACAAGTCCTTCCCCGGCGCGCCGGCGCAGCAGCCCAGCCCGTCCACCGGCTTCAACGAGTCCGTATTCGAAAACTGGAGCGGCCGCCGCATCATCCGCGCGCCCGACTGGACCGCCAATCTCAGCGCCGACTATCGTGTCCCGATCGATTATGGCGCGCTGAAGATCGGCGCGAACATGTCCTATTCCAGCAAGTTCACGCCAACGACCGCCGCTTTCACGGTTCCGGGCGACCCCGATTCGGGATACAAGAATCAGCAGGGTTCCTATGCGACGGTCAATCTGTCGTTAGGCTGGACCGATCCGGACGATCATTGGAACATAACCATCTATGGCCGCAATATCACCGACACTCGCTACAAGATCGTCGACACAAGCAATGCCTTTGCCGACTATCGGGTCTTTGGCGAGCCGGCGACCTACGGTGTGACCATCGGCTACACCTTCTGACCCATAGGGGCGGATCGGCAAACGATGCCGGCCCGCTCCCTTTTCTGTCCTTGCCTGATTGACGGACCTGCCATGAAGATTGAAATCTCGGACGACCAACGACTGCTCAAGGAAAGCTTCGAGCGGTTGTTCAAAGCCGAATCGACGCCCGCGCGCATCCGGGCGGCCGAACCCAGGGGGTTCGATCCGGCGCTGTGGCGGGAGCTGGCCGATATGGGCACGCTGACCATGCGCGCGCCCCAAGCCCATGGCGGGGGCGGATTCAGCCTGCTCGATGCGCAGATCGTCGTCGAGGAAGCAGGCAAGGCGCTGGCTTCCGCGCCGCTGACGGAAGCGATCGTGACCGGACGGCTGCTGGCGTGTCTGGATACCGACGAAGCGCGCGCGCTGTTCGATCGGGTGGCGCGTGACGGGGCCATCGTCACGTTCGCGCTGTTCGACGCGGCCGACAAGCCGGAACAAATCGTCCCGGGCGGCGCGGTTGCCGATGTCGTCCTCGCGCTGCGGGGCGAAACGGTGCTGGCGCTCGACAGCGGGCGGCAAGAGGCATTTCTCGAAAATCTGGCCGACCTGCCCATCGCCCGCTGGCAAATGGACGGTGGAGCAACGGTGGCGAGCGGCGCAGCGGCCAGGACGGAATTTCTCGCCGCACTGGAGGAATGGAAGCTGCTGACAGCGGCGGAGCTTAACGGCATGGCGCGGCGATCCGTGGAAATCGCAGCCGCCTATGCGTGCGAGCGCATCCAGTTCGGAAAGCCGATCGGCGCCAACCAGGGCATTGCCCATCCGCTGGCCGACCTCATCATGGACATTGACGGCGCTCAACTGCTCAACTGGTGGGCCGCGGCCCGCGTGGCCGAGGGCGCGGCAGATGCGGCCGCGAGCGTTTCCATGAGTTTCTGGTGGGCGGCGAACACATCCGGCCGGGCCGTCGAGCGCGCGCTCCACACCCATGGCGGCTATGGCCTCTCGGTCGAATATGATGTGCAGCTTTACCACCGCCGCGCCAAGGCGCGCGCGCTGTTGCTGGGCGATCCGGCCAACGAGCTGCTCAATGTCGGCCGCCGCCTATGGCTGAGACACGCGCCGCGCCTGCCCGATGCCGGCGAAATGACACTCGACTTCAGCTTCGGCGCCGAGGCCGAGGCGCTGGCGGCGGAAACCGACGCGTTCTTCCGCGCCAATCTGACGCCGGAACTGGCGGCGCAGGCGCATTTCTCGTTCGAGGGTCATGATTGGGACTTTCACGCCAGGCTGGGGGCCGAGCGCCTGCTGTTCCCGGCATGGCCGAAGGAATATGGCGGCCGGGCTGCCGATCCTTATGCGGCCTCGCGATCGGCGGCCATATGGGACGCTTATGACTGGGGCCGCGTCGGCACTGGCGTCACCGACATGGTCGGCCACATGATCATCTGGTTTGGCCACGCGGACACCAAGGCGGAGGTTCTCCCCCGCCTGGCGAGCGGAAAGGCGATGTGCAGCCTGGGCTATAGCGAGCCTGGCTCGGGCTCCGACGTTTTCGCGGCACGCACGCGCGCCGTGCGCGACGGCGACGAATGGGTCATCAACGGGCAGAAGATGTTCACCAGCGGCGCCGAGCTCGCCAGCTATATCTTCCTGCTCTGCCGTACCGATCCCGATGCCCCCAAGCACCAGGGCATCACCATGTTCCTGGTCCCGACCGACATGCCGGGGATCGAGATCCGGCCGATCTTCACCTTTCAGGACGAACGCACCAACACAACCTTCTATACCGACGTGCGCATTCCCGACCGCTATCGCGTGGGTGAGGTCAATGGCGGAACGGCGGTGCTGGGGGCAGCGCTTCGGCTCGAACAGGGCGGCGGTTCCTATGTTCCGGTGCAGGACAAGATGCTGGGCCAGGCCGTCGACTGGGCGCGCACGACGACGCGGGGCGATCGTCCCGCCATCGAGGATATGATCGTTCTCTCCCGCCTGTCACGCGTGGCGGTGCATAATGCGATAACCGACCTATTATACCGCCGAAGCCTGTGGACGCGGGCGGAAGGAAAACCCGACCTGGCCTATGGACCTATGTCGAAGGTGTTCGCCGTGGAGAGCTATAATCGGGATTCCACCGATCTACTGGATCTCACCGCCCCGGACTCCATCCTCCGGCGTCCCGGGCTGCCGGGCCTTATCGAACGCGATCATCGCCGTTCGACCGCGAGCACCATCTATGCCGGCGCCAGCGAAGTGCTGCGCAGCATGATCGGTGAAAAGGCGCTGGGACTGCCGCGTAATCGCTGACCGGCGGTCGCATGGGATTGAAGGAAAGGAAGATTATGGCTGAACCCGCGGTGTTGAGATCGGAACGCGAAGGCATTTTGGAACTGGTGCTGAACCGGCCCGAAAAGCTCAATGCCCTCAACCAGGAAACGCTCGACACCATCCGCGCGGCGGTCGAGGACTTGCGCCTGCGCGACGATCTGCGGGTGATGCTGATCCGGGCGACCGGCCGTTATTTCTCCGCCGGCGCCGACCTTACCGCCTTCAACGACAATCCAACCGACAAGAGCGGGCTGAAAACGCGTAGCTGGTTCCGCCGCGAAATGGGCGGGATGCAGACCCTCTGGCAGGAAATGGAACTGGTGGAAAAGCCGATCGTGGCCGCGCACCAGGCCATGTGCGTGGGCGGCGGGCTGGAAATGTCGCTATCCTGCGATTTCCGCCTTGCAGCCGCGAGCGCGGGCTACTGGTTTCCTGAAATGAAGATGGCGATGGTGCCCGCCTCCGGCGGCATCAGCCGCCTGACCCGCATTTGCGGCCTGCATTGGGCAAAATGGATGGTGCTGGCCAATCAGAAGGTGGACGCGCAGCGCGCGCTGACCATGGGCCTCGTCCATGAGGTCTATCCCGACGAGACGTTCGAGGAAGAGGTCTGGGCCTTCTGCCGCCTGCTTGCGAGCTACCCGCCGGAAGTGACGGCCATTGCGAAAATGTCGATCGAAATGGCGGCCGACCTCGATTCCGCCAATGCCCGCCAGCTCGAACGGCTCGTCTATTCGAACCTCATGAGCGGCGACGAGCAGGCTGCGATGCGCAAGCAGCACCATCAAAACATCCTCAAATCATAAGAAACGGACAGACGATGCACATGCAAGCGGGCGCAAAGCCCGGAATTATGCCGTCGACAGGCCGCGCCTGGCTCAGCGTCGCCATTCTGCTCCTGATCGCCATTTTCTCCTATCTTGACCGGCTGATCGTCTCGCTGCTGGTGGAACCGATCCGCCTCAGTCTTCATGCCACGGATTTCCAGATGGGCCTGCTTCAGGGCATTGCCTTCGGCCTGTTCTACGCCCTTTTCGGCATTCCCATCGGCTGGCTGGTCGACCGCTATTCGCGGCGGGGGATCATCTATGTGGGCATGACGCTCTGGTCCTTCGCCGCCGCCATGTGCGGCATGGCGCAAACCTACGGCCATCTGCTGATCGCCCGCTTTGGCGTGGGCGTGGGCGAAGCGTCGCTCTCGCCGGCGGCCTACTCCATCATTTCCGATCTCTTCCCGCCGCGCAGGCTGGCCCTGGCGCTCGGTGTTTTTGCCACCGGGGCGGCGCTGGGAGGCGCTCTTGCTTATATTGTGGGCGGCGCCGTGATCCAGTATTTCGAAAATATCGGGACCATCGCCTTCCCCGTCGTAGGGCAGTTGGAGCCTTGGCAGATGGTCTTCGTCGTCACCGGCCTCCCCGGCATCTTCGTGGCCATGCTGGTCTTTTTCGTGCCGGAACCGGTGCGGCGGCAGTCGCCCGTGCTGGCGCCCGGCGCGGACGCGGGTGTCATACCTTTCCTGCTCGCCAATCGCCGCTATTTCATATGTCATTTCCTTGCCTTCGGTCTGATCGCCGTGGTGGCCTACGGCACCGCCGCCTGGATGCCCGCGATGCTGATGCGCCGTTATGGCATGGGCCCCGCCGAAGTCGGCATACTCCTTGGCCTCGTCAATATAGGCGCCGGAATCCCCGGCTTCATATTGCCGGGCTGGATCGTCGATCGCTGGTTCGCCGCAGGCACGCGCGATGCCCATTTGCGCTACTTTGTCTTTGCGACGTTGCTGGCCGCCGCGCTGGCCGTCGTCGCCTTCCAGATCGCGGACTCGCTTTGGCTGCTGGTGCCGGCGTTGGCGGGCATCCATTTCCTGCATCCCTTTACCGGACCGTCCGTCGCGCATCTGCAACTGGCGACGCCGAACCGCTTCAGGGGCCGGGTGTCGGCCTTGTTCGTGCTGGTCTTCAACCTCATGGGCATGTGCCTGGGGCCGCCATCGGTAGCGTTCCTCACGGACTTCGTCTTCCACGATCCGATGCGGGTGAACACGTCCATCATGATGGTGTCGGTCGTGGCGCTGTGCCTGTCGTCGGTCCTGCTGATGATTGGCCTCGCGCCTGCCCGGCGGATCGTTCAGGCTACGGAGATTGCCGCATGAACGGGGATTCGGCGGGCAGATTCCGGGACGTGCCCGGCGCCGTCACGGGCAAGACCGGCGATCCGCAGCCGGAAAGAAGGAAATGAAGATGACTCCCATCGAACGCCGATTGCTTGACGAACTCCAAATCCAGAAGCTGGCGGCCTCCTACAGCCATGCGACGCTAAAGCTCGATGGCGCGGCGGCAGCGGCCGTCTATACCGAGGACGGCATTCTCTCAGCCTTCTATTATCCCGATGTCGTCGGACGCGCCGCCATTGCCGAGGCATTGACCAAGACCCTCGCTCCACTGCAATTCCTTGTCCAGAATTGCGGCGCCGGCATGATCGACATCGAAGGCGACACGGCACGGGCCAGTTGGTCCGTAACCGAGTTGCTGCGATACAAGGACAGCGAGGCCGTGTCCTGCTGCTTTGGCACCTATGAAGATCAATTGGTCAGGACCGGCGAAGGCTGGCGCTTTGCCCGCCGCAGCTTCATCCCCTTCTATCGGGGCAGCATGGCATCGACCGGCAAACTGTATCGCGACCCTGAATTTGCAAACGCCTTTTCGCCCTGGCCCTTTCTGGGGCGTCCGCTCGATCCCGCCTGATTCCGTCCTCTCCTGTCGTCATGCGGGCGAGGTCATTTGATCGGCCCGGGATTACGCAGGACGAGGACCAGCATGTTCGCAAATTCGTCGAACAGCTTTTCCTTTGTCCGCTTGTCCCGCGTGCCCATCGTTACCTGCGTCGCGCGGTCCAGCAGCGGGATCAGCAGCGCGAGCCGCAACTCGATCGATTCCCGATCCAAAGGCGCGAACCGGTCCAAGAACCTGCCCAGTTCCGATACCGTGATCAGCGATGATGGGATGACGTCCGCGGCCAAGTCGCTATCGAGTTCGGTCGCCTCCCAATAAGCAACGCACAGCTTGTGCACACGCATCCACATGCGCGCGTAAACGTCCAGCCACGCGCGCATGGTTGGAAAATCCACCGTCTCGACGTCGTTGAGGCTGCCGACAGCGCCCCTTACCTCAAGCGTCAGCTGCTCCTGGAGCGGCTTAAGCAGTTCATTCTTGCTTGAAAAATGGCGATAAAATGTCGGGGCCGTCGTGCCCGCCATTTCCACGATGCGCTCCACGGTCGTGGCGCGAAAACCATCCGCGGCAAATGAATCCAGCGCAGCCGCGACCAATCTCTCCCGCGTGAATCGCTTGAGTTCGCCGCGCAGTCCGCCAGTGCTGCCTTTCCGGCCGGCAGGCCGTTTTGAATTCGCGTCCTTCCCAACGATTGCCGCGCTTGCCTTCATTCGATCACCCCTGTGATGTTAGTATCATTAACGCAAAGATACCGATTGACCCTATTGGAACATGAGGATTAATTTAGACGCCAAATCATCGCCCTGTCCATGGTCAGTTGGCAGGCAGACGGTGAAAGAACGACGGCAAACAAGAGGAACCGCCCCTTTCGACGCGGCCAGGATAGCATAAGGAGAAGATGAATGGCGACTGAGGTGCTTCTTCCAAAGCTTGGTTTCTCCATGGTGGAAGGGGAACTGGCCGAATGGCTGGTGGCCGACGGGGCGATGGTCGAAGCAGGCGCGCCGCTGTTCACGATGGAAAGCGACAAGTCCACCAACGAGATCGAAAGCCCGGCAAGCGGCACGCTGCGCATCCTGATCAACGCGGGCGAGACCCATCCGGTCGGCACCGTGCTGGGCGTTATCGGCTGACCGGCATGACGCCCTTCAAAGGCGTCCAAAGACAGAGCGGCATGAACCGTCTTCCGGCCATGACCGCGCATGAAAAGAAATAATAAGTCCGATTTCAACGAGAGCTTCCAAACGATGGAAGAAAAAAGGAGGGGTGAGAGATATGCGTGGAGGCAAAATGTTGCTGGCCGCTTCGGCCATGGTCAACGTCATGACGTTCGCCGGGGCCGCCTGGGCCCAGGATAGCACGGCATCGGCGAACGTCGGGCCGCAAGATGCTTCGGTCAATGCCGACATCGTCGTGACGGCGCAGCGCCGATCGGAACTGGCGCGGGATGTTCCCTTGTCGCTGACGGCCCTGAGCGGAGACGCGCTGCGTTCGGCGGGCGTCACGGACACCTATTCCCTTCAAAACCTGACCCCCGGCCTGAAGATGGACCGCGTCGGCAATTTCACATTGCCAGCCATTCGCGGCATCACAACGACGATCACCGGCCCGGCCGCCGATGCGAATGTCGCGATCTATCTCGACGGGGTCTATCAGCCCGCGACCGTCGCCAATACGTTCGATCTTCCCGACGTGGAGCGGGTGGAAGTGCTGAAAGGTCCGCAAGGCACGCTGTTCGGCCGCAACGCGACGGGCGGCGCGATCCAGGTCTTCACCAAGGAACCGTCCTATGAACTGACCGGCGCGGGAACGGTCAGCTACGGCAATTATGACGATTTCATCGCCAAGGGATTCATCAGCGCGCCGCTCGTGGCCGACAAGCTGGCGGTCAGCCTGTCCGGTTTCTATCACAGCAACGACAGCTATTATCACGATATCCGTCCCGATGGCCCGGGGTTGAGCGGCGCCAAGGCCTGGCTGGTCCGGGGCAAGCTGCGCATGGACCTTACCGAACGGCTGAAGGTCATATTGTCCGGCAGCTATTCCGACCGCAGGGAATCGGTCGCCATCTACGGATCGCCGCTCAACGGCAACACTGTCGCCAAGTTGCTCGACCCCAACGCGATCATTCCCACCCGTCCGCTGGACGTCGCGCTCAATGACGACAGCAGGCCGCAGCATGTGAAAGCCTATGAATTGTCAGGCAAGATACAGTGGGAAGGCGATGGCGGGACTCTTACGTCCATCACGGCCTACAACAAGTTCAAGCTGCGCAACGTTCTCGACGCTGACTATGCCTATACGCCCAATGGCGTGGGCGTGAACTATCATGTCAACAGCTATGACAGATATTTCTCCCAGGAACTCAACTACGCGTCAGACCTGGACGGCCCTTTCAACTTTGTCCTGGGCTTCTACTATACCGATGGCGAAGGCGCCTGGTATCCCCTCGGTGTCCAGACGCCTAGCTACGGCGTTTCGATCTACGGACGGCAGGAGGTGAAATCCTATGCCGGCTTCGGCGAACTCTACTACAACATCACCGACAAGCTCTCCGTCATTGGCGGTCTTCGCTATAGCTGGGAAAAGCGTTCGCAGTCCGGCGACCAGTTCCTGGGTTCGGTCAGCGCCCCGGTGCCGGCTCACTTGACCTTCATCGATTCGAGGAAATGGGACAGCTTCACGCCGCGCGCGTCGATCCGCTATGCAGTCACCCCGCGCAGCAATGTCTATTTCACTTATAGCCAAGGCTTCAAGAGCGGCGTTTACAACACCAGCAATGTAGCCCAGGCGGATCTCGCCAACCCGGAGAAGGTCAAGGCTTTCGAGGTGGGCTATAAGGGACGCCTCAGCAGCGCGCTGACGATCGATGCGGCGGCGTTCTATTATAAATATGACGATCTCCAGGCGAATATCTTCACCAGCGTCGACGGCGTGCCGCTTTCCTTCGTCCGCAACGCCGCCAACGCCCGCATCTACGGCGCCGAAGTCGATGCGCAATATGTGTTCAGCCCCGCCTTCGACCTTCGCGCGGCCTTGTCCTATCTCGATCCCAAATATCAGGACTTCACCAACGCGTCGGTGAACGTGCCCAATGCCCTCAATGCCGGCAACGACACGATCGCCTATGACGCAAGCGGTCAGCAGATGATCCGCGCGCCCAGCTTCACGGCATCGGTGACCGCGAACGGCCATGCCGACGTCGCGGGCGGAAAGCTGGATCTGATGGCGAGCCTTTATTACACCACAAAGGTCTATTTCACCTTCGACCATCGCATCCAACAGCCGGGCTATGCCACGGTCGATGCGCGGGCGGCCTGGACGCCGGCGAATAGCGGCCTCACCGTTTCCGTCTACGGCAAGAACCTGACCGACAAGGTCACGCTCGGCGGTACGTTCGTTACCGAAGTGGCGGATGGTGTTTCCTACACCCAGCCGCGTACCTACGGCGTCCAACTCGACTACAGGTTCTAGAGGGAATTACCGATGGCGGCGGGGCGATCATCATCCATGGCGCGGCGAGCGCTGGCGGCAATGATGATCGCCTCCGTCATTTCCCTGCTCGACCGGCAGATCCTCAGCCTGTTGCTGATCCCGATCCGTGCGGATCTCGACATTTCCGACACGCAGGTCTCGCTGCTTCATGGCCTTGCCTTTGCAGCCGTCTATGCCATTGCGGGACTGCCCATCGGTTATGCGGCCGATCGGCTGAATCGCCGCAACATCATCATCATCGGCATCGTCATGTGGAGCCTGATGACGGCTCTTTGCGGCTTTGCCAACAGCTTCTGGGCGCTATTCCTGGCGCGCGTGGGCGTGGGCCTGGGCGAAGCCTGCCTCCACCCGGCCGCCTATTCGTTGATCAGCGACTATTTCCCGAAGGAACGGCGCGGCCGCGCCTATGGCATGTTCGGCGCCGCGGCGACGGTCGGCATCTCCGTATCGCTCTTTGCCGGAGCGGCGGTGATCGGCCTTCTGGGCCAGGACGGCGTGACATTGTGGCCACTGGGCCGTCTTCCCATGTGGAAGGCCGCCTTCCTGATCGCCAGCCTGCCCGGCTTCATCGTTGCCCTGATGCTGTTTTTCATTCGGGAGCCGGAACGGCGGGAAATCGCCGCTGCCCATCACGCCCCCACAGGGCTGGGAGCATTTCTACGGCAGCGGCGCGGCGTCATCGCCCTGGTTTTCGCCGCCTATGGACTGATCAATTTCGCAGGCTATGGCGTTCTGGCCTGGATGGCCACAGCCTATGTGCGTGTTTATGGACTTTCGCTGGCTTCTGCGGGGTTCATGGTCGGTGTCGTCATGCTGTTCGCGTCGATCATCGGCGCTTTCCTCGGCGGCACGCTCGCTGACCGGTGGAATGCGCGCGGCATTGCCGGCGGCCGTTTTCGAGTGGTGGTGCTCAGCGGCGTTGTCGGCGCGTTCGCCTTTGCTGCCTGGTGGGCGATCGACAGCTTCGCCCTTTCGTTCCTATTCGGCGTCATCGCCTTCACCATGCAAGTCGCGTCGACCTCAACCGCGCCCTCGGTGATCGCGGATCTTGCGCCCAACCAGTTCCGCGGACAGCTCTCCGCCCTGTATCTGCTCGTCACGGGCCTGGGCGGCATCGCGGCCGGACCGACAGCCATCGCATTTGTCAGCGACATGGCGTTCGGCTATGATGACGGCCTACGCTGGGCTATCATCATCGTGACCGTGCCCGCGCTGCTCCTCGCCGCCTTGCTGGCCTGGATTTTCCGCGGATATTATTCACGCGCGGTCGCACAGCCGCCGGCCGAAATCCTGAATACAGAACAGATTGGGCTATTTCCGGGAAAGAGGATGAACATATGAAGGACTATTGCTTCGTCGTATTCACGAAACCCGTGGCCGGTCAGGATGCGGAATATAACCGCTGGTACGATACACGCCATGTCCCGGATGTGCTGGCCGTGCCCGGCTTTGTCAGTGCGCGCCGCTATGCGGCGGATGTCGAGGGCGGGCGTCAATATCTCGCGCTGTACGGAATGAAGGCGGATGATCCCGAAGCCGTGCTCGCAGACCTGAGCGCGCGCGCGGGAACAGAGCGTATGCCGATGTCGCCCGCGCTCGACAATGAATCCATCAGCGCCGTCCTCTATGAAGCGTTGGAGCCCCTGGAAGCCGCGAGCGAGTAAATGACATGACCGACAATTTTTCCGGCGATACCAAAACCCATTTCGATCCGGCGCAGCCGCCCGAACAGCACGACGCACCCGCGATCGTCCCGCGCATCGTGCTGCCCAAGGACGAAATCCCGCCGCCCCGTACCCTGGTCGACGATGCGTCTGACTGGGTTCCGGCCGTGAAGCCGATCGACATCAAACGCTATACCAGTCCCGAATTTCATCAGGCCGAAATCGAGAAGATGTGGAGCCGGACCTGGCAGTTCGGGGTCTGGAGCGGCGACATCCCCAATGCGGGCGACATTTACGTGTATCGCAATGTCGGCCAATCGGTGATCATCGTGCGCCAGCGTGACGGATCGGTAAAGGCATTCCGCAACAGCTGCCTGCATCGCGGGCGCGAACTGTGCACCGAAAAGACTCATCAGGAACAGTTGCGCTGTCCCTATCACGCCTTCACCTGGAGCCTGGAGGGCGACCTCAAATGGATTCCGGCCCAGTGGGATTTCCCGCAGATCGACCGTGCCGGCTTCAGCCTGCCCGAAGTGCGCGTGGAAGAATGGAACGGCTTCTTCTTCATCAACATGGATAAGAATGCGCCCAGCCTGCACAGCTATCTGGGCAAGATGGTGGATCAATGGAAGGACTGGGACTGGTCGGACCGCTACCGCTCCGTCACGGTAGAGCGGAAGCTTAACTGCAACTGGAAGGCGGCGATGGACGCCTTCATCGAAACGCTGCACGTCTATTCGTCGCATCCGGAGGCGGCCTTGCTGACGCCGGACACCGCCACGCAATATGACATGTATCCCGACGAACCGCATTTCAGCCGCTTCCATTCCATCGTCGGCTGGGCTTCGGCCAATCTCTCGCCGGAACCCAGCCAGCAGGAGGTGCTGGATTCCTACACATCGGTCTATCTGCCCGAAATGTTCGGCACGCCCGAGGGCGATCTTTCCGAAGGCGAAAGCGCGCGCGAGGCGCTGCGCCGCATCGCCGTGCAGGTCTATCGCGACAGGATGGGGCTGGACGTCAGCCAGATGCCGAATTCCGAACTGCTCGACGGCACGGAATATCTCATCTTCCCGCATTTCCTGATCTGGCCTTCAACGTCGAACCCGCTGGTCTATCGCTTCCGGCCGGGCGAAACGCCCGATAGCTGCCTGTGGGAAACATCCCTCTACCTGAAATATGAAGGGGAGCAGCCCGCCCCCGGCCCGATCGTCAAGCTGGACGTTGGCGAGCCGATGCGGGACATTCCCGAACTGGGCTATGTCGGACCGATCCTGCAACAGGACTGCGACAATCTGGAATTCATCCAGAACGGCATGAAAGCCAGCGGCACCGGCGTCCTAGAAGTCGCGCGTTATCAGGAGGCGCGCATCCGGCATTATCACGAGACGATTGATCGCTACCTTGCCAATTGAGGAGAGAGAGGAGGAAGGGTCTTGCACGGCCATCGTCGTTCGGGTCGAACCCGCTGGAGTGGCAATCCCGGTGCCAGCCGGGAAAGCACTGATG
>Ga0180221_1000202_pt1 | contig 68615 bp, 67 predicted proteins | sample eDN5th37CKraftMG_FD_151339 | JGI IMG/M metagenome (GOLD analysis project Ga0180221, IMG submission 151339) | Enriched Miracle-Growth compost microbial communities from Emeryville, California, USA - eDNA 5th pass 37_C Kraft MG (version 2) (version 2) ... | reverse complement strand
CCAGCATCACCTTGCCCCCCACCCGTGCACGACGGCCGAGGAGCCCAAGCACCGCGAGCCAACTCACGGACTTGCCGCACCCCGACTCGCCGACGATTCCGATGGACTCGCCGCGGCGCACTTCGAGATCTATGCCATGCAGCACGCGCACGAGGCGGCCGCCCAGGTCGAAATCGACCGTCATTCGCTCGATGGTGACGAGTGGTTCGTGGCTCGCTACCGACACGGATATCCGTCCTTTTCGCTCAGAAAGTCACCTCTTTAGCGAAGCTGCGCGACGGATCGGTGACCATGCAGGGTCTGCGACGGGCGAAATGGCGCGGCCGTTCACAGGCTTGGCGTGCGACGGGCATTTGCGCCACCGCTAGCGCCGGAGGGGGCGACGATCGCGCACGCCTGACAGGATCACCGCCATCGGTCTGCCCGGTATCACGGGAGATGATGTGGCAGGCCGTAAATGCGGTGGACGGTGTGAGACACGTTCCGCGCTCGATCGTAGATCCGACATCGAGCCTCTCATTGCACGAAATGGCCTGGCGCGACTTCGACGAGTGGCGGTGCCGCCGGCTCGTCGCCGATTGGCCGGATCGGGCTCGGGACCTCGCCGTTCTCCGGCGCTCGGATGCGGGAGCGGGCAGTCGGGTCCGGGATCGGCACGGACGCGAGAAGCCGGCGCGTATAGGCATGGCGCGGATCGTGCAGCACCTCAGCGGTCGGCCCCATCTCGACGATCTGGCCGAGATACATGACGGCGACACGGTGGCTCATGCGCTCGACAACGCCCATGTCGTGCGAGATGAATAGATAGGCGATACCGCTCGTCTCCTGCAATTCGCGCATCAGGTCTATGACCTGCGCCCGCACCGACACGTCGAGCGCCGACACCGGCTCGTCGGCGACAATTATCTTCGGACTTAGCGACAGGGCCCGCGCGATCGCGAGCCTCTGGCGCTGTCCGCCGGAGAACTCGTGCGGATAACGCGAGAGATGGTCGGGCGACAAGCCGACGCGCGAAAGGAGGGTCGCGGCGCGATCGCGACGCTCGCTTTTCGCCATCGCTGGCTCATGGATGGCAAGCGGCTCGGTCACAAGATCGAAAGCCGAGAGCCGCGGATTGAGCGAAGCGTAGGGGTCCTGGAAGATCATCTGTATATTGCGGCGGACCGACCGCATCTCGCCCCTGGTAAGCGACGTCACATCCCGTCCATTGATACGGATCGCGCCGGATGTCGGCTCGATGAGTCGCATGACGGCCCGGCCGGTTGTCGATTTGCCGCAGCCCGACTCGCCCACGAGCCCCAGCGTCTCACCCTCCCCGATGGAGAAGGAGACGTTCTCAACCGCGTGAACCTGTCCGACGAGCCGCTTGAGGACTCCCTTACGCACGGGAAAACGTTTGACAAGCCGCTCAACCTCCAGGATGGGCCGCGGTTCTGCGCGCTCCGGCGGCCCCTCTTCGGCGCCGAGGCGCGGGACTGCCGCGAGAAGGTCGCGCGTGTAAGGCCGCGCCGGTGCGGCAAAGAGGCCGTGAACATCGTTCTCCTCAATCTTCCGGCCGCCCCGCATAACCACCACGCGGTCCGCGATCTCGGCCACAACCCCGAGGTCGTGCGTGATGAACAGGACGGCCATGCCGATCTCGTCCTGCAGGGAGCGGATAAGCGCGAGGATCTCAACCTGGATCGTCACGTCGAGCGCAGTCGTCGGCTCGTCGGCGATGAGAAGCTGCGGCCGGCATAGCAGCGCCATGGCGATCATGACACGCTGACGCATGCCGCCCGAAAGCTCATGCGGGTATTGGCCGAGGCGTCGCAGCGGATCAGGAATGCGCACTTTCTTCAGCATGTCTGCTGCACGGTCGAGCGCTTCGCGCCGGGTCGCCCCCTCATGCAGCATCAAAACCTCGGCAAGCTGGGCGCCGATGGTGAAGACCGGGTTGAGCGAGGTCATCGGTTCCTGGAAGATCATCGATATCTCCCGGCCGCGGATGTGCCTGAGCTCCGCGTTTTCGGCGCGGACAAGATCGACGACTTCACCGGAAGAGCGGCGCCAGCAGATCTCTCCCGCCGCGATCGTACCTCCTTCCCGCTCGATGAGCCGCATGAGCGAAAGCGCGGTGACCGATTTGCCGGAGCCTGACTCGCCGACGAGTGCTATCGTCTCGCCTTCGCGGACGGTCAACGAGAGATCGGTCACGACCTCGACTACGCGATGACGCGAGCGGAAGGTGACGCAGAGCCCAGTAACGGTAAGGAGCGGAGTGGTCACGGTCCCGCACTCACTCGGCCGCTTGCACAAGGTGGCGCTGGCGGATCTCGGGATGTTCGGCGAAAGGCGGCAGGGGCGCGACCCAGCGGCGCGCCGCGAGAGCCGCCGGCAGGATGACGGAGAACGGATCGGCGCCGAAGACCCTCCAGGTGATCGCATCGGTAAGCTCGAGAAGACCCCAGGCCGCGGCAGGCTCGGGATAGGTCGTGAAGGTCTCCGTCAGCGACTGCAGCGTCAGATGCGGGATGCCGTCGACGATGGTGAGAGTGTTCCAATGGACATGGCCGGAGAGCCAGACCACCGGCACTTTAGCTTCGCGCAACACGGTTCGTGCCCGCTCGGCCCCAGGGTAGGTGGAGGAGGCTGGATTACGCTCGAAATAGTAATTGCCGACCTGCGAATGACCGGAGATCGGCACGTGGCTCATGATTGCGAGTGGCCGGTCGGCGGCACGCACCACACCGAGGAGCCACAGAAGGTCGGCCTCCGTTAGCACGAAGCCACCAGGGCGGCGGATGCGGCTGTCGGCGCGCCACAGCACGAGCCGCCAGCCGTCGAAATCGACAGTTGCGTGATGGAGCGGCTGACCGAGGATCGCCTCGTTATCGGCGATGGCCAGATGATCGCGATCATGGTTGCCGCACAGGTGATAGATCGGCACCGCTAGGCCACTCAGCGCCCCGGCAACCTCGCGCTGAAGCCTGAGGTCCGTTTCCCGGTCCACATCCGAGATGCGGTCGCCGAGGTCGATTACCGCATCGGGTTTGGCGTCGGCCACGAAGCGGCGGAACTCGGCGAGAAGTGGCAGAGCCGCGCTTCCTTTTTTCGTGAAGTGATCGTCGCCATGGTGAATGTCGGCGACAACTGCGAGGCGCAGGGGCTTCGTCATAGATGGATATCCGTGATGAGCGTGGGGCGAGCAGCCGGAGAGGGCTGCTCCCCTCTCCGGCGCATGGTCGGCCGGCAATTGCCTGGTCAATCACTTCGCGGCGAGTTCGATGCGCCCCGCACGGAAGTCGAGCACATAGGGGATGTGCCCTGGCAGCGGCTTCCAATTCACCGTCTTCTTCAGGCCATAAGATTCATAAGGCTGGTAGAGGACGAGAGCGGGCGGATCGTTCTTGATGAAGTCCATGAGTTCTGCGAAGGCTTTCCTGCGGGTCTCTATGTCGGTCGAGTAGCGGAAACGCTCCCAGGCATCACGATACTCTTGGGTCGGCTTGAAGCGCCCCTCGGATTCGGACGCCACCCCCGGCGCCCACATGGTCCCGAAGGAGCCCGTCGGATCGGGGAAATACATCGGGTTCGACCAGTTGCGCGCCATCATGGTGGGGTCGTTACCCGTCCACTTCTCGTCGACGTTGATCTGTGCCTTGACACCGACGGCAGCCCACATCTCCCGGATGGCCTGGGCGGCAAGAAGGCCGTTGGTGTAATAGGCAGCCGCTGTGTCGAAGCGGATCGGCGCACCGTCGTAACCGGCCTCTTTGAGGAGCTTTGTTGCTCTTTCCGGATCATACTCAAAAGTTTTGAGATCCGGCATGTAGAGTTGGCCATATTGGGGATAGGTGTGAGTATTCGGCACTACCGCCTTCCCGAGCCACAGCGCTTCGTTCAACGTCTTGCGATCGATCGCAAGGCTGAGCGCCTGGCGGATGCGCTTGTCGGCCATCTTCGGATGTTGTGTGTTGAAGATGACGACATGGAAAAGCGGTGTCACCATGCCCTCGACTTTGAGCTTCGGGTCAGCCTCGATGGTGGCAATCTGATCCGGCGGCACATTGGCAATGAGGTCGACTTCGCCGTTCTTGAGCGCAGTAATACGGGCCGAAAGTTCCGGAATGCGCTTCAGCGTGATGCGCTTGAAGGGCGCCTTGTCCCCCCAGAAGGCATCGTGCCGTTCGTAGACGACGCGCTGATTGGGCACGAACTCAGTGATTTTATAGGGGCCAGTCCCGACCGGCTTGAAGCCGAAGGCCTCGAAATCGCCGAACCCGACCGTGTTCGGATCGCCGGTGAGCGCAGCCACGTATTTCTTTGGCACGATCATCAACTGCTGGATATTAAGAAGCGTCTCGAACAGAGGCTCTGGCTTGCGGCTCGTGACCCGGATCGTCTCCTCGTCGATCTTCTCGACCTTCGCGAGATTCGGGATGAAGTCCTTCTGGCGGATGCGGTAGGGCGGGAAAACAGCGTTGACGATACGATCAAACGAGAAGACCACGTCGTCGACCGTCATCTTGTCGCCGTTGTGGAAGACGACGTCAGCTCTGAGTTTCAGCTCCACCTCAGTTGGGGAAACCTGCTTCCAGGAGGTGGCCAGACCCGGCTTCCAGACGCTCTCGGCTTTCGTGTGATCTTTCTCAATCAGCGTATCAAAAGCGTTGTAATAGAACTGCGAACCGACGTTGGAATGGTCGCGCCCTGGATCAAGATAAGGCGCCATATTCTGGACGCCGACCACGAGTTCACGTTCCTGGGCGGCCGCGGCCCCGGCAAGCGCGATCGCTGCAGTGGTGAACAGCGCTTGCATAACTCTTGTCCAAAGCATTCTTAAATCTCCCTGTTTCAGTTCTATGGAACGCACTTCGCGGGCGTGAGCCGGGGACCAGCCGTCACCGCTCGCGCAACTTCACATCGAAGCGGTCGCGCAGCGCATCGCCGAGAAGCATGACGACAAGGGCGACGAGCACGATGAGAATAGCCGGCATCGCCACCACCCAGGGTGCCGAGGCCATGTAGTCGCGGCCCTGGCCGACCATGGACCCGAGCGTCGCCGTCGGTGGTTGCACGCCGAGGCCGATGAAGGAGAGCGCCGACTCGAGGAGGATCAGGTTCGAGATATTAAGCGTGAACATCACGACGACAGGCGAGACAATATTGGGCAAGAGATGGCGCACGGCGATACGAAAGTCCGTGGCGCCAGCCGCGCGTGCGGCCTCGATGTAGGGAAGCTCGCGCAAAGCCACGACCTGGGCCCTGACGAGTCGGGCGAAATGAGCCCAGTAGGCGAGGCCGAGCACCACGACCAGGACGCCGATATCCGTGCCGGCGAACGCGATGACGAAGAGTGCAACGAGGGTGAAAGGCAGCGATAACTTCACGTCAACGATGCTCATCAGGAGCGAGTCAACGCTGCCGCCGACGAGCCCGGCGATAAAGCCGACGCCCGCGCCGAGAAGAAGTCCAACGACGGCACCGAAAAGCGCAAGAAAGAGCGAGAGTCTGAGCCCGTAGAGACACCGCGACAGGATATCTCGGCCGAGCTGGTCGGTGCCGAAGAGATGCTTCGTGTCCGCGCCCGGGAAACCGACTGGCGGTTTAAGACGCGCGAGAAGCCGCTGTGCGTCAGGATCGAAGGGAGCGATCGACGGCGCAAAGAGCGCCGCGAGAATGAGGCCAAGGGCGAGCGCGGCGCAGATCGCCACGACCGGGTCGAGACGGGTGGCCGCTGTGGCGATCCGCGCGCCGATGGCTGCCAGGCGTAAAGAAGGTGCCGCGGTTGGTTCGGCATTTCTGTGCGAGGACTCGATCGCGCCCCGAAGACCAAGATCGGCCATGGCTTCGCCTCAGGCTCGGGACAGACGTACGCGCGGGTCGACCACCGCATAGGCAAGATCGATCAACAGGTTGACGAGGATTACAGCCGCGGCGACCGCGAGGACGCCGAACTGCAATACGGGATAGTCACGCCTTAGCGTCGCTCCGACGAGGAGATCACCAATCCCGTTCCATGCGAAGACGGTCTCGATCACGACCGCTCCAGAAACAAGCGTCGTGATCTGCAGACCAATGACTGTAATGACGGGGATCAGCGCATTGCGCAGCCCATGGCGAAAGACGACGACCCGTTCGGAGAGCCCCTTCGCTCGTGCCGTACGCATGTAGTCCTGCGAGAGAACGTCGAGCATCGCGTTACGCGTGAAGCGCACAAGCGAGGCAACGAAGAAGGCCGACAGCGCGAGGGTCGGCATCACGTAATGGGCAAGCGTGGTCGAGCCGGAACTCGGTAGCCAGTGGAGGATGAAGGAGAAGACGAGGATGAGAAGGATTGCGAGGACGAAATTGGGAATGGCATAGCCGAGGAAAGCGACAAAGAGGAGCGCGTTGCCGAGGAAGGACTTTCGCCACAGAGCCGTCAGCACGCCCAGCGGCACGCCAATCACGACCGTCACGGTAAGCGTGGCGAAGAGCAGAGACAGGCTGTGCCAGACGCGCTCGGCGAAGATGACGGCCACCGGCCGCCGCTCCATGAGGCCGAGGCCGAATTCACGGTCGACGAGCGAGCACCAGAAGCGCCAATATTGCTCGATGATCGGCTGATCAAGACCGAAATAGGCGATCATCGCCTGCCGGGACTGCTGATCGAGCCCCTCGGGCATCAGAAAATCGATTGCGTCGCCCGTGAGCCGCGTCGCGACGAAAGCAACGGTCACGATTGCCCACAGCGTCACGACGGTGCGCGCAAAACGAGGAACCACGAATTCCATCATTGCCTCGGCCTTTCGCGCGGTGCGACCCCTTGCGTAAAGGCAGAGCGCGCCGGTGGAACACCCCTTGCGACGCGGGCTTCCTGGCCGGCGAGGCAAGAGCTCACCGGCCCGGCTCACCTATGAGGAGACCGGCTACCGCCATCCGCCGCCTTACCTGTCAAGAATAACCAGACAAGCTGACACTGGGATGACGATCCGATGGCACTATGGTGTATCGATGCGCACGCGCAGCGTTCCGGAAGGCAGAACGGCATGCGCGAGCAGGATCGCCGCGCCCTCGGCATCGGCGTCCACGTAGCTCATCACGATGACCGGCTCATCAAGGGCGATGCCGAGCGTATCCGCCTCGATGAGGCGTGGCATGCGGCAGTCGATCCACGTAGAACGCCGGTAGAATGCGGGGATACCGAATTCGGTCAGCGCAGTGGTGAAGCTCTTGGTTCGGGCGAAGACCGCGTCGATGCCGTCGAAGCGCTCGGCATCGAAAATGTGGTACCCGTAGGTCAGCACGCGGTCGGTCGCGGCTCTTACCGTCTCCACCACGAGAATCTCGACTCCTGGGGCGAGCGAGCGGCTCGGCGATCGCCGGGGAGGCGGCACGTCGAAAGCTGCCGACAAGACGACCCGATGGCGCGGCGTTCACCGTCTCCTCCATCTCGCTCCATTTCGAGTGCCGCGTCACACGGTATTCCGGCGGATGCCCGACGACGAACACGCCAACGCCCTGGCGGGCAGCGACGACCCCCTTTTCGCCCAAGCTCGTGAGAGCCATGCGCACTGTCTGGCGATTGACCGCGAAGCGCTGGGCGAGCTCGTGCTCGGAGGGCAGCTTTTGGCCAGGTGCGATCAGACCGCTGCGGATTTCGAATTCGAGCTCACTGCGGATCTGCTGCCAAACCGCGACCGCACCGTTCCGATCGATCATGGCGGCGTCCATCTTTCTTTCATGCACGACGTCATTCACCTGGTCCATGGGGCGAGCCGCTGTGCAGGTTAGAGAGTCGGCAAAGGTTTAGAGCTATTCTCCCTTTGACGGAAGCGGATGCGGCATTTGCGAAGTGCTTGCTACATCCGTCGTGCCGGATGATCACGATCGTCCCCGCGCCTGCCATATTTCCTCGACCGCTAGTGTCTGAGCTGCGCGCATCGCCGTGATCTTGGTGAAGACTCACCCAGTCGGATTGATGTCGGATGGGCGATGACCTGATCCCCAAGTTTCATCCAACGATGGGTGGAGTGGCAGGTTGATTTGAGCCTCGTTGACCTAGCGACGCAACGGGAGGCAGCGCGGAGCCCCCGTGTTGCACACCATCCCGCCCATTGCATTCGGGAAGCGCTCCGCTCGGCGGGGGGGGATCGCAGGCGCGAGATTGCCGAGGCCGCCGTGTGGCCCCGGCGTGTTTTTGGAGGAGATTCTGGGGCTCAGTTCACGACTTCCAGGCACGGACCAAGAGTCGGAGATTGAGTCCAAGCGCAACAAATTCTCCACCGATGAGCGACGCAATGCCGACAATGGAAGGAACGTCATAAAATAGGAGAGCAAGGATACCGATCGACACCATTGCCCCGACGACAGTTGAAAACGCGAGACTTCGAAAGCGAAGTGTCGCGCCAAGATATATTCCGACAGCCGAACGGGCGTGAGTCAAAATTGTATAGATGCCCCATGCTGCCGTCAGCGTGCCGATTTCCGGATATTTCCCGGCGAATAACAACGGCTCAATCCAGTGCCACAGCAAGAACAGAAAGAGAAAGAAAACGAGATCGAGGCACAGGATGAATCCGAGGCCGATCTTGAGCAACCTTTGCGCGCTCTGTTTCTCTCCGCAGGCAAGTAGACGGCTCATATCCGGCCGGGACACGCGTCCCCATGCCCCAACAACAAGGCCAAGAGGTCCAAGAAGCGCATTACCGGCCTGGAGCATGCCGAGCACATCCGCCCCCCGGAGCGCCTGCACTGCGAAAACATAGGAGCGCGTCTGCGCAATGGTGGTGGTAGCTCCAACGAGCGCCCAACGCGCCTCGTGCCAGTAGGGCCGATAAGCCATGAGCGTCGCACAGACGCCCCGCGGCCAACGCAGTGCCACCTGTCCCCGATCGACGACGAGCGCGACGCCATTCCCAATGGCAAGACCGAAAAGCGGGGCAGCCGCGGACGGCATGAAAGGCCACAGTGATGCCGTCGCTGCGAGACCCACCATAATCGACGTGGCATCCAATGAAAGGACCGAAAAGGCGGTGTGGCGGGCAAAATGAACACTTCGACACGTTTCGCGCCAAAGCATCGTTATGACATAACATCCCGCAGCAATCAGAAAGGTCGATGACGCGTCGGCAGCCATGCAAATCGCCAACGCCCCCAACGTGCCCAATGTCCGAAAGAAAAAATCAAAATCAATGAGCGTTGACTCAACGCATATACGCTTCTCCGCGGTCAGCGGGCTGACGAAAACTGAAATCGGCGTACCAACAAGCGCACTCTGAATTGACGAAAAGATCAGATATGTGGCACTGACGAAGACGAATTTTCCGAACTCCGTTGGCCCACCTACGCGGATCAGCCAAATGTTGATCAAAAAATTTGCGGCACTTAGAAGGCCTTGATCGGCCAACGATAGCGCTACATTTGACGTGAAAATTCTGCGCATGCCCAAAGCACCACGGGGAGGGACCATCATCGTGAATGATGCGGCGACTGTTTGTCGGACACTCGCAACATGCTTTCAATGAGGTCTGACGTTTTTCTTTTTCGGTATAATTGACGCTATCATGTATAAATAATATCGCGTTTGTGGTTCTCGGCTTGTCTGCATGACGTCAATGCCGATGCATCGTTGCTTGCGATGGACCGTCAAGCGATACGCCCCGGATCACGCACTCGGTCGCTCGACATTACGCGCCGCAGCATCGGATCCGCCCTGCTATTATCTCCGCCACGGACGCGGATCATTCGCGGGCACGCCCGGAACGATCACCTTTAACCCCTCGCGATCAAGTGCTCGCTGAAATTTTTCGCGATGCCGCTCGCTGATGTCACTCAGCGCGCCTAGCAAACGCTCGCGCATGCCCCATCCCGGACCAGCCAAGGTCGCGGCTGCCTCCAAATATGCGCCATGATCAACAAGTTCAGCAAATTCGCGTACCGCCATGTCAGCGACGTCAGACGGCAATTGCGAGAAGACGCTGATCGCGAGACGATTTCGCTTCAGGGCAATCCATCCTTCATTGGGGCCTCTCCGATACGACATCGACAGATAATTCACGTATTTGCTTGAAAAGCCGTCCTGCGTAACCTTGTTCCAATACAGCATTAGCCAAAGGAACGAATCCGTCGGCGCACATATCAGGGCGAGGTGAAGTGACTTGAGCAGCGCGTTGGTACGTTCGTCGATCGCGTCCCTTTCGCCTCTGGCCACGGCCTCATCCAACAACCGAAGGCGGACGACCGCCGCGCTGCGAATGAGAGCGGGTCGACACAGCTCTTGCTTTTCGACCTGATCGAGCATGGGGCGCAGCGCAACAAGCAGATTAGGATTGAACGCTTCGCCGGCGATGATGCGAGTCCCAATTTTTTCAATAACGGCAGGGCCTCTCCACGCCGAAATAAGGGCTATACCCCACCCAATACCGACGCATCCTAGAAAGACGATTGCCCATCGGACAGTCGGCATTGAAAATGCCATGCGCTAATCAACATAGCCGTAACGAGCATAATAGCGGTTGTGGTAATACTTCCCGCTATAGCCTTGGTATCGGCCAAACGAATTCATGTCCGCCTTGTTGAGCACGGTTCCGAGCAATTTGTCGTAAACCGGGCGCGCCACGTTCAAGGCATGCTGGACCACATCGATCTTTGTCTCGCCCCACTCGATCACAAGCACGAACGCATCGACCAGATGAGCGCTCGACCTGACATCCACGATTGGGCTCAACGGTGGCAGATCAACAATGACGTAATCGAACCTCTGCCGCAGAAGATCGAAGAAATTTCGCATGGCGTCGGACGACAAGACATCGCTGGTATGGGCAAGGCGCCCCTTCGCCACGTTGGGAAAGAACTTCAAATTGGTCGTGGTGTCCGTCCAGAGAGCGCGATCGGGCGGCATGGCCCCGGTCAGCACTTCGAGCAAGCCGCTCGTCGTGTTCGGCGTTATTGCCCGCGACAACGACGGATTACGAAGGTCACAATCCACCAATACAACTTTTCCGCCGCCGAGAGCGACGAGTTGCGCAAAGTTGGCGGCTACCGTTGACTTCCCCTCATTAGGCAAAGCGGAAGTAATTCCGACAACTTTGCCTTGTTTCGTGTCACTATTCAGGTCGACCGAGACCTTGATCGATCGTATTGCTTCTGCAAAACGGGAAAACGGCTCATCCGCAGCGTAGCGAAGTATTCCGGTGCGCCCCCCGATCGTGCGCTCCTGCGCGAGATCGCCAGCAAGCCGTGTTTCCGTCGCCGCGCCAGACGGATCACGCGCGGCGCTTGCCAATTTCGGCAAAATTGCAATTACGTCCACACCGAGAAGCGCCTCGACCTGCGCCGCCGTTCGGAACACGCGGTCAGAAATATCGCGCAAATAGCCAATTCCGGTGCCGAGAACGATCCCCCCAATGCCGGCCAGCGCCAGCACCAGCAAGGTTTTCGGATGGCTTTTCTCCAGTGGCCGGGATGCCGCCGAAATCAACCTTGCCTCGGTAATTGGAAACGATTGTTGCTGAACCGACTCCATGTATCGCTGGAGGAAATTATCGTGCAAGGCGCGATAGGTCTGCGCGGTGCTCTCCAAGTCGCGCAACGTCAGTTGGGCCTGGTTTGTGCTTTGTGACTGCGCCACAACCTCGTTCATGCTCTTCTGAATGCTTTCTTCGCGCACCTTGGCGATCTCATAGTCGCTCTTGTAGGTTTCCGCGATCCGCCTCAGTTCATCAACAATCGAGCGTCGAATTTCCCTCATTTGATTGCGAAGATTCACAGCAGCCAGATGATCGCGCCCATATCGCGCCGACCAATCGGCCTCTTTGGCTGCGTAATCCAGGTATTGCTGACGCAATCGCGTAATCACATCATTCTTCAGCGTATCGGCCACCGTCGCGTCGGGAATTTCCATGCGAACGATTTCCTCGATACGCTCGAGGCGCGCCTTAGCCTCTGCGGTCGCGGCACGGGCCTGGACAATCTGGCTGTTGACTTCGGCTAACTGCTGCTCCGTCGTAAGTCGTCCACCGGTATCAACGATGTTGTGCTGGGCCTTGTAACGGATGACCGCCTCTTCAGCAGCGGAAGCCTGGGCGCGCAACTCGCGCAGTCGATCTTGGAGCCAGATGCTGGCCCTTCTGGTCGCCTGATATTTTGCTTCAAGTTGATCCGTGATGTATGCGTCGGCAACGGCATTCGCGATTTGGGCGGCTTTCTGCGCGTTCAATGAACGAAAGCTGATATTCATGACGTAGGTCAAGCCAATGCGCTTGATCGTCAGGCGCTTCGCGAAAGCGGCCACAGCTTTTCGCTCAAGGGAAAACTGCGACGGGGGTTCGTGCGAGCCGAAAAAATCAACAATATAGCCGATGCCGTCAAAGATGGCACCAACAAGACCGAAACCTTGTCCCGTAAACTCCGGATCCTCGGTAAGACGAAGATCCTTGATCACCGAAAGCGCGATATTCTCCGATTTCAGAATTTCAATTTGGCTGTCGACGGTCGCCGAGTCGATGGCGACATCGCCGAACACCGACTGATTTTGAAAGAGCTGGACCTTGCGCGTATCGATAATCATTTGCGCATCGGCCGTATAGCTTGGCGGCGTCGTGAAGATGTAGATGAAGCCGAGCGAAACAACGAGCGCGGCAACGAACACGATCACGAGGCGCTGACGATGAATAAATTCGGTAACAGAACGCAGCAACTCGGCCGGCGACAGCGCGACCGAGTAATGAGTATCGCCATCCGCCGCGTGGGGCGACCTATTCGTTTGCAACATACGGAGGCAGTCCTTGGCCCGCTACGTTAGCCGCCGTTCCGATTCCCAAACGGGATAAGAGGCCGCTCAGGGTTAAGGGCTCACACTGCGCGTTATCGTCGTGGTGGTACTCGTGGTTGATGAGCCTGCACTGGAGACCCCGCCCGACAGGTAATTGGACAGCAAATTAGGCGTGCTCCAGGAACCAATCGATTGCGCCGTTCCACCACCGCCGAGTGAGCCCCCAAGCGAACCCGTCGGACCTCCCAAACCACCACCACCGCCGCCACCGGCACCGCCACCTGCGGCGGCCGTGACGGTTCCTCCTGTCGTGGTATTGAAAGCAAGAATCATATCCTGATTGCCTGAATTCGCTACCGCCTGTTGAATCGCTGTGGCGAATGCCTGATCGCTACGCAAGCAAGCCTGCGCCGCCTGACCAAGGCCGGTCCCAATAGAGCTCTTTTGATCCGGACTGGCATTTTGCAGCACGGCTATCACAGCAGGCAGCGCTGCCTGGTTCGTCGCAACAAGATCACGTACGCGTGATACCAGAGCCGCACCGGACAACTGCAACAAAGCGCCTGGGTTGGTCAGAAAAGCGTCGACTTGATCGGCGGGCAATTCCTGACTGGTCGAATAGCAGCTTGCACCGGCAGGAATCGGCGCGATGAGGAGCAACGCACTGACAATCAAGTGAACAATTGCCGAAGTCGCCGAAAGACGAGGTCGCATTGACACCTCTCCCCTGTAGTTTATTGTTTTCTAACACAATTTCTGATCTTGGCGAAAGCATTAAATTGACGGTTGCGGCGTTTGCGGAAGCGATCCGACCAAACGCAGTTCGACATTTTTTTTGCTTATTTCAATATGATAGCAATACCGCTCGATTTCGCCTGCCTAAAGATCGGGCACTTGTTCGGTTAACGAGGTGGCGTGTCGTCTTTCCTCGGACCTGCGTGATAATAGTTGGGGCGTCGTCGCCCATTTAACGATTGGGCGACGCCGGCCCCCGCCAACGCAAAGACCACAATCGCAAAACCAGGAATTTGCAGCGAAAAGTCAATCGTCGAATGAATTAATGCGATAAGCGAAACCGACAATGCCACCAATGGACCGGCAACATTCCGTCTGCGCACGCGCACGCCCTGAATCAGCAGAACGAGGATGAATATCCATCCTGCCGCGATCATAACTGTCAGCGGAATGCCAAGGTCGGCGGCGAGTTCAAGGGGCGTACTATGCGCGCGGTCCCATATTCCCCATATGGGAATATTCGCGCTCCGATAGGCAGGATAGGCCCAGACAAAGGTACCCAGACCTGATCCGAACCACGGGCGATCGGCAATCATTCGCAGCGTTGAGAGATAGGTCTCGAACCGCCCTTCCTCCGCGGCGCCCTGGAGCTCAAAGCGGCTCACGACACCTGCCCCCATGATGTGGAGCAAGACAAAGGAAAGTCCGACCGCGCTGAAAAGCGCAGCAAGGAAGCCGACCTTTGTCGAAATGCGCCGTCGGAAAAAAGTAACGAATGCAAGCATCAGAGCCAACAGGGAAAGCACAACCCCCGCACGTGAGCCAGTCATGAACATGGCAGCGAGGCAAACAAAAAGCATAGAGAAAGGAAAAATGATCTCGCCTGAATTATGCGACGTAACGTTATTGAGCAGCTTCTTCCACGAATAGCGCCGTCCCGACATCCGGTCACGAATGCGTTCCATCAACAGGACCAACCAGATCGTCGCGCAAGATCCGAAATAGACCGCGGCGGTGTTCCTGTTGATGAAAGTCCCCGTCAGAACACTCTGATAGGCTTCTTTTTCACGCCAGAGAATATGCGTCGGGTCGAGGACGTAAGCGGCAATCCCGTAACCCGCCAGAACGCCGCCTGACCAGCCGACGACTTTGATCAGCCGCCGCGCGGCGACACCATCAATACCAACAAGAAATCCGCACAGCAGTGACAGGACGCATGCAAGCGGCGCTCCCAGGGAAAAAAATGGCTGATTTCGAACAATCGATACCGAAGGAATTAGCGACTCATGGAAAATACGCGATGCTTCAGCCCAGATCGGATGCGGCGTTGCGACCCAGGGACGCTCGGCCATTTGCTCATGCAGAACAAAGGCAAAGGCTGCCACCACAACTCCCAACAGGCCAAGCAGGACAAAATGAAATCCGCGCAGACTGTCCAGCTTGGCGAAAAGAAGCGCAATTCCAAGAACGATACACCAAAAGGCGACGACGGGCGCATCCGTTGAACCAAAGGGAACCGGCGCGATAGCAACGACAAAGTAGAGCAGCGTTGCGGTAATTCTGTTTGCGGGCGGCGCCGGTATTCCCTGGACGATCGGTACCATTGTCACGAAACGAGGACGGCCAGTGATTGCCGTCCTCGCCGATCAGCGCAGGTTTCTGATGTTATTGCGCAGGATGATGCCGTTATTCGCGGCCACCACGGCATCGTCGACGGTCGCGATGAACACCCGCAGATATTGCAGCACTTTCGTGACTTCGACGGACTGCGCATTGGAGACATAGATAACGTCTTTGTCACGCATCCGGAGCTGCGTGGCGAGGAAGAAGCCGGCCGGGTCGCGGAGATTGACGTTGAAGATTACGGGAATCATGACGGTCTGATAGCGCGACACATCGATTCCCAATTTTTCGGCAGCTGCACGCGTGACGGGCCGATAGAGGAAGACAGCAGCAGGGTCGGCCTGAGCGTCGAGGAGGCCACCGGCCTTGGCAACACCTTCAGCAAGCGTAATGTGCCAATTGTCGAAATTGAATTGCCCCTGCTGGCCCGACGCCCCGAAAGCCAGGAAGGTTTGTGGCTGCCGATAGACGTAAATGTTATCGAGCGGCATCACATAGATGTTGTTGGACGGAAAATCGACGAGGTTGGCGAAAGGCACGGTCGCGCGCCGCCCGCCACGCTCAAGCATGACGTAGGTATCCCACCCCTGCCCCTTGATGCCGCCAGCCCGCGTGATCGCATCGAGAATGCGATCACCGGCCGCAGTCGTGGCAAATCGGGCTGGAGAATTGACTTCGCCCAAAACACTGACCAGACCACCGTTCTGCGTACGCAGTGCGACCACCGCTTGCGGCTCGATGGCGCGGTTGCGCAGTCGATCAACGATGGCTTGCTGAACCTGTTCGGGCGTTCGACCCTTGGCCTGAACAGCTCCCGCATAAGGGACCATGATGTTGCCGGCGCTGTCCACGGTCTGATCCGGCACAGTCACGTAGTTGCCCGGGCGCGAACCGGCGTCCGGTGGGATGAAAAGCCCTCCCGCCGCGGCTTCAAATATCGTGACACTGACGACGTCGCCGACCTGAAAAGTCTGCGTCGGTACCGGGCGACGATCCGTAAAGGCCCCGGCAAGACCTCTTGGCTCCACGGCAGCGAGCGTAGTAACGATATCGGGAGTCAACCGGACATACGCGAAGGGAAGACCTTCCGCGTCAAGATTACGACCGGATTTAACATCCCAGCTTTCGGGGCCTGAGACGGGCATTTGCGGATTCGTACAGCCGGCGACCGACGCGATCACCGCCAACGAATACAAACCTCCCACCCATCGCCGAAGCGACATGCCGACCCGCCCCCCGATTTCGCGGCATAATATCCGTACACCGCTAGTCTGCAACTTATTTACAGATATTTGAGGCGGTGTCTTGCCCGGATTTTAGTCGGCGCTCAAACTTACCAGCCTTTGTTGCGACCCGGCCACATCCGCTGGAACCATTGATTGCCGTACTGTCGGCCTGCCTGCGACGGCGCTAATAGCAAGTTATTGATATGACAAAACAAATAGCGCGAGCCCTGGTCTTGACTGGGTTATTGTCGGGGCTTGCTGCGGCTGCGTTGGAATCTGCTTTCTCTTTCGAACTTGCCCAGCTCAACGCCCCCCTTTCATTTGGATGGCGATTCGTTCGGACCCCCCATCCCCAAGGCGGCAAAGAGATCATTGGAATTATGCATACTGCCGAAATGACCAAGTCAGATTCCGATTTTGCTGGTATTTGGCTGCGCTGCGCAGAAAAGCCTTTCGAGGTCCTGATCATCCTTGTTCGGCCACTCCCACCGGCGGCGAAGGCCGAGGTGACATTGAGCGGCCCCTCGACCGGCCGCTTCGCGGCAACCGTGCTTCCGCCCGGGACATCCGTGCTCCTGCCGGACGCGGCAGCGCAGCTGTTCAAGGGGCCCCTGCGCGGGGCAAGCGCGGTCTCGATTTCCATCAATTCTGGAACCGATCACGTGAAAGGCGAAATTTCGCTCGCTGGCCTGGGCGAGGCGCTTGATCGCCTAGCGACCGCGTGCATTTCACGCTGAATTTTCAGCGCTTGTTGACCATCTTGCGCGGCCACAGCAGCACTTTACCTATTCTTGACAAAGGAGGAGGAGGCTTAGGCGGGGCAAAAGGGCTAATCTCATGTCAGCCTTGGTCATTCTCGCATTTCTCGTCGGTGCCGTGCTTGCGCAGCGCTTTCGTGTTCTCGTTATTGTGCCCGTCGCCGGGATCATCTGGTTTGCAGCGATCGCGATCGGAATATCTCGAGAATCTGGTGTTTTGTGGATTGCGACGATGATGGCAGCAACCGTCACCATGCTGCAGCTTGGCTACCTCGCGGGCAGCGCTTCGCACCATCTGCGCGCCTATGCCCGGCTGCGGAGCAGGCACCAGCGCACTCTGTCCTGGAACGGCCATTCTCGACCGCACCACGCCGATTGATCGGCGACTGTCTACCGGCATGTCCGATTGACCGGATCGAACATCGTTCCGCCCGGACAAGGTCTATTCGGCTGCGCTGGATCGACCCGCCGTTCCTTCCGCAATCGCGGATCGTCGTAAATGTGACCGCCTTGACTGGGATAGGGCTTCGCCCAGTCGGGCGTAAACGTTCGATCGGATGGCGGAGGATTCGGCGTGGCGAAGGGCCCTTGGCTTTGGGCCCGCGCCCCTTCCGTCAAAAAATAAACCGAAACGATCGCGAGAATGACACGCATTGTTTCCGTCCGATGGATTGTCTAGAAACCAGCGCTTGAATTGCAAGCCGCCCTGCGCGCAAAATTCCGCGGCAGACTGAGATCAACGCGGCATACAGCGTCCCGTTCCTGCCCTGTTCGAATCCGGGCCCTGTCCGATGGTCGCCCCTCCGATTGACAACATCATTTTCGTCGCCCGCACCGCTCGGCTGGTTTCACCGCGATCGAGGATATTTGGCCGGCGGCCTCGCCCGACGATATGGCGGTTATGCTCGCGCCTTTTGCACGATGGTCATTGAGCAGCGCATCGATCCCGACTGCGCCGGCGCCGCCAGGTTTGACGCAGGGACAGCGTGAGGGCCAGCTCTAACATGCAGTCAGGCCATGCGGACGGTCGACCAGAAATTCGGATTGCGCGGCGACTGGATCTGAATCCACTCGTAACCTGCCTGCGACCAGGCGCGAATGTCATTGCGCAGATTGTCGAGAACGAAATCCCCATCCCGCGTGCGGACGACCAGAACCAGATGCCCCTCTCCCCACGACGTCCGCACTACAGCAAGCAGGAGCGCCCGGGACGGCCATCCCCGCTCCAGCAATTCGTGCCGCTTGGTGACGGCATAGTCGTTGCAGTCACCATATTTGGGCGAAATCGTCCACGTGTCGCGAATTCCATCATAGGGATGATTGCGCGGCGCGATCGATTGATTGACTTTCTGATTGACCGCAGCGAGCTCGGCCCACTGGGCCTCGTTGATGTCGATCGGCCGGGGCCGAAAGGCCATATGGCGGACGCGGCAATCGTCCGGATGCCGGAGGCAGAACAGCGCGTAGGGCATCGGACCAAGCGCCGGTTTATCGAAAACAATACGCTCGATCTGCGGCTTCAATGCGCGGGGGAAACTCTGAAATCCCGCACTGGCATGGTTCACGAACAGCATACCCGCAACGACGCCCGTGGCCGCGGCGATTAGCAGGGTCCTGCGCATCTTCCACTCTCCCATCCGACCTGACGGATAGGATTTACGAAAAAAACTCTTCGGTCCGGTTGGCGGCGGCGCCCGGATTTTTGTTAAGCTTGAATTGTCGAATTCAGCGTTTATTTACCAGCACGTCGGCGGTGGACCCGACGCAGTGTTTAGGTCGCATTCCGATGGCAAGAACGCGCCATCCTTCGATTCATCCAGGGATACGTATTTATGCGGTCGGCGACATCCATGGTCGCGCCGATCTCCTTGATGACGTGTTCTTGCGCATTGACCGAGACTTCGTTGCCCATCCCGTTCCGCGCGCAATTGAAGTCTATCTCGGAGACTATGTTGATCGTGGCCCCTCGTCGCGAACCGTTATTGAAAAGCTGATAATGCGCTGCCGCCTTCGTGACGTTGTCTGTCTGCGGGGGAACCATGAAATGTTTCTCACAAATTTCTTAGACAATCCGGCGCTGCTCGCCGATTGGAAACGCTATGGTGGCCTGGAGACGCTGATATCGTATGGATTGCGACCTCCTCTTAATCCAACCCCCGAGCAACAAAGCGAAGTGGCAGCGGCGCTGCGGCGAGCGATGCCGTCCGAGCATTTTCAGTTCTTGCAACGACTTTCGCCATCGTTCACCTGCGGCGACTATTTCTTCGTGCATGCGGGCGTTCGTCCCGGAACGCCTTTGAACGAGCAGCGGGAAGAGGACCTATTGTGGATCCGCGACGAGTTTCTTCAATACGAGGGGGATTTTTGCAAGATTATTGTCCACGGCCACACACCGGTCAAAGAGGTAGACGTTCGCGCCAATCGCATCAATATCGATACCGGAGCCTACGCCACTGGACGCTTGACGTGCCTGGCCTTTGAAATGACCCATATTCATTCCATCTAAGCGAGCCGTCCGCAGGCGCCAGGAATGCCTTTGCTGCTATTTCGATCTCGCAGGCTTGTGCGCGCTGTGGTAATTGATCGCGAAACGTCACATGTTCCATCGGGGCCGTGGCTGATCGCCCATACCGGATTGTCATCAAACCAATTTTCTCAGCGAAGCTGATCATACATCCTGGTGGCCCTCACTCACCCCGATCCGCCGTCCCGCCGCGTAAGCGAACGCCATAAATAGCCCAACGAATGCGAAAGATTTTCCTGACCTTTCCGTTTATACTGACCGCAATCGTCGGCTCTGCCGGAGCGCAAACCGTGACGGGGCCAATCGCGCCGCTCGGTCCGCCTCCGCCAGGATATTCATCATCCCTGTCGGGTCGTATGACCGGCGATTTCCGCAGGCCGAACGATCTCCGCCATCGCGACGCGCTCGGTCGACCGTGTCTCGACATCCATGCAATGGCGCGTCCGCATATTTCCATGCCGAACATCTTCGACCACGTGGTTGTGGTGAAGAATAGCTGCCTGACCCGCATTAAAATCAAGCTTTGCTACGCAAAGGCCGACCGCTGCTTCTTGGTTGAGGTTCCGGGGAACGAACGGCGCGAAGCCACATTGGGCACCTTCGCACAGAAGTTTTTCCGTTTCGAATATCAGGAACAATATTGACGCCATTTCTGTGATGACGTGAATTACCCTTCCAGAACAAGAACAAATGCAGCTGTCGCCAGACCATTGCTGGAGCAGCGGCCGGGAAGGGTTGGGGAAACGACCATGAAATGTCAACAGGACGATGTTGCATCCTGGCTGGCCGTTGTTGGCGGGATTGCCTGTTTTTTCGCGGTGACAATCACGGCCAGCGCAGCCAATTGGGTGGTGTTGCTCCCCCGCGATCCGACGACCTGGGCCGACCTCGACAGCGTCCGCGATGATGCGCAGGGACTTAAGCATGTGCGGGTGAGCATGAGCGGCAACCCCTCGCGGCCGAGCAATGCTGGGTTGCCGATGAGGTTCGTGTCCAAGGCGATTGACTGCAGCAAACCTTTTACCGTCTATGACGTCGATGCGAGCGGGAAAATCGTTGCAAATCCGCAGGAGCGGCCGTACGCAGCCATTCTCGCGCCGATCAAAGACGGGGAAATGGAAAGAGCTCTTTTTAACCGCGTTTGCTTGAATAGGCGCGGAGGGGATTAGGGCGGCGGCTAGACCTCAGCAATAGAATCGCCGCGGGCTGCTACGCTCGCGGCATTACTTCTATCAATACCCCTGAAATGCGGTCGGCAGCGTTCGAACAACCCGATGCGCAAACGCCCGGGTTTCTTAAGGACCGGTCGCACAAGCCACGCGCGACATGTCGGGACAGCCAGTCTCCTATGACACGTGCTGCCCCAGTTGCTCAACGGAATCGGCAACCTGCTGTGCTGGTGCCATAAGAGCAAGCGCACCTCGCAGGGCGGCGACCATCTCGTCGGCCGATTGACCGAAACCGCATGCGGCTGCATAGCGCAGCATGTATTCATGGGCGGTGGCCGGCGAAAGCTTTGTGCGCGTCAATCCGTCGTGACACCGGCGGCGCGGCCACTCTTGAGCGATCACTTCCTGGCGTGCCTTTCCGACATCACAACTAAACATTTCAGCCAGTTCTTCGTAAGTCAGCCAGATTTGCGGCATGCCCTTCTCCCCGTGTTATGGGGCGAAATTGCCTGGAACTCGTAAAGGATCGCTTGGGGACTATGGTTGCCGAATTGTCTTCGAAATAATGAAAATGCCACCGACTTCGGGATAAGTGGTGGGCTTCCACCGCTTTGTGCGCTGGGCAAAGCACGGTATCGGCAAAAGGCTGGTGTGGAAGCTTGCCGCTAGCCGTCCTCGGACACGCCGATGCTCAACCAAGCCGTCGCACATCGAAGCGCATCAGTGGCGGTCGCAAAAGAGGGGCAGAAGGAGGCTGGCGGCAACTCACACGGCAGCGCCAAGGACACGTATCGAAAATACAGACACCGCAGCCGGAAGGCGGCATTCAGCAGGTGGAGGATTCAGGAGCCAAGCAATATGTCAAAGTGACACGAGGCCATCTCGCCTCCATCTGCCTAGTCTCTAGCCTTCGCTGAATCCGAAGCTTAGTCTTCTGCTATTGGCGCACGCCACATCATCCACGCCAATGCCAGGAGTGATGGCAGCACCATAAGTGCAGCGCCCAACAGCACACCCTGCATCATCGCCGCATTCCTTCGTTTCCGTCCCTTCCAATTTTGTTCGTTGGTCAATCTGATTGTTGATCAGAGTGATTCAGTAACCACAAAGGATCATCGAACCATCACAAATGTCAACACTCACGGTATCGCACGCGAGGTTCGGCGCTTCCACATGTATTCCGCGCTTATTACCGCACCGCATCATTGTAGCATTTTCGGATGAAGGTCAGTCGCTCACGCCCAACCTTACGCTCTGTAGCGAGCCTGTCACACATCGCCGCCGCTTCGAGCTGACACTTTCTCATAAAGTCTGCCAATTCCGCGCCTGACAGATTCCTCGCCGCCGCATCGGCTCTGCACGATGCATGGGCATTGGCGGAAAAAAGCAATAATATCGCCACTGGAAGAATTTGGCGCATGGAGCCGGCCCCGAATAATTCCTATACAATAAGAGTATGCAACAGGGAGGCGTGGGTAAAGATGTCCTTAGGGCGGCAATTGCTGTGCCCTTAGTCGCTAGCCTTCTATCCCAAGCAGCCTACAATCATTGATTGTCTCCCCTCGGCGGATCGCTCGTCAGATCGATAGGCGCAGCATCCTCCGGCTTTTCTCGAAATGGATTGCGTCCGGTCAACCACGGTGACGAAGTCCGCCGACCAATGCTGAAATAAGTGAACCCGTGTTTCTCGACCTCCTCTGGCCGATAAATATTGCGCAGGTCGATAAGGATAGGCTGCGCCATCGCGTTCTTGAGTGCCTTGAAGTCCAGCGCGCGGAACTGCTCCCACTCGGTGACAATGACGAGCGCATCTGCGCCTTTCGCACAGTCATAGGCGCTCTCGCTGTAGGTGACGTTGTCGAGCACGAGCTTGGCCTGCGCCATGCCGGCCGGATCGAAGGCACGCACTTTTGCCCCTGAATCCTGCAGTGCGGTGATCAGGGGGATCGATGGCGCCTCGCGCATGTCGTCAGTGTTCGGCTTGAACGTCAACCCGAGCACCGCAATGGTCCGATCGCGCACCTCGCCGCCGAGCGCCGACGCGACCTTGCGTGCCATTGCCCGCTTGCGCTGGTCGTTGACGGCGGCGACCGTCTCTACAACTCGCAACGGCGCCTCGTTGTCCTGCGCCGTCTTGATCAGGGCCAGCGTGTCTTTCGGAAAACACGAACCACCGAATCCCGGCCCCGCATGCAGGAACTTCGATCCGATGCGGTTATCAAGACCGATCCCTCGCGCAATTTCCTGCACGTCGGCGCCGACCTTCTCCGCGAGATCGGCGATCTCATTGATGAAGGTGATTTTGGTGGCGAGAAAGGCATTGGCGGCGTATTTGATCAACTCAGCCGTGCGCCGACTGGTAAAGAGCAGCGGTGCCGCATTGAGATAAAGCGGTCGGTAGATTTCCGTCATCACCGCACGCGCCCGTTCATCACCACCACCGATCACGATGCGATCCGGATGCTTGAAATCGCGGATTGCCGCGCCCTCGCGCAGGAACTCCGGATTCGACACCACGGCGAAATCGGCACCCGGCTGCTCGGCGCGGATGATCCGCTCGACCTCATCACCGGTGCCGACGGGCACCGTCGACTTGGTCACGATCACAGTGAAATGGGAAAGTGCCTGGGCAATCTCTCGCGCGGCCGCGTAAACATAGGAGAGGTCCGCATGACCGTCGCCGCGTCGCGACGGTGTGCCAACCGCAATGAAGACGGCATCCGCCGCTGCGACCGCGGGTTTCAAATCCGTCGTAAAGGTAAGTCGCCCTTCCTTGACATTGGTCGTCAGCAGCGCGTCGAGGCCGGGCTCGTAAATCGGCACCTCACCACGCTCGAGCAGTGCAATCTTTTCCGCGTCCTTGTCGACGCAGATCACATGGTGGCCGAAATCCGCAAAACACGTTCCCGACACAAGGCCAACATAGCCGCTACCGATCATGGCAACGCGCATGGATCACTCACCTCGCCTTACATAATCTCGAACGCCTGCCTGACCAAGAACTCCGTGCACGTGCGCTGCGCCATCGCAACGTTCACATAATCCGTTACTTCGCCTTTGCTGTTACAACTTCCGCATGAGACCATCGGGAAGGGCGAATTTGCGGTCGTTTCTCCATCCCGGCGGAAGGGACCGCCCCTTCACCAGGGCAACGCTCAATAGGCCGTGCGCTGCCCAAGAGCTATGATTGATGTTTGTAGCAGGATGCGGATGTCGAGCCAAATACTCCAATTGTTAATATACCACAGGTCGTGCTCGACGCGCTTTTCCATGTCGCACAGCCGTGCCGTTTCTCCGCGATAGCCCTTAATCTGCGCCCATCCGGTTATGCCCGGCTTTACATGATGGCGAAATGCATACGCGGCAATTGCTCTCCCGTACTCATCATCATGTGCAAGCGCATGCGGCCGCGGACCAACGAGGGACATATCCCCCTTGAGCACGTTGAACAGCTGTGGCAACTCATCAATACTCGTCTTTCGCAAAAAGCGCCCAACGCGCGTCACGCGTGGATCATTTCGCTTCGCTTGACGAATGGTCCCGCCGTCTTCAAGGACATTCATTGTCCTGAATTTGTAAATCACGAATGGAGCGCCATTGAATCCCCGGCGACGCTGCCGGAAAAGTACAGGTCCCGGCGACTCCAGCTTGATGGCGATCGCACAGATGACCAGGATCACCGCCAGCGACACAATCAGGACTGAGCCGACAGCCACATCAAATAGTCGCTTAACCGCCCTCTCCATGGGACCAAGCGGCTCGCGTTGAATTTCGACCGTCAGCGACCCACGACCCGTGGCGGTCACGCTCAGCACGGCCGAAACAGCTCGGTCGGGCAGGAGATAGACCGCTAGAGGTGATAGTCGCAACTGGTGCCGCACCAGATCGAGCCGCTTCACGTCTCGCCAGCTCATCACCAAAACAATCAGATCCACCACCTTGTCGCGCGACACCTCAAGCAAGCGTTGCACTTGCGCCTCAAGTGAACGGGCAGACGACCCGTTCGTTTCCGGCAGAACGGCTCTCTCCACCTCGACCGCACCCAACCGCCGCAAGTCCCGGTCCGATATCGCCTGAAGTTCTTCGCGATCGCCGATGAGCAGCGCTCGTCGCCTGCGCAGCCGATTAGCATCCAGCATCGCACTGAGATGTCGCCCGAGCAGCCAATGAAATGCGAACATGGCGCCCAAACCGACGGCAAACAGAAACACCATTGAGCCGCGCGAATAAGTCGCCCCAATTTTCAATAGAAACATCGCGAGCGTAAGCGTTAACATCGCCGCCGCCCAAATAGCGGCAATACGTCCCATATGTCGGTTCGGCGCGAGCAGGACGGGCAATCGATAAAGATCAGCCGCCCGGCCAATCACCACATGCAGAATTGCGGCGATGAGGCCAGCACCAAACAGAACTTCAATATCGGGAACAATGCCGAGAGCAAGTAAATGATAGCCCACGCCCGCGACAATCGCTGACAGAATTATGACAATTGCACTGACGAGCGCGGCAACCCATTCAATATTCGTGTAGCTGAGGACCACAGACGCATCCGTCCTTGCGTCCGGAAAGCATCCCGCCTCCTGCGAACCATTATCAATATTTAACATATTAACTGACCCCGCCCCCCGAAATCAGATGTAAAGTAGTACCATAAAAAAAATTGACGACAATAAGACACCTCGGTCGCAATGATGTAAACGTTAAATTGCCCTGCGCCCCGTCACAAGGATACGCAAATTATTCCGCACATCAGTTACTTCTGCTGGCGCCTTGACTGTGGCCATATCCGCTGGCGGAAATACATGAATGAACGGGCCTGCGGAAAATAACGTTGGTGATCGACTTATTTGCATTCGCGGGGGGCGCTTCCGCCCATGATTTAGTCATTTCTTTTCGTGCGGCGCCTCCACAACAGCCGCCCTTTTAGTGGTGATTTCCGTACGATCAGCCAGCCGCGATGTGGCGACTTTCTCGCAAGCGGAGGCGCTGCTTGACCATCCTTCGGCTTTATTTCAAGTTACAATTCTTACCAATGCTGCTCATCCGCTGAATTCGTCGAGATATTGGCGACTTGAGCGTCCATGTTCTTAACCGGCCTCAATGATCCGCATGTCTGCCGCGCAGCTTCATTACCCTGTCCTGATCACCGGATCGAATGGATTTATCGGGACGCGCGTCGTGAAGACGCTTCTCGACTTCGGATTTACTGATCTCCGCTGCTTCGTGCGACCGTCGAGCCGCATTGAGTCATTGCGCGCGATCCTGGCAAGTGCCCCGAGCGGTACTCGTGCCCAGCTAATCACTGGCGATTTGCTATCACGCGAAGATTGCACAAGAGCTGCCGAAGGCGTCTCCATCGTCTATCATCTTGCCGCGGGGTTTGACCGATCATTTGCCGGCGCATTCATGAACTCGGCACTAGCAACACGAAATCTGATGGATGCCGTTCTTGCGGTGGGACATTGCGTGCGCTTTGTCGATGTCAGCTCGTTCGCGGTCTATTCCAACATTCGAATGAGGCGCGGCGCGCTGTTGGACGAAAATGCTCCGCTCGAAGATTCACCCGCGGAGCGTTACGACCCATACGGATTTGGGAAGCGAAAGCAGGAAGATCTCGTTCGCGAATACGGACAACGGTTTCAGCTGCCATTTGTGATCCTTCGTCCGGGCGTCGTATTCGGCCCCGGCAAGCGCGACCTGAGCGGCCGGGTTGGTGCCAACACGTTCGGTTTCCTGCTCCATGTCGGCGGCGCAAATGTCCTGCCGCTGACTTATGTCGACAATTGCGCCGAGGCAATTGTGTTGGCCGGATTGCGCGAAGGAATTGAGGGCGAGACTTTCAATATTGTCGACGACGAACTCCTGACGAGCAGTCAAATGCTCAGGGCCTATAAGAAGCGCGTGAAGGGATTGGTGTCGATCCGCTTGCCTTACCCTCTCGCTTACGGTCTGTGCGCCCTTTGGGAAAAGTATGCCAGGTGGACGAAAGGGCAATTGCCGCCCGTATTCAATCGCCGGCGCTGCGCAGCGGAATGGAAGGGAAACCGGTATACCAATGCCAAAGCGCGCGATTTGCTCGGCTGGACGCCGCGCGTGCCGATGAAAGAGGCGCTTGCCAATTTTTTGGCTCAGTTTGACCGCCCGGTTGCCTAGCCATGCTGCGAATCGCAATCATCGGATGTGGCAAGGTCGCCGATCAGCATGTCCAGGCCATGCGCCGGATCGAGAACTGCTCCATCGTTTCTCTCTGCGATCGGGAACTATTGATGGCGCGCCAGCTGGGGGAACGCATAGGGGTCGACAATTGTTATGGGAGCGTCGAGGACCTGCTCACGGCGACGCGCCCTGACGTCGTCCACATTACGACCCCGCCGCAAAGCCACTTTGCGCTTGCCGAACAATGCTTGCGGCATGGCACGCACGTTTATCTCGAAAAACCCTTCACCATCGACGCAACTGAAGCAGAACGCCTGATTCAGCTTGCAGAGACCGCACGTCTCAAAATAACGGCTGGACATAATTACCAGTTCACACCCGAAATGCTCAGGGCACGCGCGGCCATACAGCGGGGCTTCCTTGGCGGCACACCTGTTCACCTGGAGAGCTACTGGCCATATAGCCTCGACGATCAGGCCTATGTGGGCGCGGTTCTGAGCAACAGGGATCATTGGGTGCGCAAGCTGCCTGGCCAGCTCTTCCACAACATCATCAGTCACGGCATCGCCAAATTGGCGGAACACCTCGACGACAATATCGTCGAGCTTGTCGCGAAAGCGCATCAAAGCGAACAGCTGCGCGGGATGGGCGAGAGTGATATCTGTGACGAACTGCGCGTTCTGTTGCGTGACGGTCGGGGCACAACGGCATTTTTCAGTTTTTCGACCAGCATCAAACCGAGCGTCAATCTTCTGCGGCTCTATGGCCGCAACGGCACGCTCGTTGCTGATTATATGAGCGGCACACTGCTTGCACATCGAAATCGGTCGTACAAAAGTTATCTAACCTATTTCGTTCCGCCACTCATCAGCGCCCGACAGCATTTTCGCGGCGCCGTTGGCAATATGAGCGCGTTCATCCGCCGTCGGCTCTATCAGGACTTTGGAATGAAGGAGCTGTTCGAGCAATTCTACAACTGCATCCGCCGCGATGGTCCGCCGCCGATCCCCTATCGCGAGATTATCCTGACGGCCCGCATTATGGACACGATCTTTGCCCAGATTCGGCCCACCATCTGACGAGAGCAACGCGAGCGTAAGCATTACGGTCCCATGCGCAAATCGCTTTTCCATTCTTTGAAGCCTCTGGCTCTTTTTGTCGTCATCGGCGTGTTTCTTGTTAACGTGGGCGCTTTGCGACCAGCGAGCGCTGATGGTCTCCGGTTCGAAAGAGGCGTTAATCTCATACGGCTCTTCTCCTTCGCGCGTTATAACGGATCGCAGCCCGTGTGGCCGCCATTCGACCCGGCCATTCGCGCCGTGCACACGAGCGAGATGCTCGGCGCACTCCGGAAAGCAGGCATCGATCATGTGCGCATCCCACTGCAGGTGGCTGTTTTTCTCACGGTGATGCCCGAGCAGCGGCGAGTATTGTATGACGATTTGAAGCACCTGATTGCGCAACTCCAATCTCAGAACCTGAGTGTGATCGTGGATCTTCATCCGACGGAGTCCGATCGCGCCTACACGCCGAGTAAACTGCTGGACGCGCTCGATGGTCCGAATTTCACAACCTATACCCGGCTGGTCGAAGAAATCGCCACACTGCTGGAGCCGATACGACCGCGGACGGTGGCGCTGGAGCTGATGAACGAACCGCAACGCGAATGCCGAAAGAGCAGCGGAACGGACTGGCTCGACTTTCAGCGCGAGCTTTACCGCCGCGTCCGCGCGATCAGCCGCGATTTGCCGTTATTCGTTACGGGCGGATGTTTCTCGAACGTCGAGGGCGCGATTCTGATCAACCCAGACGACTATCGCGACCGAAATGTCTATTACAGCGTTCACTTCTACCAGCCGTTTCAGTTCACCCATCAGGCGGCGCTGTTCCGATTGGATTATCTCAGGGGCCTTGTCGGTCTTGCCTATCCGGCATCGGCGGGCTCGGCCGAACGAACACTCGAGCTCACCCGCAAGCGCATGAACGAGCTGACCGAATTTCCAGAAGTCCGGCGCGAGGCGATGTTCAATCAGGCTGCGCAGTTCATCAGCTATTATTATCGGGCGAAATATGGCCCGGAAAAAACCTTCGCCGTCTTGGCCTTGCTGAAGAAATGGGCGAGTGAACACCAAGTTCCCTCCGACCGGATCGTATTTACCGAATTCGGCGCCTGGCGCTATTTCGACGGCGGCGCCGAGGTCGACAAGGCCTCAAAACTCCGGTGGATGGCCGACACGGTCCACCATTTTCGGGCCGAGGGATGGGGTTGGACTTACTGGGTCCTCCGCGGATGCTGTTTCGGCATTACCGACAAAAATGGTGATGGCGACCGGCTCGATCCGGAAATTGCCATCGCCTTGGGACTGCAGCCGTGAGCGCGCACGATACACAGACCTCCACACCGCGCCCCGCATCACCGCCGCGGCGCCGGCTGCCGCGCGAGCAGAGCTATACATTCACGATTGATCCCGGCCGCCTCCTCACCTGGATTCCGGCAATCGTCTTTTCCTATCTTCTGTTGTCACCCATCGTTCTGCAGAATTCGCTGGTGGAGACGACCGCTGTCGAGCAATTGAGCGCCCAGATCAATCTCGACACGGCGCAGTCGAATATCGTCAACCAGGTTTTCTGGGTCACCGTCCTGTTCACCGTCGTCGGCCTTGTCTTTCTCCACGCCCATCGCCCGCCCCCGCGTGTCATTCGACTGACAACCATCTGGCCGCTCGTTGCCTATCTTACATTGGCTGTGCTGTCGGTCGGCTGGGCGCTGGATCCCGCGATCGCATTTCGCCGTGTCGCACTGCAGATTGTGGTGACCGTTGCGCTATATCTGACGTTTCTGTTCGCGGCCGACCTGCGTGTCCTGCTGAGTCGCCTTTATCTGGTCTGCGCGGCGACGGTAGCGCTTAATGTCATTGCAATTGGTCTCAAGCCGCCTTCGTCTCTCGGCTTCGAGGGCATCTACTCGCAAAAGAATGTGCTTGGTGGGATTGCCGGCATTATCTGCATTTTTTCACTTTTCCGTCTTCGATTGGCGCGAAGCCCGATCACCGCACTTTTCCCAGCTGTGGTCCTTTTTGCTTCGTTTGGGCTGATCATTCTTGCCCGCGCCAAGACCGCGTTGGTTCTGACCATACTTGTACCCGGCCTCGCCTGGGCATTGGCGCAGTTGTCGCGCATTTTCCGCATATCGCCGGCGCCGCTGATTGCAGCCCTATTGCTGATAGTCTGGTTCGGTTACGGCGCGCTCAGCGCCGTTTTCGGTGTTCAGCTCGACGACGTCTTTCTATTCCTCTTCCAGGACGCAACATTTACCGGGCGCACCCGCATTTGGGATTTCGTCCTGAATTTCGTGGAGCGGCGCCCCTGGCTCGGATACGGGTTCGGCTCGTTCTGGGGCATCGGCGCAGATGCGCCCGCGGTCAGAGAAGCACCCGGCTTTATCACTGGCGTGCTGCAAGCGCATAATGGCTACCTCGACGTCCTGCTCGAAACCGGCGCTGTCGGCCTTTTCATCATTGTTTGTCTCATATTCAACGCCGCGCATCTTGGCCGCCAGCTTGCGCAGGCCAATAACGCCCTTGCGCAGTTCTTCCTCGCGCTTCTTCTCTGGATGATTATTGACGACTTTATGGAGTCGTATTGGCTGCGGAACGCCAATGCGGCATGGATGATATTCTTGATGCTTTACTTGATTGCGGCAGCCGCGCGCCCGTTCGCGAATGATGCTACGGATGACCCCACGATGCGCCGACACTCCGCTCCGGCACTAAGAACCGGACGACATTGATTGTTGACTTAACCGGAGCGTATGCTCGCGGACTTCCATGATCTTCTGGCATTTCCATACGCATTGCGCAAAGCTGCGAGCACCGGCTTTTCAACAATGAGATAGCAAAATATCCCAACTCCTATTGCAACTGCGATGCCGATTGCCGCAAAAGCAGCGCTCGAAGAATAGCCTGCGTCAACGAGTCCCATCCTCGACCATACAACGCGCAACAGCCCGAGAGAGAAGATATGACTCAAGTAAATCGAATACGAAGCATCACCAAGGAGTGATAACACTGGGACAATCGGCACACGCTTCGATTTTTCCAGGCTGACGGCCCCAATAACAACAAGGAAGGCCGGAATTCCATAACCGATCGCGCGTTCACCCGGCACGATCGAACTGGCCAAGAGCGCGAAGCCGGCAACAATGAACACAACCGCGATCGTGGGTGGCATCGGCCGCATGGAAACAAAATAATACGCAACGACCATTCCACCGAGAAATTCGAACAGGAGCGGGCTCGTATAAGTCATATAAACGGCGCTCGAATGACCGTCTCCAATTAACAAACGAAAACTCAATAAAGCCGAGAATATGCAGCCAAGAATTGCAATCCGTCGCCCGAATGAAAAGCTCAAAACCATAGAAAAGATTGCATAGAAAAACATTTCGTAATTGATGGTCCACCCAAGCGGGATCAAGGGCCAGATTTTATCTGGATGACCCAGGTTATAGTGAGGCACAAACGCTAAGCTCAGAAGCAATGTCTCGGACGACACCGCAGTGGTTTTGAAGAGACTTGGGGCCAACGAAACAATCGCGAAAAAAATAAACGTGAAGAGGTAGTATAATGGAACAATGCGGATCAATCGCCGCATAATGAAATTTCCAGCGGTGGTCCGTCCGGTCGTAATCATCATTACGAATCCGCTGATGACGAAGAAGATATCAACGCCCGCGATACCCCAGCCGAAATTCAGATGCTCCCCAAAATTGGCGAGTTGCTCGTCTATATGTGCAAACACCACCGCAATCGCGGCGATGCCCCGCAAATACTGTATTGAAATGACTTGGGCGACTTCGGCTTTTCCATCAGGGGAACTGCTCGCGAACGCCATAGTCATCATTATCAATTTGCTCGCCCGCGCTCGGGTTGCGTCTAGTGTGTCTTCATGAATTCGTCGATCACATCCAGCATATACTCAACCTGCGCGTCCGAGAGGCCGTGATGGGCGCCGATCAGGCAGCCGTTGCGCATGACAAGATCGGCCGTGGGCAGGCTTTCGGCGACCACGCGGTGCGCCACGCCCTTCATTGCCGGATGGCGCAGAATATTTCCCGTGAAGACCGTCCGTGTCTGGATGTTTCTCTTCTCGAGGAAAATCTGGAAATCGCGCCGCTTGATCTTTGATTCGGTGCGAAAGACCAGCGGGAAGGCAAGCCAGTTGGTCTCCACATTCTGCAGCGAAGAGAATGTAATGATGCGGTCAGCGTAACGGGCAAGGTGCCCCTTGATGCGACCGAAATTCTCGTTCCGTCGCTTGGAGTTCTGCGGAAGCCTGCGAAGCTGGACAAGACCGAAAGCGGCTGAAATTTCCGACGGCAGAAAATTGTAGCCGAGACCGTCGAAAACGAACTTGCTGTCGTAAGGAATGCCGTCGACTTCACAGGAGAAGCGGGCATCGACGTCTTCCACCTCGCCCAGAATGCTGGAGCGTCGCCCCCAGCCGCGCAACAGCATCGCCCGCTCATAATGGCGGTCATCATTCAGGCAGACCATGCCACCATGGCCGGCACCCGTGATCACGTGGGAGGCATAGAAACTCGTCGTCGCCACGTCCGAATAGGGATTGCCGGCCTGACCGTCGATCCGGTAGCCGACCGTATCGGCTGAATCCTCGATGACGATGAGATGATGGGCGTTCGCAATATCGCGAATCCGCCGCCAATCGGGCAGATTACCCATCAGATTGGGAACCATGATGGCCCGCGTCTGTGGCGAGATCGCTTGTTCGATCTGTTCGGCATTGGCCTGTAGCGTCGAAAGGTCGGAATCGACGAACACGGGCGTGAGGCCGAGTTGGACGATCGGCGCAACCGTCGTCGAAAATGTCAGTGCCGGCGTGATTACTTCGGCGCCTTTTTCCAAATTAAGACAGGCAAGTGCCAGTAGATTGGCCGACGACCCGGAATTAACCATCAGCCCGCGCTTCTTGCCGAATGCGGCACTGATGCCCGCCTCAAATTCGGCGACCTTCGGACCGGTCATCAGGGCATGACGCTGATTTTTCAAAATATGAAGCGCGGCGTCGACTTCCTCATCGCCATAAACCGCTTCCGAATAAAACACTCTCATCATTGCTGCTCGTCCAGTTTCGGGCTGCACTATTCGGCACGTGTCGGATCAGGGAAAATACCGTGTCAGGTCCTTACTATAACTTCCCAAGACGAACCAGTCCCCACGCTGGGAATGGATTAATGCCGTTGCCGGTTTTGTGTGCACGCGCGCCCGGTGAACGAGCATAATTCCTGGTCGCGATCGTGTCGGCTATTTTTCGATCACCGCGCATCTCACGGCCTCGATATAGCGGGCGACATAGGCTGTCTTGTCGAACCGGTGGAACAGCTCGTCCGCCGCGCGCTGAATGTTTTGCCGGAATTTCGCATTTTCTGCCGCAAGCCTCGCAATGGATTTTTCGAGAGCCGTGACGTCGCCGGCCGGAACTGAAATTCCGACATCGAGCCCGTCGAGATAGCCGTCTATCCCCGTCTTTTTCGTATAAATGATGGGTATGCCGGCAAACAGCGCCTCGACATAAACCATGCCGAACGTCTCGTTCACGCTCGGAAGCACAAGCCCAAGATAGGAGGGAAGCCGGCGAAGCAGTTCGTCGTTGGACAGCGGGCCGACCAGCGTGACATTTGCGTTCAGGCCAAGCGCTTCGATCTGGGCGCGAACCGCGTCCTGCGCCTCCTTCCGACCTCCTCCGATCACGTCCAACCTTAGGGAGGGATCACGCGCGACAACCTGCGCAAATGCGGCGAGGAGCCAGTGCAATCCTTTCTTGCGGTGGATATCCAGATTGCACACGCTGACGAACCGTCGGCCGGCGTCCATCGTGACGATCGTTGGTCGCGTATTCCGTACGATATTTGGTAGCAGCTCTTCCTTTTCCGAAGGCACGCCGAACCGCGCACGCAACTCCGGCTGAAACCATGCCGACACGTAATAAATGCGACGGGCGTAAAACAGAATTCGGCGGAAGAGAGCGCGGTAGCTCGGCTTGAAGCGAAAAACTTTGGATTCAACTTCACCGCGCACGGAAACAAATAGAGGGGCCCCCAGACGTTGCGCGATATGCCATCCGGCGATTCCTTCAAAGGTCAGTTTATGCGCGTGGACGAGATCGGGCCTGATGCCGGCTCCTTTCAACACGTGCATAACACGGGCGGCCACCGCCCGCATCGACCAAGCCAGGCCAATGCCGAATGGCAAGCCGAAAAATCCAAAAGCAAACAGCCGATGCCCATTCACCTTTCCGCAATCCACCAAATAGGTGCGAAGCGGATTGGCCACACGCTTCATTGCTACGATCACATTGTCGACCTCAACCAGCTCATCGACGAACCATTCGACTGCTGTCGTGGTCTTCTCGCGCAGCGGTGTGTTGTATTCGACCGCAAGATGCAGAATGACGGGCCGAAAGGCGGACCGGCACATCGGCGTTTCCGATTCGGTCATGTTTGCGATTTGCGAGCTGGCTCCGGGATGCCGAATTCGGCCCGCTGGGTGGGCCGCGGCGTACGGGCCGGATGGACGAGCCGAATGAGCTCGCGCCGCCAGCCGCGTATTCCCAGCTTGCCCGACAACTGATCCTCGTGCCGAACCCAGATTCCCGCCGGAAATGGCACCTCGGCGAGCGGACGCCCCTTTCGCGCAAAGAGCTCATCCCATTCCGCATGCGACGTTTCAACGATATCGCGCAGGAATGACCGCCCCCGCTGCAGAGGCACTTCAGGGATGTCGTCAATCGTCAGGCGTAGAACGGCGCAGGTCCCGCCCATCTTGTGATATCTCGGGGCATATCGGAGGCGATCGACCAATGTGTAATATTCGTACCCCTTTGGCATAACAAAGCCGTGACTGTCGCTTGGCTGAGTGCGCACCCATTCCACGAGACGGTTACTGATGAGGTCATCATCGTCAGTGAACATCACGAAGCCGCCGCCGTAATGACGCAGGCGCTGGGCAGCCAATTCGCGCTTTTTCGCTTTATCGACCAGATATTCCCAATGATAAATTGGCGGCTCGTAATCAGCTGCGACGATCTCGATCCGCGGATCTGCCATCTCCGGAACATCCGGAACGTCGTGACAAGCGACGAACAGGCGCCAATGCGGGCTCGTCTGCTGCAGGATGGATCGCAGGGTCGTGCGGAACCGCGCCAGAACCTCATCCCACGATTTTGCGACAACCTTGCTCCGGAACGGGATTGCAAACGCAAATTCCGGTTGCGCGGCACGCAGATTTGACGACATCGTCATGGTTTCATCAACTCCTTCGCGCCGGCTGCCGATTGTGCCTATGCATCCGCTGTCGCAGCGAGAGCGGCATCCAGTTTCCGCCGATCACCCCAGATCGCAGGCGAATCGTAGGGACGCAACGGAAACTCGCCCCAGCGCGGTTCTATGGTGAGATTGTGCTGTTCAATGAAACGGGTGACCGCCGTTCTCAAAGAGACCGGCACGCCGGAACAGCAATTTATGGTTCCCGTCACGCTCTTTTGCGCACTGACCTGCGCAATCTGACGAGCAAGCTCACCGACTTCGACAAAGTCGTAAAGCAATTCGCCGCTGTTCAGCGGGAAAGCCGCCTGTCCGCACCGATCCGCTGCGAGAATTTTTGTGAAAATCGAATTGTTACGCGCATCATCACCGATAATGTAATAGCAACGCAGCCATTGCGATGTCGCGCCTGCCTTCGTGCATAGCCAGTCCTGCACCTGGCGCAGATAATTTTTCGCGATGCCGTAAGGATGGCGCGGAGCAGTCGGCGTGTTTTCGTCCACTGCTCCAACGTGATAGCCAATTTCGTGCATCGTACCGATGCCAACGAAATGCTTCAGTCCTCCCGCCAACAGAGATTCAAGGAATGCGATGTGCCTTGGCACATTGGCAAGATGGGCTGAGTTGCCATGGTCGAATCCGGCCTCCCACGCCAAATGAATGCAGACGTCCGGAGAGCCCAGCAACTCATACAAACGGGGATGATTGTCGAGAACGTCGAGGACAACCGTCGCGGCACACGGCTGCGGATGAGCGGGGTTTTTGCGCGACACGGCCACGACGTCGTGTCCGCGATTGAAAAGCTCTTTTACCACGTGGGACCCGATATAACCGTTGGCCCCTGTGACCGCGACTTTCATAAGGACACGCCCAGTTGAAGGATTCGGACGACACTTGCGCACATGAATAGCGAGCCCTCAAAATAGGAAGCGAAAGCGCCTCTTCGACATGCACGCCGTCGATTGCCATTTTACGCGGGCATATCGCCGATGACTTCATTCGATAGCAAATAGCGTAAACGGCACAATCGTGACAAGAATTAGTCTGTTTCACGGCTGTGCGGCCGTCACCCCCCCGCCTTAACCGCGATCGGTTAAAAGCGCCGCCTAATCGTGCCGCTTTAAGCGCCACGCCGTCTCTTCCATGTGCAGATCAACCAACATTCGCAAAGGATTGCCCCGACGCATCCGGCCATCTTGAATAATCGGCGCATTTCGACTTACTGTTCGATCCACTGGGGCGGAAGAGACGCGTCCACGGCGTCAGAAAAACGACAATAAAAACAAATATATGGTGCAACTCGGTCGAGGGTCTGCCGGCGCATGCCTATTGTGTCGCATGAAAATTTGGCGATATCAGACGTCATCTTGATCCGTCAGCGGTGCTTCCTTGATCCGCGCGGATATTTCGCCGAGAGCTACTGCGCTCCTGAATACAGCAAGATCGGCATCGACGCCGCGTTCCTGATGGATGCTCAATCAGGCTCGACTCGCCGCGGCACCATCCGGGGCTTGCATTTCCAGGCGCCGCCTGCTGCGCAAGCAAAATTGGTTCGCGTATTGCGCGGATCCATTTTCGATGTGGCCGTTGATTTACGCCGAGGATCGCCGACCTATGGCCGGTGGTGCGGTTCGACAATCACTGCATCCGGCGGAGAGCAGCTATTTATTCCGGTTGGCTTTGCTCACGGTTTTTGCACGCTCGAACCGGATACGGAAGTCGCTTATAAGGTCGATGCCGTCTATAGTCCCGCCGACGAAGGCGGCATCTTCTGGAACGATCCTGACATAGGCATTCCCTGGCCAATCAACGCCGGCGATGCCTTTCTCTCGGACAAGGACGCGGGGCTACCGTACTTTCGCGACTTTACTTCACCGTTTCTCTACGAAAGCCGCACGCATGCGTAAGCGCATTATAGTAACCGGCGGAGCGGGATTCATCGGCTCAGCCGTTGTTCGACACCTGATCGCACACACCGACGATGATGTGCTCGTCGTCGACAAGTTGACCTATGCAGGCAATCTCGATTCGCTTGCATCGGTTTCCGGCTCGACTCGTTTTCGGTTTATGCAGGCCGACATCGCCGACTTGCGCCGGATGAGCGCGGCGATTGCCGAGTTTCGCCCCACGCTTATTCTTCATCTTGCGGCTGAGAGCCATGTCGATCGTTCGATCGACGAACCCGATGCCTTTATCCAGACGAATATCGTCGGCACCTATGCATTACTTGAGGCCTCGCTTGCCTATTGGCGACAACTGAGCGCCGCGGAGCAGGCCAGCTTTCGCTTTCACCATGTATCTACCGACGAGGTATTTGGATCACTCGGCTCCGACGGTTATTTTACCGAGAACTCTCCCTATCAGCCGAATTCACCCTACTCGGCGTCAAAGGCCGCATCGGATCATTTGGTGCGCGCGTGGCATCACACCTATGGCTTTCCAACAATTATATCCAACTGCTCCAATAATTACGGCCCCTTTCATTTCCCGGAAAAACTCATTCCGCTGATGATCCTCAATGGCCTTGAGGAAAAGCCACTGCCCGTTTATGGCACCGGCAACAATGTCCGCGACTGGCTATACGTGGACGATCACGCGCGAGCGCTTCTCCAGATTGCCACAAAAGGAACGGTTGGCGACAGTTACAACGTCGGCTGCCGAGGAGAACGAACCAATCTTCAGGTTGTACATGCGATTTGCGACATTCTCGATGAACTGGTGCCGAGTCGAACGATCAAGTCGCGGCGGATGCTCATTCAGTTTGTCCCCGATCGTCCGGGTCACGACCATCGTTACGCAATTGATCCGACCAAGATCATCCGCGAGCTCGGGTGGCAACCACAAGAGACGTTCGAGTCGGGACTGAGAAAAACCATCATGTGGTATCTCGAAAATCGTCCTTGGTGGGAAAAAATCCGCAAGACCACCTACCGCGGCGAGCGGCTCGGCGTAGCCGTATAGATTACAGTTTAATTTGGCATATTGTTAATTTGGCATGTTGATTTGCCCCAATGCGAGGGACTGCAGACATGAGGCGCAAAGGCATCATTCTTGCGGGAGGATCGGGGACGCGCTTGCATCCTCTTACGCTGGTGGCATCAAAACAGCTGCTGCCGATCTACGACAAGCCGATGATTTATTATCCGCTGACCGTGTTGATGCTGGCGGGAATTCGGGAAATTCTTGTTATTACCACGCCGCACGATCAGGCCGCTTTTAAAGCACTTCTTCAGGACGGCTCCCAATGGGGTATTCAGCTCGCCTATGCGACGCAGCCCTCCCCGGACGGCCTGGCGCAAGCTTTTATCATTGCCGAGGATTTTATCCGTGGGCAGCCCTCCTGCCTTGTTCTCGGTGACAACCTCGTTTATGGGCACGGCCTTCCCGAAGCGCTTGCCCGCGCGAATGCCCGCACCGATGGGGCAACCATATTTGCCCACCGCGTTGAAGATCCCGAACGATATGGCGTCGTCAATTTCGATCCGACCGGGAAAATTATCGGGATTGACGAAAAGCCCCAGAACCCCGCATCCAATTGGGCGGCTATCGGCCTGTACTTTTACGACCAAACGGTCGTGGATCGCGTTAAAACTCTCCGACCGTCAGCACGAGGCGAGTACGAAATAACCGACCTCAACAATCTCTACATCGCCGATGATGCGCTTTTCGTTGAACGGCTCGGCCGTGGTTTTGCCTGGTTCGACGCCGGAACACATGAATCGCTCCTCGATGCAGGCGAGTTTGTCCGCGCCCTGCAAGCGCGTCAGGGCCAGCTCATTGCCTCCCCCGAAGAAGTCGCTTTTCTTCAGAACTGGATCAGCGTTGACGAGTTATCCGCGATTGCCGAGCGACTGAGCAAGACGAGCTATGGCCGCGCTCTTGCGCGGCTCGCTCGGGAAAAATCATGATACAGCATGACGGCGCCCCGGTCGCTTCCGCAAGCGCCTCTCCACGCGTTTGTGTGACAATTTGTATTGCCAGCGCGGGGCGCTCATCGCTTCTCGCGACGCTCAAATCCGTTGCGGCTCTCAAATGCTCTGAGCGAATTGTTTTTGACGTTCTCGTCGTTGACGACAGCAAAGACGGCAGGGCGGCCGCATTGATATGCGAGGAAGGCCCATGGTCCGTTCCAATTAAGTGCGTGCATTGTGGTGCCGGCAATGTCGCCATGGCCAGAAATGTCTGCCTGGATCACGCAATGGGCGACTGGCTTTGCTTCATAGATGATGACGAGCGCGCACCCCCAGACTGGCTCGATCGCCTGATGGCACTTGCGCAGGACGTCGATGCCGACGCGGTATTTGGGCCAGTGAAGGCTGTGTATCCACCGGAAGCCCCACAATGGCTGCGCGCCGCTGATCCTTATTCAAGGAAATATGGACGGCGTGGCCAACGGCTCTCACATGGTCCGACATGCAATACGCTCGTGAAACGAAAGCTTATCATTGAGACTGGCCTACGCTTCGACCCCGCCTTTGGACAGACAGGAGGCGAGGATAATGAGTTTTTTGCCCAGCTGGCGGAACATTATGGCGTTCTGGTCGCCAGCGATGATGCCGTGGTCCTCGAGGATATTCCCATTGAGCGCCTGCAATTTTCATTCATGCGTCATCGCTTCATGAGGGGAGGACAATGCCATGCCCGACTTGTGCTCAAGCGGGCTGGGCTTCCGCGCAGAGTCACCTTCTACGGAATTTCTGTCGTCAAAGCGGCGACACTCCTTTCCATATCGGCGCTACTTTTTCCTTTTCGCCGCGATCTCGCCTTTCAAGCCTGGAAGAAAGGTTGGCTTAATTTCGGAAAGGCACGACACGCATTCAACGTTGCAATTCCTCAGTTTAGATAAGCATGCATGGGATCATGCGCTGCGGTGACCGTCAGAGAGAGTGACTTTGAGCGATCATCCCACCCGTCTCGTCCTTGGTACGCCTGTCCTCGTCGTTGATGGGGGCACTGCCGTTCGCATAATTGATGACCGGATTCGGCGGGGAGAGCCGACCGGCGTCGCGTTTCTCAATGCCCATCTGGCAAATGTTGCGACACGCGAGTCCGACGTGGCAGACGCCCTGCAACGATTTCTTGTATTGAACGACGGAATAGGCGTCGATCTCGCAAGCCACATTCTCTATGGGAAACCTTTTCCTGAAAACCTGAACGGAACAGACTTTACGTCACGCTTGCTGGAAACGACTGAGCACGCTCTCCGTATTTTCCTGATTGGCGGGCGCGCCTCCGTCGTAGAGCGAGCCGCCGCCGTCATTCGTCAGCGATGGCCAACGCATTTCATCGTCGGTTATCATCACGGCTATTTTTCGGATAATGAAGAAAACGGGATCGCCGCCACCATTTCGGCTTTGGCGCCCTCGCTTATTCTGGTCGCCATGGGCAACCCGCGCCAGGAGCGATGGATCGCCAAGCACGCGATGAAGATGAATACCTGCGCGATGGCGGTCGGCGCCTATTTTGACTTCCTGACAGGAGAGATCAGCAGAGCCCCCTTCTGGATGCGAAGAGCGCGGTTGGAATGGGTCTATCGACTTTTTCTTGAACCGCGAAGGATGTGGAAACGCTACCTGATTGGCAATTTTGTTTTTCTTGCCCGGGTTGTTCGCGAGCGGATATGTCGCAAATATAAACGCTCAATCGGAGTCCGGATTTCGGGATTTGATTGAACGCGCACCGCGGTGCACTCAAGTCCGGGCGCTTCGAGCTCGCGTTTGATTTCGATCGCTCCAATGCGACCCACGGGTCATGCCTCCCACTAGCAGACCAGTTAGAGCTGCGGCATCAATCGCAATAGTTCCTTGGCGTAATCACTCTTCGGTGCCGTGAAAAGTGCCTCGGTGTCGGCCTCCTCAACCACGGCCCCCGCGCGCATGACGATGACGCGGTCGCACATCTGGCGGACGACCGGCAGGTCGTGATTGATGAACAGAATCGTGAGATCGAGCGCATCACGGATGTCTTTGAGAAGGTTGAGAAGCTGCGCCTGAATTGAGACATCGAGCGCCGAGGTCGGTTCATCACAGATGAGAAAGCGTGGCCGGATCGCGAGCGCACGGGCAATGGCGATACGCTGGCGCGAGAAGCGCTTGGCGAGCTCGACGGTCGGCTGCACTGCGAGCATCGGTCCCGGCGCATGATGGATGACGTAGCCGATCCAGTTGTTGCCGCCCTCGGTGAAGCCGACCTGGGCCGACTTCATCACGACGATGCGGCGCGCTGGATGCGTCGGCGACAGCGCATCGATGATCGCGCGCATGTAGGGCGTGCGATCGGTGCGGTAGCGCCCGGGCTCGGCGGACGCGCGAGGGCTTAGCACCCGATGGCGGTCGGCCCATTCCGAGACTGTCAGCGCCGGGTCGGGGGTCAGTCCGTCGCGCCAGCATTGCCGCAGCTCATCCGCGCCATCGAAGGCGAAGAGATCTTCCAAGGGTCTTCATCGAAAATCGGGTCGCACCTCGGCAAGCTCGGCCAGGTGCGCACGGACGTGCGTTTCGAGTATTGTCTGCATCGGATGCGCCTCCACGCCGAGGTCGGCTGCAATCAAGGCCGCAACCCGTGCCGGCCAGTTGAGCCAGGAATCCCGTTCCTCGCGAGCCAGGCGGAACACCAGCGCACTCGCCCGTGCGCGGTCGACCAGCTCGCCACGGCGCTCCTGCAGTTTCAGGCGCGCAAGATGTGCCTTGGCGATCTCGTGCGCGGTCCGTGCCTGCGCGAAGGTCACATTGCCGCCCGCGGGCAAACCCTGCTCCTTCAGCGTCTCGCGCACCGATCCGAGCGCTGCTTCCGGCATCGGCTTGAGCCGCGCGGGATTGCCAGCTTGTTGGCGCTGTTTGCTCGGGTCGGTCGTGGCGGCGCGTCGAATGTCGGAGGCGCGGGCATCGATCGAACCGTCGGGGAACAGCACCAGCCGTCCCGCCGCGCGCGCCTTCTGCACCGCGCCGCGCGAAATCCCAGCATGCGCCGCATATTGCCGCTCACTCATTCCCTGCATGGCAATTGCCGGCAACCCACGCCCGATCAAGCGCAAGCCGCCGGCCCTGGGGGACGGCGGCTTGCCTCAACAGAGGTAAAGGGATGCGCTGCCTCGTTAGGTTATCCGATAGACCCGTCCGCGACCATCCTGCTTCTCCGAGATCACATTGAGGCCGAGCCTCTTCTTCAGCGCGCCGGCAATCGCCCCGCGCACCGTGTGCGCCTGCCAGTCGAATTTCTTGACGATCTCCTCAATCGTGGCGCCGTCGGGACCCTTGAGTATCTCGATGAGCTGGGCCTGCTTGCTGTCGGCGCGCGTGCGGTTAGCCTTGGGCTCACTCTTGCCGCGGGCGTCGTGAGCGCGGTCAGCTTCGGCCTGAGCCTCTTCGCTGCCGCTCGCATCGTCGGCGGGCACCTCGGCCGGATCGATGCCGAGCGCCTTGAAGGCAGCAGGCGTTGCGCGCAGCGTGAGCCGCCCGCGCTTCTTGTCCTCGCGCCAGACCGTATCCTCGCGCTTGGCCGGGACCTCCTTGATCAATTCCTGCTTGAGCAGCGCGCCCAGCACCTTGGCGGCGGCGCCGCCCGGAAGTTTGGCGGTAAGCGGGTAGACCGCGCGATCCACCCGCTGGCAGGCGGCGGTCAGAACGACGAGTTGGGAATCGGAAAGTGCCATGATGAGGCTCCTTGCGTAGTCGGGCTGCGACCATCGCCGCCCTCCTACGACCGCAAGCCCCACACCGATGTGGGGCAAAAGACGGTGGAGCGCACAATCCGCCGGCGGCAATGCCACCGTCAGATGATGAAGCGGGCAAAGCGGCGCCGCGCCAACGGCGTATCGGCACGGATCGCTGCGATGGCATCCGCCGCGGTGACGGCACTGACGTAACGATCCTCGAACGTGCCGTCGGCGTAGATCACCTGCACCAGCCAAAGTGTCATGGTCGTTCTCCAAATGCGATCAACAACGTCAGGCGGCGTATTCGCCCTCCTGAAATGCCGCGTCTCTCACACGGCGCAGAAGCGCGGCGTAGGAGTCGAGATTGCCCACATGGCCCCAATGGATCTCGTCAGGGTGCACATTGAAGTGATCGTGGCTCAAGTCCATGAGGCGGGCGAGGATTGCGTCGATCTCGGCCTTCTTGGCGATGAAGGCATCGAGGGCCGAGGCGGCTTGGCGGCGGTTGCGCATCGTAGACTCCGTCCTTGATGGCGTCATGAAGGCGCTGCTTTGCCCCGCAGCCAAGCGGATAATCGCGCAATTTGATTGCTATGATCGGGCGCGTTCGATTGTTTCATGATCAGGATGGCGGATCCGAGCAGCGGGAACACAATCATTTGCGTCGCGAGTGCCAGCGCGTAACCGACCGCGATGTTGGCAATCGACTCGAGCAGCGACATGAAGCGGCTTTGCTTCATGCCGCTGCTCGGCCCGATTTAAGCTCGTCGAAACGACGCCCGTCAGCCTCGCGAACAGCCTTGCCGCCAGTAAAACGCTGCCATCGCTCCACGATCACATCGCAGTAGCGTGGATCGATTTCGATGGCGTGGCAGACGCGGCCGACCGAATCGGCTGCAATCAAGGTCGAACCCGATCCCGCGAATGGTTCATAGACGAGTTCGCCCTCCGCGCTGTTGTTGAGGATCGGCCGGCGCATGCATTCGACCGGCTTCTGCGTCCCGTGTTCGGTGGCCTCGTCGTTCTCGCCGGTGGCGATGGTCCAGAGTGTCGTTTGGTCGCGTGCGCCCTGCCAATGGCCGGTTGCACCCTTGCGCACTGCGTAGAAGCACGGCTCGTGCTGCCAGTGGTAATCGCCGCGGGAAAGCACCAGGCGAGGCTTCGCCCATACGATCTGTGCCCTGATCAAGAAACCGCAGACGTCGAGACTCTCCGCCACAGTGCGCGCATAGATCCCCGAATGCCAGACGTACGCGACCTCGCCGGGGAACAGGCTCCAAGCCTCGCGCCAATCGGCGCGGTCGTCGTTGTTGACCTTGCCGGTGCGCGCCGTCGAAGAGACGCCGGACTCGTTACGCCAGTTCGGGTCGTATTCGACCCCATAGGGCGGGTCCGTCACCATCAGGTGCGGTCGTGCACCTTCGAGCAGTTGGTCGACATCGGTCGCAGCCGTCGCGTCGCCACAGAGGAGGCGATGCGGCCCGAGCCGCCAGAGGTCGCCGGGCCGGGTGATCGCCTCGGCGGGCGGCTCCGGAACGTCGTCCTCGCCCTCGGCTGCTTCGCCCGCATCGAATCCATCGAGCAAGCGATCAAGCTCGTCCTCAGCGAAGCCGAGCAGCTCGAGGGCGACGCCATCCTCCTTGAGCCGTTCCAGCTCGGCCGAGAGTAGTTCGTCATCCCAGCCGGCATTGAGTGCAATCCGGTTGTCGGCAAGCCGGAACGCGCGCGCCTGCGCGTCAGTCAGATGGCCGAGCCGAATGACCGGGAGCTGCTGCAGGCCGAGCTGCTTGGCTGCGAGAATTCGACCGTGACCGGCGATCAGCACGCCGCGGTCGTCGACCAGGCACGGAACGTTGAATCCGAATTCCGCAATCGAGCCGGCGATCTGCCCGATCTGTTCGTCGGGATGGGTCCTGGCGTTCGCCGCATAGGGCAGCAGCCGATCGATCGGCCAGAACTCGACCTGTAGCGGATCATTCGTCGTCGGGGATTGCCACCCCGCGCGCTCGCGCAACCGCTTCGAAGCTTTGGCCTTCGCCATCGAGTTTCATGGGCTGGTCAGGAAAGAGCTTGCGCCACCGGCGCAGCGCTACGTCGACGTATTCGGGCGCGATCTCGATCGCGCGCATGCACCGGCCGGTGCGCTCCGCCGCGATGATGCTCGTGCCGGAGCCCGCGAACGGCTCGTAGATAATGTCGCGCGCGTTGCTGTAGGCCCGCATCATGAATTCCGGCAGCGCGACCGGAAAGACCGCTGGATGTTCGGTCTCGATGCCGCGTGCTTTGTGCCGCGTGATGCGGATCACATTGTCGGGGATGCGCGTGTCCTGGACGCCCTGGCCGGCATGCGTCCATTCGCCGACATGGCCATCCTTGTGGCGGATGCCGCCATGCGTGTCGTTGACGTGGCCAGCCCATTTGCAGGGCACGATCTTGTTCGGCTTGCGCGCCTTGCGATTGAAGTGAAAGACGAACTCAAAAGCAGGCGCGAGACGTCCGTTCCAGTCCCCCGGCAGTCCAGGCCCCTGGTCCCAGACATAGAGCCCGAAGCGGCGCCAGCCCTGCTCGCGCATCCAGCCGAGCCAGTCCTGCCAGTACGGCTGCCATTCGTTGTCGCGGTGGACCAGCCCGAGATTGACCAGGACTTGGGCTGAGTCCGCGACTGGCAATGCCGCGAAAACGCCCTGCATGAGCGCGTCCCAGTCGGCGACGCCACCGGTCGTGTAGTCGCGCTGGTTGCCATAAGGCGGCGATGTGAAGACGAGCGTCGCGCGCTCGCCATTCATCACGCGCGCTACCACCGAGGAATCGGTGCTGTCGCCGCACAGCAGCCGATGGTCTCCGATCAGCCAGAGATCGCCGACGCGCGTAACGGGCTCGCGCAGCGGTGCTGGCATCTCGTCGGCGGCATCCTCGCCATCACCGTCGATAGTCTCGGTCTCATCATCAAGCGGCGCCATCAAGGCGTCGAGCTCGGCCTCGGAAAAGCCGGTGAGCCCGAGATCAAAACCCTCGCCATTCAGCGCATGCAGTTCGGATGCCAGCAGTTCCTCGTTCCAGCCGGCGTTGAGCGCGAGCTTGTTGTCGGCGATGACATAAGCGCGCCGCTGCGCCTCAGTCAGATGATCGAGGACGACAACCGGAACGGTCTCAAGCCCAAGCTTCCTTGCCGCCTCCAGCCGGCCGTGACCGGCGACCACTTCGCCCTCGTGCGACACCAGGACCGGGTTGGTCCAGCCGAACTCGACCATGCTGGCGGCGATCTGCGCCACCTGTTCATCGGAGTGCGTGCGCGGGTTGCGTGGATAGGCGGCAAGCCGGTCGAGGGGCCACTGCTCGATCCGTTCTGGCGCAAAGCGCAATGTCATCGGTGTCGTTGGCGTGCTCGTGACCGACCGCGCGGGTGGGACCAGCGTGGTAGGCCGCGGGGAGGCCAGGTGGATTCCTAGGGGGCTTCCGCAAGCCAGGCGACCGGCCAGCGGTCTGCGTCCGGAAAGTCTTGCAAAGTCTGATGGTTATGGCGGCCCGGGGCGCCGCGCGGTGGATTCCAGGCTGGACTCCGGAAGCCACTTGCAAGCCACCAATGTCAGGCGAAAAAGCTGCAAACTCTCAAAGCGTTAGGCCACGTTCCCGGTGGCTTCCCTCATGGTGGCTTCCCAAAATTTTTGCCTGTCAGTGGCGAAATTCCGGGCCATTGCCCCCCGCATACGGTTTTGCGCCCGGGAGGACCCGTGCGTCGGCCTTGCTGATCGTCACGCGCGCCTCGCCCGAGCTTGCCGCGAAACTACGCCGAGTCGGTCGATTGCGTCTCGCCGAAAAATGTCTCACCAAAAAATGTCTCACGTTGCAAAATCAACTTGACAGAGTGATCACGCGAAAGGTGCCGTCAGCGGGTCTGAGGTGCAAGCGGGTCAAGCTCGCGCCAAATTATCCTGACTCGCCAATAGCAGGCACCACAATGTTTGTTGCTCTAAGTATTATCCCGCCGATCTCTGGCTGGTAGCTTCCTTAATGAGCGCATAGTCACCCCGCGCCCAGCTCACTTCTGCAAAGTGATACATGGCTGCAAGATTTTCGTAAGGATCGCCATGCCGTTCGGCCCGCTTTGCGAGATCATAGGCGATCAGCGCGTTGACGGCGGCGGAACGGTTCGCTGGGTCGATAACATCCATGTCCGGCAGGATTGAATGCGGATGACCGTGGCGGGCGATGCTTTCGATAATCGCATCACAGCCGGGCAGCCCCTTCGTGAACAGCATCGCGGCAGTGCCCGCGATCACGTCAGCAAGCTGAACGGCAGGATGATCTCGAGAGTCAACGAAGGCAACGGGTTCGAGCAACTTCCATCCCAGCGGCTCTGGATTGTGCTTCTTGCGAGCCTGACGGATGGCTGGATCATTGTCATCGCCGGTGAACTCCGCGGCGATCGACTGCAACGGCTTGCTCGCATCGCAGCGTACCGACAGCAGCTTGCCGCTTCGGCCCCAGTGATTGAGATGACTCCAGAGACCGGCTGCCGACAAATCGAGCGCCCACCGCCCGGCATCGGGGAGCATCGTGTTCAGGCGCGCATTGTCGGCAGCGATGATATCGCGGTAACCGTAGGCAAAGCGCAGAATAGATTCGAATGGGTGTTCGGTCCCACCTTCAGATAAAGGCGGGCGCGGGTTATCGAACAGAAAAGGCGCGTCGGCGGGATCGCGTGAACGCATGTATTTCTGGAACTGTTCGATGGCGCGCTTCGCGTCACTGCTCGGATCGGTCATCCAGAGGTATGTGTACATCGCCACAAACCGATGGAAGTTCTTCTCATACAGAAGGCGCGGTCTATCCTGGTAGACGGGCTCGTAGATGTACTCGAAGAACCATCCGCAAAGCGCAAGCAGCTTGTCGTTGACGCTGACGGTGTAGCGGCCGTCCAGCGCTTCAATGACCGACGTGATGAGCCTGCGGCCCCGATCTGATCCCAGGAGCTTCGAAGCTTTCAGCTCAGGCATCTGCACGGGATTATCCGCGCGCGCCTTGCGGATAATTTCAAATGCTTCTGTGTCGCTGATCGCGACAGAGCCAAATGCAAATATCCGCTGATCCTTCTGAAGAAGGTCAGGCCCGGTATGCCCAGCTTCGTCGCAGGCGATTTCAAGGATGTCTGACATGGCTGCCGGAATAAGTGGTAATTCCCAGTGCGAAAATCAAAGAGGCATTTAGCTGGAGTCTGGTGCCACCTGCATCCGCAACACCTCGAAACCGGTCACAATTCAGAGCCGTCGCGCGCGGGGCAACGACACCATCAGGCCCCCAGCGCTGCCGGAAGCCGGCTTAACCCTCCCGGTCCTTTCGATCAGAAATCGCCGTGACCACTTGCCCGGCACCCTCCGCCCATTGAGCCGCCACACGATCAGACTCAGCACATACTGCCAGCGCCGATGTGCGGTGGCGCGGCTGATGCCGAATCTCCAGCAAATCATCTTCCAGGGCGTGTGCTCGGCGCGCGCCCACGCAAGCTTTGCGTCTTCGGCTTCCAGCCAGCGCAGCCAGCCGAGTGTTTCTTCCATGCGGCTGATCGCATCGGGAGATGGAGGAGGCCGCTTGAGGGGCCGCGGTTCCTGTCCGACCAAATCGCTGAACTCGGCGAGCGTCTTCGGCCACAGCGAGTAGTAGCCTTGCACGCGCACTTCCGGCAGACGCTTCATCACGTCGGCCGCTTCGTGCAGACGCGCTTCGACACAGGCTGGCGTCCAATCAGCCATGGCACACCTCCTTGGTGGCCGAGCGTTTGCCGTAGAGTCTCCTCCCGAGTTGCTGGATCAGTTCGCGTTCCGGCCAGGTGAGCCGGTGATCATCCTCACTGACCACCAGGATGCCGTGCTCGTGCCAGCCCTCGCGCTTGACCTCTTCGGCGGGACGCCGGTGGCCGCCGTATCCTCTCGGCATCCACCTCATGGTTGCACCTCGCGAGCGATGAGGTCGGCGAGCGCACCAATGACAGATGCAGGCGTTTTGCCGTCGCCAAGCCGTCCCATGCTCGCAGCAAGCGCCGTGGGTTCGACGTCGTGCTGCAGCAGGAGCGAGAGCGCAATGCAGGCATCGTCGAGGATGCCGTCCATGGCGGAGCCGACCTTTGCGCCATGCGTGAACACTTCGCCGATGCGGCCGGTATTCGGATCAAAGCCGAACGTCACCGCATAGGACCGGCAGTCATGCACGAACGTGGTCGTGACGCTGGGCCGGCGATCGGGGAGGCGCTGCCGACTCATGGCGCGCCTCCGCGGAGCAAACCGACATCGAGGGCGCGCTGCATCACGGCACCCCCTTCAGCCAATCGGGCGATTCATTCAGCGGGGAACGTGGGGAACATGCATTTTGACGTTCCCCGCCACGTTCCCCGGTGCAAGCATCTGAACCACCACCGTTTTGGGAACGTGACGAACGTGGGGAACGTGTTTGCTCTTCTTTATTATTGTGTACGCGCGCGCGTGCGCGTAGGTCAGAAAAACGTTCCCCAGGTTCCCCACGTTCCCCGACACCTTCGACATCAATGGGATAGGCCCGGGAACGTTGAGGGGAACGTTGGTCGAGAGACACCTGACGTTCCCCTTTTTCGGCCTCGGACGGGTCCGAAAAACGTTCCCCACGTTCCCCTTCGAGCGTGAGCTGCCAGCGGCGCGCCTGATGCGAAACCCCGATCGCCCGGATGCGTGCCTTGAGCCCGGCGATGTCAAACACTCGATCGCGCATCCGCGCGAGCGCCTTGCCGAGACGCGTGCGCTGCGATCGGTCGCCGCCCGTGCCGAGCGGCAACGGCGGCTCGCAGTTGATGGCGAGCTCGTAGAGCCCGCTGGTCCCAACCTCGGCCGTGCCGAAGCGATCCCACCACTGCCCGACGAACACGCGCCAGACCGCGCCTTCGCCGTCGGAGGCTTCGAGCATCTCGTCGATGTTGCCGAGGAAGCCCGGAACGCCGTTCGCCTCGAGCAGGCCGCCCATGACGGCAGCCCAGGCTTCGAAGCTGCCAATGTGCTTCCCCCCACGCGGCATGCCGGCCGCGATCCAGCCGCGGCAGAGCGACAGGCAGGCGGCGACGAGGTCCGCCCGGTTGGCATGAACCCAGGCGATGAGATCGGGATGGCGGAAACCATTACGGCGCCAGGGCTGGTCGACGCGGGCGTCGAGCCGGATGCGCACCAGGCGACGCGCCATCTCGCCCGAGAACTCGGCGTTGTTGCCGGTGGCAATCCAGATGCAGCGGATTGGCAGGCGTGTGGTTTCCGAGACGCCCAGAACGCGGTCTTCCCAGAACGGCGCGGTAAGCGCCGCCGCAAGCGCCGAGGAGTCGAGCGGCCGGCGCAAATTGTCGATCAATATGACGAACGGGATCTGGCGCAGCTTGGCGGTGAGCCGCTTGCGCCATTCCTCATCATCGCTGCCCTCGACCATGACGCTCGCGCGGCAGCCGGTTGCGATCACCGATATTGCGTCCACCATCAAGGTCGCGCCGGTGCCCTGGGTCGGCTTCTCGACCAGATGCAGCGGGGTCGGGCCGTCGATCATGGCACGCACGAAACCGACAAGCAGCAGCGCCAGCGCGTGCGCGCGTTCAGCCTCGCCGGTAAACGGAAACTCTCCCAGGAGATCGTCGAGCAGCAATGACCGTGCCGCAGTGATATCTGCCGGCGTCGGCTGCGCGGCTACGGGCGGCAGCACGAAGTCCTTGGGCGGGTCGTAAAGGAGACGCGCCGCCGAATGGTAGCCGGGCTCGGTGATGAGCTCGCCGTCGCGGCCGAATACCGGCGTGGTGACGATGCCGGACAGCACCGGCAGCGCGGGATCGGGCGTGGCGAGAATTGATTTGATCACCGCCATGGGTGGATGGGCGGGAATAAGTTCGCCGTTGCGATTAATCTTCCGCCAATCGACGAGCTGGGCGAGCACCGGACGCAAGCGATCTTCGGTGAGCGGCTTCGCCATGGGCAGACCGTCGTCGTCGCGCACCACCCAGGTCGGGCAGCCGGCGGCGCGGAACAGCCAGGGCGGATTGTTGGCGGCGAGCAAAATTTCCCATGCCTGCGAGACCGCGCCGGCGAGATCGCCGTTGTCGGCGCGCAGTTGCGGTCGCGCGTCCTCGGGCAGCGAGAGACCGATTGGCCTATGGGTGCCACTGTCGACAACGAGGGCCATGCTTTCTGTGGTGCCCTGGCCGGTCCACTCGACCGCTGACTCAACAACCCTGCGCACGGCATCGACGCCCCCGCGCATCAACAGATCGTTGAAGTCGTCGCCCTCCGTGGGCGGCATCGCGATGAAGACGCGCCGGCCCTCGGCATGCAATCGGGCGGCGGCGGTCGCGGCAGCGCGCGCGCCAGCATTGGAAGGATCGTGGTCGGCAAGGAGTACGACCTTCCACGCTTCGGCGGGCAGAACGACCTGTTCCAAGTTCGAGGTCGAGAGTGTGGCCCAGACTGGCAGGCGGACACAGGCCGCCATCACCGAGAGCGCAGTCTCGATGCCCTCGGCGAGACCAACGACGTGGTCGTCGGTGAGATTGGCAAGACGCACGGCGCCGCCGGCGATCGAGGCCAGCATCTTGCGCGGGTTATTGACCGGCGCCTTGGCGCCCCCGTCATCGGCGAGATAGGTGCGGTGGAGCGCGATGCGATTGCCGCTGCCGTCCCGCACCACCGCGACCAGGCCGGGGAAGCCGCGCCGGCTCTCCCAATGCGTCAGGTCCGGGTGGAACAGAAGGTCCGTGCAATCCGGAGCTGGCAACCTGCGCGAGGCGAGATAGCGTTCGCCTAACGTGCCTGCGAGCGGCACGGCCTTCGAGAGGATATGGTCGATGTCACGGGCCTGGTCGGCCTGCTTGGACGAGGGCTTGGCGGCACCCCGTTTCGGCTGCGGGCCCGTCCTGGTCAGCTCGGCCGCGTAGCTAATCAGCTCGCGACCGGTGCGATGGATGGCGTGTTCCAGCGTGTTGATGGGTCCGCCACCCTCGCCACCGTCGAAATCGATCCAATCCCCGGCGTGCTCGCCGGTGAGCGCAATCACGCAGGAGCCGTTCTTGCGCGGCGCATCGCCTCGGATATTGGCAAGCCGCCATTCATCGCCTACCCGCCGGCCGTTCGGGAAATGCCGCGGCACCCAATGCGCGGCGGTCGCGCGCAGCCGCGCGACGATTTCATCGAGATCGAATCGCTCGGCCGGTCGTGCAGGTTCGGCGTCGTTGAGGTCGAGCATCGGCGCCTCAATCGAGCAGCACGAGGCCGCGCTCGGCGCGGGTGATGGCGGTGTAGAGCCAGCGGGCGCGATCCTCAGGCGTCCGGCCAAGGCCGTCGTCGTAGACGATGATGTTCTCCCACTGCGAGCCTTGCGCCTTGTGGCAGGTGATGGCCCAGCCCCAGACCGCTTCGATGATGGTCTTTTTCTTCCAATGGTCGCGACGTTCGCGCTCAGGATCGGGCGTTACGTGATCATCGAAGTATCCCTTGTAGACGCGGAAGCGTTCGCGCGCGCCGTTTGTGCCGCCAACCTTCTGCCCGTCCTCCGTGGTGACGACGGCAGTGAACGAGATGTCGTCCTCGTCCTCGACCTCGGCGAGGTCGAGGAACATGCCGTTGACCAGGCCGAGGTCGTTGCGGTTCTTGAGGCAGATGATTTTCTCGCCCTGGCCGGTCGGATAGACGCCATCGAAACCGGACGCACGTTTCATGGCGAGGTTGAGCTGCAGGCGCGTGGCGTTGCGGCCGCAGATCACTTGGCCGCCGCGCAGCATCTGCTCGGGCGCCACGTCGAGCCTGCGCATTTTCCAGACGAATTCGTCGTGCTTGCCGTAGGGGATGGACTTGCATTCGCGCGCCAACGTGGCCAAGCGGATGATGGCGCTCTCGCCGGCCTGGCGGTGGATCTCGGTCAGCATCACGTCGGGCTGACATTGCGTGAACGCGCCTTCGCCCCTGACCGGCGGGAGTTGGCCGGGATCGCCCAGCACCAGGATCGGCTTACCGAAGGCAAGGAGATCGCGGGCCATGTCGTCGCCCACCATCGACACCTCGTCGAGCACGAGCAGCTTGGCTTCGCGCAACATCGATTGCTCATTCAAAACAAAGCGCGGCTTGTGGATGTCGGACAGCCGTAGTTCGAGCGAGCGAAGCTGTGATTCCGCGAACAGGCGCTCGGCCGCAACCAGGGACACGAGCTTCGCCTTGAGATCGGCAATCTCCTCCTTGACCTTCTCGATTTCTGCCGGCGTTGCCTCCGAGACGCGGTAGATCAGCGAATGGATGGTCGAGGCGGGCGTGCCCTTGCGGGTCATCACCAGAGCCGCCTTGCCGGTGAAGGCCGCATAGAGCACGCCGTCGCTCGCGCCGGTGTCGAGACCGAGCTCGGCAATGGCGTGCCGGGTAATGGTGGTCTTGCCGGTGCCGGCATAGCCGAACACCCGGAACACCTGCTGCGCGGCGGTGCGGTTCGTGAACCAGTCCTTGATGGCCGCAATCGCTTTGGCCTGGAGCGGAGAAGGCGAAAAGCTCATGGCTCACTCCTCCCAGCAACGCCGCGCATAGGGACAGGAGCGGCAGAGGTAATAATCCGAGGCCGCGGCGATGCGGGGCGGTAGTTCGCCGGCCTCGACCGCGCGCAGGATGTCGACCGCCTTGTCGGAGAGCGCCTGCGCTTCAATGGGTTCGAACGCGACCACCTCGTGGTGGAGCGCTTGGCTGTCCTTGTTCAGCATGCTGAACAGCGTGGCGCCTACACCCAAGTAGGCCATGTAGATCTGGACCTGCGCGAAATAGAGCGGCTTTGCGATGCGCAGGCCGCGCTTGACGATGTCGTTCCAGGATTTCGTGTTGAGGGCCTTGTGCTCCCATAGCGCCGGCCACGTCACACCGATGTTGGGGCCGGCAACGATCACGCCGTCGATATGGCCGCGCAGCCGCCCGCCGGCCGCCGCAAATCCGAACTGGCTGCCGTCGCGTCGTTGCGTCCGCAGATCGAATCCCGCAGCGCGCAGCCATTCGATCGACAACGCCTCGAACCGGTGTCCGGCTTCGAACACGCGCAGCATGGCGCCGTCGATATCGTGACCGTCATCCGGCGGCGTGTGGGTGATTTCGTAGGCGAGCCGGCGGCAGCAAGGCTCGCCCAGCCGCGAGGCACCAAGGTAATCGCGCTCGGACTGCTCGCGCCGTGCCATCAATAGAGCGGCATCGATCAGCGTGTTGACGCGCTGCGCAACGGAGGCCTCGCGCGCGCCGATGCCGTACACAAATCCGGAACCGTGGTTGAGATCGACAACATCCATGGCCAGGCCTCAAAATGGAATGTCGTCGTTGAGCGTTTCGCGGTGCATGGCCGCTTGGAAGCCGTCGACACAGGCCTCAATGATGCGATCGATCTCGTCGGCCGACCGGTCATGGAACGGCGCCATCAATCCGAGCTCGGTCAGCACCTCCGCAAGATTGCGACGTGCCGCCTTGATCGCCTGCGTTTCCAGCTCGGTCTTGTCGATCATGCCGTGGTTCCTCTTGGCGATAGCGGCGCCGGCGTTGAGGCAGCGCAGCGAGCAGAACGCGAAGGTCGGGTATCGGTCGGCGCGCAGTTGGTGCGTGTAGTAGAGACCTCGGGATTCCCGACTGCAGAGCGAGCAGGCTCTCAGCCCATGAGCAGCGTCGAGAGCTTCTGCGACTCGGGTTCGTCGGGTGCCTCCGCGATCCGCTGCGACGCCAGCACGATGAAGCGGCTGATGGCGTTCTGCGCCATGGCTTCGAGCTCGGGCATGGTCAAAGAGCGGATTGGCTGGTGAAGCCGTCCTCTTCCTTCGAGCCATTCGCCGATCGCCTTGGCCGCTTCATGCGCGAGGTGCACCTGCCATTCGTCGTCGGTCATGGTTCAGCCGTTGAGCCATGCCGGACCCGGCTGCTTTGCCGCCGGCGCGCCGGCGCCGGATGACGGTTGCGACCAAGCGGGCGCGCCGGGCGCCTGCGCCGACCGCGGCGCAGCCGGGGGCTGGCCGCTCGGGGCTGCGCCTTGCGTCCACGCGGGCTGGGCGGCCGCGGCCTTGTTGCCGGCGCCGCGCGAACGGCTCGGGCTCGCCGGCACGTCCTTGCCGTCCATGACGAGCTTCCATTCCTTCTCGGTCGGCAGCACCACCCGGTCGAGACGGTTCTGATCGCTGTAGCGGGCGTCCTCGCTCGCCTCGACCTTGATCTTGGCGACGAAGGTGATGCCGTTGAGGTCGGCAAGACCGCGCAGGATGCGCTTCTGCTTGGCCGCCTCGCTCATGTCCTGCGGGTCGAGCCCGAGCGCACTGTCGATCATGGCGCGGAAGGTGCTCTTGGAGATTTTCCAGGCGATCGAGACGCCGTTCTCGTCGACCTTGCCGCCCTGCACGGTGAACATCTGCCAGAACTTGCGCTTGGCGTGCGGTCCCTCCGCCACGGTGAATTCGCAGTCGAGCATGCGCACGTCGCTCGACGGGTCCTTCGGCGCCTTGAGCAGCGCTTGATCGATCTCGCTCTGGCCATCGATTCCACCTGGGCGGATGCCCATCGTGACCTTGGCGAAGGTGCCATCGGGAATAAGTTCGCCGCTCTTCTGCGGCTCGGCGTCGTTCATGTCGAACATGATGGTCATCCTTTGCTGTGCTGGTTGATCTTGCGAATGAGCGCGCTCAGGTCCGGCGGCTCGGTGAGGTCGAGGCGGCCGGAGCGATCCTTGCCCGGCAGGCCGAACGGATTCGCGGCCTGGCAGACGAAGCGGCGCACGTCGCCGCGATCGGGCTCGTGGCGCCACGCGTCGCCATCCGCCGTGAACCGGCTCATGGAGATCACTTGGTCGACGATGCCGGGGAGCTCGCGGGCGGCCTTGCCGCCTTCCATTTGCGGCTGCCAGGTGACGCGGTTGAACTCGTCGGTGATGCGCTCCAGGATGCCGACGAAGATGACGGTGCGGCCGGGCGCGTGCTGCAGGTGCTTCAGAAGGCCGATGGTTTCCCGCGCCAAGAGGCCGTAGGCGCCGCGGGTGTCGGGCTTGCCGGTGCGTTCCGACTGCGCCTCGGGCCGCGTCTTCGCCCACGCCATGGCGAGCCGCGTCAGGTCGGTGATCGAGTCGACGAAGAGAATGCGCTTGCCGGCGATCATGCGGACGAGGTCGGGATAGGTATCGACCAGGTGCCGGTAGTGGCTCTCGCAGAAGAAGGTCTTCTCGTCGGCGGCCGGATTGACGCCGCCGATCAGGCAGCCGATGTCGAGGGCGTCGGCGAAGCTGCGCACCGGAATGCTGTCGCCCGGCCAGTCCTGGACCGACTTCATGCCGGCCTCGAGATCGATGCAGAGCGTCTCCGCCGGCGGCAAGGTCTTGAGCAGTGAGGTCTTGCCGACCCCCGACGGCCCGAAGATCGCCATCGTGGTCTTGGCATGCGCCTCGGCGAGCCGCTGATCGGCGGTAATGATGCGCAGCGCCATCAGCGGCCTCCCTCGCAGATCGCATCGACCGCGCGGTCGGAACCGAGCGCACCGGCTTGGCGAGCGAGGTTGTAGAGCTTGCGCAGCGCATGCAGCCGGTCGCCGACAGCGTTGAACTCCGCCTCCATCCCGAGCATCGCGAACGCGATGTCGTCGAGCGTGACGTCCTCAATCGCCTTGACGGTGCCCGGCCGCTGTCGTGCTTCGAGCGCCGGGATGGAAACGGTGTCGGGCAGCGCTTCGAGCCAGATATGGCGCTTGCGCAGCGCGGTCACTGCAGATGATGCGGTCATCGGGAGGCCTCTTCGTTGGTGCTGAGGTGAAATCTCGGCTTGGCTTGGTTGCGGCCCATCACGCGACCTCCGCCAAGAGCAGCGATGAGAGCGAGGCCGAGGCCTGTTTCGGCTTCGAGCGCGCGATCGCGAGATAGCTGTAGTCGTCGGCGCCGTGGCGGCGCTGAACGAGATGGATCAGCTTCTGCTCGCTCGCCCACCAGGCGCGGCGCGCGACGCGCATGAGTTCGGCGCGCTCGCGCTCGGTCAGGCGCTTGGCTTGCGAAAACGTGTCCATGGCGAGGAAGCCGCGGTAGTACTCCAGCGCTTCGCCCGGCGCGGCTTGGCCGATCCAACCGCACAGCTCTGTCTCGGTGAGGCGGAGCTTGTGCGGAGGAAATTGAACAACGGTGATCATATCGGTCCGTCGGTCGCTCATTCGATGAGCTGCTCTCTTGAGTCGAGCCGCTTGCTGCTGTCGCATTCCGGATAACTCGATCGGCATCGGGCTCAAATTCGAACGTTTTCGCGATGCTTCTCTCAGCGAAGCCGTGCGCGTTGGAGCGAGAAAGAAATTACTGCTGCGTGGCAGCGCGAAGCTGTGCATGCTTGTTCGAGCTCGTGCCAGCGGTCATTGCCTTGCCTTCGCGGGCCCGTTCCGCCTCGAACGCTTCGATGTCCTCGAGGCGATAGATGACGCGGCCGACGATCTTCAGATAGCGCGGACCAAGGCCGAGCCAGCGCCAGCGCTCAAGCGTGCGCGGACTGATGCTCCATCGGCGCGACAACTCGATCTGGTTCAGATGCTTGACGGTCATTGCGAGTCACCTCGGTTCGCGAGTAACACCGAGGGCTGTATCGCAAGAGTTTCGGGAGAAGATCGCCGCCGGAACAGGGAGAAGAAACGGGAGAAATCGCTTTAGAGGTCAAACCCCCAGAGGCCGTTCTGAGACGTCACGTATGGCTTGAGCTGCTTCCACTTCTTGCCACCAAACGCGCGTGCCAACGTGCTTACGCCCGATCCTGCGTGATTGAGCAGTTCCTGTGCCCGCCAACGCTTGCCGTCCCTGTGACCATCAACCAAGCGACGGATCAGCTTGATGTGGCGCTCGCTCCTGAAATCAAGCGTGACGGTTCCGTTGATGACGAGCCGCCGTCCGTCTGGCGAAAGGTGGAGGGGCTGAGTTGGCGCCGTCGAGGGGCCGGTGACTAGGAAGGGCGACAAGAGGAGCTGGCGATCGATCGAAAACACCTGCAAGTCATTCGTCAACACCTTCGCGATCGAAACGACGATGTATCGCTCCAGCGCATCTTGCGACGTTGTGTTGCGGCTGCTGGTCAGGATTAGTCCGCCACTGCGGCCGGCACGCTTTTGCAAGGCATCGCGAAGTGCCGTCCGTGTCTCACCGCGATGGAGTCGACGGACGAACAGGACGGGGACGTTGCGCTGGCGCGTGATCCAGATATCTCCGATATCCCACGCTGAGCCCGGAACGAGTTCAGTCGGGCGGCTGGAGTTGGTCAGCTTGAGGGAGGCCGCAAGCCAAGCGAGCCACCACGGCACCGCGACGCGGTAGAGCATCTGCGATTCGGGTGCGAGCACCACACTGCCATCCGACGCGTCGAAATAACCGTAGGCGCTTCGGTCCCCGTGCCAAGCAAGGTCGCGAAATACTGGTCCGTCGTCGCCCAGCACGAGGGCCGCCCGGTTGTTTCCGTGCCTCTCCAGGGCGCCGATCTTGATCAACTCAGACGACGGATCAGACGCAAGGTCCTGGAAGGCCGCCACAGCGATGGCTGGCTTGCTTTGCTCAAGGACGCGAAGCAACAATTCACCGCCGAGACGGGAAAGTCTAAGGGGTTTGGTCAAGCGTCCTCACCGCGCAAAAGTCCCCAGGCCTTCAGATACCTGTTCAGCAGCAGGCGCTCCTTTTCGGTCTTGCCCCGAAGATTGCATCGGCTCGGCAGGCAAAGAACGACATTGATCTTCTTGCCCCGCTTCCGGCCGGGCTCGGGTTCAAATTGAACCTCGATGCGAGCCATCCACGGGCGCGTTTGGGTGCGGAGGGGATTTTCCGTGCCATATTCGTCGTCGAGCACCTCGTGCAGGGTGTCGTCGTCCGCAAACGGGACGTCGAACCATTGGGTGAGGTTGCCATCGAGCGTCGTAATGACAAGCCGAGTGAGTTTGATGCGCGCGATGCCGTCCTGCGGTTCCACCGCGAAGGTCATTGGGTCAAGGAGCGGCGTCAGGTCCACACGCCGCGGCGGCAGGCGCTCGCCGCTGAGGTCGACGCCGAGGAGCTTCATGGCGAAGAGGCTTGCGACTTGTTCGCGGAGAGCCCTGACGCGGCCCACCACCTCGATCGTGCCGCTGCTGGGCTCGTAAGTGATTGCAGTTTCCCGCACGGGCTTGCGTGCCTGATTCTTGACGCCGACCGTGGTGAAGACGACCTCGTCGACCGGGATATCCTCGCTATAAACCGTAATCTGCGTGATCTCGCGATCGGGCTCCCCGCTGCGGCTACGAACCCGATCGAAGATTTCGACGTGGACACGGCCGGCACCGAGAAGGCCGCGCAGGGCTTCCTTGAACTGCTGGATGCTCTGCGGATCATTCTTCAGCTCGAGTAGCCGTGGTCCGACGAAGCCGTCCCAGAGCCGCTGCGCGTTCTGGTTCTCGTCGGCGTAGCGAATTTCCTCGGCCTGGCGGAATGCATCGCGCGATTGAACATAGAGCCAGTGCGCCCGTTGGTACGCGCTCTCGATGCCGCCCAGGCGGTCGCGCCACTCGGCGAGCGCCATGAGCGCGGCCTGGCCGACCTCGTCGGTCATGTCGGAGATGCGATCGATGTCGGCGACGAGCTGGATGAGCTTCTGCTCGGGGAGCTCGTCGACAGCCTTCAAGAATCCTTTGGAAAACTCTTCGGCTGGCGCATCCCAGTTGAGATTTGCCGGCACCGGGATGTCACTCTGCGACAGGTGGCTGCGAAGGTCTTTGGGGGAGACGCTGCGGACGAAGCGGTAGAGATTGGACATGGTCGTCGAACCTTTCGTTTGCCCGCCAATGGCGGAGCAGCTAGGGGTCCGGCGACCGTTGGTCACTCCTGATTGAGGACCAGCGCCTCGTGCACGCGAGAATCGCCGGCACGGATGGTCAGCGACTCTATGTCCGATAATCGGACATGCAAGTAAAAACTTGACATCGGTGGTCCGATCCACCATATTTCCACAGGCGACGACCGCCCGGCCGCCGCCCAAAAATGATTCAGCAATCAACAGAACCGATGGAGGTCCGGATGGATGCGGCGCAGCTCGGGAGTCGGCTGCGGGCCGCGCGGGATCGCCGTGGCTTGAGCCAACAGGCGGTCGCCGATGCGCTTGGTTTGCCGAGAACCGCAATCACTAACATTGAGACCGGCGCGCGTGCCGTCTCAACCCTGGAAATGACCAAGCTGGCCGAGCTCTATGGCCAGACCCCGGCCTATTTTCTCGGTGCCAACGAACAGCCGACGGAAGATCTTTCCGTCGTGCTTCACCGTGCCTTGCCGGAAATCCAAGGCACGCCGGAGATCGAAAGCGAAATCAGCCGCATCCTCGACCTTTATCGTGAGGGAGCAAGCCTGCGCGAGCTTCTCGATCAAGCGTCTGAACAGACAGTGCCAAATTATGCCGTCCGGACGGCAACCGTTGGCGACGCCATTCGCCAAGGGGAAATCGTGGCGCTGGAAGAGCGCCGTCGACTCGGTCTGGGTACCGCGCCAATTCTCAACCCTGCTGAGACGATCAGCGAACAGGGCATTTGGACCGCTGCAACGACCCTGCCGGATGGCCTCTCTGGCTTGTTCGTCAATCATCCATCTATTGGCCTCGCCATTTTGGTGAACGTCGACCACCGCCCAGTGCGGCGCCGGTTCTCCTATGCGCATGAATATGCTCACGCGCTATTCGATCGCGATGAAACGATCACGACGACGCGAACTCAAAATGCAAGCCAACTTGCAGAGAAACGTGCAAATGCATTTGCTGCGGCATTTCTGATGCCGGCTGAAGGCGTTGCCGATCATCTGCGCCAGCTCGATAAGGGCTTGCCGAGCCGACGCTCGCAAACCCTCTTTGACGTCGCAAATGATTCGATGATGGAAACCGAGCTGCGAACGCGGCCAGGATCCCAAGCAATCACCTATCAGGATGTGGCGTCGCTCGCTCGACGCTTCGGCGTGAGCTATGAAGCTGCAGTTTGGCGCCTGAAGAGTCTGGGTTACGTCGGCAGCAGCGAGACCACTTCGCTGCTATCCCAGAAGGATACTGCGAATCGATACCTGCGCGCTTTGGGTTTCGACGATCCATTCGAAAGCAAGGAAGAACCGCGCGACCAGGAACTCCTTGGTCAATTGGTTCGCCTCGCCGTAGAAGCTTTCCGTCAGGAAGAAATCTCTCGTGGTCGTCTTGTAGAGATTGCCAAGAAGCTCTTTCCGGATCCTTCAGTATTGGATCCTTCAGCTTTGGTTGAGTTTGCGGAAGCGACGCGCGCTGGCTGATGAGCGGATGGTCGAATGGTGAGCGCTATTGTCGTCGCCGACACGTCCGTTCTCATAAACTTCCTGCGAATTGACCGGATGGACCTGATTGGGGTCCATCCGGCGTCATTCATCGCCACCGATCACGTTGCCGGAGAGATAGCGGACACTTATCCCGACCAGCAAGCACGCTATGCCGCTGCAGTGAGCGCTGCTCATATCAGCGAACAGCGTGTTGATGATCCGATCGAATTGGAATTGTTCCTGCGCCTCTCAACGCATGGAAGGCTTGGCGCCGGCGAGCGATCCGCCATCGCCGTCGCACTCAACAGGAAATACACGCTCGCAATCGACGACTCGCGCGCCATTCAAATGGTCATTGGCGAAGCAGGGATCGCCGGCAACCCGGTGACAATCGTGCGCACGCAAGACATCGTTGTTGAGCTGATCCGTAAACGCGTGATCTCGATCGAAGTGGCAGACAAAATCCTCGTCGATTGGGCGACCAATCATCGGTTCAGGCTCAAGATCGCTTCTTTCAAGGATCTCCTGTGACCTCCCATTTCGGGGTTAATCGTGGTCGCTCCGGTATGCGTGTCGAAGCCCAACATCGTGTTATTCGAATCAGGCCGAGCATGAGATTGGCGTCGCGACCAGTCGCGACCAGTTAAGCTCCAACACCGGTTTGTTCGCGATGCTTATTTCTTCTTCGAACCGCTTCGCGCGCGAGTCGATTTCGCTGTTCATCCTGCTCGGGCAAGATAATCGTGCGTCATCGCAAGGCACTCGCGATGAACGCGCTCGATCCAAACAGCATGACACCTGCGGAACGATTAGCCGAAATTGGCGATCTTCTGGCGGCAGCTCTCATTCGCCTTCGGGCGCGTAAGTCCAGTTCTTTATCCGCCAACCTCGGAGAAAGTTCAGTCGACTTCTCGCCAGACCAACGCAGTCATCCGACCCCACGTGGAGTGGAGAAAGTCGAATGACCGACAGCGTGCTGGCTCAGGTGGCGGCGCTGAAAACCGCGCCCATTGCAGCCCTCAAACAGAAATGGCGGGAATTGTTCGAGCGAGAGCCGCCGCCTTACAACAGGCGCTTCCTCGAAAATCGCCTGGCCTATCGGATTCAGGAATTGGCCTATGGCGGCCTGAAGCCGGAAACCATCGAAAGGCTGGAAGCGCTTGCGGACGAGATCGAGGGCAAAGGCAGTCGACAACGTCGCATATTGCAGAGCCGCCCCATTGCCGGCACCCGCTTGATCCGTGAGTGGAAGGGCATCGAGCACTGCGTCACCGTCCGTGATGGCGATTTTGAATACCAAGGCCGCCCCTACCGATCGCTCTCGGCCATCGCCCGAGCCATCACTGGCGCTCGCTGGAACGGGCTTGTGTTCTTTGGGCTCAAAACTCAACAGGGATTGCGATGACAAAAGAATCGTTCGCGATCCGACGCAAGCTGCGCTGTGCCGTCTACACCCGGAAGTCGTCCGAAGAGGGGCTGGAACAGGAGTTCAACAGCCTCGACGCCCAACGGGAAGCCTGCGAGGCCTATATCGCGAGTCAGCGCGCTGAGGGCTGGCTTCTGCTGAGCGATCGCTATGATGACGGCGGCTTTTCAGGCGGCACACTGGAGCGACCGGCACTCAAGCGGCTCATGGCCGACATCGAGGCCAAGCGGGTCGACATCGTGGTCGTCTACAAAATCGATCGCTTGAGTCGATCGCTGATGGATTTCGCCAAGCTTGTCGAAGTGTTCGATCGCAACGTCGTGACGTTTGTCAGCGTCACCCAGTCCTTCAACACCACCACCAGCATGGGACGCCTCACGCTGAACATCCTCCTCTCGTTCGCTCAATTCGAACGGGAAGTCATCGGCGAGCGCATCCGCGACAAGTTCGCAGCCTCACGCAAGAAGGGCATGTGGATGGGCGGCTTCGTGCCGATGGGTTACACGGTCAAAGACCGTAAACTCGTCATCAACGAGCCGGAGGCGGATCTTGTCCGGTCGATTTTCAAGCGATTCGTCAAGCTGGGCTCTGGCACCAAGCTGGTCCAGCAGCTGGCTGCCGAAAACGTTCGAAACCGCTACGGCAAGCCGATCGACAAGGGCGCGCTCTATAAGCTCCTCAATAACCGGGTCTACATCGGACAGGCCGTGCACAAAGGTACGGCTTATCCCGGCGAACATGACGCCATCATCGAGCAGGACCTCTGGGACAAGGTCCACAGCATCATTCAAGAGAGCCCGCGCAAGCGTGCTGCGGCCACCCGCGTCCAGTCCCCGGCACTCCTGAAGGGCCTGATTTTTGGGCCGGACGGCGTCGTCATGACCCCCGCCCACACGCGGCGGAAAGGCAAGCTCTATCGATACTATGTTGCGACCAGCGCGATCCGCTCCGGCGAGCCGAACAAAAATCTCATCCGCCGCATTCCCGCATCGGAGATCGAGGCCGCAGTCGTAGAGCAGATCAAGCTGCTCGTTCGGTCACCGGAGGTCGTGGTGGCCGCCTGGCGGGCGACACGCCATCAAATCGAAAAACTCACCGAGCGCGAGGTCCGAGAGCACCTGCAGAACTTTACAGAGCTCTGGTCCGAGCTTTTCCCTGCCGAGCAGGCTCGCATCATCCAGCTGCTGGTGGCCCGCGTCGAAATCAACCCAACGGGAGCCAATGTCACGCTGCGCACGGATGCCCTGTCGACGTTACTGACGGACATCCGACAGGGTCCGTCATCCACAAAGCACGGTCGCGAGGAAGCAGCATGAGCAAAACCCTGACCAGCGTCGGCTCAACCATCACGGTTCACGTGCCGCTTACGTTCACCATCCGAGGTGGCCGCAAAACCATTATCGGGCAAGCGCCACAACTGATGCACACGGTACCACGGACGCGTTTTGACGATTCGATCACCAAGGCACTCGCCCGCGCCTATCGATGGCGCTCACAAATCGAAGACGGGACGTATTCGTCGATCACTGAACTGGCCAAGGACCAGGGAATCAACCAATCCTATGCATGTCGAATGCTGCGGTTGACCTTGCTCGCGCCAACGATCGTCGAGGCAATTCTGGACCGCCGCGGGACCGGCCTGACGCTGGAAGCGCTCATGAAGCCGATGCCGGCGCTCTGGGATCAGCAGCTTGCGGAAATACGCCTTCGCGCGTAGCGGCGGCACGGTCTAAACCGCGAAGACCTTTTGCACCTCGTCCCCAAAATGATTGATCACCTTCACGCAAATCCGCCCTTTTGTGGGCCTGGGGAACGGCCGCGAGATCGTTGAATTCAGCTCGGCCCATGCCGCCTCGTCGATCTCGGCCTTGAGCGCACGCTTGAGCGCGTCGTAGGGATCGTCGCCGACGAAATAGGCCTGGCGCACGAAGAAGCTTTCCTCGTCATAGTCGTGGTCGATGAACCACGCCGCCACGTCGTTCATCAAGTCCTTTCCGCCCGACGAGCGCACTTCGCCGGTGGTCGGATCGAAAATGTCCATGCCGCGGATTTCCACCTGCAGCATGTTGTCCTTCAATTCGTGGATCACGATGTCGGGTTCGCCGAACACCACGAATAGGTTGCCGGCGCCGGTGGCCTTGAGCTTGTCGGCCATCCGCAGGTCCTGGTTCATGCGTGCCTTCAGCACGGTCAACCGGCCGAAATTCAGCCGCGTGTCGTCCACCTCCGGCGCAAATGCGAAACCGCAGACGATGAGCGTGTCGAACAGGTCGGCGGCTTCGCGCGCGGCCCGACGCACGAGCTCGTAGCCGACCGTGTCGTATTCCGGTCCGATGCACACGGCGGCGCGCTTGGCCTGGCCCTTCTCCTTGTATTCGCCCTGGAACGCGATCAGGCCGGACTTGGAGGCAAACGGCCGCAGATTCTCCAGCATCAGCCGTTCGCCCTTCTTGGTGTTTTGCACGCCGGAGACTTTGAGATTCTCGTAGACCACCTGGGCAAAGTCGGTGGTGACCGGACCACTGGCCGCAGCGCCGTTCCCTCCCGCCCTGTGGGGAAGGGAAAGGGTGGGGGGTAGCCCTTCGTCCCCCGCCGCCAGCAACTCCTCCAGATACGGGTCCTCGCCCATGGGCAGCACGCGATGGGGCGACAGGCTCTCGACCGTGAAAGGACCCGCCACCCGCACGACGCCACGCGCCTTGTAGGGGCGATCGTAGAGATACTCGACCTCGGCATTGCGGGCGATCGAGTCGTTGATCTCCTTCTGCCGCGCGCGCCGTGCCTCCCACCACGCGGTATGCGTCTTGGTCGCCTCGTCCGGCCAGGGATCGATGGGCTTCTCCGGCAACCGATCGAGCCGAAGGGTCCGACCGAGCTGCTTGTTCAACCGTTCCAGAAGTTTTGCGGTTTCCAGTTTCTCTCTGATCGCGGTCCGAAGATCGTGGAACGTGTTGATCGCATCAGACGGCCAGGGGTCTCCGGCCTCCCGCGGAATCTCCCACTCCTGCCAACTTTTCTTGAGCGCCTTGTTCAGCTTTTCGCGCAACGGCTCCAGCGTGCTCTGCCAGCGCTCCCAGATCACGTCGATCTCAGCGTTGTTGGCGATCGACTTAAGCGTCACATGCGGCGCCCGCTCATAGACGAACCCGTGGCGGATGTTGTTGCCGAACGGCCCGTCCGCCGGCGGCCTGCCGGCGATCTCGCCTTCCTTGGCCGCGCCCTCCTTGCTGTCCTTCAACAAATAGTAGTCGTACTTTGCGCCCATCAGGCGGGCGCGGGCGAGCGTCAACGCCACGCGGCTGGTGTCGATGGTGATCCAGCGACGGCCCCATTGCTCGGCGACATAGGCGGTCGTGCCGGAGCCGCAGGTTGGATCGAGGACGAGGTCGCCCGGGTCGGTGACCATGAGCAAACATCTTTCGACAACCTTAGTGTTGGTTTGAACAACATAAATCTTAGGGTCGCCAAACCCGGCAGTGGTCGTGTCATCCCATTGGTTGACGAGAGAGAACACTCTAAAATCATCGAAGAAACGGACGTAGCTCAGTGTATTTCCCAAAGCCATGAGTCGATCGGCCTTTTTTACCCGCTCCATCCCAACGCGGTTTGTTTTCCAGCCGCCCCTCATAGGCAGATAATCACGGCCATCGAGGTTCACGGGAAAGACCGTTGTTTGACCGACACGAGTAGTTTGAGATGTGAGGTTATCGGCGCGAAATATCCGAGCATCCGTTTTTTCGGTATTCAATTCGTCAGGTTCGGCATTCCTTCTCGTGCCATCCGCCTCTTGAATTCTGAAATACGCCGAGCCCCCAACTCCGTCGAGCTCTTTGAGTCGATAGATTTGGCGATACCTCGCTCGCTCTTTATCCTTCGCGTACCAAAGCAAATAGTTATTCACGCTTGCGAGCAAATTCGTGCCACCTGCGAAGCTCCCGGCGCCCGAGGTGGTTCGGAATGCGATTTGCGAAACGAAATTACCCCCACCGAAAATCTCATCCATGATCGCGCGGACGACGTGAACGTTTTCTTCGCCGATCTGGACGAAGATCGAGCCGCTCTCATGAAGCAGGTCCCGAGACGCAGTCAGACGATCTCGTATATAATTCAGGTACGAGTGAACGCCATCCTTCCACGTGTCGCGGAAGGCTCGGATCACTTCTGGCTCGCGTGATACACTGTCTTCCTTTCCCTCGCGAACATCACGACTTTTTGTCGAGGGCTGCCAATTTGAGTTAAATCTAATGCCATACGGCGGGTCCATGTAGATGCACTGAACCTTTCCACGCAGAGCTTCTCGCTCAGCCAGCGACGCCATCACCAACAGCGAGTCGCCGAGGATCATCCGGTTCTGCCAGTTGCCCTCGTCGTGGTAGTAGCTCGCGGTGGCGTCCTCCCTCCACCCTTCCGGCAATCCGTTGAAGTCGTGAAAAAAGTCAAACTGCGGCGCGCCGTCCTTGCGCCGCTCCTGCGTCTGCTTGCGCAAGTCCTCGATGATCGCGCGCGGCTGAACCTTCTCCTGGATGTAGATCGGCGGTGTGTCGACCTCAAGCGGGTCGGATTCGAAGTCCTTGCCACGCCAGACCAGCTGCGGGTCGAGGTCGGGGTTGCGCTTCCAGCGCAGCTTCTTGACCGCCTTGTCCTCGTCGGTGACCAGCTTCTGGTTCTCGGCCGTCGGGATATTCTTGCGCTTGGCTTCCTTGTGCTTGTAGCTCTCAATGTCGGCTTTCGCCGCCGGCTTTTTCGTTTTTGCTTTCGTCGCTTTCTTCGCCATTGCCGTCCTCACGCCATCGTCGGCGCGCGCACAAAGGCGCGCAAGCGGTCTTCCACGTCATAAGGAATGTCGGTCAGTTCCAGGAACGCCCAGCGGCCGAAGCGACGCGCATTGTTGACCGCGGGTATCCAGACCTTGCCCATGGTGTCGGCCTTGGCGGCGTCCTTTGCGTCGCGCTGGCCCTTCACCTCGACCACGAGATTGAGCGGCTCGGCGTCCCCGCCGCCGAGGCGAACGATGAAATCGGGCCGGTAGCGGTAGGTCTCGCCACCATACTCATACGGCACTTCGAACAATAGGCTGTGATTCTTGACGTAGGACACGACGATGTCGCCGAGCTTTTCCAATCGCTCGGTAAAGCCCGCCTCCCAATCCTTGTCATAGACCACGTAATTGACGTGCGAGAGCGTCGTCGGAATCAATGTCTGCTTGGACGTGGTGAAATCGACGTGCCGCGTCGAGCCTTCCGGATTGAGCGGGTTGACGATCGGCAGCAATAGCCCGCGCGAGCCGTCGGCGGGATCGGTGAGCGAGCCGACCAGCGCGGTGTAGATGCGGCTCACGGCGCGCAGCGCCAGCGGGCGCCATTTCAGGTATTGCTTCGGCGTCTTGCCGCGCGTGGTTAGGCATTCCTCAAACCACTGCTCGGTGATGCGAACCAGCTCCGGGTAACGCCAGATTTCCAGGTTTCCGTCCTGGTCGCGGAATTTTTCGCGCAGCAGCAGCCCCGCGACGTCGAACACGACCGACTTGAGCCGCAGCCGCTCGGCGTCCTTGCGCAGGTCGAATGTGATCCCTTCGCCAATCAGCGGCTCGCTTTCGGTGACGTTCGGCACGTCGTCCGGCGTCAGTTCCATTCCGCTGTCCTTGGTGAACACCGGCTGGAGCGGCTTGCGCGGGAACACGACACGATAGCCTTCGACATTGGGGAAGCGGATTTCCCGCTCTTTCCTGCGCTCCTCCAATGCCCTCACCCGGGTCACACGCGGCGGCGGGGGCGGTGGCTCGCCGCCGCCACCACCGCGCGCGAACGAGAACGGCACGCCCAGCACCTCGGCATATTCGACCGGGAAGAACCCGGTCTTCGGATCGACCTCGTAGGACACCCGCCGCAAGCCGCGTCCGACCACCTGTTCGCACAGGAGCTGGGTGCCGAACGCACGCATGCCCATGATGTGCGTGACCGTGTTGGCGTCCCAGCCCTCGGTCAGCAT
>Ga0180221_1000199_pt1 | contig 69670 bp, 68 predicted proteins | sample eDN5th37CKraftMG_FD_151339 | JGI IMG/M metagenome (GOLD analysis project Ga0180221, IMG submission 151339) | Enriched Miracle-Growth compost microbial communities from Emeryville, California, USA - eDNA 5th pass 37_C Kraft MG (version 2) (version 2) ... | reverse complement strand
TATCAGCCAGATCCGTCGTCGCGCAGCGGCGGCGACCCCTCGAGCACCCGACCCACACAACCACAGCCACGGCCGCCAAGCGGACGCGCCTGACCACGCCCGCTTGACAAACCGACGCCCATATCAGCGCAGCCGCACGATCGGGCCGGGCGCGTCGCCGACGACCACGCGGTAGCGCCCCGGCCCGGGCAGCCCGATCTTGTAGCGGCGCGTCGTGCCCAGCCGCGTCTGGCCGACGCGCGTCCAGCGGTCGCCGGTGCGCCGCTGCAGGACGACGGGCGTGCCGGGCGCGGCCGGATAGGCGGAGCCGACGACGCGCGGCCCGCGCAGGCCGGCGCGGGCGATCGTCGCGCCGCCGGCGCTCGACCCGCCGCCGGCGGGCGCCTCGTCCTCGGCGGGCGCGGGCGCGTCGGTCTCGGCCGGCACCTCGACCTCGGCGGTCGCGGCGTTGAACGACATCCACGTGTCGCGCAGCCCGAAGCGGCTGCGCAGCTGGTCGCCGGTGACGGTCGTGGTCCCGCCGGTGCCGACGACCACGGCGCGCAGCACGCGCGGCGAGGCGCCGCGCTTCGTCACGCGGATGCCCTTCAGCCGGCCCTTGACGAGCGAGCCGAGCTTGCTCGTCGCGGCCGCGCGCGACATGCGGATCGGCCCCCAGCGGTGGTAGGGCGAGAGGTCGTCGTAGGGGTCGGGGACGCCGCGCAGGTACGGCTGCGGCTCGGCGCCCGGCCACACGTTCTCGACGTTCTCGGTGTGGCCGCCGGACGTCGAGAAGAAGTAGCTCGTGATCGGCTTGCCCTTGTAGGTGACGACCTGCCCGGCGGTCGCGTTGACGGCCTTGTTGGTGTTCGGGTGCTCGCCGACCACGCCGCGGTACACCTGCGAGCGCGTGTCCGGGTACTGGTCCCAGCCCTTCTCGCCGCCGCGGCTGGTGGTGATCGCGTAGCCGCGCGCCGCGACCGCCTGCGCGCGCAGCGCGGCGGCCGGCCACGACGGGATCGCCTCGTTGGCGATCACGCCGGCCACGTACTGCTCGAGGCCGACGGCGTTGATCGCCAGCACCTCGCCCATCGAGCCGGGGCGGAACTCGAACCAGCCGCGGTAGGTGCCGTTGGGGACGCCGTTGCCGGCCGTGCCGAGCAGCTTGATCGGCTCGTCGGCGGCGTTGGTGACGCGCAGCGGCGCCTTGAAGCGCGCGAGCGTGCGGCCCCGGTCGCTGAGCAGCGCCACCTGGTCGCCGGACGCCTTCGCCCCGTACGTGCGCGCGGGATCGAGCTCCTTGGTGCCGGCGTGCGTGGCGTTCGTGAAGCGCGCCGTCTGCGGCGACTGCAGCAGGACCCGCACGACCGTGTCCGCGGGCGCCTGGCCGATCTCGGTGCCCTGGAAGTAGTGCGCGAGGATCCGCGGGTGGTCCCAGCCCTGCTTCGCCATCCCGGCCGCGCCGTACTGGCTCATGCCGATGCCGTGGCCGAAGCCGGCGCCGTTGATCGTCAGCGTCGCCGCGGCGCCGGCGGGCGCGGCGGCGGCGAGCGTGGCGGCGACGGCGAGGAGCGGGACGGTACGACGCATTCGGCCTTGGGAACTCACGGGATGGTCGGGAGTTTCGGTCGAGGGAGTAGGGTCCCGGGCGGATGAGCACGCGGCGCGCGTCGGACCTGTTCGTCGAATGCCTCGAGGCCGAGGGCGTGCGGCACGTCTTCGGCATCCCCGGCGAGGAGACCCTCGACCTCAACGAGTCGCTCGAGGACTCCACGGTCGCGTTCATCCCCGTCCGGCACGAGCAGGGCGGCGCCTACATGGCCGACATGGTAGGCAGGCTCACGGGCCGCGCCGGCGTCTGCCTCGGCACGCTCGGCCCGGGCGCGACGAACCTCGTCACCGCGGTCGCCGACGCCTACCTCGACCGCGCGCCGCTCGTCGCGCTCACCGGCCAGGGCGACCTGGAGCGCATGCACAAGGAGTCGCACCAGTACATCGACCTGGTCGACGTGATGCGGCCGATCACGAAGTGGAACGCGCGCGTGAACGCGCCGGACATCATCCCCGAGGTCGTCCGCAAGGCGTTCAAGATCGCCGAGTCCGAGAAGCCCGGCGCCACCCACCTGGAGCTGCCCGAGGACGTCATGGCGCAGGCGGTCGACGCACGGCCGCTGGAGCGCCGCCGGCCGGTGCAGCCCGAGCCGGGCGCGCGCGAGCTGCTGAAGGCCGCCGACGTCATCCGCGCCGCGCTCAACCCGGTGGTGCTGGCCGGCAACGGCGTCGTGCGCGCCGGCGCCGCGCCCGCGCTGCGGGAGTTCGCGCGCGCGACCGGCATCCCGGTCGCCGAGACGTTCATGGGCAAGGGCGTGCTCGACTACACCGACCCGCACGCGCTCGGCACGGTCGGCCTGCAGTCGCGCGACTACGCGATGGCCGGCTTTGAGGACGCCGACGTCGTCATCGCGGTCGGCTACGACCTCGTCGAGCACTCGCCCAAGCACTGGAACCCGCGCCGCGACAAGCGGATCGTCGTCATCGACTCCGTCCAGGCCGAGATCGACGCCTACTTCCAGCCCGAGGTCGAGCTCGTCGGCGACATCTACCACGTGCTCGCGCGCCTGGCCGAGGAGGGCCGCCACGTCCGCTTCGCCGACCGTCCCGGCGCGACGCAGCTGCGCGACGTGGTGCTCGGCCGCTTCGAGGCCGCCAAGGACGACGACGCGTTCCCGATGCAGCCGCCGCGCGTGCTGTGGGAGATCCGCCAGGCGCTGGGCCGCGACGACATCCTCGTCTCCGACGTCGGCCTGCACAAGCTGTGGATCGGGCGCATGTTCCCCGCGCACGAGCCGAACACCGTGCTCATCGCCAACGGCCTGGCCGGCATGGGCTTCGCGATCCCGTCGGCGATCGCGGCCAAGCTCGTGCACCCCGACCGCAAGGTCGTGACGGTCAACGGCGACGGCGGCGCGCTGATGAACTTCCAGGAGCTCGAGACGGCCGCGCGGCTGCGGACCCCGACCGTCAACGTCGTGTGGGAGAACCGCCAGTACGGCTCGATCGTGTGGAAGCAGGACAAGAAGTTCGGCCGCCACTTCGGCACCGACTTCACGAACCCCGACTTCGTGAAGCTGGCCGAGGCGTTCGGGCTGCCGGCCTGGCGATGCGAGGCCGTCGACGACTTCGGGCGTAGGCTTCGCCACGCCCTCACTCTTGACGTGCCCTCGGTGATCGTGGTCCCGATCGACTACTCGATCGACGTGGCGATGTCCGAGGAGCTGGGAACCGAAACGGTGGTGACATGAACATGGCCGCAACCGCGAGCGCATCCGAGCAGGCGATCCTCGACGCCGTGCCCAAGCAGCTGCTGATCGGCGGGCGCTGGGTCGACGGCTCGGCGGGGACCCTGGGGGTCGAGGATCCCGCGACGGGCGAGACGCTGTGCGAGATCGCCGACGCGTCGGTCGACGACGCCAAGGCGGCGCTGGGCGCCGCCGACGAGGCGTTCAGGACGTTCCGGGGCGTGGCGCCACGCGAGCGCGGCGACATCCTGCGCCGGGCGTACGAGGCGATCGTGGCGCGGGCCGACGAGCTGGCGCTGCTGATGACGATGGAGATGGGCAAGCCGCTGGCCGAGGCCAAGGCCGAGGTCACCTACGGCGCCGCGTTCCTGCGCTGGTACGCCGAGGAGGCGGTGCGCATCAACGGCCGCTTCACGGTCAACGAGGCGGGCGCGGGCCGGGTGCTGACGATGAAGCAGCCGGTGGGGCCGTGCCTGTTCATCACGCCGTGGAACTTCCCGCTGGCGATGGGCACGCGCAAGATCGGCCCGGCGATCGCGGCCGGCTGCTCGATGGTGGTCAAGCCGGCCAAGCAGACGCCGCTGTCGATGCTGATGCTGGCGAGGATCCTGGAGGAGGCGGGCCTGCCGGACGGCGTGCTGAACGTGGTGACGGCGTCGTCGAGCGGGTCGATCATGGAGCCGCTGATCAAGGATCCGCGGCTGCGCAAGCTGTCGTTCACGGGCTCCACCGAGGTGGGCCGCACGCTGATCGCGCAGTCGGCCGATCAGGTGCTGAAGGTGTCGATGGAGCTGGGCGGCAACGCCCCGTTCCTGGTCTTCGAGGACGCCGATCTGGACGCCGCGGTCGACGGCGCGATGATCGCCAAGATGCGCAACGGCGGCGAGGCGTGCACGAGCGCCAACCGCTTCCACGTGCACGAGTCGGTGGCCGACGAGTTCGCGCGGCGGCTGGCGGAGCGGATCGGCGCGATGAAGGTCGGGCGCGGCACCGAGGACGGCGTGACGATGGGGCCGCTGATCGACGAGGCGCAGCGCTCCAAGGTGGCCGAGCTGGTCGACGACGCGGTCAGCAAGGGCGCGAAGGTGCTGTGCGGCGGCCGGCGGGTCGACGGGGCCGGCTACTTCTACGCGCCGACGGTGCTGGCGGACATCCCCGACGACGCGAACCTGCTGCGCGAGGAGATCTTCGGCCCGGTCGCGCCGATCATGGGCTTTGCGACCGAGGACGAGGCGATCGCGCGCGCCAACGACACCGAGTACGGGCTCGTCGCCTACGTGTTCACCCGCGACATCGACCGCGCGTTCCGGGTGGTCGAGCGCCTCGACACCGGCATGATCGGCCTCAACCAGGGCCTGGTCTCCAACGCGGGCGCCCCGTTCGGCGGGGTCAAGCAGTCGGGCTTCGGCCGCGAGGGCGGCCCCGAGGGCCTCGAGGAGTACCTCGAGACCAAGTACGTGGCTCTGAACGTGGGAAGCTAGCGTCGTGGTCCATCGATTCGGTCGCTGAAGCCGTACGGGGAGGAGTTGCGCGATCAAGACGTCGGCGCCGCGCGCCGACGCGAGCGGCGAGCGCGGTCGCATGTCGGTATCGGTGGTCAGCCGCAGATGCGGCCCGTTCTGTTCGGTGGCGCCCACCGGGGCGACGAGCACCGCGTGCCGGCGCTCATCTGGCGTCGGGCGAGATCGGCTCGGCGAGCGAGGCGGCAGTCATGCGTTGACTAGCCGACCGCCGGTCGGCGGGCGGTCAGCCCCTCGCGGGGGTGGGTGGAAAGTCGCCGGCGACGTGCAGCATGCCTGAGGGGTCCACGCCGAGGCGCTCGCGCATCCAGCGGCTCGTTTCCGCCATCCGGGCACGGTCGATCCCCGTTTTCACGCCCGAGCGGTCGAGCAGGTAGACGAGGTCGTCGGTGGCGATGTTGCCGGTCGCGTTGGGCGCGAACGGGCAGCCGCCGATCCCGCCCGCGCTGGCGTCGAGGGCGGCCGCGCCGACTTCCACGGCGGTCAAGGCGTTGGCGTAGCCGGTGTTGCGCGTGTTGTGAAAGTGGAAGCGCAGGCGTGGCTCGGGCGCGACGGCGCGGACCGCGTCGGCGAGCGCGCGGACCTGGGCCGGCACGCCGACGCCGATCGTGTCGGCCACGCAGATCTCGTCGGGCGCGATGTCGACGGCCGCGGCGACGAGCTCGGCCACCTGCTCGGGCGGCACTTCGCCGTCGAACGGGCAGCCGAAGGAGGCACCGACCGTGAGCGTGACCCCGACGCCCGCGGCGCGCGCGATGCTGGCCGCCTCGTGGTACGTGGCGATCATGCGCGGGCGGTCGGCGCCCTGGTTGGCCTGTCCGAAGCCGTCTGTGGCCAGGACCACAACGTTGAGCTCGTCGGCGCCGGCTGCGACGGCCCGCTCGGCGCCGCGCGCGTTGGCCACCAAAGCGGCGTAGCGGACGCCGCGCTGGCGCGGCACACCGTCCATGACGGCCTCGGCGTCGGCCATCTGCGGGACGGCCTTCGGGCTGACGAAGCTCGTGGCCTCGATCCGACAGGCGCCCGCGTCCACCAGTCGCTCGACGAGCTCAATCTTGAGTTGGGTCGGCACGGTGCGGGGGTGGTTCTGAAGTCCATCACGCGGGCTGACTTCGACGACCTCGAGCATGAGCGTAGATTACATACAATCAGCTCATCGGAACCGCGGCCATTCCACGCAGTGGCGCGCGCTTGCTGTCGATGTCGACCGCTTGACGGCCCCATTGAACCTCATGAAATTCAGTGCCACTTGGGCGTATTGTTGCCGTCAGTTGACAAGCCCGGACGGGACCTGATTGTATGCAATTCGATGGATGGAGAGAGCAGCGCAGCCCCGTCCCGGGAGAGCGTGAGCGACGCCGTTTACCGGCACCTGCGCGCCCTGATCGTCTCCGGTGACCTGACGCCCGGACACCGACTGACTGAGGCCCAGATCACCGAGAAGACGGGCGCGTCGCGCACCCCGGTCCGCGAGGCGCTGCGGCGTCTGGGCGCCGAGGGCTGGGTGGAGCTGACGCCGCGGCGAGGTGCGCGCGTCGCCCCGCTGGGTCTGGGCGACACGACCGAGGTCTTCGCCCTGCGCCAGCTGTTGGAGACCTACGGCGCCGGCATGGCCGCCGTGCGCGCGACGTCTGAGCGCGTCGCCCGCCTTCGCGAGCTGACGGATGCCATGAACGCGCTGGTGGCGCAGCGGCCGGAGGCATGGAGCGTCGGGCTCACCGACCTCAACCGCGAGTTCCACACGGCCATCCTCGACGCGAGCGGATTCCCGCGCCTGCGCGCCATGAGCGAGAGCCTTGTGCTCACCGGGCTCGTCACCGTGACGTTCTCGACGTACACGCCGACCGAGCTCGCGCGCAGCATGCATCACCACGACGAACTCGTCGCGGCCATCGCGGCCGCCGATCCGGACTGGGCGCGGGCGACGATGCGCGCACACCTGCGCGCCGCCGAGCACGTCGCCCACCGGATCCTGGACCACCACAGTGAGCCCGAAGGCTCGGGAGAGAGGAAGGACACATGACGACGGAGGACGGCCGTTGAGCACCTACTCAGGACGGGTGGCCTTCATCACCGGCGGCGCGCGGGGGCAGGGACGATCGCACGCGCTGGCGCTCGCCAAGGAGGGCATCGACGTCGCGATCGCTGATCTCGCCGGGTCAGGTGAGGTGGGCACCGTGCTGTCCCCGCTGGCGACCGACGAGGAGCTCGCCCGTACCGTCGGGGAGGTCGAGGCGCTCGGCGTGCGCTGCCTGGCCCGACAGGTGGACGTGCGCGACGGCCCAGGCCTGTCGGCCTTCGTCGACGACGTGGCCCGTGAGCTCGGGTCAGTCGACTATGTGCTCGCCAACGCCGGGATTCTCACCTGGGCGGAGATCGGCGACATGTCCGACGACATGTGGCAGGAGATGATCGACATCAACCTGGGCGGCGTCTTCAAGACCTTCCGCGCCGCCGCGCCCCACTTCCGGAGCCAGGGCTCGGGCCGCGCGGTGGCGACCGCGTCGATGGCCGGCCGCGGAGGTTTCGCCCAGATCGCCCATTACACCGCGGCGAAGTGGGGCCTGATCGGACTGACGAAGTCGTTCGCGCTCGAGCTCGTCCCGCATGGGGCGACAGCGAACGTCATCGCGCCCACCAACTGCGACACCGACATGATCGACAACCCGGCCGCGCACGCTTTCTTCGGCGGCTCGCCCGAGGCGACTAAGGCGGACGCCGCTGAGGCGTGCACGTCGATGGTGCCGATGGGGATCCCCTGGATACAGCCGCAAGACGTGACTGCGGCCCTGATGTTCCTGCTATCGGACGAGGCGAAGTACATCACCGGCGAAGTGCTTCACGTGTCGGGCGGGATGAGCGCGACCAACGCGGTCTGACATCCAGGCCGCGCCGCGGCATGGACCAGCAGCGACAACCAGCAAGGAGGAGAGGAACACGATGACCAACCGCATCGGATGGCGGTCCGCGGCGGCTGTCGGCATGGCCGTGGGCGCGCTCGCGTTCGCCGCTTGCGGCAGCGACGACGACTCCGACACGACCGCTGCCACGACGGGCGGCGGCGAGGCCTCCGCGACCACCGTGTCCGAGGGGTCCGCGGGCGACGCGACCGCGATCGTCGAGGAGGCCACCGCCGACATCGCCTACGAGGGCCCGACCTCCGGCCCCGCGCCGGAGCCCGACAAGCAAATCGCCGTCATCCCGTGCGCGGCGGCCGCCTCGGGCTGCGTGCGCGTCGCCGACGGGGCGACCGAAGCGGCCAAGCAGATCGGCTGGAAGGTCCGCACGCTCGACGGCCAGGGGCAGGCCTCGACGCAGAACTCAGCCATTCAGCAGGCAGTCAGCCAAGGCGTTGACGGCATCGTCCTCGTCGCTATCGACTCCAGCAGCGTCAGCCAGGGCCTGGCGGCGGCCAAGCAGGCGAATATCCCCGTCGTCTCGATCCAGGCCGACAACGAGGTCGGTGAGGGCGCGAACGCGGTCACCGCCGAGCCTGCGTCCGGGTCGACCCGCGCGGGCGAGGCGCTCGGCGCGTTCGCCGTGGCCGACAGCGACGGCGCGGCGAAGGTCGCGACGCTCTCGACCACCGAGCTAGCCGTCACCCGCAACCGCACCGACGCGTTCATCGAGCAGGTCGAGGCGTGCGAGGGCTGCGAGGTCGTGAAACAGGAGACCTACCTCCTGTCCTCGGCGATCAAGGACGTCCCCCTGAAGGTCAGCTCGATGCTGCAGGCCAACCCGGACATCGAGTACCTGTTCGTGGACGTCGGCCAGTTCGGCGCCCTCGCGACCCAGGCGATCGATCAGGCGGGCAAGGACGTGAAGGTCCTTTCGGTCGACTGCAACCCGGACGACATCGAGAACATCGCCAACGACACGGCGAACGTCGCATGCGCCGGCCATGCCCTCGAGACCGGCGGCTACGCCGCGCTTGCCGCGCTGAACTTTGCGTTCGCCGACGAGACCGCGGCGGCTGAGGAGCTCGTCGTCCCGACGAAGCTCATCACCGCGGACAACCTCCCCTCGGAGCCGGTCTGGAAGGGCGACTTCGACCCGACCGAGGCGTACGCCGAGCTCTGGGGCAAGTAGGAGAGGAGCTGCCGGAGCGATGACGGACGTCGGCCAGAACGCCGAGGACCGGAGCGCGGTGCTGCTCGAGATGCGCAGCATCTCGAAGGCATTCGGCCGCAACCTGGTTCTTCGGGACGTCGACCTGACCCTCCGCAGTGGCGAGGTCCATGGCCTCGTCGGCATGAACGGCTCGGGCAAGTCGACGTTGATCAAGATCCTGGCCGGCGTCCACGCCGCCGAGCCTGGCGGGTCGATCGCGTACCCGGGTGCCGAGGCGGCCGCGGGCGAGGAGCGGGCAGGTGCCCGCTCTCGCCGGCGGCTGTCGATGACCACCGCGCGCGAGCGCCCAGGCGTGGGCTTCGTCCACCAGGACCTCGGCCTCGTACCGGAGATGTCGCTCGTAGACAACTTCGCACTGACCTTCGGCTACGAGGCGAGGCGCTGGGGCGGCGTGCGCACGGACGCGGTGCGCGCGAAGGTTGAGTCCGGCCTGGCCCGCGTCGGCATCGACATCGATCCCGAGGAGCCGGTGTCCACCCTCGGCGCGGCGGACCGCTCGCTGTTCGCGATCGCCCGCGCGCTCGAGCAGCTCGGCCGCACCGAACGGCCCGTGCTCGTCCTCGACGAGCCGACCGCGTCGCTGCCGCCGCACGAGTCCGAGCGGGTGGCCGAGGTGGTCACCGACCTCGCGGCACGGGGCGCTGCGGTGCTCTTCGTCACCCACCACCTGGCCGAGATCATGGCTTACACCCACCGGGTGACCGTCCTGCGCGACGGCGCGGTCGTGCTCGCCGAGCCGACTGCCGAGGTCACCAAGGACGGTGTCATTGACGCGATGCTTGGCGTCACCGTCGAGCGGAGGCTGCAGCGCCAGCACGACGCGCACGAGGTCGCGGCCGCGCCCCAGGAGGGCGAGGCGCGGCTTGTAGCGCGGAACGTCACCGCCGACCGCATCCGAGACGTGGCGCTCACTGCGCGCGCGGGCGAGGTGCTCGTCGTCACCGGCCTCGTCGGATGCGGCAAGAGCCAGCTTGGCCGCGTGCTCGCCGGCGCTTGGCCCGACTATGAGGGCGAGCTGGAGGTCGACGGCGTGCTCTACCGGCCGCGCACGCCGCAGGACGCGATCGCCGCCGGCGTCGCCTACGTGCCCGCCGAGCGCATGCAGCGTGGCGGCATCCCGGCCTTCACCGCGCGCGAGAACATCAGCCTTGGCGTGCTGCGTGACCACCGCCGCCGCGGCACCCTGGACCGGCGCTCAGAGGACCGCCTGGTACGGCGCTGGCTGGACGACGCGCAGGTGCGTCCGCCCGATCCGGAATTGCCGTTCGCGTCGTTCAGTGGCGGCAACCAGCAGAAGATCGTGCTGGCGCGCGCGCTGGCGACCGAGCCCGACGTGCTCATCGTCGACGAGCCCACCCAGGGCGTCGATGTGGGCGCGATCCCCGTGCTCTACGAGCAGATCCGCCGCACTGCCGAGCGTGGCGCGGCCGTCGTGATCATCACGTCGAGCTACGAGGAGGCCGTCGAGATCGGTGACCGGGCCCTCGTCATGGACCGTGGCCACGTCGTGGCCGAGCTCGCGGCATCCGAGCTGTCGGTTGCCGCGCTGCTGCAGGCGCCCGCGGCGTCGGCGTCACACCCCGAGAGCAAGACCGAAGGAGCTGTCGATGTCCCACGCGGGTGATGCCGCGACGAACGACCAGGCGCTGGCGGTGACCGACCCGAGCGGGTCTGGGGCCCGCCCCCGTGCGCGCCGTGGGTCGCCGGACTTCTGGCCGAAGTACACGCTGGTCTTCGTCCTGCTGCTCGTCGTCCTGATCTTCTCGGTCGCCAAGCCCGAGACGTTCCCGACGTACACGAACCTCGTCTCGATCCTCAGCAGCCAGACCGTGCTGCTGACGCTGGCGCTTGGAGCGCTGTTCCCGCTCGTGGCGGGCGAGTTCGACCTATCGGTGGGCTTCGCGCTCGGTTTCACCGCGATGGTGCTCGCCGTCCTCGCCGGCCAGGAGGGCGTGCCGCTGGTGCCGGCCATCCTCATCGCGATCGTCGCCGGCGGCGTCATCGGCGGCGTCAACGCCTTCCTCGTGATCCGGCTCCGGGTCAACGCCTTCATCGCGACGCTCGCCTCCGGCACCGTCCTGCAGGGCCTGACGCTGTGGATCTCCGGTGGCCAGGTCGCCGCCAACCTCCCCGACGGCATCTCGGAGATCGGCCGCACGCGAATTGCCGACATGCCTGTGCTCGTCTTCGTCGCCGGCCTGTTGGCGATCGTTGTCGGGCTCGTCCTGGCCAAGACCGCCTGGGGGCGCTACCTGTATGCCACCGGCCTGGGGCGAGAAGCGGCCCGCCTCTCGGGCGTCAAGACCGGCGTGCTGCTGGCCGCCGCGTTCATCCTCTCGGGGCTGATGGCTGGCGTGGCCGGCGTCATGCAGACGGCGATCCTCGGCGCGGCCAACCCGGACGTCGGCGCGCAGTACCTGCTGCCCGTTTTCGCCGCCGGGTTCTTGGGCGCGACCGCGATACGGCCTGGCCGCTTCAACGTAGGCGGCACCGTCCTGGCGCTCCTGCTGCTGGCTGTCGGCATCGCCGGCCTCACGCAGCTTGGCGCGCCGCTATGGGTCTCGCCGGTCTTCAACGGCCTGGCCCTGATCATCGCCGTCGCGTTGGCCGTCCGGCGCCGCGACGCGCTCTCGAAACTCTGACCTCACTCACCACCGACACGAGGAGCACACCATGAATTCCACCTACAGCAAGCCGTCGCTCACCGCGGATGCCGCCCTTCAGGTCATCGAGGCCTGCCGCGCGAAGGCGACCGAACTTGGCAAGGCGTTCGTGATCGCCGTCTGCGACGAATCCGGGCGGTCGAAGGCGACCCTCGCCATGGACGGCGCGCCGCTGGTCAGCTCGCAGGTCGCCATCGACAAGGCTTACACGGCGGCCGGCTTTGGGATCCCGACCGACGGCTGGTTCGACTTCATCAAGGACGACGAGCCGCTACGACTCGGCGCGCCGACCGGAATCGACCGCCTCGTCGTCTTCGGCGGCGGCATCCCGCTGACTGTGGACGGCGCGATCGTGGGCGCCGTCGGCGTCAGCGGCGGCCACTACAGCGAGGACATGGAGGTCGCGTCCGCTGGCGTGGCCGCTTTCGAGTCCGTGACGGCCTGAGGCCGGGAGGAGCAGGTATGTACCGCGATCACATCGTCATCGACGCCGTCGGCCACACCTACGACTTTAGGCCGGACAACCGCAAGGACGGGGTACCGCAGGAGGTCTACGACGGGTTCATCGCCTGGCTGTACGGCTATGGCCATGTCCCGGTCGAGAAGCGCACCGACGGCTACCCACTCGAGCTCCACGAGTTCGCCAACGGGTGGACGACCGAGGAGCTCACGCGGATGTTCTTCGTCGAGAGCGACGTGGATGTCGTCGCCATGCACGCGGTGAACTTCTACAACCTGTTCGAGCGCGGGGCGAACCCGTGGCCGCAGTGCCTCGCGGTCAAGGCGGCCGCGCCGGAGCGCGTGCTGCTCTACGCTGCGGTCGACCCGCTGTCCGACAAGGCCGCCGAGTTCGAGCACATGGCGGAGTGCGCTGAGGGCGGCGTCGACGGGTTCAAGTTCTATCCCGTCAGCGGCCTCGTCGACGAGCGCAACCACGCGGTGAGCTACTCGTTCGCCGACGAGGACGTACAGGAGTACTTCGAGTACGCACGCAAGCTCGGCGTCAACCACATCGCCGTACATAAGGCCCTGCCGACCGGGCCCGGGCCGAACGAGCACGACCGGCCGAACGATGTCAACGCCGCGGCCGCGACATTCCCGGACATGACGTTCGAGGTGGTGCACTCCGGCTGGGCCTTCGTCGAGGACTGCGCCAACCAGCTGACGATGAACCCGAACATCTACGCGAACCTCGAGAGCACGGCGAACACCGTCGTGCAGATGCCGCGGCGGTTCGCCAAGGCGGTCGGGGCGCTGGTGGCCGAAGCGCCCGACCGCGTGATGTTCGGCTCAGGCGCGCCGTTGTCGCATCCGCAGCCGATCATCGAGGCGATCGCCGACTTTGAGATGCCCGAGGACCTGCTCGAGGAGGGGCTGCCCGAATTCACGGACGAGCTCAAGGGCAAGCTGCTCGGCGGCAACATGGCGGCGCTGCACGGCCTGGACGTTGAGGCGATCCGCGCGCGCAGCACCTCGGACGAGTGGGCGGAGCGCCGGCGCGAGTACCTCCAGGGCGACTTGGAGCCGTGGAAGCTCAAGCGGGAGAGGCTCCACGCGTGATGAGCACGCAGAGCGATACGCGCGAGCTGGTGCTGGCCGCGCTCGACCGGGTCGTCGACCCCTGCTCCGTCGGGCGTCATGTCCCGGCGGGGCTGGTGGAGATGGGGATGGTCGACTCGGTGGAGGTCGTCGCGGGGCCGGATGGCCGCGGCGAGGCACGCATCGAGCTGCAGCTCACCTCACCGGGCTGCCACTTCAAGGTCTGGTTCGACGAGCGGATCCAGGACGAGGTCAGCCAGGTCGAGGGGGTCGACGCAATCTCGATCGCGTGGAGCCAGCGATGGGACTGGGACGACAGCAAGATGAGCGACGGATTGAAGGAGCGGCTGCGAGCCAAGCGCGTGGCCGAGCGGCGGGCGCGCCGGGGAGCCCATCCGGTGTCGGCCCGCTCGAGGGAGGCGAGGCAGCATGGCTGATCCGCCGCTGAGCGGGCTGCGCGTCGTCGAGTTCGGCCAGCTGCTGGCGGGCCCGTACGTCGGCACGATGCTCGGCGACTTCGGCGCGGACGTCATTAAGGTCGAGCCGCCAGGCAAGGGCGACGCGATGCGCGACTGGGGCCGTCTGCGCCACAACGACCACTCGCTGTGGTGGTCGGTGCTGGCGCGCAACAAGCGGTCGGTCACGCTCAACCTGCGCGACCCGCGCGGGCAAGAACTCGCGCGGCAACTCACGGCGGGCGCCGACGTCGTGCTCGAGAACTTCCGGCCGGGCACGATGGAGCGGTGGAGCCTCGGGCCCGATGACGTGTGGGCGATCAACCCGCGTGCCGTCTACGCGCGGGTCAGCGGCTATGGCCAGACCGGCCGGTACCGCGATCGCCCCGGCTTCGCCTCGGCGGGCGAGGCGATCGCCGGTCTCCGCTACATTAACGGCTACCCGGGTCAGGCGCCGCCGCGGTCGGGCATCTCGCTTGGTGACACGCTTGCTGCGCAGTCGGCGTTCCAGGGGATCCTTCTCGCGCTGTATGCCCGCGACGCCCGGGGCAGCGGCGGGCAGGTTATCGACGCATCGATCGCCGACGCGTGCTTCGCGGTGATGGAGTCGGCCGTCGTCGAGTACGAAAAGACCGGCACGATCCGCGAGCCGAGCGGTCCTCGACTCCCGCGCATCGCGCCGTCCAACGTGTACAAGGCGAAGGATGGCAAGTGGGTCGTGATCGCCGCCAACCACGACACGCTGTGGCGACGGCTGGCGGAGCTCATGGGCCACCCGGAGTACGCCGACGACCCGCGGTTCGACTCCCACCACACACGCGGCGAGAACGAGGACCTCCTTGACGAGATCATCGGCGAGTTCGCGGCTCGTCACACCGCGGCCGAGCTCGACGAGATGATCAACGCCGCCGGGGTCGTCTGCGCGCCCGTGTACTCGGCGCGCGACATCAGCGAGGACGAGTGGTTTGTGGAGCGCGAGCTGCTCGTCGACCACGTCGACGAGGTGCACGGCCAGATGCGCGTGACCGGCATCGTGCCGAAGCTGTCGAAGACGCCGGGCAGCATCCGCCAGGCGGCGCGCTGGACGGTTGGGGCGGACACGGCTGACGTGCTCGGCGACCTCGGGGTCGACGAGGCGGAGCTCGCGGAGCTCCAGCGCGACGGAGTCATCTGAGCTGCGCCCGAGCGCGCCGGGGCGTGCACTGCCCCGGCGCGCCGGACGCCGGGGCTCTGACGCAGCGCGCTCGGTAACGGCGAGCGCCTCGGCCCGCCGGGCACGGGTGAGAGCCACCTCCGCATGGCGTTGCCGATCAAGGCCTGCCAGGCCGGCCACCGCATGGCCTTCGCCCCACGGCCCAGCAATGGGTCGACCGCCTCGCAGCCGCCCAACACCGCAACGCCCTTGAGGACGACCCTCAACGGGTCGAGCGCTCCGGCCCGATCGTCGTCGACGAGAACGGCTACCTCCTGCTCGCACCCCAGGCGGCAACCTGCTCTTCGCTCTGGTTGCCCGCCGCTACGAATGCGGCTCGATTCATCGTCACCAGCAACCGCGGCTTCGAGGCCTGGGCCGAGATGCTCGGCGACACCATTGTCGCCGCCCTGGGGGCGGTGGAGACGCTCGCCCTGAGGGCTCGGTCTCCATTGCGGGTGTTCGCCCTGGGGGCGAGACCCGCGGTGCTCCGGCCCGAGAGCCGCTGGTACCGTGGGCGGCGGCCCGGCGACGGGCCGCCGCATGCGTGACGCTCGCTGACATCCGCCCCGACTGACCGGCCGCCCCTGGGCGCGCCGCTCGCGGATGTCCCTCGTCCGACCGTCCCGCGTCCGCGAAGGAGCACCGCATGCCGTCGACCCTGCTCGACGCCCACCAGATCACCCGCCACCACGGCGAGCGCCTCGTGCTCGACGCCGTCGACCTGCGCGTGGACGCCGGCGAGCGGATCGCGCTCACCGGGCCCAACGGGGCCGGCAAGTCGACCCTGCTGCGCATCCTGGCCGGCGAAGAGCCTCCCGACGCCGGCGAGCTGCGGCGCTTCGGCACCGTCGGCCACCTGCCGCAGGTCGCCGGCGGCCCCCACGCGGAGGCGACCGCGCGCGAGGCGATCCTCGACCGCGCCGGCCTGGCCGCCGCCGCCCGGGAGCTCGAGCGGTGGGCGGCCGCCCTCACCGCCGGGGACCTCGACGCGGTCGACGCGCACGCCGCCGCGCTGGAGCGCTGGCTCGCGCTCGGCGGCGCCGACGCCGACGCGCGCATCGAGGCCGCGATCGTCGAGGCCGGCCTCGACCCGGCCGTGCTCGACCGTCCGCTGCGCACCCTGTCGGGCGGGCAGGCGGCCCGGGTCGGCCTCGCGGCGCTGCAGGTCGCCCGCTTCGACGTGCTGCTGCTCGACGAGCCGACCAACCACCTCGACGTCGAGTCGCTCGAGGTGCTGGAGTCGGCGCTGGCCGGCTGGCCGGGGGCGCTCGTCGTGGCCACGCACGACCTGCGGCTGCGCGACGGGCTGGACCTCACGCGGGAGATCGCCCTGTGAGCCGCCGACCCGTCAGCCCAGCAGCGCGTCGAACAGCCGCATCGCCCGCGCGCGCACGTCGCCGGCCATGAGGCGCTCGGTCTCCTCGGCGAGGCCGTCGGGCACGCGGGCGGTCTCGCGGAACGCCTCCATCCAGGCGTTCACGATCGCCGCGTCGACCTCGGGGTGGAACTGCAGGCCGACGTGCGGGCCCAGGCGCCAGGCCTGCACGCCGCTCTCGTTGCGGGCCAGCACCTCGGCGTCGGCCGGTGGCAGGATCTCGTCGCGGTGCCACTCCAGCCACGGGCCGTCGTCGATCAGCTCGGGGACCCGCGTGCCGATGTGGCACCAGCCGATCTCCGGCCGCGCCGCGCGGCGCACGCCGCCGCCCAGCGCCCGCGCCAGCGACTGGCCGCCGAAGCAGATGCCGAGCACGGGCACGCCCGCGTGCGCGGCCTCGGTGAGCACGCGCTGCTCGGTCGCCTGCCAGGCGACCGCGTCGTCGTCGGCGGCCTCCTCGGACCCCAGCGAGATCAGCCGGTCGTGCTCGTTGAGCGACGCCGGCGGGTGGTCGCCGAGGTCGAGGCGCACGACGTCGAGCGTCCAGCCGCGCGCCCGGGCCCACTCCGCGAGCAGGCCCGGCGGCGCGTCGGCGTCGTGCTGGAGGACGAGGGCGCGCAACCCCGCGCTACGACTGGTCGGCGTCGGGATGCGCGGCCGACCCGCGCGCCATCTTGCGCAGGTCCATCGCCTTCTCGTACGTCTCCTCGTCGACGCCGTGCTCGAGCGCGACCTCGCGCAGCATGCGCCCGGTCGAGGCGGCGGTCTTGACGATGTGGCCGGCCTTGTCGTAGCCGATGTGCGGGTTCAGCGCGGTCGCGGCCGCGAGCGTCGACTCGGCCGAGCGGCGGCAGCCCTCCTCGTTGGCCTCGATGCCGTCGATGCACTTGTCGACGAACAGGCGCGACGTCGTCGACAGCAGGTGGATCGAGCCGAGCAGGTTGCGCGCGATCAGCGGGATGCGCACGTTCAGCTCGAACTGGCCCTGCATGCCGCCGATCGTGATCGCGGTGTCGTTGCCGATCACCTGCGCGGCGACCTGCAGCACGACCTCCGGGATGACCGGGTTGACCTTGCCCGGCATGATCGACGAGCCCTTCTGCAGCTCGGGCAGGAAGATCTCGCCGATGCCGGCGCGCGGGCCGGAGCCCATGAGCGCCAGGTCGTTGGCGATCTTCGTCAGCGACACGGCGACGACCTTCAGCGCGCCGGACAGCTCGACGAGCGCGTCGCGGTTGGCCTGCGCCTCGAACGGGTCCTCGGGGCCGCGGATGTCGAGGCCGCTCTGCTCGGCCAGCTTGGCGCGCACGAGCGCGGCGAACTTCGGGTGCGTGTTCAGGCCGGTGCCGGTGGCGGTGCCGCCCAGCGGGATCTGCGCGACCTGCGGCAGCGCGTTGCGCACGCGGCGGGCGCCGAGGCGGATCTGCGCCGCGTAGCCGGAGAACTCCTGGCCGAGCGTGACTGGCACCGCGTCCATCAGGTGGGTGCGCCCGGACTTGACGATGTCGTGGAACTCGTCGGCCTTGACCGTGAGCGCGCTCTCGAGGTGCTCGAGCGCGGGCAGCAGCCGGTGGGTGGCCTCGTCGAGCGCCGCCAGGTGGATCGCGCTCGGGAAGACGTCGTTGGACGACTGGCCCATGTTCACGTGGTCGTTGGGATGGGCCTCGTCGCCGGCGAGCTTGGCGATCACCTCGTTGGCGTTCATGTTCGACGAGGTGCCCGACCCGGTCTGGAAGACGTCGATCGGGAACTGGTCGTCGTACTCGCCCGCGCCGACCTTGTCGGCGGCCGCCGCGATGCGCTCGGCGACCGCGGGATCGAGCTGACCCAGCTCGGCGTTCGTGCGGGCCGCCGCCGCCTTGATGCGTCCCAGCCAGTGGATGACCGCGGCGGGGACGCGCTCGCCGGACACCGGGAAGTTCTCGATCGCCTTGGTGGTCTCGCCGCCCCAAAGCTGCTCTTCGGTCGTGCTCATGATGGGTCCACGTTACGCGCTTTCAGCCGAGGAACGCGGCCAGCTCGCGGGCCACGCCGACCGGATCGTCGTAGGCGACCAGGAAGCCCGTCTTGCTGAGCACGCGCAGCTGTCCCTGGTCGAGCAGGTCGATCGCCTCCTCGGCCGTCTCGAGCGGGTGGTGCGGGTCCTCGTCGGCCCACAGCAGCAGCGTCGGGCAGCGCAGCGCGGCCAGCTCGTCCAGCGCCTCGCGCCGGGCCCCGCGGGGCGGCCACACGCGCGCGAACTTCGCCCACGACCGCGCGAGGTTCGCGTTCCCGCCGGCGTCGGCGACCGCGTGGCGCACGAGGTCGCGCGCGGCCGGGTTGCGCTGCGCCGTCAGGCGCACGCCCACCTCCGGGCGCATCGCCAGCTTCACGCCGTGGGCGACCGCCCGGTCCAGCAGCGGGACGGCGCCGATGCGGGCCGCCATCCGCCACGCCCGCCGCGGCGGCGGCGCGCGGTGCAGCGGCGACGGCATCAGCACCAGCCGGGCCGGCGAGATGAGCCCGCTCGAGGCGGCGCGCAGCGCGAGCTCGGCGCCCAGCTCGTGCCCGGCGACGAGCGGGCGCGGCCCGCACGTGTCGCGCACGAAGCCGGCGATGACCTCGGTCATCCACTCCAGCGTGTACGGGTGGCGCGGGCGGTCCTCGGAGTCGCCGTGCAGCGGCAGGTCCGGCAGCACCACGCGGTAGCGCACCGCGAGGTCCTCGACGATCGGCACGAACTCGCGGTGCGACAGCGTCGCCGAGTGCAGGATCGCCAGCCCGGGCCCGGTGCCGGCCTCCCGGTAGGCGACGCGGGCGCCGTCCGTGTGGTGGTAGAGACGGAGCTTCATCGCCGCCGACGATCGTAGACCCGCGCCGCCGCCGCCCGGCGCGGCGCTCAGCCGGCGGGCAGCGTGACCGAGCCGTCGGGGCCCAGCGCGAACGCCGGGTTGTGGGCGACCTCCCACACGTAGCCTTCGGGATCGGCGAACGCGCCCGCGTAGCCGCCCCACGACTGCGCGCTCCCGGGGCGCACGAGGCGCCCGCCCGCCGCCTCGGCCTCGGCCAGGACGGCGTCGACCTCCGCGGGGGAGGCGACGTTGTGGGCCAGCTCGAGGCCGGGCGCGCCGTGGCCGCCGACCTCGGTCCACAGGGCGAAGACCAGCGGCCCGGCCTGGAAGAAGGCGACCTCGTCGTCGGGCCGGCGCGGGGCGCCCCAGCCGAGCCGCTCGTAGAAGGCGGACATGCGGTCGACGTCGCGGACGCCGAGGGTGATGAGGCTGATGCGCGGTTGCATGGCGTCAGTGTGGCGCGCGGCCGCCGCGCCGGTCTTGGAGGAATCGGTCGCGCGCGGGCCGCCGATTCCTCCCCGAACCTGCGCGTCAGCGACGCAAAGCTGCGCAAAGCCGCGCACGGTCTCACGCGCGCGGGCCCCGGCCGCGATGAATCGCCGCATGAGCCAGACCGTTCCCTCCACCCGCCTGGGGCTGACCGCCTCGCAGGCGGCGAACCTCCTCGGCGTGTCGGTCAGCACGATCCGCCGCTGGTCCGACAGCGGCGCGCTGCCCGGCTACCGCACGCCCGGCGGGCAGCGCCGCTTCAGCCGCGAGCAGCTCGACGCGTTCGTCGCCTCGCTCGAGGGCGGCGACCGCGACGATCGCCCGGCGTCGTAGGTGCGCCGCCACCTCCTTCCCGCGCACGGGATCCTGCGCGGTGCACGCCGGGTTGCGCGCCTTGCGCAAACCTCCCCGAACCTCGACAACTGTGGCGTGAGCGTCGTGCGCACCAACGCGGCCGCCGCCATGCTCGGCGTCAGCCCGAACACCCTGCGCTCCTGGGAGCGCCGGTTCGGCTACCCGCGCCCGCGCCGCACCCAGGGCGGTCACCGCCAGTTCGACCTCGCCGAGATCGAGGCGCTGCGCCAGGCCTTCCAGGAGACGCACAACATCTCCTCGGCGATCTCGATCGCCCGCCAGCGCGGCGAGGGGCCGGCGTCCCCGGCGCGCCTGGCCGACGCGTTCGCCCGCTTCGACGAGCAGCGCGCCGACCGGCTGCTCGAGGAGAGCCTCGCTGTCCGCTCGGTCGAGCGCACGATCGAGGAGGTGCTGCTCGTCGCCGTCGACGCCTGCGCCGCCGAGCACCTGCCGGCGGGGCGCTCGCCCGAGCTGGGCTTCGCGTGGCGCTACGCGACCGGCTGGCTGGCCGCCAACCAGCGCGTCGCCCCGCCCGCGCACCGGGCCGACGGCGTCCTGCTCTTCGACGCGACCGCGCCGCTCGACGTGGACGCGCTGCGCGTGCAGGCGCTCGAGCTCGCGCTGCGGCGCAGCGGCGTGCGCACGCTCACGCTCAGCGCCGACCTCGACCACGAGCGCATCTCGCGCGCGCTGCGGGCGCTGCGCCCGACCGCGCTCGTGCTCGCCGGCCGCGGGGCGCCGCTCGAGCGCCTCGGCCAGCTCGTCTACGCCGCGCGCCGCCACGCCGCCGGCGTGGAGGTCCTCGACTTCTGCGGGGCGCTGCCCGACACGGGCGCCTCGACGGTGACGAAGCTCGGCTCGGCGCCGGTGGCCGCGCGCGACCGCATCCTGGACCGCCTGGCCCACCGCGAGCAGCCGGCCAACCTGGACGACGCGTTCGCGGCGCTCATGGACGCGCGCTGAGCGGCGGATTCCGCGGCTGAGCCGTCCGCCGCGCCGGATACGTTCCCGCGCGCGATGAGTCTCGTTCCGGGCGACCCGCTGGCCCACCGCGCGCTGGAGTCGCTGCTGCGCGCGGAGTCGCAGGTTCGCCGCCGGCTGTCGGCCGACCTCGAGCGCGAGGGGCTGTCGGCCACCGGCTTCTCGGTGCTCGTCGTGCTCACCACCGCGGGCGGCGAGCTGGAGCTGCGCACGCTGCGCCACCGGCTGCGCACGTCGAAGGCGAACGCGACGGAGGTCGTCACGACGCTCGAGGCCCGCGGCCTCGTCATCCGCCGGCGCCTGCCGCACGACCGGCGCGCCGCCTCGGTGCTGCTCACGCCGGCCGGGCGCGAGGTCGTCGACCGCCTGTTCCCCGAGCACACCGAGCGCGTCGCGGCCGCCTTCAGCGTCCTCGACGACCACGAGAAGCGCTCGCTCGCCGAGATCTGCCGCAAGCTCGCGGCGTAGCCGGCTGGCCGGCTACAGCACCGCCACGCAGACCGCGGCGAACTGCAGGGCGGCCGCGGCGATCACGAGGGCGTGGAAGACCTCGTGGTAGCCGAAGACGTCCGGCACCGGGTCGGGGCGGCGGGTGGCGTAGACGATCGCGCCGATCGTGTAGAGCACGCCGCCCGAGGCGATCAGCGTCGTGGCGACGACGCCGGCGTGCTCGACGAGCTGCGGGAACGCGACCACCGCCACCCATCCGAGCGCGACGTACGCCGCGGCGGCGAGCCCCTTGGGCGCGTGGATCCAGACGAGCTTGAGCACGATCCCGGTGAGCGCGCCCGCCCACACGACGACGAGGATCGCGTCGGCCATCGGCCCCTTCAGCACCAGCAGCGCGAACGGCGTGTAGGTGCCGGCGATGAGCAGGAAGATCATCGCGTGGTCGGCGCGGCGCATCCAGGCGCGCGCGGTGGCCGACCGCCACGGGATGCGGTGGTACAGCGCGCTGACGCCGAAGAGGCCGGCGACCGAGATCGCGTAGACGGTCAGCGCCGCCCGCGCGCGGCCGTCGGGGGCGAGCGCGACGAGCACGATCCCGGCCGCGACCGCGGCGACGAACGCCCACGCGTGGGTGCGCCCCCGCCAGCGCGGGCGGGCGGCGACGTCGGGGATCACGGGCATCGCGGTCACGGACTGAACGGTAGAGCGCATCTGCGGCTGCTTCTTGCCCGATCCGGCGCAGACCACACGCACGAATCCCACATCGCGCCGCGAGATTTGTGACACTCATGCCAATGCGCGCCGACGCGCCCGCCCGTGACCACCCCTGGGAGGACCTGCCGCCGGAGCTGGCCGGCGTCCTGCGCCCGGCGCTGCCGGGGCTGGCCGAGGCGATCATCGCCGCGATCGCCGAGCAGATCCCGGAGTACAAGCGGCCGATCGAGGGCGCGTTCGGCCGCGGCCTGCGCGTCGGCGTCGTCGACGCGCTCGAGCGCTTCGTGCGGCTCATCGAGGAGCCGCACCTGCGCGTCGAGGAGTCGCCGGTCTACCGGGCGCTGGGCCGCGGGGAGATGCGCGCCGGGCGCAGCCTCGACTCGCTCCAGGCGGCCTACCGCCTCGGCGCGCGGCTGGCCTGGCGCCACCTGGCCGACGCCGCCACCGCGGCCGAGCTCCCGCCCGAGACGCTGCCCACGCTGGCCGAGGCGATCTTCGCCTACATCGACGAGCTCGCCGCCCAGTCGGTCGAGGGCTACGCCGAGGCGCAGTCGCTGGCCGCCGGCGAGCGCAGCCGCCGCCGCGCCCGGCTGCTGGAGCTGCTGCTCGACGAGGCCGTCGCCGACCGCGAGAGCGTCGAGGCGGCCGCCGCGCGCGCCGGCTGGGCCGTCCCGCGCACGCTGGCCGCCGTCGCCCTGGAGCGGGGCGCCGACGCCGACGCGCTCGCGCGCCGGCTGGGCCCCGACGTCCTCACCGGCCGCGCCGCCGACGGGCCGTGCGCGCTCGTGCCCGACCCGGCCGGCCCGGGCCGCGCCGACCAGCTCGAGGCGGCGCTGCGCGGCCGCGCGGCCGCGATCGGGCCGCTGGTCGAGCCGCTCCAGGCGGCCGCCTCGCTGCGGCCGGCCCGGCGCCTGCTGGCGGTCGCGGCGCCGGACGCCGACCGCGCCCTGCGCGTCGACGACCACCTCGCCACGCTCGCCCTCGACGCCGCGCGCGAGCCGCTGGCCGCGCTCGCCGCCCGCCGCCTGGCGCCGCTGCGCGCGCGCACCGCCGCGTCGCGCCAGCGCCTGGCCGAGACGCTGCTGGCGTGGCTGGAGCTGCAGGGCAGCGCGCCCGCCGTCGCCCGCCGCCTGCACGTGCATCCGCAGACCGTCCGCTACCGGCTGGCGCGGCTGCGGGAGGCGCTCGGCGACCAGCTCGACGATCCGCAGGCCCGCTTCGAGCTGCAGCTCGCGCTGCGCGCCGAGGCGCTCGCGCGCCCCTCCTAGACTCAGCGGCCCATGCCGGTCGATCCCAACGTCAGGTTCCCGAAGCTCGAGGAGGCGGTGCTCGCGCGCTGGCGCGAGCGCGACGTGTTCCGCGAGTCGCTGCGCCGCCGCGAGGGGGCGCCGACGTGGGTGTTCTACGAGGGGCCGCCGACCGCCAACGGGCGCCCCGGCAGCCACCACGTCCTCTCGCGCGTCTTCAAGGACATCTTCCCGCGCTTCAAGACGATGCGCGGCTACCGCGTCGACCGCAAGGGCGGCTGGGACACGCACGGCCTGCCGGTGGAGATCGCCGTCGAGCAGCAGCTCGGCATCTCGACCAAGCAGGAGATCGAGCAGTTCGGCATCGCCGAGTTCAACCAGCGCTGCCGCGACTCGGTGTTCGAGTTCCTCGAGGACTGGAACGCGCTGACCGAGCGGATCGGCTTCTGGGTCGACCTCGAGCACGCCTACCGCACGCTCGACCCGACGTACATCGAGTCGGTCTGGTGGGCGCTGCGGCAGATCCACGACAAGGGCCTGCTGTACGAGGGCCACAAGGTCGTCCCGTACTGCCCGCGCTGCGGGACCGCGCTGTCCAGCCACGAGGTCGCGCTCGGCTACGAGGACGTCGCCGACCCGTCCGTCTACGTGCGCTTCAAGGTCACCGAGGGCGCCGGCCGGGTGCGGCCCGGCGACGACCTGCTCGTGTGGACGACGACCCCCTGGACGCTCGTGTCCAACGCCGCCGTCGCCGCGCACCCCGAGCTCACCTACGTGCGCGCGACGTACCCGCAGGGCGTCGCGGTGCTGGCCGAGGAGCTCGTCGAGCGGGTGCTGGGCGAGGACGCCGAGATCCTCGAGCGCTTCCCCGGCAGCGCGTTCGAGGGCGCCCGCTACGAGCCGCCGTTCCCGTTCCTGCCCGCCGCCGAGTACGGCGAGCGCGGCCACACCGTGCTGCTGGCCGACTTCGTCACCGCCACCGACGGCACCGGCCTGGTGCACACCGCGATCGCGTTCGGCGAGGACGACTTCCAGCTCGGCCTGCGCTACGGCCTGAACGTCGTCAACCCGGTGCGCCTCGACGGCACCTACGACGAGCGCATCGGGCCGTACGCCGGGCGCTTCGTCAAGGACGCCGACGAGGACCTGATCGAGGACCTGCGCTCCCGCGGGCGCCTGCTGCGCGCCGAGCGCTACGAGCACAGCTACCCGCACTGCTGGCGCTGCGGCACGCCGCTGCTCTACTACGCCAAGCCGTCCTGGTACATCGCCACGTCGAAGGTCCGCGACCGGCTGCTGGCCGCCAACGAGACCGTCAACTGGTACCCGCCGCACATCAAGCACGGGCGCTTCGGCGACTGGCTGGAGAACAACGTCGACTGGGCGCTGTCGCGCGAGCGCTACTGGGGCACCCCGCTGCCGATCTGGCGCTGCGAGGAGGGCCACGTCCACTGCATCGGATCGCTCGACGAGCTCGAGGAGCGCTCCGGTGTGCGCCTCGAGGACCCGCACCGCCCCTACGTCGACGAGGTCGAGTTCCCGTGCCCCGAGTGCGCGCGCGCGATGCGCCGCGTGCCCGAGGTCATCGACGTGTGGTTCGACTCGGGCGCGATGCCGTTCGCGCAGTACCACGCCCCGTTCGAGAACGAGGACGAGTTCCGGTCGCACTTCCCGGCCGACTACATCTGCGAGGCGCTCGACCAGACGCGCGGCTGGTTCTACTCGCTGCTGGCGGTCTCGACCCTGCTGTTCGACCAGTCCTCGTATCGCAACGTCGTCTGCCTGGGCCTGATCCTCGACGAGGACGGCCAGAAGATGAGCAAGTCGCGCGGCAACATCGTGGTGCCGTGGGACGTGCTCAACGAGCACGGCGCGGACGCGTTCCGCTGGTACTTCTTCACCTCCAAGCAGCCGTGGGACGGCTACCGCTTCTCGCGCGAGGCGATCGGCGAGGGCGTGCGCGGGTTCCTGCGCCAGCTGTGGAACACGTACGCCTTCCTGGACCGCTACACGCCGGAGCGCCCGAGCGAGCCCACCGACCTCGACCGGTGGATCCTCTCGCGCCTGTCGGGCACCGTCGCCGAGGTCACCGACAGCCTCGAGAGCTACGACGCGACGACCGGCGGGCGGGCGATCGCCGCGTTCGTCGACGACCTCTCCAACTGGTACGTGCGCCGCTCGCGCCGGCGCTTCTGGGAGGGCGAGCAGGCCGCGTTCGACACGCTGCGCACCTGCCTCGTCACGACCGCCCAGCTGCTGGCGCCGTACACGCCGTTCGTCGCCGACGAGCTGTACGAGGGCCTCGACGGCAGCGAGCCGTCCGTGCATCTCACCGACTGGCCGGAGGCGGGCCCGCGCGACAAGGACCTCGAGGACGCGATGCGCATCGCCCGCGAGACGGTGCGCCTGGGCCTGGCCGCCCGCAAGCAGAGCCGCATGAAGGTGCGCCAGCCGCTGCGCGCCGCGGTCGTCGTGGCCGAGGGCCGCGAGCGCCAGGCGATCGAGCGGCTCGCCGACGTCGTGGCCGAGGAGCTCAACGTCAAGGAGCTGCGGTTCGTCGACACCGCCGACGAGCTCGGCTCCTACGAGGTGAAGGCCAACTACCGCACGCTCGGCCCGCGGTTCGGCAAGCAGATGCCGCAGGTCGCCGCCGCGATCGCCGCGCTCGACCCCGCGCACGTCGCGGCCGCGCTGCGCGAGGGACGCCCGATCGGGATCGCGATCGACGGCAAGGACCACGAGCTGGGGGCCGAGGACCTGCAGCTCGCGATGCAGCCGCTCGAGGGCTACCAGCTCGAGCGCGAGGGCTCCCACGCGGTCGCGCTGGAGCTGTCGCTCGACCAGGAGCTGATCATGGAGGGCTACGCGCGCGAGGTCGTGCGTGCGGTGCAGGAGACGCGCAAGCGGGCCGGCCTCGAGGTCGAGGACCGCATCGTGCTGCGCCTCGGCGGCGACGTCGAGCTGCTCGACGCCGCGCGCGCCTTCGAGTCCTACGTCGCGGGCGAGACGCTCGCCACGAGCGTCGACTACACCGGCCTCGACGGCGCCGGCGAGGCGACGACGATCGAGGGCCGCGAGCTGCGCGTGGCCGTCGCGCCTGTCTGACCCAGGACAGCCTCCGTCCGTCGGGTTGGGCCGTTCGTCCAGCGCCCCCGCACCCGCGGATGTCCGCGGCCGATGGCGCGGTCATGGACCGACTTCACCGAATCCCCATCGGCGCGAAGCTCGCTCTGTGCTTCGCGCTCCTGATCGCCCTGGTCGCCGCGACCACGCTGTTCGTCCAGTCGAACCTCTCGACGCTGAACGGCGAAGCGAAGACCGTGGGTGATCGCTCCGTCCCGTTCGACCAGGCGCTCGGCGACATCGCCGTCACCGTCAAGGCCATGGCCAACGACGAGCGTGGCTACATGATGGAGCCCGACCAGGAGTACCTGGACAGCATCGATGAGCGCGCCGACAGCGTCGCCGCGAACTTCGACACGGCGGCCGCGGTCGCGCCGACCGCGCAGCTGCGCGCTCAGATCGCCCGGATCCGCGGCGACTACGAGACGTGGCTGGCCGCCCTCCGCGACGAGCTCGCGCTCGCCGAGACCGACCGGGCCGCCGCCCGGACGCAGGCGCTGACCGAGAGCCGCGACACGCGCCGGGCCTTCGAGGCGCTCATCGGCGAGGCCCAGCAGGCCTCCGGCGCCGAGGTCACCCGCGCCTTCGACGTCGTCGACGACAAGACCGCCTCGATCCGCACGATCCTGTGGGGCGTCCTCGTCCTGCTCGCCGTCGCCTCCGGCCTCATCGGCTTCGTCCTGCTGCGCACGATCCGCTCCACGATCCGGCCCGCGCTCGACGCGCTCGGCCAGGTCCGCGACGGCGAGATCGCGTCGCTGCGCACCGGCCTCGACGCGATGGCCGGCGGCGATCTCACGCGCGACATCGAGGCGACGACCGAGCCGATCGTCCCGCGCGCGAACGACGACCTCGGCGCCGTCGCCAAGGCGGTCGAGGAGATCCGGGCCGACGCCGCCGCGTCGGTCGGCGCGTACCGCGCCAGCCGCGAGAGCCTGGCCGAGCTCGTCGGCCGCGTGAGCGAGTCGGCGACCGGCGTCTCCAGCGCCTCCGCCGAGATGGCGGGGACGTCGGAGGAGGCCGGCCGGGCCGTCGGCGAGATCGCCGGCGCGGTGGCCGAGGTCGCGACCGGCGCCGAGCGCCAGACCCGCATGATCGAGACGGCTCGCGCGACGGCCGACGAGACCCGCCGGGCCGCCCAGTCGGCCAGCGAGGTCGCCGAGCGCGGCGCCGCCGCGTCGAGCGAGGCCGCCGCCGCGATGGGCGCCGTCCGCGCCGCGTCGGAGGAGGCGAACACGGCGATCCGGTCCCTGGCCGACAAGTCGGGCGAGATCTCCGGGATCGTCGACACGATCAGCGGCATCGCCGAGCAGACGAACCTGCTGGCGCTCAACGCGGCGATCGAGGCCGCGCGCGCCGGCGAGCAGGGCCGCGGGTTCGCGGTCGTCGCCGACGAGGTGCGCAAGCTGGCCGAGGAGTCCCAGCAGGCCGCGGGCTCGATCGCGGCCCTGATCGAGCAGATCGCCGCCGAGACCGACGGCGCCGTCGGCGCGGTCGAGACCGGGGCGCAGCGCTCGCAGGAGGGCGCCTCGGTCGTCGAGGCCGCCCGCGCCTCGTTCGCGGAGATCGCCGCCGCGGTCACCGACGTCGCCGGCCGCATCGACGAGATCGCCCGCGCGACCGAGGAGGTCGCTGCCGTCGCCGAGCAGTCGTCGGCCTCGGCGCAGGAGGTCTCGGCCTCCACCGAGCAGACGAGCGCGTCGACGCAGCAGATCGCGGCGTCGGCCCAGGAGCTGGCGGGCACGGCCCGCGGGCTCGAGGAGCTCGTCGGGCGCTTCCGCCTGGCCGCGCGCTGACGCGCGGCGCTCGCCGGCGCTCCCGCGCTCACGCCCCGCATGGCAAGGTGTAGGGCGTGAGCGCCGCGCCGAACACGTTCGCCGGCGCCGCGCTCGACCGCGTGTCGGCGCGGCGCGGCGACGCCGACTGGGTCGCCCGGGCCGCCGCCGATCCGGCGGCCCGCGCGCTCGTGACCGTCGGCGGGGAGCTCGTCCTCGGCGCCGGCGCGGCGCCGCTCGAGACTCCCGTCGGGACGGTCGCGCCGCTCGAGGGCACGGCGCCCGTGCTGCTGGGCCTGCGCGACGGGCACGCGCTGTTCGCGATCGAGGCGGCGGACCCGCCCGACGGCGGCCGCCTCGCCTCGCTGCGCGAGGTCGCCCCCGCGCTGTCGCAGGCCGAGGGCGCGACGATCGCCTACGCGACCGCGCTGGGCAACTGGCACCGCACGCACCGCTTCTGCGCCGCCTGCGGCGCGCCGACCGAGGTGCGCGAGGCCGGCTTCCAGCGCGTGTGCCCCGCCTGCGGCACGCACCACTTCCCGCGCACCGACCCGGTGGTGATCATGCTCGTGGTCGACCCGCCCGCCGACCGCGTCCTGCTGGGCCGCCAGGCGGCGTGGCCGCCGGGGCGCTACTCGTGCCTGGCCGGGTTCGTCGAGCCGGGCGAGGCGCTCGAGGAGGCGGTCGTGCGCGAGGTCGCCGAGGAGGCCGACGTCGCGGTCGACGAGGTGCGCTACCACTCGTCGCAGCCGTGGCCGTTCCCGGCGTCGCTGATGTTCGGCTTCACCTGCCGCTACGCCGGCGGCGAGCCGCGCAGCGTCGACGGGGAGCTCGAGGACGTCCGCTGGTTCCCGCGCGCCGAGCTCGTCGCCGGCGACGCGGTGCTGCCCCCGCCGCTCGCGATCGCGCGGCGGCTGATCGACGACTGGCTCGAGGAGGACCCTGGATGACCGAGCGCACGCTGTCCGTCGCGACGCCCGACGGCGCCATGACCACCCATCTGATCGGCGACGAGGCCGACCCGCCGGTGATCGTGCTGATGGCCGCCCCCGGCGTGACCGAGGGGCTGCTCGGCGTCGCCCGCGAGATCGCCGGCCACGGCTACCTGGCCGTCGTCCCCGACCTGTACCACCACTTCGGCGAGGGGATCGTCTTCGAGGGCTCCGACCCGAAGATGCGCGAGACGATGGCCAAGCTCAGCGACGCGATGGTCGTCGAGGACGTCGGCGCGGTGCTCGAGGCGCTCGGGGACCGGCCCGCCGGCGTTGTCGGCTTCTGCATGGGCGGGCGCTTCGTCGTGCGCGCGATGGCCGCCTACCCGGACCGGCTGATCGCCGGCTCGGCCCTGCACCCGACGCGCCTGCGCCAGGACGTCGACGACTCGCCGCACCTGGGCATCGAGCGGATCACCGGCCGGCTGTACGTCGGCTTCGGCGAGGTCGACGGGGTCGTGCCGCCCGACCAGTGGGAGGCCGTGCGCGAGGTCGCGCGGCGCTCGCCGGGCGAGATCCGCATCGACGTGCATCCGGGCGCCGACCACGGCTTCGCGCTGCCGGGTCCGCGTTTCCATCCGGAGGCCGCGGCCGCCTCCTGGGCCGCGACCTACGAGCTGTGGGGCGACGCGCTGCGTCAGGCGAGCGGCACGCCCGCCTGACGCGGGTCAGGCGGCGAGCGCCGGCTCCAGCTCCTTCTCGATCTTGCGCTTCGGGTAGGCGCCGATGATCTTCGTGGCCGGCTGGCCGTTCTTGAACAGGATCATCGTCGGGATCGACAGGACCTCGTAGCGGGCCGCGGTCTGCTGGTTGTCGTCGACGTTGAGCTTGACGACCCGCAGCCCCTTCTCCTCGGCGATCTCCTCGAGCACGGGACCGACGACGCGGCACGGGCCGCACCACGGCGCCCAGAAGTCGACGAGCACCGGCTCGGAGGCCTCGATGACCTCCGCCTGGAAGTTGCTGTCGGTGACGTCCTGAAGAGCTGCCATGCGGTTCTCCTCGGTGGGGTTGGCGGACACACTATACAAAGTGAAGCGGCACGATCAGCGCCGTTCCAGGCGCATCTTGAGGGCCATCAGCGCCGCCTCCGGGACGATGCGCCAGTGCATCTTCGACTGCCCGTGGAGGCGGTCGCGGAACACGATCGGGACCTCGAGGATCCGGAAGCCGGCCTGGGCGGTGCGGTAGGTGAGCTCCACCTGGAAGGCATACCCCTTCGACTGCACCGACGGGAGGTCGATCGCCTCCAGGACTTCGCGCCGAAAGCACTTGAACCCACCGGTCAGGTCGCGGATCGGCAGGCCGAGCACGAGCGCGGCGTAGATCGAGCCGCCGCGCGAGATCGCGCGCCGCAGCAGCGTCCAGTCGGTGACGCCGCCGCCCGCCACGTAGCGCGAGCCGAGCGTCAGGTCGGCGCGCCTGGCGCGGACCGGCTCCAGCAGGCGCGCCAGGTCGGCGGGATCGTGGGAGAAGTCGGCGTCCATCTCCATCACGAAGCCGGCGCCGCCGGCCAGCGCCCGGGCGAAGCCGGCCAGGTACGCGGGCCCGAGCCCCTCGCGGGTCGTGCGGTGCAGGACCTCGACCTCGGGCAGCTCCTCGGCGAGCGCGTCGGCGATGCGCCCGGTCCCGTCTGGCGAGTCGTCGTCGACGACGAGGATGCGGAACCCGTCCGGCGCGGCCGCGGTCAGCACGCCGTGCGCGGCGCGGACGATCGCGTCGACGTTGGGCGCTTCGTTGAACGTGGGGAGGACGAGCCAGGGAACCGGGGGCACGGGCGGGGTACTGTAGGCGAGCGCCGTGCCGGACTTCTCCAACATGGCCATCGCGGCCGCCTTCGACGAGCTCGCCGACCTCTACGAGCTGGACGGCGCGGTGGTGCACCGGGTGCTCGCCTACCGCAACGCGGCGCGGTCGATCCGCGAGGCGCCGGTGTCCGTGGCCGAGCTCGCGCGCCGGGGCCGGATCACCGAGCTGCCCGGCGTCGGCAAGACGATCGAGGAGAAGACGCTGGCCCTGCTGGAGACCGGCACGATCCCGGCCGCGGAGAAGCTGCGCGCCCGCTTCCCGGTCGGCCTGATCGAGATGACGCGGCTGCCCGGCCTGGGGCCCAAGCGCGCGCGGATGCTGTTCGACGAGCTGGGGATCGACTCGCTCGACGCGCTGCGCGAGGCGGCCGAGGCCGAGAAGCTGCGCGGCATCCGCGGCCTCGGCCCGAAGTTCGAGCGCAACGTGCTCGACGCGCTGGCCGCCGGCTACGGCGAGGCGCCCGCGCCGCGCGTGCTGCTGCCGCGCGCGCTGGGCCTGGGCGAGCAGATCCGCGACGCGCTGCGCGCCCACCCGGCCGCCGTGCGCGTGGAGCTGGCCGGCGGCGTGCGGCGCCTGGCCGACAGCGTGAAGGACCTCGACGTGATCGCGACCGCCAAGGACCCGGGCGCCCTGGCGGCGGCGCTGGCCGAGGTCGACGTCATCGAGTCCGCGTCGTCGGCGGGGCCGAACGCGGCGAAGGGGCGCACTCACAACGGCATGCCGGTCGATCTGCGCGTCGTCGAGCCCGACCAGCTCGGCAACCTGTGGCAGCACTTCACCGGCTCGGCGCGCCACAACGTCGCGCTGCGCGAGCTGGCCGTGCGCCGCGGCCTGCACGTCAGCGAGTACGGGATCCTCGACGACGCGACCGGCGAGACGCTGCGCTGCGCCGAGGAGGCCGAGGTCTACGAGCGGCTCGGGATGGCCTGGATCCCGCCCGAGCTGCGCGAGGACCGCGGCGAGCTGCAGGCGGCCGCCGAGGGGCGGCTGCCCGAGCGCCTGATCGAGGTCGAGGACCTGCGCGGCGACCTGCACATGCACACGACCGCCAGCGACGGGCGCAACTCGATCGAGCAGATGGCGCAGGCGGCCCTCGCGCGCGGCTACGAGTACATCGCGATCACCGACCACTCCGCCACGCACGGGTTCGGCAACCACGTGACGCCGGAGCAGCTGCGCGCGCAGATCGAGGCGGTGCGCGAGGTCAACGCCCGGATCGACGGGATCGAGGTGCTGATCGGCACCGAGACGAACATCCTGCCCGACGGCTCGCCCGACTACGGGGACGACCTGCTCGCCGAGCTCGACTGGGTGATGGGCTCCGTGCACACCTCGTTCGGCATGAGCGAGGCGGAGATGACCGCGCGGATGATCGCCGCCTGCGAGCACCCGTGGATCGACTGCATCGGCCACCTGACCGGCCGCAAGATCGAGCAGCGCCAGCCCTACGCGCTGAACGTCGACCGGCTCGTCGAGGCGGCCGCGCGGACCGGCACGATGATCGAGATCAACAGCGCCCCCGACCGCCGCGACCTCAACGACGTGCACGCGCGCGCCGCGCGCGACGCCGGCGTGCGCATCCTCGTCAACTCCGACGCGCACGGCGCCAACACGCTGCCCAACGTGCGCTGGGGCGTCGCCACCGCGCGGCGCGCCTGGCTGACGCGGGAGGACGTCGCCAACACGCTGCCGTGGGCCGAGTTCGCGCCGCTGCGCAAGCGGGCGCGTCAGACGCCCAGCGGGTCGCGGTAGTAGGCGGCGGCCAGGCGGAAGAACAGCCCCCCGTCGGTCCGCGGCGAGGTCGTGCCCTCCGCGCCGCCGCCGTACAGCAGCGCGACGACGCCGGCGTCGCGCAGCTGCTGCAGGCGGTCGCGGCGGCCGAGCCACTCCTCGACGCGCGTGTCGCGGAAGCGGCCCCACTCGTCGGGCAGGGTCGAGTTGCCCAGCGGGATCTGCCAGATCGCCAGCGGCTCGCGGGTGCGCCGGTGGAAGCCGCGCAGGTAGATCGCGATGCGGTCGTAGTCGTCGGCGTCCCAGGCGCTGTCCGGGTCGCCGTTGACGTGCGCGTTGAAGCCCGCGTCGCGGTCCTCGACGTCGAGGAACGTGAGGTCGAAGCGGCGCGCGCCGGCCCGCCGCCAGAAGCGCGCGGACCGCTGGGCGAGCGTCGTCATGTGCGCGGCCGGCGGGTTGGAGTACGTCGGGTCCTCGCCGGTGCCCCAGATCGACAGGTGCCAGGCGAGCGCGACGTTGCGCGCGTGGCGGTCGCGCAGCGCGACGAACCGGCGGGCCAGCCGGCGCGCGAGACGCGGCTTGCCGGCCTGCTGGAGGTAGCCCCACATGTCGGGCTCGATGTGCGCGACGACGAGCCCCTGGCCGCGGGCGCGGCGCAGGAACAGCCGGTAGTCGCGCCAGTAGGCGCGCATGGTGGCGCGGTTGCGCAGGTTGGAGATGTCGCGCGAGCGCTCGCCGGTCCCCGCTCCCGGCCGCGACGGCAGCAGCTGGTAGTAGGTGAAGACGGGGATGACGCCGGCGGCGCGGCTCTCGGCGATGTAGCGCGTGACGAACGTGCCGCGCTCGTTCCACGTCGACCAGCCGCCGCCGGTGTTCACGCCGCCGGTGAGGTACTGGTAGCGGAACCCGAACGGCGCGTGGCGGCGGATCTCGCTCGCGCCGCCGGGCTGGTCGGCGACGCCGATCTCGAAGCGGTCGGGCCAGGCGCGCGGGAGCGCGGCGCCGGATGCGGGCGCGGCCGCCGCGAGCGCGATCGTGAGGGCGGCCAGGGCTCCCGCGGCGCGTGTCACCCGCGCCAACATAGTGGTCCGTTGTCGGATCGCCGCCGCTATGCGACCGCGAGGCGACAACGGGGCATCGCGGGCGCGTGGGCGGTCGCGGTCAGGGGAGCAGGCGGGGCAGCAGCTCCCGGGCGACGCGCGCGTCGACTGCGGCGGGCGTGAACGGCTCCAGCAGGGCGGCGGCGCGCTCGGCGTAGCCGGGGTCGGCGGAGTCGAGCGCGCGGCGGATCGCGGGCGCGAGGTCGTCGGCGACGAGGCGCGGGTCGAGCGCGCGGGCCAGCGCCAGCGCCTCGTAGGGGCCGGGCGCCGGGGTGGTGACGAGCCGGCAGCCGTCGGCGAGCGCCTCGAGCTGGGCGATCCCGTAGTCCTCGCGGCGCGGCGCGGTGACGAACACGCGCGCGCGGCGCAGCAGCGCCCGGTACGCGCCGGGCGCCAGCCGCCCGGCCCAGCGCACGCCCTCGATCGCCGCGCCCGGCTCGACCCCGGCGACCCACAGCTCCTCGCCGTCGCGGCGGGCGCGCGCCCAGGCGTCCAGCACGCGGTCCAGGCCCTTCTTGTGCGGGTTGGCCGCGTACGTGAGCGCGGCGACGTCCCGCTCGCCGCCGATCGGGCCCGAGCGCTCGACCGGGATCGGCACCACCACCGCGTCGGCCCGCGGCGCCGGCGTCTCGTCCAGGGTCATCGCGCTCACCGGGATCAGCAGCGGCGCCTCGCGCAGCCGGCGCCGCTCGACCGGCCGCTGCCAGACGCCGTGGCGGCCCGGCCGGTTCGCCGCCATCGGCGCGTCGAAGCGGATCGCGCCCGGCCGCGGCCACAGCAGCGCGGCGCCCATCGCGCCGTACACGACCGCCCGCGGGCGGTGCGCGGCGATCCCGCGCTCGGCGGCGGCGCGCGCGGCCCGCGCCCACACCAGGTCGGTCAGCGCGAGCGTGCGCACCTCGCGCGGCGGGCGCGCCGCCGCCACGGCGACCTCGGCGCCCGCCCGCCGCAGCGCACCCGCGAGCGCCTCGTCGGACGCGCGCAGGCCGGCGGTCGATCCGAGCGAGACGAGCAGCACGTCGGCGGGCACGGGGCGATGCTGTCACGCCTTCCGGCGCCCGTGCGCGCGAGAACTCGCCAGAGGCTCCTTCTCGCGACGTTTGCTGACTCCCATGGCCGCCGCTCGCCGCCGCGCTCCTCGGCCCGCCGCACCCGATCACGGGCGACCGGCGGGAGACGTGGGGGCCCGAGCCGCCGGAGGGGCAGGGGCCGGGGCGGGTGTACCGGGCCGGGACCTCGTAGCGGCGCGCAGCGCGGGCGCCAGGTCGCCGCGGTCGCGGACCTCGACGCGCTCGAGCCCCAGCCAGCCGGCCATCAGCGCGAGCTCGGCGGCCAGCTCGGCCGCGGTCTCCGGCGGCGCGTCCGGCTCCGCCCACGCCGCCTGTACGAGCAGCGCCCCCTCGGCCCGCGCCGCCTTCAGGTCGACCCGCGCGACGAGGCGGTCGCCGAGCAGGAACGGCAGCACGTAGTAGCCGTGCACCCGCTTGGGCGCCGGCACGTAGATCTCGATCCGGTAGCGGAAGCCGAAGAGCCGCTCCGTCCGCGCCCGCTCCCAGACGAGCGGGTCGAACGGCGCCAGCAGCGCCCGCGCCGACACGCGCCTGGGCATCCGCGCGTCGGGGTGCAGCAGCGCCGCGCCGCGCCAGCCCTCGACCGCGACCGGCTGCAGCTCGCCCGCCTCGACCAGCTCGTGCACGCGCGCCCGCGCGTCGGCGGCCGGCAGGCGGAAGTAGTCGCGCAGGTCGCGCTCGGCGGCGATGCCCAGCGCCCGCGCGGCGATGCGCACCAGCTCGCGCTGCGCGTCGGCCGGGTCCGGGGTCGGCGTCTCGAGGATCGCGCGGGGCAGGACGCGCTCGGGCACGTCGTACCAGCGCTCGAAGCCGCGCCGCCACGCCGATGTGATCTGCCCGCTCCAGAACAGCCACTCCAGCGCGCGCTTGACGTCCGACCAGTCCCACCACGGCCCGGTGCGCTTGGGCTGCTCCTCGGCGGCGATCGCGCCGGCCGTGATCGGCCCGTCGCGGCGGACGTCCTCGAGCACGCGCGCGACGAGCTGCGGCTGCTCCTCGGCGATGCGCCGCACGCCCCGCCACGCGTCGCGGCCCGCGCGCGCCATGCGCCAGCGCAGCAGCGGCTGCAGCTCGACCGGGAGCAGCGACGCCTCGTGGCCCCAGTACTCGAACAGCCGCCGCGGGGCGCGCCAGGCGGCGCGGTCGAGGCGGTCGCGGTCGTAGGGTCCCAGCCGGCTGAACAGCGGCAGGTAGTGCGCGCGCTCCAGGACGTTGACCGAGTCGATCTGGAGGACGCCGAGCCGGCCGACCGTGGCGAGCATCCGCCGCGTCCCCGCCGGCTCCGCGCCGCGCGGGCCGCCGAAGCCCTGCGCGGCGAGCGCGATGCGCCGCGCCTGCGCGAGCGACAGGTCGGCCCTCACGTGACCGGCATCGGGTCGCGGCGGAAGCCCTGGGTGCGCACCAGCTTGATCGGCTGGAACGGCGACGTGCGCTCCACGAAGAACGCCACGCCGTCGCGCTCCTCGATCGCCGTCACCGCCTTCTCCTGATGGCGCCACGCGAGCGCCCAGATGATCGCGAAGCCGCAGGCGATGCCGGCCACCTGCGGGAAGCGGAACGCGAGCGCGCCCGCGGCCAGCGACGACAGCAGCAGCGGCCACAGGCGGTTGAGGAGGATGAGCCCGGGCCGCTGCTCGGGCAGCATCGTCGCCTGCTTGGCCTGGGCCAGGAGCTTGGCGATCGGCGGCGAGGTCTCGTGCTTGCGGCCGAGCCACAGGCCGTACAGCGCGGCCGCGATCCACCATCCGGCGATGATCGGCACGAGCAGCGACTCGGCCTGGTTGGCGGCGCCGGCGACCGTGACCGCGCCGAGGGCGGTCGCCGCCCCGGCGCTGATGAACACGGTCGCCTTGAGGAAGTCGGTGAACTTCAGAGCAGCGCCTCGAGGACGCGCCGGACCCCGCGCGGGCCGTCGACGAGCAGGTCCGCCTCGCGCTCGAGCTCGGCCGGCGTCTCCTCGGAGCGCACGCCGACGCAGACCGCCGTCTCGAGCCGGCCGGCCGCGACGAGCGAGCGCAGGCCCCGGAACGCGTCCAGGTCGGTGGTGTCGTCGCCGACGTACACCGCGGCGGTCACGTCGGCGCCCTCCAGCAGCCAGGCGATCCCGGCCCCCTTGTCGACGGCGGTCGGCGGGCGCACCTCCAGCACCTTGCGCCCCCAGTGGACGGCCAGGCCGGCCTCCTCGGCCCGCCGCGCGACCTCGCGCACCGCCTCCTCGGCGGCCGCCTCGTCCGGGGTCCCGCGCCAGTGCAGCGCGGCGATCTCGCCCTTGTCCTCGGACCGGATGCGCAGCCGGTGCAGCTGCCCGTCGCTGCGCCAGGTCTCCTCGGCGAACGCGCGCACGCGCGCGCCCTCGCGCGCGAAGCGCGGCTCCAGCTCCGGCTGCGTCTGCCCGCTGCGCAGGAGCTCGCCGCCGTGGTTGCCGATGTAGGAGATCGACCCGATGGCGACGATCCGCCGCGCGGTCGTCGCGCGGCGGCCGCTGACACACGCGACGATGCCGTAGCGCTGCGCGACGCGGATCAGCAGCGCGCGCGTCGGCTCGGGCACGTGCGCGTCCTCGGCATGGCGCACGATCGGCGCCAGCGTGCCGTCCACGTCGAGCAGCACGGCCGATCGGCGGGGATCGGCGCGCAGCGGCTCCAGCGCGTCTTCGATCGTCAGCGCGGGCGACACACCCCCAGTATGGCGTCGTCCGGCGCGGTCCGGATACTCGCAGCCGATGTCCCGCCGCGAGCCTGCCGCCGCGACCATCCTCCGAGCCACGCTCATCATCGTGGCGGTCGCGCTGTCGCTCTACGTCGTGTGGCTGCTGCGCCGCCCGATCGGCTGGGTCATCATCGCCGGCTTCCTGGCGATCGCGCTCACCGGCCCGGTGAACATCCTCAGCCGCGTGATGCCGCGCAAGCTCGCGATCGCGACCACCTACCTCGGCGTGATCGCGATCCCGTTCCTGCTCGCGGCGATCGTCATCCCGCCGATCGTGACCGAGGCGACCGACCTGGCCGAGCACGCGCCGCAGTACGCCCAGGACCTCCAGGACTGGGTGAACGAGAACGAGCGATTGCGCGAGCTCGAGGAGGACTACGGCGTCGTCACGAAGCTGCGGGAGGAGGCGCAGAAGCTGCCGGCCCGGATCGGCGACGCGGCCAGCGCGCTCGGCGACCTCGGCGTCGGGCTGGTGAACTCGATCTTCGCGCTCGTCACGATCCTGATCCTCAGCGTGTTCCTCGTGGCCAGCGGACCGGTCTGGGTGCAGCGGCTCGTCGAGCTGCAGCCGGCCGAGCACCGCGCCCGCCTGGAGCGCGCGTTCAGCCGCATCGGCCGCGCGGTCGCCGCCTACGTCGCCGGCGCGGTCGTCCAGGCCACGATCGCCGGGGTCACGACGTTCATCGTCCTGACGATCCTCGGCGTGCCGTTCGCGGCGCCGCTCGCCGTGCTGACCGCGCTGCTGGACCTCGTCCCGCTCGTCGGCGCGACGATCGCCGCGATCGCGGTCGGGTTCGTGACCGTGTTCGAGGACTTCCCGACGATCACGATCATCTGGGTGATCTGGGCGATCGTCTACCAGCAGGTCGAGAACAGCGTCATCCAGCCGCAGATCCAGAAGCGGGCGGTCGACGTGCACGCGTTCATCGTGCTCGTCGCGGTGCTGTTCGGGTCGACGCTGTTCGGGATCGTGGGCGCGCTGCTGGCCATCCCGGTCGCGGCGACCATCCAGATCACCGTGCGGGAGCTGTGGCAGTACCGCAAGGAGGTGCGGGAGCGCAACGAGCAGGGCCCGCCGATCCTGGAGCCGCCGCCCGGTCGGGAGCCGCCACCGGGGACCGGGATGGCCGGTCCCTCCACGACCTGAGCGCGGCCAGGCCCCAGTCCAGGCCGGTGGCGGCCAGGACGACGAGCGGGATCTCCGCCGCGAGCCGGTAGCGGCTGAACCCGAACGTGGTGGCCGCCGAGATCGTGACGAGCAGCGCGGGGACGAGCAGCGGCCACAGCGTCGTGCCGGTGCGCCGCAGCGCGACGATCCCGCCGATCGCGGCGAGCACGAGCAGCGCGTACATGACCAGGCCGGCCTTCGCGACCGGGATCGAGCGGCTCCACAGCTCGCCGTAGCCGAGGTCGTCCTGGTAGCGGTACAGCTCCCACACGCGCAGGATGCGCACGGCGACGACGACCGGCACGCGGTCGGCGTGGTCGCGCAGGTAGCGCCAGGCCTCGTCGCGCTGGCAGGAGGCCTGCTCGAGCTCGTCGCGGATGCCGGCGCACGGGCCGCGCAGCGCGCAGGCGTGGCGCACGAAGCCGAGGTACGGGCTGCCGGCCTCGAACGTCTCGTCGCACACGGTCGCCGCGGCGGTGTGGCCGCTGTTCGTGGTGAGGATGATCGGCTCGCCGATCGTGATCGCGTTGCGCACGACCCACGGGGTGAGCACGAGCGCGGTGGCGGCGACCGCGACGACCGCCAGCGGCGCCGCCGGGCGCAGCGCCGCGCGCCGGCGCTCGCGCGTGCCGTCGGGGCGCCGCCGCGCGCCGGCCAGGCAGGCGGGCAGCGCCAGCAGCGCGACGAGCAGGATCGCCTCGGTGCGGGTGAGGGTGCCGAGGCCGATCAGCGCGCCGAGCAGCGCCGCCGAGCGCCAGTCGGGACGGTCGATGAGGCGGTAGGCGGCGAGCAGGATGCCGGCGACGAGCGGCGCGTAGAGCGCCTCGGTGATGACGGTCCCGTCGACCATCACGAGCTGCGGGTAGACGGCGGCCAGCGCGGCGGCGATCAGGCCGGTCCGCGGACCGCGCACGCGTCGCCCGAGCAGCCCGACGAGGACGACCGCGACCGGGCCCAGCAGGCACGAGACGGCCCGGTGGGCGGTGAGCGAGTCGAGCCCCACGGCCGAGAACGCCGACAGGAACAGCGGGTACAGCGGCGGGTAGCCGGCGGTCGGCAGCGCCTCGCCGAACTGCAGCTCCGAGAACGGCCGGATGTAGCCCTTGCCGTCGGCGATCCCGTTGCCGAGGAAGTGGTAGAGCAGCGTGTCGCCGCGCGCGGGCAGGTCGGGCGCGATGGCCAGCGCGTAGATCAGGCGCGCGGCCAGCCCGACGGCCGCGATGGCGAGCAGCCAGGCGCGGAAGGCGCGACCGCTCACGCGCCGGCGGGCTCCCCGGCGTACGGGGCCAGCGCCGCCCGCAGCGTGCCGGTCAGCGGCTGCTTGGCGTGCGTGCCCGGGTCGACGGCCACGTAGTGCAGCTCGCCCTCGGCCAGCAGGTCGCCGCCACGGCGGATGCGGCCGTCGAGGCGCAGCGACGTCGTGCCGAAGCGGCCGGCGCCGAGCTCCACGTCGAGGAGGTCGTCGGCGCGGGCCGGCGCCCGGTAGGCGATGCGGCTCTCGACGAGCACGAGGTCGGTGCCGGAGGCGACGAGGTCGGCGTACGAGCCCATCGCCGCGCGGAACAGCTCGGTCAGCGCCACGTCGAAGTACACGAGGTAGTTCGCGTCGAAGACGACGCCCTGCGGGTCGCACTCGTTGAACCGCACGCGGAGCTGGTGGCGGAACGGCGCCGGCATCCGGCAGGAGCATACGGGGCGCGTCCGCGCAACCCAGGTTGACAACGAGGCGGGCGTCAACTACGGTTGACGCATGACGACGATCGATCTCGACGCGATCGAGGACCCGGCCGACGGCCTGCGCGCCGTCGTGGCCCTGCGGGCGCTGGCCGACCGTCTCGAGGCGCGCGAGGTCCGCCGCGCCCTCGACGCCGGCTGGACCTACGCCGACGTCGCCGCCGCGCTGGGCGTCACGCGCCAGGCGGTCCACAAGAAGCACGGGAAGCGGAGGTAGACGGTGGCGTTCGAGCGATTCGGCAGGGACATCCGGCGCGACGTGCTGCGCCACGCCGAGCGCGAGGCCGACGCGCTCGGCGCCCCGGCGATCGGCGCCGAGCACCTGCTGCTGGGCGTCGCGCTCACCGAGGGCCCCGGCCACGCCCTGTCCGACGCCGGGCTCGACGCGCCGTCGGTGCGCGACGCGCTCGAGGCGGACCTCGCCGACGCGCTGGCGCCGCTGGGGATCCCGGCGTCCGCGGTCGAGGCGGTCGGACCGCCGGCGCCCACCGGCCGGCGACTGCGCCTGGCGCCGGCGGCCAAGCGCTCGCTGCACCAGGCGCTCCGGACGGCGCTCGACCGCGGCGATCGGCGCATCCACGCCGGCCACCTCGCCATCGGCATCCTGCGCACGCCGTCGGCGCCCGTGCAGCGGCTGCTCGACCGTCTCGGCGTCGACCGCGACGCGCTCGTGCGCGCGCTGTCGGCCTAGACGACGGGAACGACGTCGTCGGGCGACGCGTCGGCGGCGCGCACCCGGCGCAGCGCGAGCCCGGCGATCACCGCCGCGAGGAGCAGGAAGCCGGCGGCCACCCAGTAGGCGGACGAGATCGCGGTGGTCACCGCGTCGCGCAGCATCTCGACGACCGCCGGGTCGACCGCCGCGCTCGGGGCGGCGTCGGGGTTGGCGAGCACGGTCTGGATCTGGTCGATGTCCGCCTCGCGCGACGCCGGGTCGGCCGCCACCCAGTCGCTGACCTGGGTGTGCTGGACGTTGGAGATGATCGTGCCCAGCACCGCGATCCCGATCGTGCCGCCGACCTGGCGCATCGTCTGGATCACGCCGGAGGCCTGGCCGCGCAGGGCCGGGTCGGCGACGTTCATCGCGTCGGTCGAGGCGGGGGTCATCACGAGCGCCAGGCCGACGCCCATGCACACGTATCCGGGCACGATCCAGCCGTAGCTGAGCTCGTGCAGCACGGCGGCCAGCCACGCGAACGCGCCGCCGACCAGGAACGCGCCGGCGGCGACCGGGACGCGCGGGCCGATGCGGTCGTAGAGCTTGCCGGTGCCGACGGCGAGGACGAGCAGCGGGATCGTCAGCGGCAGCAGCGACAGGCCGGCGGTGATCGGGCCGAAGCCGAGGACGTCCTGGACCCAGATCGCGCCGAAGACCGACACGCCGATGATCCCGAACTGGAGGACGGCGAGCACGAGGTTGTCGACGCTGAAGTTGCGGCTCTTGAACAGGCGCAGCTGCACGAGCGGCTCGCGGGCGTGCAGCTCCCACACGACGAACAGCGGCAGCACGACCGCGGCCGCGATCAGCAGGCCGATCACGGCCGGCGAGTCCCAGCCCCACGCGCGGCTCTGCATCAGGCCGAGCACCAGGGAGCCGACGCCGACGATCAGCAGCGGGACGCCCGGCCAGTCGATGCGCCCGCCGGCGGGCGGGGGCGCGAGCGCCCGCGGCATCGTGACGTGCGCGAGCACGAGCATCACCACGCCGACCGGCAGGTTGACGTAGAAGACGGCCTCCCAGCCGATCCCCTCCACGAGCGCGCCGCCGATCAGCGGCCCGAGCGCCACGAAGACGAGCGACACGCCGGCGTAGATGCCCATCGCCTTGCCGCGCTCGTCGGAGGGGAAGGCGTTCATGACGATCGCCCCGCTGGACGGCGTCATCAGCGCGGCGCCGACGCCCTCGATCGCGCGCGCGACGATGATCCACGCCTCGCTCTGGGCCAGGCCGCAGGCGGCCGACGCGAGCACGAACACGATCGCGCCGATGCGGAACACGCGCTCGTTGCCGATCAGGTCGCCGATGCGCCCGCCGAGCGCGACGAGCACCGCGATCGCCAGCAGGTACGCGTTGACGACCCACTGCACGCCGGTCGTCGAGAGCTCGAGCTCGTCCTGCATCGTCGGCAGCGCGACGCTGACGACGGTCTGGTCGATCAGGATCATCGACAGCGACCCGGTCATCGTCACCAGGACCCACCAGCGGCGGTTGGCGTCGGTGATCCGCATGGCGCGAGAACCCTACGGGGTGCCGACCCGTCATGTACATCCGCGCGCGGCTGCGCGGGCGGACGCCCGGCGTCAGGGCGCGATCGCCGCGGCCGGGGCGATCCCGTGCTCGATCGCGCCCTTCACGGCCGCGTCCACCGCGTTGAGGCGGTACAGCGCGATCGCCTCCGCGGAGCCGAAGCGCCGCCCGGGCGCCGCGTCGGGCCCGTGGTGGGTGAGGACGCAGTGGGCCAGCGCGACGCGGCGGGCGTCGTCGATCAGCCCGTCGCCGCGCTCGTGCAGCAGGCGCAGGCCGAGCTCGACGTGGCCGAGCAGGCGGCCCTCGTCGGTGAGCCCGATCTCGGCGCCGTAGGTGAACTCGCGGGTCTTGCCGAGGTCGTGGACGATCGCCGCGGTGACGAGCAGGTTCTGGTCCAGGCGCGGGTGCAGCTGGCAGGTCTCCAGGGCGAGGGTGGCGACCGCGACCGTGTGCTCGAGCAGGCCGCCGAGGTAGGCGTGGTGGCCGTTGCGCGAGCACGGCGCCCGCCGCCACTGCGCGCGCAGCTCGCCGTCGCCGAGCAGCGCGCTCAACAGCGCGGAGAGCTGCGGGTCGCGGACCTCGCCGGCCAGCGACTCCAGGAACCCGTCGAGCTCGTCGAGGTCGCGGTAGGCCACCGGCAGGAAGCGGGCCGGATCGGCGTCGGCGCCCTCGGCGCGGGCGATCGCGCGGACCTCGAGCTGCAGCGCGTCGCGGAAGCGCTCGACGCGGCCGGCGACGCGCACGAGATCGCCGCGCTCGAAGCGCCCGCCGAGCACGTCGGCGTCGCGGAACACGCGCGCGGCGATCGCGCCGGTGGCGTCGCGCAGCTCGAGCGCCAGGTACGGGCTGCCGGTCCGCGTCATCAGGCGGTCCTTGCGCGTGCACGCGAACACGGCCACGACGTCCTGGCCCGGTCGCAGGGTGGCGACCGAGGTGGGCGCGTCGGGGCTCGCGGCGGCGCCGGGCGAAGGGCCGGAGGACATGGACCCATGATGTACCGTGACTCGGATGCAGCCGCTCATGTGGGACCGGCGTCCCGACGGGCTTCGGGCTCCCGCCCTGGTCTGCGCGTTCAAGGGCTGGAACGACGCCGGCGACGCCGCGTCGGCCGCCCTCACGTTCGTCGGCGCGGCGCTGAACGCCACCCGCTTCGCCGAGATCGACCCCGAGGAGTTCTACGACTTCCAGGCGACCCGCCCGAAGATCGAGCTGGTCGACGGCACGACCCGCCAGCTGCAGTGGCCCAGCGTCGAGATCTGGGAGGCGCGCGTGCCGCGCGCGCCGCGCGACCTGATCCTGCTGAGCGGCCCCGAGCCGTCGATGCGCTGGCGCACGTTCACGCGCATCATCGTCGACCTCGCCGAGGCGCTCGAGGTGCAGCTCGTCGTCACGCTCGGCGCGCTGCTGGCCGACGTCCCGCACTCGCGCCCGGTCGGCATCACCGGCTTCGCCACCGACGAGCGCCTGCGCGCCCGCACCGACCTCACGCCGTCGTCCTACGAGGGCCCGACCGGCATCACCGGCGTTCTGCACTCCGCGTGCGCCGAGGCGGGGCTGCCGTCCGCGTCGCTGTGGGCGACCGTGCCCCACTACGTCGCGGCCGCCCCGAACCCGAAGGCGGCGCTCGCGCTCGTGCGCAAGCTCGAGGCGCTCGTCGGCGTCACCGTCGACGCGTCCGAGCTCGAGTCCGCGGCCGCCGACTACGAGCGCCAGGTGTCGCTCGCCGTCCAGTCCGACCCCGACGTCCAGGCGTTCGTCGAGCGCCTCGAGAAGGCCGCCGAGGAGGACGAGGAGCCGGTCGACCCGACCCAGCTCCCCTCGGGCGACACGATCGCGCGCGAGTTCCAGCGCTTCCTGCGCCAGCGCGGGCCCGACGACCAGGCCTAGCGCGCCGCGGACTCCGCCAGCAGCGTCACCACGTCGTGCATCAGCGCGGCGGCGGTGAGCGCCGTGACCTCGCCCTCGCTGTCCTTGCGGCCGACGAAGCAGACGACGTCGGCGCCGACGAGGTCGACGCCGCGCAGGCCCTGGACGAGCTGCTGCGCCTGGCGCGCGGTGAGCCCGCCGACCTCGGGATCGGCGACGGCGGGCGCCCACGGCAGGTCGAGCACGTCGAGGTCGATCGTCAGGTAGACGGGGCGGTCGCCGACGCGCTCGCGGATCGCGGCGACCGTGGCCGCCACGCCGATCTCGTCGATCTCGTCGAGCGTGATCACGCGGTAGGTGTCGTGCGCCCACTGGTCGAGGTCGAGCGCGGGGTGCGGGCCGTTGATGCCGACCATGACGCTGTGCCCGCCGTCGATGGTCCCCTCGTCCACGCCGAGCCGCGCCCAGGTGGCCGCGTGCTCGACGCCGCCCGAGTCGGGGTCGACCGCGTACGCGTCGGTGTGGGAGTCGAGGTGCACGACGGCGACGGACTCCCCGCGCGGCGAGCCCGGGCCGGCGATCGCCCGCAGGATCGGCGTGGTGATGGCGTGGTCGCCGCCGACCGACAGCGGCCGCGTCCCGGCGGCGGCGATCGGCTCGTAGAACGCGCGCAGGTCGTCCATGGCCTCGAACGGGTTGAGCCCGCGGATGACCGGCGCGTCCCCGAGGTCGGCGATGCGGCAGAGCGCGAACGGATCGAGGCGGAACTGCCGGTGCTGGCGCCGGTAGCCCATCGTCGTGTTGCGGATCGCGCGCGGGCCGAGGTACTGGCCGCGCTCGATCATGTTGCCGCCGGTGTACGGGACCCCGACGACGCCGACGTCGGCGTGCGCCGGGTCGGGGTCCCAGGGGCAGCGGAAGAACGTCGCCGGTCCGTGCCAGTAGAAGAACGCGCCGAGCGCCTCGGAGAAGTTCGACGACGTGTCCGACATTCCGACCTCCAGTCGATGCCGGCGCCTCGCGGGGAGCGACCCTACCCGGATCGCCGCGGGGACGCGGGGACGTCAGTAGCCGCGCGCCAGGTCCACGAAGCCCAGCGGCGCCTCGCCGGCGATGATCCGGGCGACGTTCTCGCCGACGAGGTCGGCGAGCGCGCGGGCCGCGACCGCGTCCGGCGACGCCACGTGCGGCGTGATCAGCGCGCGCGGGTGCGTCCACAGCGGGTGGCCGTCGGGCAGCGGCTCGGGGTCGACGACGTCGAGGGCGGCGCCCGCGATCGCGCCGTCGTCGAGCGCGCGCACGAGCGCGTCGGTGTCGACGAGCGACCCGCGGCCGACGTTCACGAGCCACGCGTGCTCGGGCATCGCCGCCAGCGCGGCCTCGTCGACGAGGTGGCGCGTCTCGGCGGTCGCCGGCGCGCACAGCACGACGACGTCGGCCCGCGGCCACACGCTCGAGCGCCGCGCGGTCGCCACGCTCTCGCGCGCGCCCTCGACCTCGCGGCCGCTGCGCGTCACGGCGATCGCCTCGGCGCCGAGCGGGCCGAGCATCCCGATCAGCGCCCGGCCGATGCTGCCGGCGCCGATCACCGCCACCGTCGCGCCGCGCAGCGTCCCGCCCTGCATCGAGCCGTCCCAGGAGCGGGCGCGCGCCGCCTCGGCCAGCCGCCGGCAGCCCGCGAGCATCAGCGCCAGGGCGTGCTCGGCGACGATCGGCGCGTACGCCTGGGAGGCGGTCGTCCACGTGCGCCGGCCGTCCACCACACCGGCGTCGATCCAGCCGTCGATCCCCGCCGACGGGAGCTGCACCCACGTGATCCCGGAGTGCAGGACGTGCGCGAGCTCGGCCTTGCGGTCGCGCTCCCAGTCCAGCCACGCGAGCGCGTTGGCGTCGGCCGCCGTCTCGGCGATCTCGCCGCCCGCGCGGCGCACCGCCTCCGCGACCGCCGCGTCGAACGCCGGCCCCACGAACACCCGCGGGACGGTCACTTCTCCGCCGCCGGGCAGGCGATCCGGTAGTCGCACATCGAGCAGGCGGTGATCGACGGCGTCGGCTCGAAGCCCTGGCCGAGGATGCCGTCGGCGACCTCGAAGACGGTCTCGCTGATCCAGTCCGGGTCGATCTCCTCGGTCGGCACCTGCACCTTCTCGTCGTCGAGCACGTACAGGTACGCCTGCTGGGAGGCCTCCATCTCCCACGCCTCGCGCGCCCCGATCGCGTACAGCGACAGCTGCACGTCCTCGCGCAGCTCGGGCAGCGACCGCGGCCGGCCGGTCTTGTAGTCGATCAGCTCGTAGCCGCCGTCCTCGAGCCGGTCCACGCGGTCGACGCGGCCGCGCAGCAGGTGCGGGCCGAGCTTGAACGCGAACGAGCGCTCGAACCACACCGGCTCGGCGGACTCGTCGCGCGTGCGCTCGAAGTAGCGGCCGAGCGCCGACGCGGCCTTCTCGCGCAGCTGGCGCTCCTCGTCGGAGTCGCCGAAGCCGCCGCGCCGCCAGCCGGCGTCCAACAGCCGGTGCATCTCGTCGACGCCGCCGGCCCCGCCGCCCGCGTGCCAGCGCTCCAGCACCTGGTGGACGAGGATCCCGAAGCGCTGGTTCAGCGTCGGCTCGGCCGGGATGCGGAACACCCGCGCGAACTTGTACTTCAGCGGGCACGAGCGGTAGGTCTCGATGTCGGATGCGCTCAGCACGAGCCCGTCGCCGCGCGTGGGCAGGAACGCCTCCAGCGACGGCTCCGAGCGGCGCGCCACCGACGCCGCGCGCTGGCGATCGTCGCGCTCGGCGTCCAGGAGCAGGTCGTCGAGCGCGCTCGTGAGGAAGATCTCGCGCTGCTCGGCGGTCGCCGCCGACAGCAGCCGCTGGTTGACGTCGGCGAGCGCGTCGGCCACCGACTGGCCCGGCGGGCGTCGCAGCAGCGCCGACAGCTTCAGCAGCTCCAGGAGGCGCACGCCCGCGTGCGCCACGTCGAGGTCGGTGTCGAAGCGCAGCTCCCCGAGCCGCCCGCCGACGATCTGCACCTGGTCGAGCAGCTCGTCGCGCATCATCCGGAACGTGGAGTGCAGCGTCTCCGCGGGGCCGAACAGCTCCTCCTCGCGCTCCTCCCACACGCCGCCGAGCGCGGCCCGCGCCTCCTCCACCAGCGGCGACGGCGGCTCCGGCGCGGCGTGCGCGAGCACGAGCGTCTCGCGCGCCCGCGTCATCGCCAGGTGCAGCAGGCGCCGCATCTCGGCCACGTGCTGGGCGCGGTTGTCGGGGGGCAGGCGCTCGCGCAGCAGCTCGTCGGGGATCGGCTCCATCGCCCGCCGCCGCGCGCCCGGCATCCGCGACGACTCCAGGCCGAGCACGAACACGTGGTCGAACTCGCGGCCGCGCGCCTGGCGCATCGTGAGGATCTGCACGGCGGGCGCGTGCGTCTCGGCGACCGCCTCCTCCTCGGGCAGGCCCGCCTCGGCGACCGCGGTGATGTAGGCGGCGAACTCGCGCGGGCTGGCCTGCGGGGCGCGGCGCGTGAACGCGGCGGCCAGCTCGCCGAACCGGGCCAGGTTCACCAGCCGCTCCACGACGTCGGCCTGGGCGGCGAACAGCTGCTGGCGGCGCAGGCCGAGGCGCTCGATCAGCCGGTGCACGAACAGGTCCGGCCGGGCGGTGTCCAGCTCGGCGACGAGCTCGCGGTGCAGGCGCAGGAACGTGAGGATCCGCTCGCGCGCCTCCGGGGCGATCTGCGGCGACTCGGTCGCGGCGGCGAGCCCGCCGACCATGTCGAGCTTGCGGCGCTTGGCGATCTGCACGCAGCGGGCGAGGTCCACCTGGCGCAGCTCGATCGGCGGGCGCGACAGCGCGCGCACGACCGCGCTGGCGTCGGCCGGGTCGACGAGCAATCGCAGCCAGGCGAGCACGTCGCGCACCTCGGCGCGCTGGAAGAACGCGGCCGCGCCGACCACCCGGTAGGGGACCGCGCGCTCCTCCAGCGCGACCGCGACCGGCTGGCCCTGCGTCTCCACGGAGCGCACGAGCACGGCGATCCGCTCCGGCCGCGCGCCGTCGCGGGCGATGAGGCGCTCGATCTCGGCGGCCGTGCCCTGCGCCTGCGCGCGCTCGTTCTCGCAGCGCCAGAAGCGCACGGACCCGTCGGGCGCCGCGCGGGACGGATCGGGCACCGCGCGCAGCTCCTTGCCGATGCGGTCCTCGTTGGGGACGACGACGGCGCGCGCCGCCTCCAGCACGCGCGGCGGGCAGCGCTGGGAGACCTCGAGGCGCACGAGCTCGCCGTCGGGGTGCTCGTCGGCGAAGTCGCGCAGGTTCTTCGTCGACGCGCCGCGGGGCCGCTCGACGGCCTGGTCGTCGTCGCCGGCGACCGTGATCGCGCCGTGCGCGCCGAGCTGGCGGACGAGCTCCATCGCCGCCCACCCGAGCTCCTGCACGTCGTCGACGAGCACGAGCCGGAAGCGCCCGAGGATCCGCTCGCGCACGTGCGGGCGGTGGCGGAGCAGCGCGATCGCGCCGAGCAGCAGGTCGCCGAGATCCGGCGTGCCGCGCTCGCCGAGCATCCGGTCGTGGGCGGCGTACACCTCGGCGAACTCGCGCTCGCGCGCGGCGCGGGCCTGGGCGTCGACGTCGCCGGTCGGCAGCCGCTGCGCCCAGCGGGCGAAGTCGGTGGCGCTGACGCCCTGCGCCTTCAGCGCGTCGATGCGCTCGACCCAGCCGCCGACGAGCGCGGCCGGGCGGCCGCGGAAGTCGTGCTGGCGGACGGTCAGCTCGTCGACGCGGTCCAGCAGCATCGCGACGCGGTCGGCCGCGGTCGCCGGCACCGTCCACGGGTCGAGGCCGCTCTCCAGCGGCTCGTCGCGCAGGAGCTTGGCCGCGAGCGCGTACGGGTCGAAGACGCACAGCTCCTCGTAGCCGCCGTCGAGGCGGTCCTCGAGGGCGCGGCGCAGCGTCTCGGCGTCGGCCGCCGCGGGCGCGAGGACGAGGATGCGGGCGGGGTCGAGGCCGTCGGCGGCGAAGCGCGCGAAGCGCTCGACGAGCACGCGGCTCTTGCCGGTCCCGGCGCCCCCGAGGATCAGCAGCGGGGCGGCCGGATGGTCGACCGCGCGCTGCTGGGAGGAGGTGAGCCGGCCGGGCGCTGCGGGCACGCTGCAAGGATATGGGGCAGATGTCGGTCTCCCAAACCGTGCGCACGGCGGACTGGCTCGGGGCCTGTCGCCGCGCGGCGGCGGCGATCCGGGCCCAGCTCGACGCGCCCCAGACGCGCTCCGAGCGCCTGGCCGAGACCGGCACGATCGGCGGCGGCGGCGACCGCACGCTCGTGCTCGACGCGGCCGCCGAGGACGCGGTGTTCGCCGAGCTCGACCGCCTCCACGCCGACGGCCTCGACTTCGTCGCGGTCTCCGAGGAGCGCGGCGAGATCCCGTTCGGCGCCGACCCCGACGAGCCGCACATCCGCGTCGTCATCGACCCGATCGACGGGTCGCTGAACGCCAAGCGCGGCCTGCCCCACCACGCGCTGTCGATCGCGGTCGCCGACGGCCCCACGATGGCCGACGTCGCGTTCGGCTACGTCTTCGACTTCGGGCCCGGCGAGGAGTGGTCGGCGTGGCGCGGCGAGGGCGCGTGCCTCGACGGCGAGCCGCTGCGCGAGCGGCCCATGGAGCGGCGCAGCGCCGACGGGCGCCTGGAGATGCTCGCGGTCGAGTCCGCCGACCCGCGCCACCTGCACCGCGCCGGCGACATGGCCGACGTCGCCCGCCGCCTGCGCGTGCTGGGCGCGATCGCGGTGTCGCTGTGCCAGGTCGCCGCGGGGCGCGTCGACGGGATGGCCTCCCTGTGGCGCTGCCGGGCCGTCGACGCGGCCGCCGCCCAGCTCATCGTGCGCGAGGCCGGCGGCCTGGTCGCGTTCCCGGCCTTCGACGACCCGCTCGGCGCGCCGCTGGACCTGGAGCCGCACTCGCCGGTGATCGCCGCGCTGAGCGAGAGCGCGCTCGCGCAGCTGTCCGTCGTTCCCGTCCCGCTGGCGCCGCGATGATCGACTGGTCGCTCGCCCGGCGCGTGTCGCGCATGGTCTCCGGGCCGATCGCGCCGTCGGTGCGCCTGCCCGGCGACCTCGACGCGCTCGCCCGCGACGCCGAGGAGCGCGTCGTCGCCTACACGGGCCTGACGCCGTCGGGGCCGCTGCCGCCGCCGGAGGCCGTGGACCGCTCGCAGTGGGCCGACGCCAACCTCGACGGCATGCGCAAGCTGATGGACCCGGTCACGCGGGACATGGGTCCGAAGTCGGGTCCGCTGCGGGGCCCGCTGCGCTCGGTCGCCGGCGCGGTGCTGGCGGTGGAGATCGGCGGCCTGACCGGCCTGCTGTCGCAGCGGGTGCTGGGCCAGTACGAGCTGGTGCTGCTCGACGCCGAGAGCCCGACGCGCCTCCTGTTCCTGGCGCCGAACCTGCTGGAGGCGGCGGGCAAGCTCGACGTGGACCCCGAGCAGCTCGTCACCTGGGTCGGCGTCCACGAGGTCACCCACGCCGTGCAGTTCTCGGGCGTGCCGTGGCTGCGCTCGCACCTCGCCGGCCTGCTGCGCGAGCTGCTCGACGGCATGGACGTCGACGTCGACCTCTCGGCCCTGTCGAAGCTGCGCTCGCGCGAGGACATCGAGGCGCTCGTGCGCTCGATCCGCGAGGACGGGCTCATCGTCGCGCTGGCCGGGCCCGAGCGCCGCGACCTGCTGGAGCGCCTGCAGGCGACGATGGCGGTCATCGAGGGCCACGCCGAGCACGTGATGGACGCGGTCGGCCGCGACGTGCTCCCCGACCTCGACAAGCTCCGCGACGCCCTGGACCGCCGGCGCGCGAACCGCAGCGGCCCCTGGAAGGTGCTCGAGAAGCTGCTGGGGCTGGAGCTGAAGCTCCGCCAGTACCAGGTGGGCAAGCAGTTCTGCGACGCCGTCGTCGAGCGCGAGGGCGTGGCCGTCCTGCACCGCGTGTTCTCGTCGCCCGAGATGCTCCCGACCTGGGCGGAGCTGGAGGACCCGGACGCCTGGCTCGCGCGCACCGGGCGCGAGCTGCCGCCGGCGGCGTCGGCGTAGGCCGCGCGCGGTTGCGCTCGGTCGGCGCGGCGTCCCGCGCAGGCGGGGGCGGCGTTCGTGGCCCCGCGGACCGTGCGGCTGCGCGCGACCGACCCGCGCGCGCTGATCGTGGTGCCCCCGGCCCCTTCAGCGAACCCGTGTTCGGCCTGTAACCCCGCTCACACCGCGGTTTACAAACATGTGTTCGCAGGGTATGCTCTGAACAAGCTTAGATCTAACAAACCGCGCAGGGAGAGACGTCATGGCCAGCGACAGCACGCCGAGCACCACCGGGACCACGAAGGCCGTCGAGGCCGACACGCGCGCCACCGCGCGCAAGGCCGCCGCCACCAAGCGCTCGACGAGCGCGAAGAAGGGCGCGACCACCCGCGCCCGCACGCGCACGACCGCCGCCTCGAAGCGCACCACGGCGGCGACGAAGCGCACCACGTCGCGGTCCGCCGCGCAGGCCAAGGCGACCGCCGCCAAGGCCGAGACCGCGGCCGCCGCGCGGACCCAGAGCACGCTCGAGCGCGTCGGCGACGTCGCCGAGCGCGCCGTGCTCACCTCCGTCGGCGCCGCGCTCACCGCGCGCGACACCGTCGAGAAGACGATCGAGGAGCTGCGCGCCGCCTACGGCACGCGCTCGGAGGCCGAGCAGCGGCTGCGCCGCGCGCAGCGCGCGCTGGAGGCCGACCTGCGCCGCTACGAGCGCCGCGGGACGCGCGCCCGCACGTCGCTCGAGCGCGACGTGCGCCAGGCCCGCCAGCGTCTCGAGCGCGAGGTCCGCAAGGCCCGCACGCGGGTCGAGCGCGAGCTGAAGGCCCGCCGCGAGCGCGTCACGAAGGCCGTGTCGGCGCCGCCCGCGCCCGACGCCCTGGCCCGCAACGCGCGCGCCCAGGCCGACCTCGCCGCCGCCCGCGTCGGCAACGCCGTCGAGACGGCGCAGCTCGCCGGCGCGACGGTCGTCGCCAAGGTCAGCGAGCGGGTCGCGCAGCTGGCGTAGCCCGCCGCAGGCGAGCACTTCCGGGCAGGATTCGCGGGGCGCCCCACGTGGGCGCCCCGCGCCGTGTCCGGGCCGCCGGCGGTCGACGGCCCGCCGCGCTCATCAGCGCATGTGGTCCACGTCGCGGTCGCTGCCGTCCATCGCCGCGCCCTGCTGCTCGTCCTCGCGCGCGATCGCGCTCGACGAGTAGTAGCGCCGCAGCCACGCCGCCAGGCCGTCGAGCCCGGGCATCAGCACCCGCTCGCTGATCGCCGCCTGGTCCAGCCGCTCGCGCACGTCCGCCTTCAGCTCCGCGGGGATCCGCCACGCCCGCCAGAGGCCGGGATGGTCGGCCAGCCAGTCCTGCAGCGAGCACGTCGGGTCCGAGCAGGCCGACAGCACCGCCGCCTGGTTGACGATCCGGTCGTCGAGCGACGGCGGCTCCAGGAACGCCAGGAACGGCTCGTCCTCCTCCAGCCGCGCGAGGTCGGCGACGTCCGGCGCGTGCGCGGCCATCTGCTCGGTGGTGAACACGAGCGCGCCCTCCTCGCGCAGCGCCGACCGCAGGACCTCCGGCAGCCGCTCGTGGACGGCGGCGCAGTCGACCGCCCACAGGACCGCGTCGTCGTCGGGCCAGGCGACGGTCGCGAAGTGCAGGGCCACGTACGGCGAGAACGTCCAGTCCAGCAGGCGGGTCGGCAGCCCGTGGTGCTGGCCGAGCGCCAGCCAGTCCCAGATCGTCGGCCCCGGCGCGGCCTGGTGGGCGTACTTGCGGAAGTTGCGGATCAGGTGGCGCTCGACGGTCGGGAAGTCGCCGCCGAGGCGCGCCAGCCCGGACTCGTTCGTGTAGACGGCGCGCGACAGCCCGCGGAACACGAGCGTCGAGCGCGCGTGGTCCGGGTGCTGCGCCCAGTCGGGCGCCCCGATCGCCTCGTCGAGCTCGCGCCAGGTGGTGAGCGTCTCCTCCATCGGCGCGTGCTTCTACCCCGCCGTCCGGGGGCGGACTCGGCGACTTTGGGACAATGGGTCAATGACGCACGATGAGATCCGCAAGGCACTCGAGGCGGTCATCGATCCCGAGCTGCGCCAGAACATCGTCGAGCTGGACATGGTGCGGTCGATCGAGATCCGTGAGGGCGGCGTGGTCGACGTCGTCGTCTCCCTGACCACGCCGGGCTGCCCGATCCGCAACCACTTCCAGACCGGCGTGACGAACGCGGTCAAGGCGATCGAGGGCGTGACGGAGGTCAACGTCAGCTTCGACGTCCTCACCGACCAGCAGAAGGCCGCGATCCAGCAGAAGCTCGGCCGCGGCGGGGGCCTCCCCAACGGCGCGCTCGCGCAGGTCGCCAACGTGATCTGCGTCGGCTCCGGCAAGGGCGGCGTCGGCAAGTCCACGCTCACCGCCAACCTCGCCGCCGCGCTGGCCGCCGAGGGCAAGCGGGTCGGCGTGCTCGACGCCGACGTGTGGGGCTACTCGATCCCGCGCATGTTCGGCCTGGGCGCCCGGCGCCCGCCGGTCTCGGCCGAGCGCAAGATCGTCCCGCTCGAGGGCGAGGGCGGCATCAAGGTCATGTCGATCGGCTTCTTCCTCGGCCAGGAGGACAGCGCGGTCGTGTGGCGCGGCCCGATGCTGCACAAGGCGCTCACGCAGTTCCTGCAGGACGTCGCCTGGGGCGAGCTGGACTACCTGCTGATCGACCTGCCGCCCGGCACCGGCGACGTCTCGATGACGCTCGCCCAGCTGCTGCCGCAGGCGCGGTTCCTCATCGTGACGACCCCGCAGCCGACCGCCCAGCGCGTCGCGCGGCGCGCCGCCGAGATGGCCGAGAAGGTCAACCTCGAGGTCTGCGGCATCGTCGAGAACATGTCCGGCTTCACGACGCCGGGCGGCGAGCGCTTCCCGATCTTCGGCGAAGGCGGCGGCCAGTCGCTGGCCGACGAGCTCGACGTGCCGCTGCTCGGCAAGGTCCCGCTCACGATGCCGCTGCGCGAGGGCTCCGACTCCGGCCAGCCGCTCGTGTTCAGCGACCCCGACGACCCGGCCTCGCAGGGCATCCGCCAGGCCGCCCGCGGGCTCATCGCGATCACGCCGCTGCCGCTGCCGTCGCTGCCGGTGCTCGACGTGATCCCCCCGTCCGGCCCCAAGCCGGCGGGCATGTCGCTGCCGATGGCGGGCTGAGCGCGGCGCCGCGCGCCGGCGCCCTCGACGAATTACCTGGGCTTCAGCGGATCTTCTGCAACCGCTGAGCCGTGGTGCCGATCATGCGGGCATGGAGCTCACCCTCGACCAGGCTCGCGAGATCGCCCGGCTGCGCCGGCGCCACCGCGGCGCGCAGCTGGTCGCGCACGAGCGGGACGCCGACGTGATCGTCGAGGTCCGCCGCGGCGGGCACACGATCGAGGTCCGGCGCTTCGCCGGCGACGGGAGCGTCCAGGGCGAGCAGCCGCTGGCGCTCGCCGCCTGACTACCGGTTGGCGTAGTAGTCCGCGTTGATCTGGATGAACTTCGACCACTCCGGCGGGAGCTGGTCCTCGGCGAAGCACGCGTCCACCGGGCAGGCCTCGACGCAGGCGTCGCAGTCGATGCACTCCTCCGCGTCGATGTAGAGCTGCTCGACCGTGTCGTAGTCGGGCTCGTCCGGGGTCGGGTGGATGCAGTCGACCGGACAGACCTCGACGCAGGAGTTGTCCTTCGTGCCGATGCAGGGCTCCGCGATGACGTAGGCCATGTGTGGTGAGGTCGTCCTTCTCGTCTCGAATTCGGTCCGGCTGGAACGCCGTACTCTAACCGCATGGCCGTCACGTCGAAGTTGCTGGCGGCGCGCGGGCGCCGTCAGGCCGCCGCGCGCGGCCTGGACCCGTCGCGCATCCCGCCGGGGCAGTACCTGACCGAGCGCTTCCCCGTCCTCACCTACGGCGACAATCCGCCGTTCGACCTGAGCACGTGGACCCTCACCGTCGACGGGTCGGTGGAGCGGCCGCTCACGCTGTCGTGGGACGCGCTCATGGCGCTCGAGCAGGTGACGATCACGACCGACATCCACTGCGTCACGCGCTGGTCCAAGCTCGACACGACCTGGACGGGCGTGCGCGTGCGCGACCTGCTGGAGCGCGCGGGCGTGAAGCCGGAGGCGAGGTTCGTGCTGGCCCACAGCGACGGCGGCTACACGACGAACATGCCGCTCGAGCTGCTCTACGACGACGACGTGCTCGTCGCCCACGCCTACGAGGGCGAGCCGCTGGAGCCCGATCACGGCGCCCCGCTGCGGCTGCTCGTCCCCAAGCGCTACTTCTGGAAGTCCGCCAAGTTCCTGCGCCGCCTCGAGCTGCTGCCCGAGGACCGCCAGGGGTTCTGGGAGCTCAACGGCTACCACAACGACGGCGACCCCTGGAAGGAGCAGCGGCACTGGTTCTGAGCGGCGCGTGGCGGACCTGGTCCTGATCACCGGCGCGACGGGCCAGGTCGGCTCGGCGCTCGTCCGGCGCCTGACCGCGCGCGGTGTCCCGGTGCGCTGCCTGGTGCGCGACCCGCGGCGGCTGGGGCGCGAGCGCGTCCGCGTGCAGATCGCGCTCGGCGACCTCACCGACCCGCCGTCGTTCCGCAACGCGATGCGCGGCGTCGGCACCGTCGTGCACCTGGCGGCGTCGGCGCGCGACCAGCCGGGCGGGTCGATCGAGGAGCTGAACGCGATCGCCACCTGGCGGATGGTCGACGCGGCCGAGCGCGCCGGGGTCGAGCGCTTCCTGTTCTTCTCCGCGCTCGGCGCCACGACCCACCACCGCACGCGCCTGCGCCGCTCGAAGGCGCTGGCGGAGCGGGTGGTCACCGAGTCCGGCCTGGCCACGACGGTGTTCGCGCCGTCGATGCTCTACGCCGACGGCGGGCGCTGGACGACCGTGCACCGGCGCCTGGCGCTGCTGCCGGCGGTGCCGATGACCGGCCTGGGCCGCGCCCGCTTCCAGCCGCTGTGGGCCGAGGACGCCGCCGACTGCGTGGTCGCGGCGCTCGACGCGGCCGATCCGCCCGCGCGTGTCGAGCTCGCCGGCCCGCAGACGCTCACGCACGCCGAGATGGTGCGCCTGGCGACCGCGGGCCGGGCGATCGTGCCGATCCCGCCGCCGGTCGCGCGCACCGCGCTGCGCGCCGGGGAGGCGGCCCTGGCGGGCGCGGCGCCGGTCACCTGGGACGAGGCCGAGCTGTTCGAGGTCACGACGGTGTCCGAGCGCGGCAGCGCCGACGTCGAGGCCCTGGGCGTGCGCCCCCGGGCGATGGCCGACGTGTTCGGCGGCGCCGCCGCGCGCCGGGCCGCCTGACTACGCCTGCGCGAGCGGCGCGCGCCGGTGCGCCCACGGCCGCGCGCGCTCGATCTGCGCGCCGAGGGCGAGCAGGACGTCCTCGCGGGCCGGGCGCCCGATGAGCTGGATCGCGACCGGCAGCCCGTCCTCCTCGGCGACGTCGAGCGGGAGCGAGATCGCCGGCTGGCCCGACGCGTTCAGGCCCGCGGTGAACGGGGTGAAGCGCCCGCCGCCCGCGAACGCGGCCATCGGGTCGTCGGGATCGTCGCTGTTCAGCGTGCCGATCGGCAGCGGCCGCTGCGCCAGCGCCGGCGTGAGGACCGCGTCCCACGGGTCCAGCTCGACGACGATCGCGCGCATCATGCCCTGCAGCTGGGCGTGCGCGGTCGCGTGCTCGAGCGCCGACCAGCTCCGCGCCCGCTCGTAGATCGCCCAGCTCATCGCCTGCATGTCCTCCGCCTTCGGCTCGCGGCCGGCGACGAGGCCCGACCAGGCGATCGACGTCGCGATCGCGGTCAGGAACGACACCGAGAACAGCGGCAGCAGCGCCGGGTTCGTCCAGCTCGGCTCGATCTCGACGACCTCGTGGCCGAGCTCCTCCAGCAGCGCGGCGGCCTCGCGCACGGCGGCCAGGTGGATCGGGTCGACCTCGGCGTCGGGGAGCGGCGGGTTGACCGCGACGCCGATGCGCAGCGGCTGCGGGTCGCGCTCCACGGCGGTCGCGAACGGCGCCTGCGGCGGCGGCGCCCAGCTCGCGTCGCCGGGCTCCATCCCGGCCAGCAGGTCGAGCAGGCGGGCGGTCTCGCCGACGGTGCGGGTCAGCACGCCGTCCTGCACGAGCGGGTGGTCGCCGAGCTCCGGGCCCAGCGAGATGCGGCCGCGGGCGGGCTTGAGGCCGACGAGGCCGCAGCAGGAGGCGGGGATCCGCGTCGAGCCGCCCCCGTCGTTGGCGTGCGCGAGCGGCACCAGGCCGGCGGCCATCGCCGCCGCCGAGCCGCCCGAGGAGCCGCCCGGCGTGCGGTCCGGGTCCCACGGGTTGCGCGCCGGCGGGAAGCGCCGCGGCTCGGTGACCGGCTGGATCCCGTACTCGGGGAGGTTGGTGGTGCCGACGACGACGAAGCCCGCGTCGGTGAGCCGGCGCACGACGTGGCTGTCGAAGTCCGGCGTGAAGTCGTCCATCAGGTCGCAGGCGAGCGTCAGCCGCCAGCCCTTCACGGCGCGGTTGTTCTTGATCGCGACCGGCACGCCCGCGTAGGGCCGCGGGTCGCCGGGGCCGATCGCGTCCGCCGCCGCCAGCGCGCGGTCCCCGTCGACGTCCACGAACGCGCCGAGCCGCGGGTCGAGCGCCTCGATCCGCCGCAGCGACGCCTCGACGAGCTCGCGCGCGGTCAGCTCCCCGTCGCGCACGAGCGCGGCCAGCTCGTCGACGGGGCGGAACATGAGGTCGGCGTCGGACATGCGCGCACCCTACGAGGCGCGGTGCCAGACGTGCGCCGGCCCGGGCTGCGTAACCCCTTTCATGGCAAAATACCGGTTATGGACCTGCCGGACGGACTGCCCCTCCCGCTCGAGCGCGGCGAGCCGTACTGGTACTGGCTGGGCGGGCGCCCGGCGCTGGACCTCGTGAACACGCTGCGCGAGCGCTGGTGGCGCCGCGTCGAGACGCTCGTCACGCCCGAGGACCTCTCGCGCTGGCTGGCCGCCGCGGAGCTCGCCGACGCGCCGCCGCCGGCCGCCGCCGGCGACGTGGAGCGCGCCCGCGCCCTGCGCGAGGCGATCGACGCGGCCGTCGTCGCCGTCGTCGCCGACCGCCCGGTCCCGGCCGCCTCCGTCGCCGCGCTCGACGCGACCCTGCGCCGGGCGCCCCTGCGGGAGCGCGTCGCGCTCGACGCCGCGGGTGCGGTCACGCTCGCCGCGGAGCGCGACGGCGCCCCCGTCGACCGCGCGCTCGCGGCCGTCGCGCACGACGCCGTCGCGATGCTCGGCGCCGGCGAGCGCGGCCGGGTGCGCATCTGCGCGTCGGAGACCTGCAGCGCCCGCTTCTTCGATCGCTCGCCGGCCGGCGCCCGCCGCTGGTGCTCGATGCGGCTGTGTGGCAACGTGGCGAAGGCCCGCCGCCACCGGCAGCGCCGGCGTCGCGCCGCCCCCGATCTCTCCCCCGCCGAACCCAGGAGCAGCACATGACCACCGACACCGACACCGACGTCCAGTCCGGTCTCGAGGGCGTCGTCGCCTTCGCGACGACGATCGCCGAGCCCGACCGCGCCGGCGGCGCCCTGCGCTATCGCGGCGTCGACATCGAGGACCTCGTCGGCCGTGTCCCCTACGAGCAGGTCTGGGGCCTGCTCGTCGACGGCACGCTGAAGCCGGGCCTGCCGCCCGCCGAGCCGTGGCCGCTGACCGTCCGCTCCGGCGACGCGCGCGTCGACGTGCAGGCCGCGCTGGCGATGCTCGCGCCCGAGTGGGGCTTCGAGCCGCTCATCGACATCAGCGACGAGCAGGCGCGCGACGAGCTGGCCCGCGCCTCGGTGATGGCGCTGTCGTTCGTCGCCCAGTCCGCGCGCGGCGTCGGGCGCCCGCCGGTGCCGCAGAGCGAGGTCGACAAGGCGTCCTCGATCCCGGAGCGCTTCCTCATCCGCTGGCGCGGCGAGGCCGACCCCGATCACGTCAAGGCGATCGACGCCTACTGGATCTCGGCCGCCGAGCACGGCATGAACGCCTCCACGTTCACGGCCCGCGTCGTCGCCTCGACCGGCGCCGACGTCGCCGCCGCGCTCAGCGCCGCGGTCGGCGCGCTGAGCGGGCCGCTGCACGGCGGCGCGCCGTCGCGCGTGCTGAAGATGCTCGACGAGGTCGAGGCGACGGGCGACGCCGAGGCGTGGGTCAAGCAGGCGCTCGACCGGGGCGAGCGGCTGATGGGCTTCGGCCACCGCGTCTACCGCGCCGAGGACCCGCGCGCCCGCGTGCTGAGGCGCACCGCGCGCGAGCTGGGCTCCACGCGGTTCGAGGTCGCCGAGGCGCTGGAGAAGGCGGCGCTGGCCGAGCTGAAGGCGCGCAAGCCCGATCGCGTGCTGGCCACGAACGTCGAGTTCTGGTCGGCGGTGATCCTCGACATGGCCGAGGTGCCCGCCGAGCTGTTCACGCCGATGTTCACCTGCGCGCGGGTGGCCGGCTGGTCGGCGCACATCCTCGAGCAGAAGCGCGAGGGGCGCCTGATCCGCCCGACGGCGAAGTACGTCGGCGAGGGCCCGCGGCCCGTGCCCGAGGCGTAGGTCTCAGTCGCGCCCGAGCGCCTTGCGCATGAGATCCCGCAGCTGGCGCTGCTCCTCGGGATCGAGGCGCTTGAGCTGCTCGGGCGCCTCCTCCATGCGCTCCTTGATCCGCGCGCGCAGCTCCTGGCCCTTCGGCGTCACGACCAGCATCTTCACGCGCCGGTCGTGGGGCGCGGGCCGCCGCTCGACGAGACCGCGGTCCTCCAGGCGGTCGATGATGCCGGTGACGTTCGAGTTGTCGCACGCCAGCGCGGCGGCGAGCTCCCGCATCGGCTTGGGCGACTCCGGATCCAGCCACTTGAGGGCGTGCAGCTGACCCGGCGCGAGGTCGAGCTCCGAGCAGACGCACATGGTGCGCTGGCGCTGGCTCACCACGAGCTCGGCCATCAGCACCCAGGCCTCGCTCGCCGCGCTGCGGCGAGCCGGAGCGATGGTGGTCATGGCGCCGATGATACTTGCTTCACACGAAAGTTGACGACGGCAAGTTGTCGTGCACCACGACCGGATCGCCGCGGCGGACGGTCGCCGGCGCCAGCGGCCGCGCGTTGATGCCGAAGATGCCGTCGTGCTCGCGCACCAGGTGGCGCAGCAGCTCGCTCCACTTCGCCTGCGAGTCGGGGTCGCGCGTGGGGATGACGCAGCGCACGCACGGGTGCAGCAGCTCCAGCTCCAGCTCGCCGACGCGCATGCGCCGCCCCTCCCAGCCGTTCTCGGCGAACGCGGGCGCGTCGAGCTCGACGTGGACGTTCGTGCGAAAGCGGCGCAGGTCGACCGGCCGCCCGAGCTCCGCCTCCACGGCGGCGAGGGTGGCGGCCGTCGTGACGAGCAGCGAGTCGGGCAGGTCCTGCTGGCCGGCGACGTCGCGGCGCAGCGCCACGTCGCGGCCCAGGTCGGCCCGCAGCGCGGCGGCCAGCGCCGGGTCGCTCCAGGCGTAGCGGGCCCCGTCCGGCGCGGTGAGCACCGGCTCCGGCGGGGCGTCGGGGACGACCTCGGCGCCCCCGTAGGTGGCCGACCACGCCAGCATGCGCGGCGCCTCGCGGGCGGTGAGGAGGCGGACGTCGCCCTTGTGCACGTGCGTGAGCGCGTGGGTGCGGTCGCCGGCGGCGCCGCGGGCGTCGACGCGCAGGAGGTCGACGGGCTCGCCGGCCAGCGACTTCACCGGCCAGCGGTGCAGCTCGGTCACTCGTCCGGTGCTTCGGGCGCGCGCGTCCACCGAACCTGGCAGGGTACGAGCCGTGGAGACGCCAACGCCGTCGCATCCCATCCGGATCGTCGTGCGCGACCGCGCGCTCGAGCGCAGCCGGCTGACGGTCTTCTTCCGCCTGATCCTCGCGATCCCGCACTTCATCTGGTGGTGGCTGTGGGGGATCGCGGTCATCGTCGTCGCGCCCGTCCTGTGGGTCTGGGCGCTCATCACCGGCGGCCCCACCGGCCTGCACGGGTTCTACGCCGCGTACCTGCGCTACAGCGTGCACCTGCACGCCTACATGAGCCTGGCCGCCGACCCGTATCCCGGGTTCCTCGGCGACCCCGGCTACCAGGTCGACGTCGAGCTGCCCGCGCCCTCGCGCCAGAACCGCTGGGCGATCGCCTTCCGCTTCGTCCTGTGGATCCCGGCGGGGCTGCTCACCGCGGCGCTCGTCGGCGGCGGGACCGGCGGCAGCAGCAGCTGGACCACGTCGAGCGACGGCGACTGGTCGTGGTCGGGCGGGGCATCGTTCGTCGGCGTCCTGATCGTCGTCGCGATCGGCGCCTGGTTCGTGATCATGGCGCGCGGGCGCACGAACACCGGGCTGCGCGACCTGGCCGTCTACTGCCTCGGCTACGCGGCCCAGTCCTACGGCTACCTGGCGCTGCTCACCGACCGCTACCCCAACAGCGCGCCGGCGCTGTCGCGGCCCTGGCCGCAGCCCGAGCATCCGGTGCGCGCCACGGTCGACGACGACCTGCGCCGCAGCCGCCTCACCGTGTTCTTCCGGCTCCTGCTGGCGCTGCCGCACATCGTCTGGGTCACGCTCTGGGGCATCGCCGCCTTCGTCGTGGCGATCGTCAACTGGTTCGCGACGCTGTTCTCCGGGCGCTCGCCCGACGCGCTGCACCGCTTCCTCGGCGCCTACGTGCGCTACCGCCTGCACCTGGGCGCGTTCCTCACGCTCGCCGCCAACCCGTTCCCGGGCTTCGTCGGCGCGCCGGGGACCTATCCGGTGGACCTGGAGATCGACCCCAGCGCCCGCCAGAACCGCTGGATCACCGGCTTTCGCCTCGTCCTGGCGATCCCGGCCGCGTTCCTGAGCTCCGCGCTGGGCACCGCGCTGTTCGTCGCCGCGGTCCTGGGCTGGTTCGCGGCCCTGTTCACCGGGCGCATGCCGGCCGGGCTGCGCGACCTCCTCGCGTTCTGCCTGCGCTACGACGCGCAGCTCTACGCGTACGGGAACCTGCTCACCGACCGCTATCCCTACAGCGGCCCGACGCTCGCGACCGGACCGGTGCCCGCCGACCTCGACGGCCCGCCGGCCGGGGAGGCGCCCGCCGGCTCGCCGTCGCCGCCGGCCTCGACTCCGCCCGGCCCGCCCCCGCCCCCGCCGCCGCCCGACGCGCCCGGCGCGCCACCGGCCGGCTGGGAGCCCCCGGCGCCGCCGCGCGACCTGGGCGACCGGCCGGAGGCGCCGTAGGTGACGACCGGCGCCCGCCGCGCGCTGTGGTCGGCGGCGGCGCTGGCGGTGGCGGTCGCCGCGGTGCTGGCCGGCCGCGCGCTGTGGCAGACGATCGTGCCGGGCGGGCTGCCCGAGCCGGCCGTCGACGTCGACGCGGCCTTCGGCGCCGAGGCGGTGGCCGAGGCCGAGTCGTTCGAGGCGTTCCTGCGGGTGCTGACGATCGTGGGGATCGTCGTCACGCTCGCGACGCTCGGGCTCTACGCGTGGCGGGGGGCCCGCTTCGCGCGCGAGTCCGCTGCCGGCCCGATCGGCACCGGCTTCCTGCTGGGGATGCTCGGGCTGGCGATCCTGTGGCTCGTCGAGCTGCCGTTCTCGATCGTCGAGCTGTGGTGGCTGAAGCGCCACGACGTCACCGACATCGGCTACCCCGAGGCGCTGGCGACGCAGTTCGCCGGGCTCGGCGTGACGTTCCTGGCGATCTGCCTGGCGCTGCTCGTCGCGATGGGCCTGGCGCGGCTGCTGCGCGCGGCCTGGTGGCTGCCGGCGGCGGGCGTGTTCGTGGGGATCATGGCCGGGGTCACGTTCGTCTCCCCGTACCTCATGCCCGGCCAGGAGCGCCCGGAGCCGTGGGCCCAGCGCGAGGTCGACCGGCTCGCGCGCGTCGAGGGGCTGGACCGCGACGTGCCGCTGCGCGTCGAGAAGGTGAGCGAGTTCACGAGCGCGCCGAACGCGTACGCGGCCGGGCTCGGATCCTCGCAGCGGGTCGTCCTGTGGGACACGCTGGCCGACGAGTTCCCGCGCGACCAGATCCGGGTGGTGCTCGGCCACGAGGTCGCCCACCTCGCGCGCCGCCATCTGCCCAAGTCGATCGGCTGGTTCGCGATCACGATCGTGCCGACCGCGCTGGCGATCGCGTTCCTGACGCGCCGGCGCGGCGGGATGGGCGAGGCGGCGGCGGTGCCGGTCGCGCTGTTCGCGTTCGTCGTCTGCGGGACGCTGGCGATGCCGTTCGACAACGCGCTGAGCCGCCGCTACGAGGCCGAGGCCGACTGGTCGGCGCTGCAGGCCACGCGCGACCCCGACGCGATGCAGGGCCTGTTCGTCGGGTTCACCGAGCGCGGCCTGTCGGACCCCGACCCGCCGGGCTGGTGGCACGCCGTGTTCGACAGCCATCCCAGCGGGGTCGAGCGGGTGCGGATGGCGCGCGCCTGGGCGCAGCTGCACGGCTCCGGATAGCCCTGCTCCGGGTCCGGGCGATCCCCGGACCGCCATCGCGGCCATCGACGGATGCTCCGGCGGCGTGCGCGCAGGAGGCTCGGGCCATGGAGTGGAAGGCGTTCACCGCGGCGATGGCGCTGATCGGCCTGTGGGTCGCCGACGACGCGTTCGTCAACCGCGAGCCCGGGACGAGCGCCGCCGACCATCTCGTCAGCGGCCTGGTGCCGCTCGCGCTGCTGGCGGCGAGCGCCGCCGTCCACCCGCGCCTGCGCCCCGGATGGCGCGCCGCCCTGGCGCTGGCGTGGGCGCCGTGCGCGATCGCCGCGGGCGTGGCCGACGGCGTGCGCCACGTGGCGATCGACGGGTTCTCCGGCGACGACGGCACCGCGATCCTGGCCGGCCTGGCGGGCGTGGCGCTGCTGGTCCTCGGCGTCGGGACGCTGTGGCGCCACCGCCGTCGCGACGAGCGCCCGCTGCGCCGGTGGCTGCGGCGCGCGGGGGTGACCGCGGCGGCCGCGTTCGTCGCCGTGTTCGTCGTCATGCCGGTCTGCTTCGCGATCGTGACGACGCACCCGGCGCGGTCGCCGGTCTCGCCCGCCGACCTGGAGCGCCCGTACGAGGAGGTCGCGCTCACGACGAGCGACGGGCTCGAGCTCGACGGCTGGTACGTGCCGTCGCGCAACCGCGCCGCGGTGATCGTGTTCCCCGGCCGTCGCGGGACGGTCGGCCACGCGCGCCTGCTGGCGCGCCACGGGTACGGCGTCCTGTTGCTCGACCGCCGCGGCGAGGGCACGAGCGAGGGCGACGGCAACGCGCGCGGCTGGAGCGGCGAGCCCGACCTGGTCGCCGCGCTCGACCACCTCGCCGCCCGCGACGACGTGGACCCGGAGCGGATCGGCGGCCTGGGCCTGTCGGTCGGCGGCGAGCTGCTGCTGCAGACCGCCGCCCACGACCGGCGCCTGGCCGCGGTCGTGTCCGAGGGCGCCGGCATCCGCTCGCTCGCCGAGCAGATGGAGAACCCCGACGCGCCCGCGGCCCTGCGCTGGCTGTCGCCGACGACGGTCGAGACCGCTGCGACCGCGGTGCTCGCGAACGCGCCGCCGCCGCCGAGCCTGGCGGATCTCGTGGGGCGGATCGCGCCCCGGGCGGTGCTGCTGATCCGGGCCGAGGACGGGAACGTCGACGAGGGGCTCAACGAGGTGTACTTCGACCGGGCGGGCGAGCCGAAGGCGCTGTGGACGCTGCCGTCGGGCGGCCACACCGGCGCGTTGCGCGCCGACCCGGACGGCTACGAGCGCCGGGTCGTCGGCTTCCTCGACACCTGGCTGCTGGGCGACCGGTAGCGTGTGCCGCGTGAGCGGCGAGGGTGGGACAACCGTTCTGGTGGCCGGCGCGACCGGCGTCCTCGGGCGGCCGCTGATGGCGCGGCTGGCGGACGCGGGCCACCGCGCCGTGGGCTTCTCGCGCCGGGGCGGCGACGGCGTGCGGTCCGCCGACGCGCTGGACGCCGCGGGCGTCCGGGCACTGGCCGAGGAGGTGCGTCCGGACGTCGTCGTGAACCTGCTGACGGCGATCCCGGCGAACCTGAACCCGCGGCGCATCGGCGAGGCCTTCGCGCTGACCAACCGCCTGCGCATCGAGGGGACGGCGAACCTGATCGCGGCCGCCCCCGAGGCCCACCACGTGGCCGAGTCGATCGCGTTCGTCTACGACCCGGCGCCCGGCCTGGCCACCGAGGACGACCCGCTGTGGGTCGACCCGCCCGCCGTGTTCGCGCCGATCCTCGACGCGGTCCGCACGCTCGAGCGCCAGACCCTCGACGCGCACGGGGCGATCCTGCGCCTCGGCTACCTGCACGGCCCGGGCACCGCGTTCGACCCGGCCGGCGGGACGTTCACCGACCAGGTGCGCAAGCGCCGGCTGCCGCTCGCCGGCCCGTCGACCGGCGTGCTGTCGTTCCTGCACGTCGACGACGCCGCCACCGCGTTCGTCGCCGCGATCGAGCGGCGCTTCGAGGGCGTGCTCAACGTCGTCGAGGACGACCCGCGGCCGGTCCGCGAGTGGCTGCCCGCGTACGCGGCGACGCTCGGCGCCAAGCCGCCCCTGCGGGTCCCGCGCTGGCTGGCCCGCCTGGCGTCCGGCGCGTACGGCGACGCGTTCTACAACGACCTGCGCGGCGCGAGCAACGCCGCCGCCCGCGAGCGCCTGGGCTGGGCGCCGACGCGCCGCTTCCCCTGACGCGCCGCGCGATACTCCGGCGCCGTGATCACCGTCTACGAGAAGCGCACCTGCACGACCTGCCGCCGCCTCGCCGCCCTCCTGGAGGAGCGCGGCATCCCGTTCGAGCGCGTCGAGTACCACGTCGAGGGCCTGCGCGAGGACGAGCTGCGCGACCTGCTCGAGAAGGCGGGCCTGCGCCCCAGCCAGGCCCTGCGCATGCGCGAGCCCGGCGCCGGCGAGCTGGCCGCCGCCGGCGACGAGGAGGCGATCCTCGCCGCGATGGCGCAGCGCCCCGCGCTCCTGCAGCGCCCGATCGTCGTCAACGGCGACCGCGCGGTCCTCGCCCGCCCGGTCGAGCGCGTCCTCGAGATCCTCTAGCGCCAACGGCTGCGCCGGGGGTGCGGGGTGGAGGAACCCACCCCCGGCCCCGCGGCAGCCCTCGTTCCGGGAGCGGGCCGAGGACGCGGCCCGAACGCGGAAGGGCCCGGCCGAAGCCGGGCCCTTCCAGGCAATGCGGTTTCCGTAGAGCGCCGAAGCGGCCTACATCATCCCCGACATGTCGGGCATGCCGCCGCCGCCCTGCTCCTTCTCCGGGATCTCGGCGACGACCGCCTCGGTCGTGAGGATGTTCTTCGCGATCGAGGCCGCGTTCTGCAGCGCCGAGCGCGTGACCATCGCCGGGTCGATGACGCCGGCCTTCACGAGGTCCTCCATCTCGCCGGTGGCGGCGTTGAGGCCCTCGTTGCCCTTGGCCTTGCGCACGTCGTTGACGACGACCGAGCCCTCGAGCCCGGCGTTCGCCGCGATCTGGCGCAGCGGCTCCTCGAGCGAGCGCAGCACGATCTTCGCGCCGGTGCGCTCGTCGTCCTCGAAGGCGTCGGCCGTGACCGCGTCGGCCGCGCGCAGGAGCGCGACGCCGCCGCCGGGCACGATGCCCTCCTCGAGGGCCGCGCGGGTCGCCTGCAGGGCGTCCTCGACGCGGTGCTTCTTCTCCTTGACCTCGGTCTCGGTGGCCGCGCCGACCTTCACGACGGCCACGCCGCCCGACAGCTTCGCGAGGCGCTCCTGGAGCTTCTCGCGATCGAAGTCGGAGTCGGTGGTCTCGATCTCGGACTTGATCTGGTTGATGCGGCCCTTGATCGCCTCGACGTCGCCGGCGCCGTCCACGATCGTGGTCGTGTCCTTCGCGACGACGACGCGGCGGGCGCGACCGAGCTGCGAGATCTGGGTGTTCTCGAGCTTCAGGCCCAGGTCCTCGGTGATGACCTCGCCGCCCGACAGGATGGCGATGTCCTCGAGCATGCGCTTGCGGCGGTCGCCGAAGCCCGGCGCCTTGACGGCGACGCCGGTGAACGTGCCGCGCAGCTTGTTGACCACCAGGGTCGCGAGGGCCTCGCCCTCGACGTCCTCGGCGATGATCAGCAGCGGCTTGCCCGACTGGATGACCTGCTCCAGGACCGGCAGCAGGTCGCGGACCGAGCCGATCTTCTGGTTGGCGATGAGGATGTAGGGCTCCTCCAGGACGGCCTCCATGCGGTCCTGGTCGGTGACCATGTAGGGCGAGATGTAGCCCTTGTCGAACTGCATGCCCTCGGTGAACTCGAGGTCGAGGCCGAAGGTCTGGCCCTCCTCGACGTTCACGACGCCGTCCTTGCCGACCTTCTCGATCGCGTCGGCGATGACGTCGCCGATCTCCTCGTCGCCGGCGGAGATGGTCGCGACGCGGGCGATCTGGTCCTTGCCGTTGACCTCCGTCGCCTGAGCCTTGATGTTCTCGACGATCTGGTCGACGGCCTTCTCGATGCCCTTCTTGAGGGCGAGCGGGTTGGCACCAGCCGCGACGTTCTTCAGGCCCTCGCGGACGATGGCCTGCGCCAGGACGGTCGCCGTCGTCGTGCCGTCGCCGGCGACGTCGTTGGTCGCCGTGGCGACCTCGCGGACGAGCTGGGCGCCCTGGTTCTGGAAGACGTCCTCCACCTCGATCTCACGGGCGATGGTGACGCCGTCGTTCGTGATGGTGGGAGCGCCGAACTTCTTGTCGAGGACGACGTAGCGCCCCTTCGGGCCGAGCGTGACCTTGACCGCGTTGGCCACGGCGTCCACGCCCGCCTGGAGCGCGTTGCGCGCCTCGGCGTCGTACTTCAGTTCCTTGTGAGCCATGTCGGTTCGTGTTCTCCTAGGACTCGACCTTGGCGAGGACGTCGGACTCGCGGAGGACCAGAAGATCCTCGCCGTCGACCTTGATCTCGGTGCCGCCGTACTTCGAGTAGAGGACCTCGTCGCCCACGGCGACGTCGAGCGGGATGCGCTTCTCGCCGTCCTCGTCGTACTTGCCGTCGCCGACGGCGAGCACCTTCCCCTTCTGCGGCTTCTCCTTGGCGGTGTCGGGGAGCACGAGACCGCTGGCGGTCGTCTGGTCCTCCTCGATCGCCTGCACGATCAGCCGATCGCCCAGGGGCTTGAGCTTCATGGGATGTGACCTCCGAAGTGGGACTTCTGCGTCCGGTTGGCACTCTCACGGTGAGAGTGCCGATCTCCGCGATGATGCTAGCAGCGTTGGCACTCTCGCAGCAAGAGTGCCAACGCGTCGCTCACCGCCGGGTCACGAGCCGCCGAGGCGCACCGGGGTCACGGTGACCGCGAGGTCGTAGCGCAGCGTCCCGCGCATCCCCGCCGAGCGGATCCGGTGCGATCCGGTCGCGGTGAGCGTGACCGGGCCGGCCCGCAGGGCGTCGAGCGTCGTGGTCGCGACGGGCAGCGCCTGGGACGCCTGCAGGTCGGCCACCCGCGGGCCGGCGCAGCGGGTCGACAGCGGGTCCTCGGAGCCCTCGGCGTCGGCGCCCGCGGCGGCGGCCGGCGCCAGGAAGACGACCTCGACGGCGTCGCCGTTGCGGCGGAACCCGAAGGTCGTGACCTGGTGGGCGATGCGGTCGCGGCACAGCTGCCCGCGGTCGCGCACGCGCGCGGCCGTCTGCGCGGTGGCGTCGTAGAACCCGCCGCCGCCGGCCACCAGGCCGTTCGTGGTCGTGCCGACGAACCCGCCGCCCAGCGCGGTCCCGGTCGAGCGGAAGCGGACCTCGCCGCGCAGGCCGCAGCGGCCGACGCGCCGGCAGGTGGCCCGGTCGCTGCGGAAGTCGAGGTCGAGGGTGATCGAGGCGGGGCCCACGGCGAGGCCGGTGCCCGCGGCGGCGTCCTGAGCCGAGGCGGTCGCGGGCGTCAGGCCGAGCAGGAGCAGGGCCGCGAGCCCGCCGACGATCCGTGTCGGTGCGTGCGTCATCGCGGCGGGAGGCTAGCTACTTCCCCCGGATAAACGGCGGTGGCGCCGGGCCGGAAACGTGAACGGCCGCGCTCGGGTGAGGGGCGCGGCCGTTCGGCGTTTCGGGTGGTGCCGGGCGGGTGGCGCCCGACATTGGTGATGCTGTC
>Ga0180221_1000198_pt1 | contig 70258 bp, 59 predicted proteins | sample eDN5th37CKraftMG_FD_151339 | JGI IMG/M metagenome (GOLD analysis project Ga0180221, IMG submission 151339) | Enriched Miracle-Growth compost microbial communities from Emeryville, California, USA - eDNA 5th pass 37_C Kraft MG (version 2) (version 2) ... | reverse complement strand
TCCGCCCCACCACCTGTTCGGCGGAGGTGGAATACCGGGCGGGGGTATATTGTTGTCGTCTGACGTACCCCGTGGGGGTATATTCCGGGATCGCGAACCCGTCCGACCGAGGCAAGGATCGAGCTGTGGACCACTCCACTCACGACCAGGGCGCAGGGCACGCCACGACGGCGACCCATGACGAGCACGCCGGCCACGCCGGACACACCGACTCCGGCCGCACCGGCCACGACGCGCACACCGGGCACGACATGTCGGGTCACGGTGGCCACGACATGTCCGGTCACGGCGGCCACGGCGATCATGTGGCCCAGTTCCGGCGGCTGTTCTGGATCATGCTGGCCCTGGCGGTGCCGACGGTCGCGCTGTCGCCGATGTTCGCCATGGTGCTGGGCTACGAGCTCCCCGAGGCGGCCTGGGTCGACGTCGTGTCGCCCGTGCTGGGCACGGTGATCTTCGTGTGGGGCGGCCGCCCGTTCCTCACCGGCGCGGTGGCGGAGCTCCGGGCCCGCACGCCCGGGATGATGCTGCTCATCGGCCTGGCGATCTCGGTCGCGTTCGTCGCGTCGCTCGGCGCGAGCCTGGGTCTGCTCGACCGGCAGCTCGACTTCTGGTGGGAGCTGGCTCTGCTGGTCGTGATCATGCTGCTCGGCCACTGGATCGAGATGCGCTCGCTGGCGCAGACCACCTCGGCGCTCGACTCCCTGGCCGCGTTGCTGCCGGACGAGGCGGAGCGCGTCGAGCGCGGCGCGGGCGGGGAGCGGGTCGTCACCGTGCCGCCGGCGGACCTGCGCGTGGGCGACGTCGTCCTCGTGCGGCCCGGGGGCAGCGTGCCCGCCGACGGTCGCGTGGTCGACGGCCGCGCCGAGATGGACGAGTCGATGGTCACCGGTGAGTCCCGCACCGTGGCGCGCGCCGCGGGCGACGCGGTCACGGCCGGCACGGTCGCCACCGACTCCGGGCTGCGCGTCGAGGTCACCGCGACCGGCGACGACACCGCCCTCGCGGGCATCCAGCGGCTGGTCGCGGAGGCGCTGGCGTCGTCGTCCCGCGCCCAGCGGCTCGCCGACCGCGCCGCCGGCTGGCTGTTCTGGTTCGCGCTCGGCGCCGCGGTCGTCACGGCCGTCGCGTGGACGGCCGTCGGGCTGCCGGACGACGCCGTGGTGCGCACCGTCACCGTCCTCGTGATCGCGTGCCCCCACGCGCTCGGCCTGGCCATCCCGCTGGTCGTGTCCATCGCGACCGAGCGGGCCGCGCGCGGCGGCGTGCTCGTCAAGGACCGCCTGGCGCTCGAGAGCATGCGCACCGTGGACGCCGTCCTCTTCGACAAGACCGGCACCCTCACCAAGGGCGAGCCGACGGTCGCGGAGGTCGGCACCCCGGGCACGGGCACCGGCACCGGCCTCGACGAGGACGGCGTGCTGACGCTCGCGGCGGCGGCCGAGGCGGACAGCGAGCACCCGCTGGCCCGGGCGATCGTGCGGGCGGCGCAGGCCCGCGGCCTCGACGTGCCGCGCGCGACCGACTTCGCGTCGTCGCCCGCCGTCGGCGTCGTCGCGTCCGTCGACGGGCACGAGGTGCGCGTCGGCGGGCCGCGGCTGCTGGAGGAGCAGGGTGCGGGCGAGGTCCCGCAGGCCGGCGCCTGGCACGCCGACGGCGCGACCGTCCTGCACGTGCTGCGCGACGGCGTCGTCGTGGGCGGGCTGAAGCTCGCGGACGAGGTCCGGCAGGAGTCGGCCGCGGCGGTCGACGCGCTGCACCGGCGCGGCGTGCAGGTCGTGATGATCACGGGTGACGCCGAGGCGGTGGCCCGGTCCGTCGCGGACGAGCTCGGCATCGACCGGTACTTCGCCGGCGTGCGGCCGGAGGACAAGTCGGCGCGCGTGGCGGAGCTGCAGGCCGAGGGGCACCGGGTCGCGATGGTCGGCGACGGCGTCAACGACGCCCCGGCGCTCGCGCAGGCGGACGTCGGCATCGCGATCGGCGCCGGCACGGACGTCGCCATCGCGTCGGCGGGCGTCATCCTCGCCAGCGACGACCCCCGGTCCGTGCTCTCCGTCGTCGAGCTGTCCCGTGCCGGCTACCGCAAGATGCAGCAGAACCTGTGGTGGGCGGCGGGCTACAACCTGCTGTCGGTGCCGCTGGCGGCGGGCGTGCTCGCCCCGGTCGGGTTCGTGCTGCCGATGTCTGTCGGCGCGCTGCTGATGTCGCTGTCCACCGTGGTGGTGGCGCTCAACGCGCAGCTGCTGCGCCGGCTGGACCTGCGGCCCGACGCGGTGTCCTGACGCGTCGGGCCCCGGCCGGCTACCGGAGCGTGAGCCGCACGGTCGCGAACGCGGCCGGGGGCAGCTCGGCCGTGAGCACACCGTCGGTCACCGTGACGCCGTCGAGCGGGCGCGGCGCGACGGCGTCGGGCGCGTCGAAGGTGTTGTGCGCGGCCGGGTCGTCGGCGGCCAGCACCGTGGCGACGGGGTCGCTCACCGCGTGCCCACGCAGGTCGAGGCGCACCGTCGCCGGGGCGTCCGGGTCGAGGTTCGTCAGCGACACCAGCACCGCGCCGTCCTTCGTGGACGCCGACGCCGAGACCGTCCCGACCGCCGTGCCGTCGACGTCGTGCGTGGCCCGCGGCGTGCGCTCGCGCACCGGCAGGCTCGCGGCGTCGTGGTGGCCCGTGCTCATGGCGAAGACGTGGAACGTGGGCGTCCGGATCATCTTCGCGCCGTTCGTGAGCAGCATGGACTGCAGCACGTTCACCGTCTGTGCGATGTTGGCGAGGCGCAGCCGGCGCGCGTGGTCGTGGAACGCGTCGAAGTGCACCGACGCGACGAGGGCGTCGCGCATCGCGTTCTGCTGGTACAGGAAGCCGGGGTTGGTGCCGGGCTCCACGTTCCACCACGTGCCCCACTCGTCGAGCGCCAGCCCGATCCGCGCCTGCGGGTCGTAGGCGTCCATGACGGCCGAGTGGCCGGCGATGATGCGGCGCACGTCGAGCGCCTTGCGCATCGTGGCCCAGTACTCGTCGCGCGTGAACTCGGTGGCCGCGCCCTTGTCTCCCCACGTCCCGGCGAACGTGTAGAAGTGGAACGACACCATCTGCCACAGGTCGCGCGGGTTCGCGTCGCCGAGCGACGCCACCTGCTGCATGAGCGTCTCGGTCCACGCGTAGTCGTCGTCCGACGCGCCGGCCGCGACCCGCACGAGGCGGTTGGCGCCGTGGTCGCGCGCGTACGTCGCGTGCTGCCGGGCAAGCGAGGCGAACTGGTCGGCGCGCAGGTTGCCGCCGCAGCCCCACGGCTCGTTGCCGATGCCGAAGAACGACACGCCCCACGGCTCGTCACGACCGTGCTCGCGCCGCAGCCGGGCCATCGGGGAGTCGTCGCCGCGGGTCAGGTACTCGACCCAGTCCGCGGTCTCCTGCACGGTGCCGGAGCCGACGTTCCCCGAGACGTACGGGGCCGTGCCGAGCAGGTCGCACAGCGCCATGAACTCGTGCGTGCCGAAAGAGTTGTCCTCGACGACGTCGCCCCAGTGGGTGTTGACGATGCGCGGGCGCTCGGCGGCCGGGCCCACGCCGTCGCGCCAGTGGTAGGTGTCGGCGAAGCAGCCGCCGGGCCAGCGCAGGTTGGGGATGGCGAGCTCGCGCAGCGCCTCCACCACGTCGGTGCGGATGCCGCCGACGTTCGGGATGTCGGAGTCCTCGCCCACCCAGAAGCCCTCGTAGATGCAGCGGCCCAGGTGCTCGGCGAAGTGGCCGTACAGGTGGCGGCTGATCGTGGGGCCCGGGACGTCGAGGTCGACGACGGCGTCGAGGGCGAGGCTCGCGTCAGGCGCGGTGGACTGGTCGGACACGGGGGGATCCTCCAACGTTGCAGGTGGCGGTCAGACGATACCCGCGCGGCGGGGCAGCAGGACCGGTCGCCTCACGTGCCGGACACCCCGTACCGGCCGTCGTGGAGTCCGGGGGTCACACGCCGTCGAGCGTCAGGTGCACGACGACCTCGTCGCCGTCGTCCACGCCCTCCGGCCGGCGCACGGCGTCCTTGAGCGGCACGAGGTACCCGCCGTCCTTGGGGAACAACGACGTGGTGAACGTCGTCGCGCCGAGCCGCCCGGTGACGGGGATGACGCCCCAGCCGTACGTGACCAGCGGCGCGACGGCGGCGATCCGCTCCGCCTCGGCGTCGGGCACCGCGACGTAGTAGTACGGCGCGGGGCCGCGCCACTGGAACACCTCGCCGCGCACCTCGAGCTCCATGCGCCCAGGTTGCCGCCAGCCGCCGACACGGGCGAGGTCACGCCAGGTCGAGGACGGCGTACCCGTGCCCGTCCAGGTGCACGACGTCGCCCTCGGTGCGCAGCCCGCGCACCTCGACCTCGCGGGCCGCGCCGGCCCCGGGCAGCGCGATCGACACGGCCTCGCGGCCCGGGTTGAGCACGACGGCGAGGCTGCCGCCGCGCACGTACGCGAACGGGTAGCCGGTCGCCAGCACGTCGACCTCGGCGGCGGCGTCGAGCCGCGGGTCCGCGGTGCGCAGGTGCGCGAGGCGGCGGACGAGGTGCAGCAGCGAGCCCTCGTCGTCGAGCTGGGCGGCCACGGTGGGGCGGTCGGGGTCCGGGTCCTGGGGCAGGTACCGCGACTCCGCGACGTCGGGCCCGAACCGGCCGGCCGGGACGTCGCCCCACTGCATCGGGGTGCGCGAGCCCGCCCGGTCGTAGGTGGGGTTGAGCCGGGAGCCCTCGAGGGTGGGGGCGTCCGGCAGGAACCGCATGCCGATCTCGTCGCCGTAGTAGATCGACGGCATCGACGGCCAGGTGAGGGTGAGGACGAGCGCCGCCCGCGCCTGCTCGGCGTCGCGCGCCCCGGCCACGAGCCGTGTGAAGTCGTGGTTCGACGTCGGCAGGCCGGTGAGCCCGCCGCGCCCGGCCGCCGCGATGGCGCCCGTCGCCTCCTGCCAGGCGCGGACGAAGGTGCCGGCGTCGCCGCGCGCCTCGGCGTCCGCCCAGCTCGGCACCTCGCCCCACGACGGCTGCACCGTGCCGGCGCCGTTGTTCCACAGCGACCGCAACGGCAGGCCGTCGTCGTCGCCCCCGAACTGCAGGAAGAAGTCCGCGTGGAACCCCGACGGCACGGACACGCGCGGGTCGCCCCACTCGCTGATCAGCACGCGGCCGGGGTAGGTGGCGTCGATCCAGGCGCGGTTCTCGCGCCACAGGCGGCCGGTCTCGACCAGCCCCGGGTCGTCCTTGACGAGCGAGGCGGCCATGTCGACGCGGAAGCCGGCGACGCCGAGGTCGAACCAGTGCGCCATGATCTCGCGCAGCGCGGCCCGGTTGGTCTGCGGGCCCGCGGCGTCGACGCTGCTGCGCCACGGCTGCGCGGGGTTCGGACGGGCGTACCCGAAGTTCAGCGCGGGCTGCACGGGGAAGAAGTTCGGCAGGTAGAAGGCGCCGCGGCGCCCCGGGCCGGGCTCGAAGCCGTCGACCGGGACGTCGCTCCACACGTAGCGGTCGTCGTCGGGGTCGTCGGCGGACGCGACGAACCACGGGTGCTGGTCGGAGGTGTGCCCGGCGACGAGGTCGAGCAGCACGGCGATGCCGCGACGCCCGGCCTCCTCGGTGAGCTCCGCCAGGTCGTCGTTGGTGCCGTAGCGCGGGGCGATGGTCAGGAAGTCGGCGACGTCGTAGCCGGCGTCGGCGAACGGGGACACGAAGCACGGGTCGAGCCACACGGCGCCGACGCCGAGCCACTGCAGGTAGTCGAGGCGGGCGGTGATGCCGGCGAGGTCGCCGATCCCGTCGCCGGTGCCGGGCCGCCGCGAGTCGGCGAAGCTCTGCGGGTACAGCTGGTACAGGACGGTGCGCCCGAGGCGCGGGGCGAGGTCGGTGGCGGCGTGCGACGTCGGCAACGGAGGCTCCTGGGTGGTCGGGAGTGGGTGGTGGGGAGAGAGGGTGGTGGTCGCGGACGGGTCAGACGACACCCGTGGTGCCGAGCAGCGACCCGAGGCCGAAGGTGACGCCGAGCGCCAGCGCGCCGCCGACGACGACGCGTGTGACGGACCGGATGCGCGACGACCCGCCGATCCACGCGGCGATCGAGCCGGCCGTGCCGAGGGCGGCGAGGACGACGACGAACGTGCCGGCGACCTTCCACGGCTCGGGGATGAACAGCACGGCCAGCATCGGCAGCACGCCGCCGCACAGGAACGCGAGCAGCGACGCCCATGCCGCGTGCCAGGGGCTGACGACGTCGTCGGGGTCGATGTTGAGCTCGACGGCGAGGTGCGCGCCGAGCGCGTCGTGATGCGTGAGCTCGTCGGCGACCCGCTCCGCCGTGCCCTCGCTCAGGCCGCGCTGCCGCAGGAGCCCGACAAGCTCCGTGAACTCCTCGTCCGGCATGGTCGCGAGCTCGTGCTTCTCCTTGGCGATGAGCGCCTTCTCGCTGTCCGACTGGCTGGACACCGACACGTACTCGCCGAGCGCCATCGAGATCGCGCCGCCCACCAGGGCCGCGAGCCCGGCCGTGAGGACGGGCGCGCGCTCCGGCGTCGCGCCGGCGACGCCCACCACCACGGCCGCCACGGAGACGATGCCGTCGTTCGCGCCCAGCACGCCCGCCCGCAGCCAGTTCAGCCGCTGGGCCAGGCCGCCCGCGTGCGGCTCGTCGGGGTGGCCGGTCGGCAGGGGGTCGGTGCGTTCGGACATGGCCCCAGCACAGCATCGGGAGGACGTCGCCGCCACGGGGCCCGCCGCCCGGGCGCGCGGCTCACCGGCGCGACGACAGCGACAGCTCGCGGAACAGCGGGTTGCGCAACGGCACCGCCATGATCAGCGCCATCGCGCCACCGAAGACGACGAACGGCACCCAGAGCGCCGTCGCGGAGGCAAGCGCGCCGAACACCGCCATCGCGAGGGGCATGAGGACGTCGTCGCCGAGCCGGGTGATCGACGCCATCCGGCCCAGGTACGACGGGTCGACCGCGCCGGCGAAGGTGGCGCCGAGCAGCGCGGACGCGTACCCGGCGGTGAGGCCGACGACGAGGCAGGCGGCGCCCGCGAGCCCGACCGGCCCGGCGCCGAGCGCGACGATCGCCCCGCCCTGCACCGCCAGGGCGACGAACCCGGCGCGTGCCTCGTGCCGGGGCCGCCACCGGGTGACCGACAGCGCGCCGAGCGCGGCGCCCAGCCCGATGCACGCCTCCAGGACGCCGACGGCGCGGGCGCCCCACCCGGCGTCGTGGGCGCGCAGCGCGATCCCGATGCCGACGGCGGGGCCGACGGCCAGGTTGAGCCCCGAGAGAGCCAGGACGAGGGTGCGGGTGGTCGGGACCTCGCGCAGGTGCCCGAAGCCGCGGCGGATGCCCCGCCAGGTGGACTCCTGCGCCGCGCGGGGCAGGGCGAAGCGCGGGCGCAGCCAGATCGCGACGAACGCGACGACGACGGCGAAGGTGACCGCGTTGGCGCTCGCGCTTCCCAGGAGCCCGGAGCGCGCGACCAGGAAGCCGCCCACCGCCGAGCCGCCCATCGTGGCCAACCGGGACGCCGTCTGGGCGATGGCCGTGTACGCCGGGAGGTCCTCGGCGCGCACGAGCCGGCGCGCGATCGTGCTCGCGGACGGCTCGTAGAACGCGTCGCACACCCCGAACGCGACGGCGGCGGCGGCGAGCAGCAGCACCGTGGGCGGGGTGGCCAGCACCCACACCGCGGCGCCGACCAGGACGGCGACCCGCAGTAGGGTGCACACGATCATGACGCGCCGCGCGTCGACCCGGTCGGCGAGCACGCCCCCGAAGAGCAGCACCAGGGCGCGCGGCACGGTGCCGGCGGCCACGACGAGCCCCGCGACGGCCGGGGTGGTGATCTGCACGGCCGTCCACGCCAGCGCGATGGACCAGATCGCGTCCCCGGCGTCGGACAGCGCCTTGACGCCGATCCACGCGTGCACGGCGCGGTCGCGGGAGAACGCGGGCGGCTCGCGCAGCTGCACGGGCTGCGCGGCGCTCGTGGTCCCGCTCATGGCGTCGTGGGGAAGCCGTGGGAGAAGACGAAGACCGGCCGGCGCTCGGCGCCGTCCTCGGTGTCGATGCCGGCCCGCCAGTCGGCGACCGCGCGGTCCAGGGCTGCCGAGAGCGCCGCCAGCTCGTCGGGGGTGGCCCACGCGAGGGCGTCGTGGCTGAACGCCGCGCGGGTCCACTCGGGCGCGGCGCCCGACCGGCGGTGCCAGGCCTGCAGCCGCTCGACGTGGCTGCGCACGTTCGCGCGCTCGGCCTCCCGGGCGAGCAGCGCGTCGGCGGGGGAGTCGGCGTAGTCGTCGGCCGACCAGCTCAGCCCCCGGCGGGTCATCCGCCACCAGCTGGTGCGCCGGTCACCCGTGTGGTCCTCGACCTGCTCGGCCACGCCCGCGCGCGCCAGCATCCGCAGGTGGTGGCTCGCGCTGCCCACCTGGAGGTCCAGTGCGCGCGCCAGCGTGGTCACCTGGCTGGTGCCGTGCAGCAGCAGGTAGTCGCACAGGCGCCGCCGCACGGGGTGGTGCACCGCGGTGATGACCTCGATCGGTTCCATGCAGACGACGCTAGGCGGGCCTCCCGAGGAATACAAGACCTCTTGTATACCGCGGAATGCCGCCGTTTCTCGCGGGTGCGGGGCTCAGGGCGCGGAGACGTCGAACACGCCGCGCGCGCCGCGCTCGGCGTCGGCCATCACGTGCGTGACGAACGGGTAGTGGCCGGGCTCGGGGAAGACCGTCTCCACGAACCCGCCCTGCGCGGGCTGCAGCGCCAGCGCCTGCGACCCGCCGTCGCGCCCGTCGGCGGGCCCGTCCGCGGAGCCGAGCAAGTAGGCGCCCTCGGCCCAGGTGCGGTCGAACTGCGAGCCGATGACGTGGAACGACGACGGCCGGTTCGGGCCCGCGTCCAGCACCCAGACGCGCACCCGCTCGCCCGCGGTCGCCTCGAGGGGCCGGGCGGCGTACTGGTCCGCGTAGCCGTTGAAGACCACGAGGTCCTCGCCCTCGGCGGCGAGCGCCTGGTCGACGTCGACGGTGCCGCCCTGCGGTCCGAGGTACAGCTCGGACTGCACCAGCAGGTAGCTGCGGTCGACGGCGGGCAGGTCGTCGGGCTCGATGACGACGGCGCCCGCCATGCCGTTGGCGATGTGCGCCGTCATCGGCATGGTCGAGCAGTGGTACATCCACACGCCCGCGCGCTCGGCCGTGAACCGGTAGACGAGGGACTCGCCGGGCGCGATGGTGCGCATGGGTTCGTCGGGCGCGAGCGCGGAGGCGTGGAAGTCCACCGAGTGCCCCATGCTGCCGTGGTTGACGAGGGTGATCTCGAAGACGTCGCCCACGCGGCCGTGCAGGGTGGGGCCGGGGGCCGAGCCGCCGAACGTCCACAGCGTCTGCGTGACGCCGGGCGCCACCTCGACCTCCTTCTCGACGATCTCCAGCGTCTGCCGGTGCACGGTCGGGGCGCCGTCCGCCCGCGGCGCGGGCAGGTCGGGCAGCACGGCGTCGTGGGCGGTGAACCCCGCCGGCGGCTCCGCGCCCGGCACCACGTCGTCCGCGGCGGACGTCGCGTCGGTGCCCGCCGCCGCGTCCGCGCCCGCCATGTCGTGGCCGGCCATCGGGTCGCCGGTGTCGTCGCTCGTGTCGTCGCCTGCGCCGTCGCCTGCGCCGTCGAGGGTGCCGTCGAGGGTGATCGCGAACGTCATGCCCATGGCGCGGTGCCCGGCGATGGAGCACCACCCGTCCAGCGGCGCCGTCACGACGCCGACGTCGACGGTCGCGGACTCGCCGGGCGCGAGCCGGCCCGTGCCCTGGCCGGACTCCAGGACGAGGTCGTGCACGTCCGCGACGTCGGTGTTGGTCACCTCGAGCACGAGGTGCGTGCCGGCGGGCACGGAGACCGTGGCGGGCCAGAAGCGCATGTCGCGGGCCTCGACCTCGACGGTGCGGGTCTCGCCGGTCGCGGCGGCCGCGGCATCCGCGGCGCCCGTCGTCCGCCCGGCCGCGGTGGCGAGGGCCCCGCCGACGGCGTTCTGGTCGAGGCCCGCGCCGAGGGCGACGACGGCGGTCACGGCGACGAGCCCGGTCACGGCCTGCACGCGACGCCGCGGTGCGGGCCCCGGCGTCGTGGGCGACGACGCGCCGGGCGCGTCGTCGGGCGGGGCGGCGGCACGCCGGGCCGCGCGCATCGCCAGGACCATGAGCGGCAGGAACGCGGCCATGGACACCAGGTAGAGCGTGGACGCCAGCACCCGCACGAGCGACGCCACGGGCAGCGCGGTCACGACGAGCGCGCCGTGCGCGGCCACGAGGCGGAACGCGCCGCCGCGGTCCATGACGGCGTGGGCGGCCTTCGCGGCGGCGGGCCCGCGGGACACCGCCACGGGCACGAGGTGGGACAGCGCGCCGAGCAGCACGGATGCGGCGACGCCGGCGGCGAGGTACGGCGCGACGTCGTCGAGCGTCGTCGCGGCCACCGCCCACCCGCCGCCGGCGGCCGCGCGGGCCGTGCCGCCCAGCAGCACGACGAGCAGGACGACCAGCCAGACCATCCCGGCCCCCACCGACCCCGCGGCGAAGGTGTGCGGCGGGCGTCGTCGGGCCGTCCGTGCCAGTGGCACGAGCAGCAGCAGCGCCCCCGCGAGGTACGCCGCGAGCCCGGCCGCCGTCACCCACAGCAGGCCGGCGACGGCTCCGCCGGCGGCCGCCAGCAGGCCCGCGACCAGCACGGGCAGGGCCCGCCGGGCGGCCGGCAGCGTGGCGTCGTCCATCCGGGTGCGCAGCAGCGTGGGCCACAGGGTGACGAGGGTGCCGAGGATCGTGAGGCCCATCCAGCCGAGCACGTTCAGCTGCGCGTGCGCGAGGCGCACCTGGGCGGCGGTGGCCGAGGCCAGGCCGTGCGCCAGCAGGGTGCCGAGGACGGCCCCGAGCGGCAGCATCGCGGCCGCCGCGACGTAGTAGCGCACCGTCGTCGTGAACCGGCCGCCGAGCGAGCCCCGCAGGCGCCGGTACAGCGACGCGCCGTGCCACCCGGCCGCGCCGGCGACGGCGGCCGCGCCGAGCACGGTGACCGGCCACCAGGCGGTCAGCACGCCGGTCACGACCAGCGCCGCCCCGCCGTTGAGCAGCACCAGCCGCACGGTCTGCCGCCGCACGTCCGCCTCCGTGGCGCGCGCGTGCAGCAGGGCGAGCGCGAAGTGCTCCGACCACACGAGGATCGCGTGGCTGATCGCGCCGAGGAACAGCAGGTGCAGCATCAGCCAGCGCGGCGCCGCGAGCCACGGGTGCACCAGGGTGGCGACCACCACCAGGAGGAGCCACACGACGACCGGCAGGTCCCGCCAGGGGCGGAACCGCTTCGTGGGCTGCTGCTGCTGCCCGGTGGCGACGAGGGGGAGCGGGGTGCGCGGCACGCCGAGGCCTTTCACGAGATGACGCTCGGAGCATAGGCGTCGTCTCCCGGGTGGCGGTATGACGCCGGGCACACCCGCGGCACCACCTTCCACCAAGCGATCCGTCGCGTCATCCGGCCCGATGGCGCGACGGATCGCTTGCTCGGAGGCGACTCAGGCGTGCGTGGGGTGCTCGTGCTCTGGGTGGGTCTCCGGCTCGACCTGGAACGTGGAGTGCTCGACCGCGACGTCGAAGTGGGTGGCGACGCACTCCTGGAGCTCGTCGAGGATGCGCCCGGCGTGCCCGTCGGTGAAGCAGCCCGAGTCGACGACGACGTGCGCCGACAGGATCGGCAGGCCGGTGGCGATGAGGGAGGCGTGCACGTCGTGCACGTCGCGCACGTGCTCCACCCGCAGCAGGTGCGCGCGCACCTCCTCGAGGTCCAGCCCGGGCGGGGTGGACTCCAGCAGCACCGACCCGGCGGCCCGCAGCAGCTTCACGGCGCGCGGCAGAATGAGCGCGCCGATGAGCAGCGCGGCGAGGGCGTCGGCCCGCTGCCAGCCGGTGGTCGCGATGACGATCGCGGCGACGATGACGCCCACCGACCCCAGCGCGTCGTTGACCACCTCGAGGAACGCGGCCCGCAGGTTGAGGTTGGCGTCGCGCCGGCTCGCCAGCACGGCCATCGAGGCGAGGTTGCCCGCGAGGCCGACGACGCCGAAGACGACGAGCTGGGTGGACGGGATCTCCGGCGGCTCCGCCAGCCGCAGCACCGCCTCCACCAGCACGTACACGCCGACGACCAGCAGCACGGCCGCCTGCGCCAGCGCGGCCAGCACCTCGGCCCGCCGGTAGCCCCACGTGCGCCGGTTCGACGCGGGCCGCAGCGACAGGTGGGCGGCGAACAGGGCGAGCGCCAGCCCGCCCGCGTCGGTGAGCATGTGGGCGGTGTCGACCAGCAGCGCGAGGCTGCCGGTGAGCAGCGCCCCCACCGCCTGGGCGACGAGGATCGCGGCGGTGATGCCGAACGCGACGGCGAGCCGGCCCCGATGGTCGGCGGCGCCGTGCGCGTGGTCGTGGCTCACGCGGCGCCCCGGGAGCCGATGGGCCCGTGGGCGGTGTGCATGAGCGTGCCGGTCCCCATGCCACGGACCGTACCTCGCGGCCTGTGGTCGAGCCATCGTCGCGGGGTGCCGACGGGCGGACGGCGGCGTGCCGGCCCCGCAGGGCCTGAGCGCGCCGCCGTCCGCTCGGGAGACTTCCCGTCAGTGGCCCCGGTCGTGCGGCACGGTGACCTCGACGGCGCACTCCGCCGCCCGGCCGAGCTCGTCGTGACCGGCGTACGTCAGCGTGTAGACGCGGTCGCCGTCGTGGCCCGCGCGAGCGGCGCGCAGCTGCCCGGAGACCGACGGCGTGCCCGGGACGAACCCGGCCACGTCCCCCTCGCCGCCCCCGGAGACGCCGACCAGCTCGAACGCCCGCGGCCCCAGGACGCCGTCCGGGAGGTCGACGTCGACGGTCACGTCCACCAGCTTCCCGTTCGGGGGCCAGAGCACGGGCTTGTCGACGGTGCACTCCAGCTGCCGCGCCGGGACGGGCGCGTCCAGGGTGGCGACGGCGTGGGCGATGCTCGCGCTCAGCCGCCCGCCGGCCTCGTAGTACATGTGGGCCGTCCGGCCGTCGAAGTAGAAGGTCGGGGCCGCCGACCGCCCGCTGTCGGGGGCGGCGACGAGCGAGTCGTGGACGATGCCGAGGTGGGTCTCCTGGTCGAACCGCTCGCCCACGTCCACCGCGTGCATATTGCCGTCGGCCGCGTGGAAGACGACGAGGTTGCGGCCCTCCCAGCGCAGGAAGAACGGGCCCGAGACGTTCGGCTCCTCGATCCCGCGCGGCGTCACGAGGGGCTCGGGCTGGACCTGCCAGCTGCGCGCGTCGTCGGACACCGCCCAGCGGATCCGCCGGGCGACGGGCCCGTCCTGCCCGGGCAGCGCGTTCTCCGGGTTGTCCATGAAGAGCATCAGGTAGCGGTTGTCGAACCCGGGCACCGACTGCTCGAAGACTCTCGCGTACGAGGTCTCCCGGCCGGTGGAGTCGTCGCGCTGGACCGCCGTCCCGCCGTACTCGAAGTGGACGCCGTCGTCCGAGGTGGCGTACCGGGTGATCGAGTTCTCGCCGTGGAAGTAGAGGAACAGCTGCTGCTCGCCCTCCACCCACACGGCGTGCGGCGACGAGACGTGGCTGACCGTGTCGTAGTGCGGCAGCCAGGTGTTGGTGATCAGGGGGTTGCCGGCGTACTCGGTCCACGGCCCGTCGATCGAGTCCGAGTAGGCCATGGCGATGCCGCCGGGCTTCTCGTGCGGGGCGTAGTACATGTAGTAGTCGCCCAGCGGCTCGTCGAAGTAGTCGGCCGCGCGGATGACGCTGGGGAAGATGAACTCGTTCGTCGGGTTGAAGGTCAGGTCGCTCTTGTCGAACGCGGTCCCGACGTAGTCGAACGAGGGGAACGTGAACGGCGCGTCGGGGGCACCGGTGACCTCGGGGCTGTCCGTGGCCTCGACGTCGCCGGTGTCGTCGTCGAGAGCCGGCAGGGCGTGCGCGGCGTCGGCGCCGAGAGCGACGGCGGCCACGAGCGTGAGCGCGGTGAGGTACCGGCGGACGGGTCTGAGCGGTCGTGCGGGCATGGGTGACTCCTTCGTCGGAGAAGTGTCGACCGTGACGTCGGTGTCGACGGCGTCGCCCAGCCTTCGGCGCTGCCGCGACGCCGGTCAAGGAGCCTTATCGAACCCATGAGCGGGCGCTGCGGATAATGCGCCGCATCCGCCGCCCGAGGTCGTCGTCGCCGCGGGATGTCGCGGCGTTCCGCCGTCCTCGTCGTGAGCGCACCGCTGGTAATAATGCGCATCATCCCGTTGACCACGGTTCCGCCCAGCCCCGAGACTCCTGGCACGTCACCACCGACGTCCGAGCTCGAGGAGGAGCGTTGCCCCGTCGTCGCATCACGCAGGCCGACGTCGCCGCCATGGCCGGCGTCAGCCAGGCCACGGTGTCGTTCGTGCTCAACGACAGCAGCCCGAGCGGCGTGCGGATCAGCGAGGAGACCCGGCAGCGGGTGCTCGACGCGATCCGCATCACCGGGTACTCCGCGAACCCCGCCGCGCAGCGCCTCGCGGGCGGGCTGACGCAGATCCTCGGCGTCTTCACCTACGAGGCGACGTTCCCTCAGGGCGGCCGGGACTTCTACGGGCCGTTCCTCGTGGGCATCGAGCACGCCGCCGAGAGGCTCGGCGTCGACATCCTGCTCTTCACCAGCGCCCGCGTGGAGGACGGCCGGCGGCGGCTGACCCGCGAGGGCTGGCAGCGGCTCGGCGTCGCCGACGGCTGCCTGCTCCTGGGGCAGCAGGAGGACCGCGGCGAGCTGCAGCACCTGCTCGACACGAACTACCCCTTCGTCTTCATCGGCAAGCGCGGCAGCGACGGGGGCCGCCTGCCCTACGTGGGCGTCGACTACGCGACGGCGACGAGCCGGCAGGTCGAGCGCCTGGCGGCGCTGGGCCACACGCGCATCGGGTACGTCGGGCCGCGCGGCACCGACCAGCCCACCCTCGACCGCGTCGAGGGCTACCGCCTCACCATGAAGCAGCACGGCCTCACGGCCCGGTTCGTGGAGCTCGACGACGTCGCCGCGGCAGCCGCGGAGATCGCCGACCAGCGCTTCACGGCCATCGTCGTCGCACCGGAGAACTCCCCGGAGGAGCTCGCCGACGAGCTCGAGCGCCGCGGCCTGCGGGTGCCCGGCGACGTCTCCGTGCTGCTGCTCGGACAGCCGCACCGGCCCCGCCCGGGCGGCCGCTCCTGGTCGGGGTTCTTCATCCCCCGCGAGGAGATGGGCGCCCGCGCCCTCTACCTGCTGTCGCGGCTCGTGGCGGCAGACGCCGGCCGGGCCGGCCGGCGCGGGGGAGCGCAGGTGCCCGACGACGAGCTGCGCCAGCTGCTCGAGTGCGTCGACGTCGACGGCGGCACGCTCGCGCCGCCGCCCCGCTGACCGCCACCGCGCCACCCACCGCACCACCCACCGCACCACCCACCGCATCACGACAGGACGGACGAACCGCGTGACTCCCCAGGACATCCAGACCGACGTGCTCGTCGTCGGAGCCGGCCTCGGCGGCATCGCCGCCGCCCTCGCCGCTGCGGACCGCGGCGCGCGCGTCGTCCTCACCGAGGAGCACCCGTGGATCGGCGGCCAGCTGACGTCGCAGGCCGTCCCGCCGGACGAGAGCGCCTGGGTCGAGGACTTCGGCGTCACCGCGCGCTACCGCCGCCTGCGTGACGGCATCCGGGACGTCTACCGGCGGTCGTACCCGCTGACCGACGCCGCCCGGTCGTGGGCCACGCTCAACCCGGGCGCCGGCTGGGTGTCGAAGCTGTGCCACGAGCCGCGGGTGGCCCTCGGCGTGCTCGAGGAGATGCTCGCCCCCTGGCGCTCGTCGGGCCGGGTGACGCTGCTCGAGCGGGTGCGGCCGACGTCGGCCACCACCGACGGCGACCGGGTGACCTCGGTGACGCTCGGGTCCCTCGTGGGCGGCGAGCCCGTCACGGTCGCCGCGGCGCTCGTGGTCGACGCGACCGAGACGGGGGAGCTGCTGCCGCTCACCGGCGCCGAGTACGTGACCGGCTTCGAGTCGAACCGGGAGACCGGGGAACCGAGCGCGCCGGACGAGGCGCAGCCGCACAACGTCCAGGCGCTCAGCGTCTGCTTCGCCGTCGAGCACGTCGACGGCGACCACACCATCGACCGACCGGAGCGCTACGACTTCTGGAGCTCCTACCGGCCCGACGCCTGGAACGGCCGGCGGATGCTGTCCTGGGAGGCGCCCAACCCGCGCACCCTCGCCATGGACGTGCGGACCTTCACCCCGAACCCGGGGGACGACGCCCGCGCGGTCGTGGCGGACCAGTCGAAGAACCCCGGCGACGGGAACCTGTGGACGTTCCGCCGCATCGCCGCCCGCGACCTGTTCGCCCCCGGCCACTACGCGAGCGACCTGTGCCTGGTGAACTGGCCCAGCATCGACTACTTCCTCGCGCCCGTGCTCGACGTCCCGCGCGACGTCGAGGAGGCGCGGATCGCCGACGCGCGGCAGCTCAGCCTCTCGATGCTCTACTGGATGCAGACCGAGGCGCCGCGGGCCGACGGCGGCACCGGCTTCCCCGGGCTCCGCCTGCGGCCCGACGTCATGGGATCGGCGGACGGGCTCGCCCAGGCGGTGTACCACCGCGAGTCGCGGCGCATCCGCGCCGTCACGACCGTCACCGAGAACGACGTGTCGTACGCCGTGCGCGGGGACGCGGGCGCCACCCGGTACGAGGACTCCGTCGGCGTCGGCATGTACCGGATCGACCTGCACCCCTCCACCGGCGGCGACACGTACATCGACGTGCCGTCCACCCCGTTCGAGATCCCGCTCGGCGCGCTGCTGCCCCAGCGGGTCACCAACCTGCTGGCCGCGAACAAGAACATCGGCACCACCCACATCACCAACGGCTGCTACCGGCTGCACCCCGTCGAGTGGAACATCGGCGAGGCGGCCGGCCATCTCGCCGCCCACTGCCTCGCCACCGGTCGCGCCCCGCACGAGGTCCAGGCCAAGCCCGACCTCCTCGCCGACTACCAGGCCGAGCTCGTCTCGGCCGGCGTCGAGCTCCGCTGGCCCGCCGACCAGGTCCACGCGTACTGACCGCGGCCCGCACCCGTCCTCGAGCACTCAGTCCGAAGGAGCACTGATGAACCCCCGCACCGTCCACCGCCCCCGCGCGGCCCTCACCGCGGCCGGCGCCGCCGCGGCCCTGCTCGCCCTCACCGCCTGCGGCGGCGACGGCCAGGACGTCGCCGGCGACCCGGAGACGCCCGCCGAGCCCGTCGACCTGCGCATGACCGTCTGGACCGCCGACGAGACGCAGCTCGCGATGTTCCAGGAGATCGCCGACGCGTACGTCGCCGAGAACCCCGACCTCGTGGCGAGCGTGTCCTTCGAGACCATCCCCTTCGAGGTCTACACGACGGCGCTCACGACCCAGCTCGCCGGCGGGAACGCGCCCGACCTGGCCTGGATCTTCGAGAGCAACGCGCCGGAGTTCGTCTCCAGCGGGGCCCTCGTCGACCTGGCCCCCGTGCTCCAGGAGACCGACGGGTACGCGTACGACGATCTGGCACCGAGCGCCCTGGAGCTCTGGAGCGAGGACGACGGCCTGTACGCCTACCCGTTCTCCAACAGCCCGTTCGCGGTGTTCGTCAACACCGACCAGGTCGAGGCCGCGGGCCAGCCCGACCCGGCCGACCTCGTCGCCGACGGGAGCTGGACCTTCGACGAGGCGCGCGACGTCGCCGCCGCGACCGCCGCCGACTCCGGCAAGCAGGGCCTGGTCGTGCGCGACTTCGACTTCCAGGTCTGGGAGAACCTCGCCACCGTCTGGTCCGGCTGGGGCGCCGCGCCGTGGAGCGCCGACGGCGCGCAGTGCACGTTCACCGACCCCGCCATGGTCGACGCGATGACCTGGATCCACGACGCGATCTTCGACGACGAGGCGATGCCCGGCCCCGGCACCACGGCCGACTTCTTCGCGGGCGACGCGGCGATGACGATCACGCAGATCAGCCGCGCGTCGTCGCTCGACGGCTCGTTCGAGTGGGACGTCGTCCCGATGCCGGCGGGCCCGGCCGGCACGCAGAACGTCATCGGGCAGGCCGGCATCGGCGTCTTCGCGGCCGGCGAGCACCCGGACGTCGCCGCCGACTTCCTCGCGTACTTCACCAACCCCGAGAACGCCGAGGAGCTGGCCGCGTACTTCCCGCCGCCGCGCGAGTCCCTGCTGAACTCCGAGACGCTCGCCGCCGCCAACCCGCAGCTCAGCGAGGACCATCTTCAGGCCGTCGTCGTCGAGGGGATCCAGGACGCCGTCACCAAGCCCGCCCACCAGAACTTCGCCAAGCTGCAGGAGACGGTCCGCTCCGAGCTCGACGCCCTGTGGACGGCGGACGCGGACGTCGCCGGCGTGCTCGACGCCACCTGCGCCGCGGTCACGCCCCTGCTGGAGGACTGACGTGTCCCTCGCCACCGCCTCGGCACGCGCCCGCCGCGACTGGTGGGTCGGGTACGCCATGGTCTCCCCGGTCGTGCTCGGCGCGCTGCTGTTCGTCGTCGTCCCGCTGGGGATGGTGGTCTGGTACTCGCTGCACGAGTGGAACGTCCTCGCGAACACCTTCCAGTTCAGCGGCGGCGAGAACTACCAGCGGCTCGCCGGGGACCAGGGCCTGCACGACGCGCTGTGGGCGACGCTCTGGTTCTCGGTCGGGCTGGTCGTGCTCAACGTCGCCCTCGCGCTGCTGCTGGCCGTGCTGCTCGACCAGCGCCTGCCGGGGACCACCACGTTCCGCACCTTCTTCTTCTCGCCCGTGGTGGTCTCCCTCGTGGCCTGGACCATCGTCTGGGGCTTCCTGCTGCAGGCCGACGGCGGCATCAACGGGTTCCTGTCCCTGCTGGGGATCGAGGGGCCGAACTGGCTGCGGCAGCCGGGCACCGCGATGCTCTCGGTCGTCGTGGTGCAGGTCTTCAAGAACGTGGGCCTCAACATGATCCTGTTCCTCGCCGCCCTGCAGGGCGTGCCCGAGGAGCTGCAGGAGGCGGCACGGCTCGACGGGGCCGGCGCCTGGCGCCGCTTCCGCTCGATCACCCTGCCGCTCATCAGCCCGACGATCCTGCTGGTCTCGATCATCACGATCGTCGGATCGCTCGAGGTGTTCGCGCAGATCGACGTCCTCACCGGCGGCGGCCCCGGCAGCTCCACCACGGTGCTCGTGTACTACCTGTACCAGCAGGCGTTCCAGTTCAACGACTTCGGGTACGCCAGCGCGATCGCCGTCCTGCTGTTCGCCATCGTCCTCGTCCTCACCCTGCTGCAGTGGCAGTCGCGCAAGAAGTGGGTCTTCCATGAAGTCTGACGTGCTCCCGGAGCGACCCGCGGCCGCCGGCCCGCCGTCCTCGGCCACCGCCGGCGCCGCGGTCGCCGCCGGCCCGGGCGCCCCCGACCGGATCACGCGCCGGGGCCGACGGCGACCGGGCGGCGGGCGCCGGTGGGGGCTGGTCGCCCTCCTCGTGGTGCTGAGCATCCCCTTCGTCTTCCCGACCTGGTGGATGGCGACGTCGAGCCTCAAGCCGATGAGCGAGATCCTGCGGGCGGTGCCCACGCTCTGGCCGCAGGACCCGACCCTCGAGGCCTACGGGCGGGTGTTCGCCCTGCAGCCGTTCGCCGAGCAGTACTGGAACTCGCTGTACATCGCGGCCCTCGCCACCGGCGGCACCATGCTGGTGTCCGCGATGGCCGGGTACGCCTTCGCGCGGATCCGGTTCCCCGGGGCGAACGCGCTGTTCCTCCTGGTCCTGGTCGGTCTGCTCGTGCCGTCCGAGGTGACGATCGTGCCGCTGTTCCGGCTGGTGAACTCCGTCGGCCTGATCGACACGCACTGGCCGCTGATCGTCATCCCCGTGCTCGGCGCGCCGAGCGTGCTCGCCACGTTCATCATGCGGCAGTTCTTCCTGGGCCTGCCCCACGAGCTCGAGGAGGCGGGCCGGCTCGACGGCCTCGGCCGGTGGGGCCTGTTCTGGCGGGTGGCGATGCCGCTGTCCCGGTCGGCGCTCGCGGCCGTCGCGATCTTCACGTTCCTCAAGTCGTGGAACCTCTACCTGGAGCCCATCGTCTACCTCTCCTCGAAGGACCACTTCACGCTGCCGCAGGCGCTGACGCAGTACGTCGACGCCTACGGCGGGCCCATGTGGAACGTCCAGCTCGCCGCGACGACCCTCACCGTGCTGCCCGTGCTCGCCGTCTTCCTCGTGGCCCAGAAGCAGTTCGTCCAGGGGCTCGCGCACACCGGGCTCAAGGGCTGACCGCCCCGGCCGCTCAGCGGACGGCCGGGGCGATCGCGTCGAGGACGGTGAGGTCGTCGTCGGTCAGGCGCAGGGCCGCGGCGGCGACGTTCTGCTCCAGGTGCGCGACGTCGCCCGTGCCCGGGATGGCGAGCACGTGGGACCCGCGGTGCAGGGTCCAGGCGAGCCGCACCTGGGCCGGCGTGGCGTCGTGCCGCGCGGCCACGGCGGCCACCTCCTGGGTCCCGGACTCGTCGGCGGTGCCGCCGGGGACCGCACCGGGCGTCGCCGCCCCCATGGAGAAGAACGGCACGAACGCGATGCCGAGCTCGCCGCACCGGGCGAGCAGCGCGTCGTCGGCGCGCTCGGTGAGGCCGTAGCGGTTCTGCACGCACACGACGGGCGTGATCTCCAGGGCCTCGTCGAGCTGCTCGACCGTGACGTTGGACAGCCCGATGTTCCGCAGGAGCCCGGCGTCGCGCAGCTCGGCCAGGGCGCCCACGTGCTCGGCGATCGAGCCCTCCCCGGGCTCCAGGTCGGTGCCCCAGCGCAGGTTCACGACGTCCATCTGGTCCAGGCCGAGCTGGCGGATGTTCTCCTCGACCTGACCCCGGAGCTGGTCGGGCCGCGCGTACGGCTCGAACTCGAAGGTGCCGCCACGAGGACGGCTCGGGCCCACCTTCGTGCTGATGACGAGGTCGTCGGCGTAGGGCTGGAGGGCCGTGCTGATCAGCTCGTTCGAGGAGCGCCGGGCCACGAAGTAGAAGGCGGCGGTGTCGATGTGGTTCACCCCCAGCTCGAGGGCCCGGCGCAGCACGGCGATGGCGGCGCCCCGGTCGCGCGGCGCGGGGTCCCACGGCATGCCGGTGAGGCGCATCGCGCCGAAGCCGAGCCGGTTGACGGTGCGGTCGCCGAGCTGCCAGGTGCCGGCGGCGCCGGCGTCGAGGGTGGTGGTCGTGGTGGTCGTGGTGGTCGTGGTGGTCGTGGTGGTGTTCGTCATGCGTCCAGCCTGTGCGGGTGGCGCGCTCGGCGTGCGGCGATGGCAGCTTGTTGCCGACCCTGGCAGGACCCTGCCACCCGGGTGCAGGATCGAGACATGCAGACCGGAGAGGCCGTCACCATCGTCCGCGGCGAGGAGGAGCTCCTCGCTCGCACCGCGCGCCTGTTCGCCGCCGCCACCGACGTGGCGTGCGCCGCCAACGACCTGTTTACCTGGGAGGCGACGCACCGGTCGGAGGGCCTGTCGGCGTCGCACCCGCCGCGGGACGGCGCGACCGTCCGCAAGGTCTACCGGTCCGGCGTCCTGCTCGACCCGGTCGCCACCCGCCGTCTGGAGCAGCTGCGCGACCAGCACGGCGCGCAGGTGCGCCTCACCACCGACGAGATCAACGAGACGATCGTCCTGGACCGCCGGGTCGCGATCCTCGCGGGGGACGTCCGGGCCGGACGGCGCTCGTACAGCGTGATCACGCAGCCGGAGGCGGTGCAGGGCGTCATGTCGCTGTTCGACGCGGCCTGGCGCTCGGCCACGGACCTCGCCGTGTTCGACGCCCGGATCGCCGAGATCCGCGCCATGGCGCCGCAGGTGCTGGACCTGCTCGGGCAGGGGGTCAAGGACGAGACGGCCGCGCGCGCCATGGGGATGGGGGTGCGCACCTACCGCCGCCGCGTCGCCGAGCTGATGGCCGCGCTCGGCGCCACGTCGCGGTTCCAGGCGGGCGTGCGGGCGCGGGAGCTCGGGCTGGTCTGAGTCCCCGCCCGCCACGCGCCCGGTGCCGGCCCGCTACTCGCCCGGCCGCACCAGCCCGGTCTCGTAGGCCAGCACGACGAGCGCGGCGCGGTCGCGGGCGTGCAGCCGCGTGAGCAGCCGGCTCACGTACGTGCGCGCGGTGGCGGGGCTGAGGTACAGGTCGCGGGCGATCTCGTCGTTGGTCAGGCCGCGGCCCACCAGCGTCAGCACCTCCCGCTCGCGCTCGGTGAGGCCGGCGACGGCGGCGTCGTCCCGGCGGCGCGGCGCGGCGGCGACGGCCCGCATCGCCACGGCGGTGACGGCGGGGGACAGCAGCGAGTCCCCGGCTGCCACGGTGCGGATCGCGCCGCGCAGGTCGCCGGGGGAGACGTCCTTGAGCAGGTAGCCCGACGCGCCGGCACGGATCGCCTCGACCACGTGCTCGTCCTCGTCGAACGTGGTGAGCACCAGGACCCGCACGTCGCGCAGCTCAGGGTCGGCGACGACGGCGCGGGTCGCCTCGATGCCGTCCAGGACGGGCATCCGCAGGTCCATGAGCACGACGTCGGGCCGCAGCTCGCGCACCCGTGACAGGCCGGCCCGTCCGTCGTCGGCCTCGCCCACGACCTCGATGTCGCCGTCGAGCTCCGCGAGCGGACGCAGCCCGGCGCGCACCAGCTCCTGGTCGTCCACCAGCACCACGCGGATCACCCGCCCAGTGTGCCGGTCCGCGCTCACCGCGGCAGTTTGCGCTGAGATCGGCAGTCCGAACTGCCGACCTCAGCGCAAAGTGCTGCGGTGAGCGCGACGGCGGGAGTCAGCCCGGGGGGTGCGCGGGCAGCTCGGCGACGACGGCGAAGCCGCCCCCCGGTGAGTCAGCGGCGGAGAAGGTGCCACCCAGCAGGAGGGTGCGCTCGCGCATCCCGGCGATGCCGGCACCCGGCACCGCCTCCGCGCTGCCGCGGCCGTCGTCCGTCACGGACACCCGCAGCACGCCGTCCGCCACGACGGCCGCCACCCGCACGTGGTGGGCGCCCGCGTGGCGCACCACGTTGGTCAGCGCCTCCTGCACGATCCGGTAGGCGGCGGCGTCCGTCGCGTCGGACACGGCTCCCGGGGGCACGTCGACCTCCGACTCCACGTGCAGGCCCACCGCCCGGACCGGCTCGAGGAGAGCGTCCAGGCCGCGCAGGCCGAGCACCGCGGGCCGCCCGGGCGAAGCCGACCCGGGGGCGGGGTCGCGCAGCACCTTCACGGTGGCGCGCAGCTCGTCCAGCGTGCCCGACGCCGCCTCCCGCACGCGGGCGAGCGCGTCGCGCGCGGCGTCGTCGTCCCGGCCGACCGCCTCGTCGGCGACCCCCGCGTGCAGCGCGACCACCGACAGGTGGTGGCCGACGGTGTCGTGCAGGTCGCGGGCGATCCGCAGCCGCTCGTTCTGCAGCCGTTCGTGCGCCGCGCGCGCCTCCTGCTCCGCGGTGAGGTCGCGGACCAGGGCGGCGTGCTCGCGGGCCTCGCGGGCCAGCCGGACGGCGACGCCGAGCGCCACCGCAGCCGCCGTCAGCGCGACGTTCGTGACGAGGTCGTAGGCCGTGAGCGCGACGCCCGGGTCGTCGTTCTCGTCGGCCACGCGGAAGTAGGTGGCGACGGCGATGAGCACGGCACCGGTGCCGACGGCCCAGCCGGTGCGGCCGCGCTCCGCGGCGGAGAAGAGCGCGGCGACCGCGGGCAGCACCATGCCGATCGGCGCGAAGCCGAGTGCGTAGTAGGCGCACACGCCCAGGAACGTGAGCACGAGCATCGTGCGCGGGGCCCGCCGGCGCAGCAGCACCAGCGCGCCGAACCCGACGGCGAACAGGTAGGCCGCCGCGCCCGCGTCCCCCTGGCCGGACGGGTCCGCGGCGATGACGACCGCCACCACGAGCGTCGACGCCAGCGCCAGGACGACGTCGCCCACCCACGGGCTCGGCGGCACCGGCGCGGACGAGGTCATGCCGCCAGGCTAGGCGACCGGCCCCGGGGCGCGACCGGCACCCGCGCAGGGTCGGGGACCGGTCAGGGTCGGTGTCGCCCCGGAGCGACACCAGGAGACGCTCCCGGGCCGATGTGGGGCACCCCTGCCGGCGGCGAAGGTCGGGGCATGACCTCGAACCAGCAGAACCCCCAGTCCTCGCAGCAGTCCTCGCACCAGCCCTCGCAGCAGCCTTCGCACCCGCCCGCCGCGCCGCCCGCGCCCGCCCGCGGCGGCATCTCCTGGCCGGTGGTGGCCGGGCTGGCGTCGATGGCGCTGCTCTGGCCGCTCACCGGGCTCACCGGCATCGGCGGCGCGGGCGCGCCGCGCGCGCTCGCCATCGTCGGGCTCACCGCCGTCGTGTGGATCGGCGTCGTCGGCTTCGGCCGCGTGCCCCGGCCCGTGCTCACGCTGACCCTGACCGGTCTCGCGTTCGGTGTCGTCGCCCTGGCCGTCTCGACGCTGTTCGGCGGGGTCGGGATCGGTGGCGAGGGCGCGGCGGCGTGGACGGCCGTGCCCGCCCTCGCGATGGACGCCGGCTGGGGTGCGCTGGCCGGCCTCGTCGCGCTCGGCATCCAGAAGGCCCGCGGCGGCGCCCGATGACGCACGCACGGACAGCTCGCCCGTCCCGCCGCCCGTCCCTGCGTGCCGTGCTGGGCGCGGCGGCGCTCGCCGTCGTCGTGCCGCTCGTGACCGCCGGGTGCGGGGGCATCCCCGGCTCGGTGACGCCGGTCGACGAGCCGGAGTTCTCGCGCGAGCTGCCGATCCCGCCGCTGGCGGAGTCTCGCGTCGTCGACGGCGTGCGCACGTTCCGGCTCACCGCCCAGGAGGGCGTCTCCGAGCTGCTGCCCGGCGTCCAGACCCCGACGTGGGGCTTCGACGGCGCGTACCTCGGCCCCACGCTGCGGGCGCAGCGCGGCGAGAAGGTCGCCGTCGAGGTGAGCAACGACCTGGGCGTGACCACCAGCGTGCACTGGCACGGCATGCACCTGCCCGCGGCGGCGGACGGCGGCCCGCACCAGCCGGTCGAGCCCGGCGCGACCTGGCGGCCCGGCTGGACGATCGACCAGCCCGCCGCGACGCTCTGGTACCACCCGCACCCGCACGGGGAGACGGAGGAGCACGTGTACCGCGGCCTCGCCGGGCTGTTCCTCCTCGACGACGACGCGTCCCGCGACGCCGACCTGCCGCAGGAGTACGGCGTCGACGACGTCCCGGTCGTGGTGCAGGACAAGGTGATCGACGACGACGGGCGGCTCGTGCTGGAGCACGACGGCGGCGAGCCCGGCACGCTCGGGAGCACGGTCGTGACCAACGGCGTCGCCGGCGCGTACCAGCGCGTCACGACCGAGCGGGTCCGGCTGCGGCTGCTCAACGGGTCGACGGCGCGCACGTACGCCCTCGGCTTCGAGGACCGGGCGATGGACCTCGTCGCGACGGACGGCGGCCTCCTGGACGCCCCCGTGCGCCTGGGCCAGGTGCGCCTCGCGCCGGGGGAGCGCGCGGAGGTCGTGGTGACGATGGCGCCGGGCGAGACGGCGCGGCTGCGTTCCGCGGAGCCGGACCTGGGGGGCGTCGCGGCGCCGTTCGCGATGGGCGGCAACGACGCGTTCGACGTGCTGGAGCTGCGCGCGGACGACCGGCTGGCGCCGTCGCCGGAGCCGGCCTGGGGGCCGTCGGAGCGCGCCGCCGAGGACGCGCTGCACGAGGACGAGGCGACCGTGACACGCACGTTCGACCTCGACGAGCGCACCATCAACGGCGCCCGCATGGACGCCGGGCGCATCGACGAGGTCGCGACCGTCGGCAGCACGGAGGTGTGGGAGGTGCGCAACACCATCCCGATGCCGCACAGCTTCCACGTCCACGACGTGCAGTTCCGGGTCCTCACCATCGACGGGAAGGCGCCGCCGCCCGAGCTCGCCGGGCCCAAGGACACCGTCTACCTGGAGCCGCGCCGCACCTACCGGCTGTTGATGCGGTTCGAGGACTACACGGACGACGTGCTGCCGTACATGTACCACTGCCACATGCTGCTGCACGAGGACGAGGGGATGATGGGCCAGTTCCTCGTCGTCGAGCCGGGCTCGGACGCCCGGCCCGGGCCGGCACCCGGGCTGTCGGGGCACGACGGCGGCCACGCGGCGGGCCACGACACCGGCGCCCGGGTGGTGGGGGACGGGTACGGGCCACGCCGGGCCGCCGGGACGCACCCGCATGGCTGACCAGGCCGAAAGTCGTTGGCGTGCGCCGCGACCGCCTGCCAGGATCGCGGCATGCCCACCCTCCTGCCCGTGACCTTCGCGCCCTTCACCGCCCCCGAGCAGCCGGTCCTCGAGGCTCCCGCCGCGGGCGCCCGGTTGCGCCCGTGGCGCCCGCAGGACGCCCCGGCCGTGCGGGCGGTGTACGCCGACGAGTCGATCCAGCGGTGGCACGTACGGGTGCTGGAGTCCGACGACGAGGCGCGCGAGGTGATCGCAGGGTGGCGTGACGGCTGGGCGGAGGACCGCGAGGCGAGCTGGGCGGTCGTGGACGCGGCCGACGACGGCGTGCTGCTGGGCCGCATGGCCGTGAAGACTTTCGACCCGCACGGCGTCGGCGCCGTCGCGTACTGGACGGCGCCCGCCGCGCGGGGCCGGGGGGTGGCGCCGGCCGCGCTGGACGCCGCGGCGGTATGGGCGTTCGGCGCCGGGTTCCGTCGTCTGGAGCTGGTGCACTCGACGGCCAACGCGCCGTCGTGCCGCGTCGCCGAGAAGGCCGCGTTCCCGGCCGAGGGCGTGCTGCGGCAGTCGGTCAAGCACCTCGACGGCTGGCACGACATGCACCTGCACGGCCGGGTGGCCGACCCGGTGGCGGGGTGACCCATCGCGGGCGCGCGTCGGCGGGTCGTGGAAGCATCGCACCGTGACCAGCAGCGACGCCGACCGCCTGCGCGAGCTCGCGCTCCTGCGGCGTGTGCGCGACCGGATGGACCGGGAGTTCGCGCAGCCGCTGGACGTCGAGGCGCTGGCCCGGGGCGTGCACCTGTCCGCCGGGCACCTGAGCCGGCAGTTCAAGGCCGCCTTCGGGGAGTCGCCGTACAGCTACCTCATGACACGGCGCATCGAGCGCGCCATGACGCTGCTGCGGCGGGGCGACCTGAGCGTCACCGAGGTGTGCTTCGAGGTGGGGTCGTCGTCGCTCGGCACGTTCAGCACGCGCTTCACGGAGCTGGTGGGGATGTCGCCCAGCGAGTACGCCCGCCGGGCGCGGACGGCGCAGGCGGGGGAGCTGCCGTCGTGCGTCACCAAGCAGGTGACCCGACCGGTCAGGAATCGAGAAGCGCCCGCCGTGGACCTCCACCTAGCGTGATTTTCATGAGCGACATCGACATCACCATCCACACCACGTTCCTTCCGCACACCGACCCGGAGGCCTCCCTGGCCTTCTACCGCGACCTGCTCGGCTTCGAGCTGGCCCAGGACGTCGGCCAGGGCGAGATGCGCTGGCTGACCTTCGTCTCCCCGGCGCAGCCGGACGTCCGGCTCGTCCTCAACCCGCCCGCCGCCGACCCCGGGATCACCGAGGACGAGCAGCGCACCATCCGCGAGCTCATGGCCAAGGGCAGCTACCAGTCGATCATCCTCGCCACCAAGGACCTGGACGGCGTCTTCGCCCGGTTGCAGGCCGCCGACGCCGAGGTGGTCTCCGAGCCCACGGAGCAGCCGTGGGGCGTGCGCGACTGCGCCTTCCGCGACCCCGCGGGCAACATGGTCCGCATCGACCAGGTCGGGTGAGCGCCATGACCCAGCCGACACGTCAGGAGGCGACCCGCAGGCGGCCGAAGGGCACCCCCGGCCGGCTGTCCCTGTGGATCCAGCGGCGGGCCAACGCCAGCACCGCCACGAAGATCCGGCGCAAGGGCGGGCAGATGATGGGCATGGACCTGCTCGTCCTGCACACCGTGGGCCGCCGCACCGGCGAGGCCCGCGAGAACCCGCTGGCCTGGTTCGACGACGGCGCGGGCGGGAGGGTGGTCGTCGCGTCCGGCGGCGGCAGCCGGCACCCGGGCTGGTTCGCGAACCTCGCGGCGCACCCCGACCGGGTCGCGGTCGAGCTGCACGGCGCGGTCCCCGTCCCCGTGACGCCGCACGTGCTCGACGACGCCGAGCGCGCCCGCGCGTGGTCCGTCATCGCCGCCGCGGCGCCCACCATCGACAAGCACCAGCGCAAGAGCGACCGGCAGTACCCGGTCGTGCGGCTCGTCCCGGTGGAGGCCTGACGTGTGCGTCCCGGGGCTGCCCCGGATCACCCGGCGCACCGCCACGCGGCCGGACGCCGTCGACGACAGAGGATCCCGGGCGGCGGCAGCGCCCGGACGGGGTGAGCCCGTGCTCGCCGGCGCCGCGCAGGTCTCGACACCGGCCGCCGCATCGACGAGGCTCGTGCCGAGCGGGCCGGTCGCTCCGACCGTCGTCCGTCCCGGCCGCTGATCATCCGACGAAGGAGAACGCCGTGACCGTCGCGGAGCCCTCGACCGTCCCGTCGCCGACGACCGGACCACAGGCCGGCCGCGTCGTGTCCGTGCAGGTCAGCGACGAGCACGGCTTCAGCAAGCCGGCGGTCGACCGCATCGCGCTGGTCGAGGGCGTGGGTGTGGAGGGCGACGCCCACGCCGGCGTCACCGTGCAGCACCGCAGCCGCGTGGCCGCCGACCCGTCGCAGCCGAACCTGCGCCAGGTGCACCTCATCCACGCCGAGCTCTTCGACCGGCTCGCCGCGGCCGGGTACGCCGTCGCGCCCGGCGAGCTCGGGGAGAACGTCACCACCCGCGGGATCGACCTGCTCGCGCTGCCGGTGGGCACGCGGCTGACGGTCGGCGATGCGGTCGTCACGGTCACCGGGCTGCGCAACCCGTGCCAGCAGATCAACGACTTCCGGCCGGGCCTGCTCAAGCAGGTGCTGCGCCGCCGGGACGACGGCGAGGTCGAGCGGCTCGCCGGGGTGATGGGGATCGTGTCGCGCGGCGGGACGGTCCGCCCCGGGGACGCGCTCGACGTCGCCCTCCCGCCCCCGCCGCACCTGCCGCTCACCCGCGTGTGACCACCCGACCCGACCCGGGCCGACCGAACCCCGCACGTCCCCGGCGCCGACCGCGCCGCGACCCTCGAAGGAGCCGTCCGTGACCGCCACGGAGTCCCACGCCGCGTCCCCCGCTGCCCCCGCTGCGACCCCGGCCGCCGACACGTCGTCGCACCCCGCCGACGCGCACGACCTGATCCGCGTGCGCGGCGCGCGCGAGAACAACCTGCGCGACGTCGACGTCGAGATCCCCAAGCGCCGGCTCACGGTGTTCACGGGGGTCTCGGGTTCGGGCAAGAGCTCGCTCGTGTTCGCGACGATCGCCGCGGAGTCGAGGCGACTCATCGACGAGACGTACTCGACGTTCGTGCAGGGCTTCATGCCGTCGCTGCCGCGCCCGGACGTCGACGTCCTGGAGGGCATCACCACCGCCATCCTCGTCGACCAGGAGCGGATGGGCGCCAACGTGCGCTCCACGGTCGGCACGGTCACCGACGCGAACGCGATGCTGCGCAGCCTCTTCAGCCGCATCGGCGAGCCGTACGTGGGCCCGCCCACGGCCTTCTCCTTCAACATCCCCACGTCCACGGCCAGCGGCGTGTTCTCGACCGGCAAGGCCGGCGGCGAGGTGGAGAAGAAGGTCGTGCGCAACCAGGTGTACCTGGGCGGCATGTGCCCCGAGTGCGAGGGCCGCGGCACCGTCTCCGACCTCGACCTGTCCGTGATCGTGGACGAGTCCCGGTCGCTGCACGACGGAGCGATCCTCGTGCCGGGCTACAAGGCCGACGGCTGGATGGTGAAGGGCTTCTCCGAGACGGGGCTGCTCGACGGCGACAAGCCGATCAAGGACTACACCGAGGCCGAGCGCCACGACTTCCTCTACAGGGAGAAGGGCAAGATCAAGGCGCTCGGGATGAACATGACCTACCAGGGCCTCATCCCCAAGCTGCGGGAGTCGATGTTCAGCAAGGCGCCCGAGTCGCTGCAGCCGCACATCCGGGCGTTCGTCGAGCGGGCCGCGGTGTTCGTGCCCTGCCCCGCCTGCGACGGCACCCGGCTCAACGAGTCGGCGCGGTCGGCCAAGGTCAACGGGGCGGGCATCGCGGACGTGTGCCGCATGCAGATCACCGACGCGGCCGAGTGGGCGCGGGGGATCGACGACCCGGCGGTCGCGCCGCTCGTGGGCGCGCTGCTGCACCTGTTCGACAAGTTCGTCGAGATCGGCCTCGGCTACCTGTCGCTGGAACGCCCGGCCGGCACCCTGTCGGGCGGCGAGGCGCAGCGCACCAAGATGATCCGGCACCTCGGCTCGGCGCTCACCGACGTCACGTACGTCTTCGACGAGCCGACCGTCGGGCTTCACCCGCACGACATCGAGCGGATGAACGGGCTGCTGCTCGAGCTGCGCGACAAGGGCAACACGGTGCTCGTCGTCGAGCACAAGCCGGAGGCCGTCGCGATCGCCGACCACGTGGTCGACCTCGGCCCGGGCGCCGGCACCGAGGGCGGCACGGTCTGCTACGAGGGCACGCTGGAGGGGCTGCGGGCCAGCGACACCCTCACCGGGCGCCACCTGGACGACACGGTGCAGGTCAAGGAGTCCGTCCGGGAGGCCACCGGGGCGCTCGAGATCCGCGGCGCCGACCAGAACAACCTGCGCGGCGTCGACGTCGACGTCCCGACCGGCGTGCTGACCGTCGTCACGGGCGTCGCGGGCTCCGGCAAGAGCTCCCTCATCCACGGCAATCTCGCCGGCCGGGAGGGCGTGGTGGTCGTCGACCAGAGCGCGATCAAGGGGTCCCGCCGGTCCAACCCCGCCACGTACACCGGGCTCCTGGAGCCGATCCGCAAGGCGTTCGCCAAGGCGAACGGCGTCAAGCCGGCGCTGTTCAGCGCCAACTCCGAGGGCGCGTGCCCCACCTGCAAGGGCAACGGCCGCATCTACACCGAGCTCGGGTTCATGGAGACGGTCGAGACGCCGTGCGAGGACTGCGGCGGCAAGCGGTTCATGGCGTCCGTGCTGGAGTACACGCTCGGCGGCAAGAACATCGCCGACGTGTTCGACCTGTCGGTCGCGCAGGCCCACGCCTTCTTCAGCGAGGGCGAGGCGAAGATCCCCGCCGCGCACGCGATCCTGGCGCACCTGGAGGACGTCGGGCTCGGCTACGTGAAGCTCGGCCAGCCGCTCACCACCCTGTCCGGCGGCGAGCGGCAGCGGCTCAAGCTCGCCATGCGCATGGGCGAGAAGGGCGGCACGTACATCCTCGACGAGCCCACCACGGGGCTGCACCTGGCCGACGTCGCGAACCTGCTCGGCCTGCTCGACCGCCTGGTCGACGCCGGCAGGACCGTGATCGTCATCGAGCACCACCAGGCCGTCATGGCGCACGCCGACTGGATCATCGACCTCGGCCCGGGCGCCGGGCACGACGGCGGCACGGTCGTCTTCGAGGGCACACCCGCCGACCTCGTGGCCGCCCGGTCCACCGTGACCGGCGAGCACCTCGCCGACTACGTGGGCGCCTGATGCGGCGGTTCGCGGGGCGCGTGGCGCTGGTGACGGGGGCGGCGCACGGGATCGGCGCGGCCGTCGCCCGCCGCCTCGCGGCCGAGGGTGCGTCGGTGGCGCTCGCCGACGTCGACACCGCCGCGGCCGAGCGGACCGCGGACGGGCTGGGCGGCCCCGCCCTGGTGGTGCCCTGCGACCTCACCGACACCGGGTCGGTCGAGGCCGCGGTGGGTGCCACGGTGGACCGCTTCGGCCGCCTCGACGTGGTCGCCAACGTCGCGGGCGGGGCGCTGGACCACCCGGAGCAGCTCGACGGCGGCACCGACGCCGACTGGTCGGCCACGGTGGACCTCAACCTCACCGGGCCGGCACGCGTCGTGCGCGCCGCGGCGCCGCACCTGACCCGGCCGGGCGGCGCCGTCGTGCTCGTCGGCTCCGTGAACGGGCTGGCGGCGTTCGGTGGCGACGCCTACTCGGCGGCGAAGGCCGGGCTGGGCGTGCTGGCGCGGAACCTCGCCGTCCGCCTGGGACCGGACGGGGTGCGCGTGAACGTCGTCGCGCCGGGCACGGTGCGCACCCGGGTGTGGGACACCCAGGGCGGCGCCGACCGGCTGGCGCCGATGTACCCGCTGGGGCGCGTGGGCGAGCCGGAGGACGTCGCCGCCGCCGTCGCGTTCCTCGCGTCGGACGACGCCGCGTGGGTCACGGGCGTCACCCTGCCCGTGGAGGGCGGCGTGCTCGCCGGGCCGCTCACAGCAGCGGCAGGCTCCGGATGATCCGGTCGACCTTGTTGCGCGGGCCGACGATCCCGACGGCGGCGTACGCCATCTCGTCGCCGGGTGTCCGCGCGACGGCGTCGAGGTACTCGTCGTAGACCCGCACCGCCTGGCCGACGGCGGGCATGTCGGCGACGAAGGTCAGCTCGTGCGCCTCGGCTCGGCCGCGGATGGCGCGCAGCGTGGCGTCGTCGGCGGTGACGACCGAGCAGCCGGCCCACGGCAGCCCGGGGTGCACGGTGCCGTCGGCGTCCTTGGCGTCCGGGCCGAGCAGCCCGCTGACGTGCGGCATCGTCGCGGCCGCGACGCAGATCGCGGCGTTCGCCGCCTGCCCCGGAGCCAGGCCGTCGTTGACGACGACGACCCACTTGAGGCGCGCCTTGCGGGTCGGCGTCGAGGTGTCGATCTCCTCGGGGGCGAAACCGATGACAGACATGCGCGGATCCCTTCGTTCGTACGGTGCGGTGCACGAAACGTACGACGTCGCGCGCCCAGGAAGCCGGCGTCCCGCACGTCGTTCGGCAGATGGGCGAGAATCGGTGCCGTGGACGAACTTGATCGGGCGATCCTGCGGGAGCTCCAGGCGGATGCACGGCGGTCCAACCGGGACGTGGCGGCGGCGGTCGGCGTGTCCCCGAGCACGGCGCTCGAACGCACCCGTGCGCTGCGCCGGCGGGGAGTGATCCGCGGGGCGCTGCTCGAGGTCGACCTCGGGGCCATCGGCCGCCCGGTGCAGGCGCTGGTGTCCGTGCGGGTCCGCCCGCCGTCGCGCGAGGTCATCGAGGAGTTCCGGGACTGGGCGCAGGACCTGCCGGAGATGCTCGACGTGTTCGTCACCACCGGCACCGCCGACTTCGTGCTGCACGTCGCCGTCCCGGACAACGAGCGGCTCTACGCGTTCGTCATCGACCGTCTCACCCAGCACCGCGCGGTGGCGGACGTGCGGACGTCGGTGGTGTTCGAGCACCTGCGCACGTCCCGCGTCGACCCCGTCGACGAGGGCTGACCGGGCGGCGTCACGTCGTCGACCGCCGCGTCGTCGAAGAGGCAGACGCGCGACGGTCGCGCGGCGACGACGGAGGAGGACGTCATGGCACGCATCCTGGTCACCGGCGGCACGGGACACCTGGGCCGGCTGGTGGTGCCCCGGCTGGTGCGCACGGGGGCGGAGGTGCGGGTCGTCAGCCGCAGCCCGCACGCGGAGGGCGACGGCGTGCGGTACGTCGTCGCGGACTGGACGACGGGCGAGGGGCTGGCGCAGGCGGTGGGCGACGCGGAGGTGATCGTGCACCTCGCCGGCGACCAGCTGCACAACGAGCCGATGGCGAGGGCGCTGGTCCGGGCGGTCCGGGACGCCGGGGTGGACCCGCACCTGGTGAACGTCTCGGTGGTGGGCGCGGAGAAGGTGCCGGTCCGGTCGGGCTTCGACCGCCGCGCCCTCGGCTACATGGCCAGCAAGCTCGCCCAGGAGCAGGTGCTGGAGGAGTCCGGGATCGCGTGGTCCAACCTGCGCGCCACGCAGTTCCACGAGCTGGTGCTCATCGCGGCCCGGGGGCTCGCGAAGCTGCCGGTGGTGCCCACGCCGTCGGGGTGGCGGGCGCAGCCGATCGCGGCCGACGAGGTCGCGGCGCGCCTGGTCGAGCTGGCGCTCGGCGAGCCGCAGGGGCGGGTGCCGGACTACGCCGGCCCCGAGGTGCACACCTTCCGCTCGATGGTGCGGGACTACCTCGACGCCGTCGGCTCGCGGCGGCCCACGATGCCCGTGCGGGTGCCCGGAGCGGCGTCGCGGGCGTACGCGGCGGGCGGCAACCTGGCGCCCGACCGCGCCGTCGGCAAGCAGACGTGGGCGGAGTTCCTGGCGGAGCGGGTCGGCTCGGCCGTGCCCGCCGAGCCGGTCGTGCAGCGCTGACGACGCGCGACCTGGGCCGGGCCGCGCGCTCAGCCGGCCCGGTCCTCCTTGAGCAGGCCGTAGACGAGGGTGTCGGTCCACTCGCCCTTGGACCACCAGTCCTGGCGCAGGTGGCCCTCGCGCCGCATCCCCACCCGCTCGCACAACCGGGCGGAGGGGTCGTTACGGGCGTCGAGCTGCGCGACGACGCGGTGCATCCGGTAGAAGTCGAACGCGAGTCCGAGGGTGGCGCGCACGGCCTCGGTCGCGAAGCCCTGGCCGGTGTGGTCCGGGTGGAACACCCACCCGATCTCGCCGCGCGAGACGGTGTCGCCCGTCGTCCACAGGGCGACGTCGCCGACGACCACGCCGTCGTGCTCCACGATCAGCGCGAGGGCCGACCCCGGCTCGTCGATGCGGGTGCGGGCCAGGCGCTTCGCGAGCTGGGCCTGGGCGACCTCCGGCGTCCACGGCTCCTCGAGGAGGTATCGCGCCACCTCCGGGTCGGCGTAGTAGCCGAGCAGGGGTTCGAGGTCCTCCTCGCGGTGCGCGCGCAGGACCAGCCGGCTCGTGGTCACCGGCAGCGGGGTCTCGGTCGTCACGGTGAGGCACCCTACGCGCCGCGACGGCCCTCGTGCGACGGCACGACGCGAAAATTCCGTGACGCGGACGTCCCGTGCGGCGCACCGTAGGCGCATGAGCACCCCCGCGACCACACCGACGTGGCGCCTCCTCGAACCGCCGCGCGCGGAGCGTCTCGACGCGCCGGACGCCTGGGCGTACCACGGCGTCGCGGCGCTCGAGCGTGCCGTCGGCCTGGCGGACCTCGGTCATGCCGACCTGGCCCCGCGCGCCGTGGACCTGCTGGTGGGCGACCTGCACCAGGAGCACGAGCGCTACCACCGGCTGGTCGCGGTGGACGGTGTGGTGGGCGACACCGTGGACGGCGCGCCGCGCGTCGTCGGGCACGGCGTGCTGATGCTGCCCGTCTCCGACAACCGGCACCTCGCCGTCGTGCGGATCGCGGTGCTTCCCTCCCACCGCGGGCGGGGGATCGGGTCGGCGATCGCGGACCGGCTGCGCCGGGTCGCGCTCACCGAGTGCCGCACGACCGTGTTCGCGGAGGTCGAGCTGGCCGACGAGCCGCCCGCCGTAGCGCCGGACGCGCTGGCGCCCCGGGAGGGCCCGGGCCACGTCTCCGCCGACCTGCCCGGCATGCGCCTCGCCCGCCGGGCCGGGCTGGGGCTGGAGATCGTCGCGCGGCGATCGGTGCTCGACGTCCCGCTGCCCGACGGCGTCGTCGACCGGTTCGTCGCCGACGCCGCGGCCCGGGCCGGGGACGACTACCGCCTGCACACCTGGCAGGACCCGGTGCCCGAGGAGTGGGTCGAGCAGGTCGCGGCGCTGGAGCACAGCCTGTCCGAGGACGAGCCGAACGGCGGCCTCGCGCTCGAGGCCGAGCGGTGGGACGGGGAGCGCGTCCGCGACGAGGAGGCCAAGCGGGCCGAGCGCGGGCAGACGCTGCTCGTCACCGCCGCCGAGCACGTCCCGACCGGGACCCTGGCGGGCATGACGATCCTCGTCTGGGACGACGACCGGCCCGAGCTGACCGAGCAGGAGAGCACGGTGGTGCTGCCCGGGCACCGCGGCCACCGGCTCGGGATGCTGCTCAAGGCCGTGAACCTGCGCGAGCACACGCGCCGGCGCCCCACCGCGCGCCGCGTCTCCACGTGGAACAACGAGATGAACGGCCCGATGCTGGCGATCAACGTGGCCCTCGGGTTCCGGCCGGCGGGCGGGTCGGCAGAGCTGCAGGCACCGCTCGCCGACGTCGTCCCGCTCAGCCGCGGCTGACCTTCGAGCAAGCGATCTGTCGCGCCATCCGCGGGAATGGCGCAACGGATCGCTTGCTCGAAGGTCAGGAGAAGGGGACCTCGAGCGCTTCGCCGGGGGCCAGGCGGCGGTACTCGGTGCCGGCGAGCCCGCCGGCGACGCGGTCGACCAGCGCGAGGCCGGCGTCGTTGAGGATCGCGTCGTGGATCGGCACGGCGACGCGCGGCGCCACCCGGCGCACGTAGTCGACCGACTCGGCCAGCTTCAGCCACGGCGCCGCGACGGGCAGCGCCAGCGCCTGCACCGCGACGCCGGGCGGGGCGGGGGTGAACGAGTCGCCCGGGTGCAGCACGGCGTCGTCCACGAGGAAGGCGACGTTGGACGGCGGGTCGATGTCCTCGTGGATGGTCGCGTGCACGTTCCCGAGCGCCCGCACCGCGAACCCCGCCGCGGTGAAAGTGTCGCCCTCGCCGACGGCGTGCAGCCGGTCGGCGGGCGCGCCGGCGTCCGCGAGGAGCGTCACGACGGGCGCGGGGGCCCAGAGCTCCGGGCCGCCGGTGGAGGCCAGCACGGCGGCCACGCGCGGCACGTCGACGTGGTCGGGGTGCTCGTGGGTGACGAGCACGGCGTCGGCCCCGTCGAGCACGCGCGGGTCGGTGAACGTGCCCGGGTCGATGACGAGGGCACGGCCGGCGCGCTCCAGGCGGACGCCGGCGTGGCCCCAGGTGGTTAGCATGAGAGAGGACATGCCGCCCATCCTCACCCCGTCAGCCGCGGGTGCGCGCCCCGGTGTGCGCGAGGAGCGCCGGCAGGAGCACGTCCCACGACGACGGCGGCGGGGCCTGGTGGCCCGTGCGCTCCAGCAGGAGCAGTCGGGCGTCCGGGATCTCGGCCGCCAGCGCGGCGCCGTGCCCGGGGAACAGGGGGTCCTCGACGCCGTGCACGACGAGGGTCGGCACGGAGAGGTCCGCGAGCGTGCCCTCGAACGGCGCCCCGGGTGGGGCGGCGAAGTGGTTGGCGCCCGCCGTCGGGTCGATCGCGCGGGCCACCGCGCGGGCCGCGACGGCGCGGGTGCGTGCCTCGTCGAAGTCGCCGCGCCCGGTGAGCACCCGGTCCTCCGCGACGAGCGCCTCCACCAGGGCGGCGTGGTCCGCGGGGTCGGGGGAGGGGCCGTCCCAGAGCCCCTGCACCTCGGGGGCCGACGGGGGCAGCGCGGCGTCGTGCGGCGCCGAGAACGCGCGAGTCGTGGAGATCAGGGTGGCCGACGCCACCCGCCCGGGATGCTCGAGGGCCACCTCCTGCACGATGGCGCCGCCCATCGACAGACCCACGAGGTGCGCCCGCTCGGCGCCGACCGCGTCGAGCACCCGCAGCGCGTCCTCGGTGACGTCCCGGCCGGTGTAGTCGGGCGCCCCGGGCGGGCAGGTCGGAGAACGGCCCGTGTCCCGGTGGTCGTAGCGGACGACGCGACGGCCCCCGGCGGCCAGCGCCGCGCAGAGGTCCGTGGGCCAGCCGTCCATCGACGACGCGACGCCGCCCACGAGCAGGATCGTCGGGTCCGCAGGGTCGCCGAGGGCCTGGTAACACAGCCGCACACCGTCGTCCGTGAAGCGCTCGGGGCCGAGGGCGTCGGTGTCCGCCGGGCCGACGGCCGCGGTCTCGGGGGATCGGGTCATGCAGGGTGGACGACGCGGGCCGGCCGGACTCATCGGCCGAGAGCGCCGCCCGACGGCGTCAGGGCAGCCGCAGCAGCGCCTGGACCGGGGCGTGGTCACTGGGCCAGCGCCCGTCGCACCGCCAGGTGTTGATGCCGGCCGCGCGGACCTCGGTCCCGGCGGACGCGAGGATCCAGTCGATGCGCTCGCCGCCGGGCACGGGGTCGCCGTAGTCCGGGAACGTGCCGACGTCGGGGGTGAGCTGCTCCGCCGCCGCGCGCCACGTGTCGAGCAGGTCGCCGTCGGTGACGAGCACGTCGTACGCGGCGGAGGCCTGCGCCGGGGCGTTCGTGTCCGCCGTGAAGACGGCCGGCGCCCCCGCCTCGGCGACCAGGTCGCGCACCATCCCGGCGGCGCGCACCCGCGCGTCCTCCGACTCGTGGTCGAAGTGGGAGTTGACGTGCACGAGCTCCCGCCCCGTGCGCGCGTCGAGGAACCGCGCCCACGTGACGATCCGCGGCCAGAAGTGGTCCCACCGCGAGCCGATGACGCGCGGTGCGTCCGACAACCAGAGCTGGTCCCACCACTGCAGCGTGAGGCGCGTGGCGTCGTAGAAGATCGCGGCGTGCTCCCCGGCGGCGCCGCCCTCGCGGCCGTAGCCCACGTGCCGGTAGGTGTCGCCCAGCCCGGCCGCGATCGTGCCGAGCTGCCCGAACCGTGCCTCCTGCACGCCGAGGAGCGTCGGACGCTCGCGGGCCAGCAGCCGCTCGACGACGGGCGCGCGCTCGGGCCAGTGGTCCGGCGTGCCGGGCCTCGTGTCGTCGATGGCGACGCGGACGTTGAGGCTCATGACGTGCAGCAGGTCGTCGTCGGGCGCGCCGACCAGGGCGCGGTCGACCGTGGTGGGGATGTCGGGAACGGCCGCCACCGTACCCGCGGCGCCCCGCTGCTAGGTTCGGGCGCATCGTGACCGATCCGTACCGAGAGACCCCCGTCCAACCCACCGATCCCTCCGACCCCGCCGACCCCGCCGCCCGCCTCGTCGCGTGGGGGCAGGAGCTGCTCGCCGTCCACGCCCGCCTCCGCGACGCGCTGGAGGTCGCGCGCGAGGCCGTCGCCACCGCCGACGACGCCGCGCCCACCCCGGTCGGCGCCGCCGACCCGCGCCGCCGCCTCGGGCTCTACTGCCACGGCTTCTGTCAGGCGCTCGAGGGCCACCATCGCGGCGAGGACACCAGCGTCTTCACCGCGCTCCTCGGGCTGCGCCCCGACCTCGCGGGCGTCGTCGCCGAGTTGCAGCAGGACCACCGCGTCCTCGACCAGCTGCTCGGGGACCTGTCGCGCGCGGTCGACGCCGGCGCCGACGCGGCCGCCCTCGACCGGCACCTGGACGGCATCGACGCCGTCATGGAGACGCACTTCCGGTACGAGGAGAAGCGGCTGGTCGACGCCCTCGACGAGCCCGCCCTCACGGACGCCCTGTCCGGCACCGACCGGCGCGCCGCCCTGGGGCCGCTCGGCTGACCGGTCCTGCCGCGAGCGGTGCCGACGGGCTGTCATCTCCGCGGGCGGGACGACGGCGCGCATCGGGCAGACTGGGCGCACCGCCGTCCCGCACCGCCCGAGAGGTCCCGCATGCCTGCCGCGTCCCCGTCGCCCGCCCGCCAGCCCCTGTCCCGCATCGGCCGCGCGTACGCGGTGGTCGCCGTGATCGAGGCGTTCACCTGGGCGGGCCTGCTGGTCGGCATGTTCCTCAAGTACGTCACCGAGACGACGGAGGCGGGGGTCTGGCTGTTCGGCCGCCTGCACGGCGCGGCGTTCGTCGCGTACGTGGTGATCGCCCTGGTCGTGGCGGTGAAGCTGCGCTGGGGCTGGTTCCGCACGCTGGTGGCGCTCGCGGCCGCCGTGCCGCCGCTGACGACGCTGCTCGCCGAGTGGTGGCTGCGCCGCACGGGCCACCTGAGCGAGCCCGCGTCGCCGCCGTCGGCAGTGTCGTCGGAGAAGTCCGTCGAGACCCGGCTCGACGACGAGGCGACGGTTTCCTGATCGTTACCCTGCCCGCCACGCCCGCGTCGCAGGACGCCGCTACGGTGCCCCTGATATCTCCTCACACCAGGGAGCACCCATGTCATTCGTCCGTCCCCTCGCCCGCCGGCGGACCGCCGGCGTCGCGTGCGTGACCCTCGCCTTCGCGGGGATCGCCACCGCCGGCGCCGTGTCCGCCAGCGCCGACCCGATCGTCGACGTCCAGATCCTCGCCACCAACGACTTCCACGGCCGCATCCAGGCGAACGGCACCGAGGCCGGCGCCGCCGTGCTGGCCGGCGCCGTCCAGCAGCTGCGCGCCGAGAACCCGAACACCGTCTTCGCGGCGGCGGGCGACCTCATCGGCGCCTCGACGTTCGAGTCGTTCATCCAGCACGACAAGCCCACGATCGACGCCCTCAACGCCGCGGGCCTCGACGTGTCGGCGGTCGGCAACCACGAGCTCGACCAGGGCTACGGCGACCTGGTCGACCGCGTGATGGCGCCCTACGACGCCGAGACCAACCCGTACGGCGGCGCGCAGTGGCAGTACGTGGCCGCGAACCTCAAGATGAAGGCGACCGGCGACGACGCCGTCCCCGCCACGTGGATCAAGGACTTCGGCGACGTGCAGGTGGGCTTCGTCGGCGGCGTGACCGAGGAGCTCGACTCGCTCGTCAGCCCCGCCGGTATCGCCGACATCGAGGTGGGCAGCATCGTCGAGACGACGAACGAGGAGGCCGCGGCGCTCAAGGCCGAGGGCGCCGACCTGGTCGTCCTGCTGGTGCACGAGGGGGCGGAGTCCACGGACTGCGCCTCGATGCCGACGGCGGACAACGCGTTCGCGAGCATCGTCAACGACGTCAGCCCCGACGTGGATGCCATCGTCTCCGGGCACACGCACCTCGCGTACGACTGCGCGTTCCCCGTGGACGAGTGGGCCGGCGAGGCCGTGACGGAGCGCCCGGTGGTCTCCGCGGGCCAGTACGGCTACAACCTCAACCAGCTCACGTACTCGGTGGACGCCGCGACCGGCGAGCCGGTCGGCGTCGAGACGGGGATCCTGCCGCTGGCGGGCAGCTACGCCGCCGACCCGGCCGTCGAGACGATCGTCGCCGACGCCGTCAAGGAGGCCGACGTGCTCGGCGCGGAGCCGCTGGGCGAGATCGGCGGGGCCTTCAACCGCGCCAAGCTGTCCTCCGGCGCGGAGAACCGCGGCGGCGAGTCGACGCTCGGCAACCTCGTCGCCGAGGTGCAGCGCTGGGCCACCGAGGCACCCGAGTCGGGCGAGGCGCAGATCGCGTTCATGAACCCGGGCGGCCTGCGCGCGGACATGGTGGGCTCCGGCACGGACGACTTCCCGCGCACGCTCACGTACAAGCAGGCGGCCGCGGTGCAGCCGTTCGCCAACACGCTCGTCAACATGGACCTCACGGGCGAGCAGATCAAGACCGTCCTGGAGCAGCAGTGGCAGCGCGACGAGGACGGGAACGTGCCGTCTCGGCCGTTCCTGCGCCTGGGCGTCTCGGACGGGTTCACGTACACGTTCGACGACGCGCGCGAGGAGGGCGACCGGGTCACCGGCATGTGGCTGGACGGCGAGCCGATCGACCCGGCGCAGTCGTACTCGGTCACGGCGAACTCGTTCCTCGCGGCGGGCGGGGACAACTTCCGCGCCTTCGCGGACGGCGCGAACGCCCGCGACACCGGCAAGGCGGACCTCGCCGCGTTCGTCGACTACATGGCCACCTTCGCCGCCGACGAGCCGCTGCCGGTGGACCCGAGCCAGCGCGCCGTCGGGGTGTCCTTCCCGGCCGACGCGCCCGAGGCGTACGCGCCGGGCTCGACCGTGACGTTCGACGTCTCCTCCTGGTCGATGTCCGGGCCCGACGACGTCGTGGACCCGGAGCTCACCGTGTCGCTCGGCGACGAGGTGCTCGGCTCGGCCGCCGTCGACAGCACGCCCGGCACCGAGCCCTACGACACGATCGGTACCGCGGCGGTGACGGTCGAGCTCCCCGCCGGCACCCCGACCGGCACCGCCACGCTCACCCTCACGGGCGCGGCGACCGGCACCGAGGTGACCGTGCCGATCGAGGTGGCGAAGTCCGCCGCGACCGTCACGGTGGACGGGCCCGAGGTGATCAAGCACAAGAAGGGCGTGGCCCGCCTCGATGTGACCGTCGCGTCCGACGGCGCCACCCCGACGGGCACCGTGGAGGCAGTCGTCCGCGGGCGGGTGCTCGACGTCGCCGACCTGGCCGACGGCAGCGCGACCCTCGCCGTCGGGCCGTTCCCCAAGGGCACCGTGCACGTCGAGGTGCGCTACTCGGGCGACGACGCGACCGAGGCCGCGTCGGCGACCACGACCATCCGGGTCACCGCGAGCGGCAAGCCCGGCCGGGGCTGACACCCGATGCCGCACTGACGCAGGACGGCCCGGTTCGAGTTCTCGAACCGGGCCGTCCTGCGTGCGGGGGAGGTCAGCGCCGCCGCAGGTGCAGCGTCAGCGCCGCGACCCCGCCCAGCAGGCCGAGCGCCAGCAGCAGCCCGCCCGCGAGCGCCGCCGGGTCCGCCGGGCTGGACTCCATCTCCGTGCGCATGGTCGTGGTGCCGTCCGCCAGCTCGACCGTGCCGTCCGCCAGCTCCCCGGCGCCCGCCGCGAGCTCGGTGCTGCCGTCGGAGAGCTCCGTCGCGCCCGCCAGGAGGCGGCCCGCGCCGTCGGAGAGGTCGGCGGAGCCGTCGGCCAGCTCGCCCGCACCCTTGTCGAGGTCCCGCGCGCCGGTGTCGATCCTGCGGATGCCGGCCGCCGCGTCGCTCGCCCCGACCGAGAGACGGTCGAGACCGGCCTCGAGCTCGCTCGCGCCGGACTGCGCGTCCCCGAGCTTGCTCGTCAGGCGCGCCGCGCCGTCGGAGACGCGGCCCGCGCCCTTGACCAGCTCCGGCAGCTTGCCGGCGAGCTCGGTCGCGCCGTCCGCCGCCCGAGTGCTGCCCGCGGCGAGGGCGGCGTTGCCACCGGCGACACGCAGCGCGCCGTCGGACACGGAGCTCGCACCCGTCGCGACCTGCTCGCTGCCCTCGGCCAATGCCTGGCTCCCGGTGGACAGCTCGCCCGCGCCCGTCGTGACATCGGCCGCCCCTGCTGCCGCCAGGAGGGCGCCGTCGCGCAGCTCGGTGGACTTGCCCGCCAGCTCCGTGACGCCGGCGTCGAGGTCGGCGGATCCCTGGGCGAGGTCCTGGGCCCCGGTGTAGGCGGCGGTGACGCCGGCCCGGAGGTCCGACCCTCCGGCCAGCAGAGCGTCCACGCCGTCGCGGACCTGCGCCGCGCCCGCCTCGACGCCCTGGGCGCCCGCGCGCAGGTCCGTCGCGGCGTCGGCGAGGCGCTCAGCCCCGGACGCCGCGGAGGCGGTGCCGTCCGCCACGGACTTCGCGCCCGCCTTCAGCGCGGCCGAACCTGCGACCAGACCCTTGTCGCCGTCGAAACCGGCGGCGAGCTGCTGGGCACCGTCGTGCGCGGAGCCGGCGCCGTCGGCGACCTGCGCCGCGCCGGCCGACACGCCCTGGGCCTTCTCCGTGAGAGCCTGCAGCCGCGCAGCGAGCTCGGGGTCCTCGGTCGACTCCGCGAGGTTGCCGAGCGCGGACGCCAGTGCCGCGCTCCCGCCCGCGACCTGACCGGCACCGTCGTCGACGGACGCGAGCCCCTCGGCGAGCGCGTGGCTGGCGCCCGAGGCGCTGGCCACCCCGTCTGCCACGCGCACCGCGCCCGTGGCGACGTCGCCCGCGCCGTCCGCGGCCGCTCGGCTCCCGGACTTCAGATCGCCGGCGCCCTTCACCAGGGAGGCCGTGCCGTCCGCCACGCTCGAGGCTCCCGTCGCCACGGCCTTTGCGCCCGTGGCGAGCTCGCCGCCGGACGTCACGAGCTGGTCGATCCCTGCGGACAGCTTCCCCACGCCTGCTGACAGGTCGTTGGCGCCCGAGGCGAGCGCCCCCGAACCGGCGGAGAGCTTTTCGCCGCCTGCCACCAGCTTCTTCGTGCCGTCGGCGACCGCCCCGGTGCCGTCCGCCAGCCGGCGGGTGCCGTCGGCGAGCCGGCCGGACCCTTCCGCGACGGTCGCTGCGCCGTCGGCGAGCGTGGCGTTCGCGTCGGCGACGGCGGCCGCGCCCCCCGCGACGGTGGCGGACCCGGTCGCGAGGTCGTCGGCACCGGCCTTGAGGTCGACGCCTCCGGCGGCGAGCCGGGCTGCTCCGTCCTGGGCGCGCACGGCGCCGGCGGTGACCTGCCCTGCGCCGTCGCTGAGCTCGGCGCCGCCGGCGCGGAGCAGCACGGTGCCGTCGTGCAGCTTCTGGATCCCGGCGAACGCCTCGAGGGCGCCGGGCTGCAGCTTGGTCTCGAGCCCCTCGCGCAGCTCGGTCGTGCCGTCGTGCAGGCGGGAGGTGCCGTCCGTGAGGTCCTCGGTGCCGGCGACGAGGCGGGTGGTGCCGTCGGACAGGTCGGTCGCGCCGTCGGCGAGGGTGCCGGCTCCCTCGGCGAGGCGACCGCTGCCGTCGGACAGGTCGGCGGCGCCGTCGCGCACGGCGGTGGCGCCGGCGTCGAGGCGGGTGGCGCCGTCGGCCACCTTGCCGTCGAGCAGGACGAGCACCACGAGCGCGATGAGGGCCGCGAGGGCGAGCGCTGCGATGGCGGTGACCGTGGACGCGGCGTGGCCGCGAGGTCGGGTAGCGGGGGTGGTGTTCATCAGGCCTCACTCCGGTCCGCGTGACGTCGACGCGGGAGGTGCGGCACGGCGCATGGCCGTGGCCCGTCGCCGTCGACGGGTCAGGAGGAGACTACTGATGCACCCTCAATAAGGGGAACCCCGAGGAGGAACTTCACCCTGGCGGCCGCGGACGGCTCACTCCCAGCCGCACGCGTCGTGCACGAGGTCGTAGGCGGCGGCCCGCTGCTGGTCGGTCATGGGCACGTAGATCTCGGGCTGGCGGGCGCCGTCCACCTCCGCGTGGACGGGCAGGAAGGTCCCCCGCTTGTCCTCGGCCACGGCGTGCGGGTCGCAGCGCGCGGGCACGACGTCGAGCACCACCCGGCCGCCGGACGGGCTCAGGTCGTCGCCCCTCCACGCGTGCCCGGCGGCGGGGGAGAGCAGGGTGGTGCCGGACACCTCCACGAGACGCACGTCGGGGCCGCCCGGCACGGGCTCGACGGCGAGGGTGATGCGGCCGCCCGGCGCCTGGCCGTCCGGCGTGCGCACCCGACCGGACGCCACGTCGGCGACCCGCAGCGTGACCCCGGCGGCGACGCGACGCTCGGCGCACGTCTCCGCGTGGACGGCGGCGAGCCGCGCCAACGGGTCCGTGACGTCCACCTCGACGGCCGTGCCCGCCGCGGCGTCGTCCGGCGACGCCGAGCCGCCGAGGGCCACCCGCACCGTCGCCGCCGCGACCGGCGTGGTCTGCGCCGCCGCCCCGGAGAGCGCGGCGGGCGGCTCGGCCGCGCAGTCGACGTCCCCGAGCCGCAGCCGGACGTCGCGGGCGGCACCGGGCGCGACGGTGCGGGCGCGCGGCGTGCCGTCCGGGCTGCTGGGGCCGTAGCCGGGCGCGTCCAGCGTGCCGCCGAGCAGCCTCACCTCGCGGTCGGACCCGTTCGTCACGTGCAGCGCCGCGCGCCGGTCGGCGTACTGCGTGCGGTCCTGGCGCAGCTCGACAGTCAGGCCGCGCGCGACGTCGTTCGGCAAGGGGGCGGGCTCCGCACCGGGCGAGGTGCAGGCGGCGAGCGCCCCGGCGACCACTGCGGCGAGTGCGCCGGCGAGCGCGCCGGCGTCACGGGCTCGCACGTCACGCCCCCTCGCCCGACGAGGACCGCGCGGGCCGGTCGATCACCCGCGTCATGACCAGCGAGGTGCGCGTCTTGTCCACGCGGCCGCTGGCGCGGATGGCCTCGACGGTGCGCTCCACGTCGGCCATGTTCCCCGCCATGATCTGCACCATCGCGTCGGCCTCCCCGGTGACCGTGTCGACGCGCACGATCTCGGGGATGGCGGACAGGTCGCGGCGCAGGGTGGCGGGGGAGACGTTGCCGCGGCAGAACAGCTCGACGTAGGCCTCGACGCCCCAGCCCAGCTCCTCCGGCGCCACCCGCACCGTGAACCCGGTGATCTCCCCGCGCGCGAGCATGAGGTCCACGCGACGTTTCACCGCCGACGCCGACAGTCCCACGTCGGCGCCGACGTCGGCGTAGGTCGCGCGGCCGTCGCGCAGCAGGTGTCCGACGATCCGGCGGTTCACGGCGTCCATGTGCGGATTCTTCACTCCTGGCGCAGGATTCACCAGGTCTTTCGCCCGTACACGCAACGGATCGCACGCCTGGCGCAACGCCCGAGGCCCTAGCGTCCGGGTCATGACGGCCCTCACGACGCCGACGACGACGTCGGCCCCCGAGTCCCGGACCGAGCCGACCCCGGCCCGTACCGCGACCCCGCGCCATTTCCTGATGTGCCCGCCCACCTACTTCGACGTGGTCTACGAGATCAACCCGTGGATGGACCTCGGCGTCCCGGTGGACGCCGGCCGCGCGCTCGTGCAGTGGGAGCACCTGCGCGCCACGTACGAGGCCTACGGCCACCGCGTCGAGGTGATCGACCCGGTGCCCGGCCTGCCCGACATGGTCTACGCCGCGAACGGCGGCGTCGTGCTCGGCGGCCGCGCCCTGGCGGCGCGGTTCACCTACCCGGAGCGCCGGCCCGAGGGGGCGGCCTACGCGGCGTGGTTCGCCGCCGCCGGGGACGGCATCACCAGCCTCGGCCAGGCGGCCGAGCAGAACGAGGGCGAGGGCGACCTGCTGCTCGCCGGCGACGTGATGCTGGCCGGCACCGGCTTCCGCACCTCCCGCGCCGCGCACGCCGAGGTCGCCGCCCTGCTCGGCGTCGAGGTCGTGACGCTCGAGCTCGTCGACCCCCGGTACTACCACCTCGACACGGCGCTCACCGTGCTCGCCGGCGGACCGGAGCCCCTCGTCGCGTACCTGCCCGAGGCCTTCAGCCCCGCCTCCCGGGCGGTGCTCGCCGAGCGTTACCCGGACGCCGTCCTCGCCACCCCCGAGGACGCCGCGGTGCTCGGCCTCAACGCCGTCTCCGACGGGCTGCACGTGTTCCTCACCGACCGGGCCACCGGCATGCACGCCCAGCTGCGCGAGCGCGGCTTCGAGCCCGTCGGCGTCGACCTGTCCGAGCTGCTCAAGGGCGGCGGCTCCGTGAAGTGCTGCACCCTCGAGCTCCGCCCCGCGACCACGGGGGAGGCCCACGCATGACGACCGTCCCGTTCCTCGACGTCGCGTCCATGGCGCGGTGGGTGGCCCACCGCGGCCCGGAGACCGTGATCGCCCGGCTCACGGACGCGCTCGCGGCCGACTTCGCGCGCTGGCCCGATCTCGACAAGCGGCCGCGGATCGCGTCGCACTCGCGCGACGGGGTCATCGAGCTCATGCCGACGTCCGACGACGTGACCTACGGCTTCAAGTTCGTCAACGGCCACCCGCGCAACCCGGCGCGCGGGTTCCAGACCGTCACCGCGTTCGGCGTCCTCGCCGACGTGCACAACGGCTACCCCACGTTCCTCGCCGAGATGACGCTGCTCACCGCGCTGCGCACGGCGGCGACGTCGGCCCTCGCGGCCCGGTACCTGGCGCGCGCCGGCTCGCGGACCCTGGCGCTGATCGGCGCGGGTTCGCAGGCGGAGTTCCAGGCCCTGGGCATGCGAGCCGCGCTCGGCATCACGCACCTGCGGGTGTGGGACACCGACCCGGCCGCGCGGGCCAAGCTCGCCCGGCACGCGCGCGACCTCGGGTTCGAGGTGCACGAGGCCACGAGCGGCGAGGACGCCGTCACCGGCGCCGACGTCATCACCACGTGCACGGCGGACAAGACCAACGCCACCGTGCTCACGCACGACATGGTGTTCCGCCTGGCGCACCCCGGCGTGCACGTCAACGCGATCGGCGGCGACTGCCCCGGCAAGACGGAGCTGGACCCGGCGATCCTGCACGACGCCGAGGTGGTCGTGGAGTACGAGCCGCAGACCCGGATCGAGGGCGAGATCCAGCAGACGCCGGACCTGGTCGTCACCGAGCTGTGGGAGATCGTGGCCGGACGGCGCGAGGGCCGGCGCGGTGCGCCCGCCCCGGCGGGCCCCGGCGAGGCGTTCGAGCGGCACGCGGGCGACCGGCGGGCACCGGACGACACCACCGTGACGGTGTTCGACTCCGTGGGCTTCGCCGTCGAGGACTGGACCGCGCTGCGCTTCGTGCGCGACGACGTCCCCGCCGACCTCCTGCAGCACCTGGACCTCGTGGCGGAGCCGGAGGACCCGAAGGACCTGTTTTCCCTGGTCGTCGCCGCCGAGGAGCGCGACCGCGACGACGCCCGCCGAGCCCTGGACCGGCTCATGGGCCTCGCCGGCCGCGGCCACGTGGAGGCGCTCGCCCACCGCTGACCCGCGCGGGGGCCGCTCCCGGCGGCCCCCGCCGCGGCGTCACCCCTGCCGAGTCGCGGCAGCCCTCGACGACCAGTGCCTCCGCTCGCGCCGCCCCGAGGGCACGGCCGGCACGCTGAGATCGTGCAGGTCAGGGGCTTCCGGGACCCGGGGGCGTGCTGCCATCATGAGCCCGCCGGCGCGCCACCACGCGCTGCTCGAGACCCAAGGACGGGGGGACCGTGACCGAGACGGGTGGTGACGACGCGCCGTGGCGCGGCGGGTTCGTCGATGACGCGATCCGACGGATGCGGGTCGCGGCGGCGGCCGCGGGGCGCGGGGGAGCGCCGGGTGCCGCGGGCACCGCGGACCCGGAGGTGCTGCGTACCGCCCTCGTGTCGCTCCCGCCGGACGACCAGCGGCTGCTGTGGGGCGTGCACGTCGAGCGTCGTGAGCCCGCTGCGGTCGCCGCCGCGCTCGGCACGCACCCGCGCGCCGTGCCCCGGATGCTCGCCCACGCGGAGCAGGGCCTCGGCTCGGCGCTCGCCGCGGCCCACGCGCCCGGCTGCCCGCCCGGCTGCACGGCGACCCGGACCGCGGTCGCCGACCTGGTGCATGGGCGCGTCCCGGCCGGGCAGGAGGCCGGCCTCGAGGACCATCTCGTCGGCTGCCCGGCCTGCCTGCACGCGTTCGTCGACGTGCGCGAGCCCGCCTGGGCCCTGCGCGACGCCGGGCCGCGCCTGCTCGCGGGCGGGTGGCGGCCGGCTGCGGTGCTCGCCGAGGTGGACGGGGCCACGACGCCCGCGCCGCGGCCGGTGCGGCGCCAGAGCTGGCTCGTCGTCGCGGGGACGGTGGCGTGCGTCGCCGTGGCCGGGGTCGCGATCGCGCTCGGCAGCGGCGACGCCGCCCCCGCGGCCCCCGGGCACGGGCCCACGCCGGGGGCGTCGACGGTCGCGGTGACACCCGCGGGCGGTCCCTCGGTCATCGCGCCGCCGTCCGGCGACGGCGCCGAGCCGACGTCGTCCGGCGAGGCGTCCGGCGAGGCCTCCGCGACCCCGTCGCCCGCCCCGTCGCCGTCCGCGTCGGAGGACGCCGTGGACGAGGAGACCCCCGGGCGCGAGGAGACCTCCACCACCTCGCCGGCCGGCGAGGACCGGTCGACCTCCGGGCCCACCACGTCCGACCCGTCGACCCCGACGAACTCCTCGGGCCCGCGACCGTCGTCCACCACGACGCCGCGGCCCGGCAGCAGCGCGACGCCGTCCCCGGAGCCGAGCGGCGGCGGCACGACGACGCCGTCCGCCGAGCCGTCGAGCGAGCCGTCGCCGGAGCCCTCCACCGCACCGACCCCCGGCCCGTCGCTCAGCCCCACGCCCACCGCGGAGCCGTCTCCCACGGAGACGCCCGCCTAGCCCCACGCCGGGCTGTCAGGACCAGCGCGCGGTCTGCCGGGCGCGGGTCCTGACAGCTCCGGGGGCGGGGCGCCGGTCCTGGGGATTTGCGCTCGCCCCGCGGGTCGCTGCGATCATGGGCGCCGGCGCGCCCGAGTCGCGCCGGAACGGCTCCGCTCGAACCGCTCGCCTCGGCTCGAGCCGGCTCGCACCGACCAGGACGGGGGCGTCGCGTGACCGCGATCCACGACGGCGACGCGCCTGCGCGCGGAGAAGCCGTGGACGACGCGATCCGTGCCATGCGCGCCGTGGCCGCCGCGGAGGGGCGCCACGACGGACCGGGCGCGGCGGGCACCACCGACCCGGACGTGCTGCGCACCGTGCTGGCGACGCTGCCGCACGACGACCAGCGCCTGCTGTGGGACCGGCACGTGCGGGGCCGCGACGTCGCCGCCATCGGCACCGAGCTGGGCATGCACGCCCGCGCCGTGCTGCGCCGCCTGCGCCGGGCCGAGGAGCGGCTGGCCGGCGCCTTCGCGGCCGCGCACGCCCGCGCCTGCCCGCCGGGGTGCTTCGACACGCGCCAGTCGCTGCACGCGTACGTGCGCCACCGGCTCACGCCGCGCCGCCGGACCGTGCTCGAGGCGCACCTGTTCGGCTGCCAGGGCTGCATGCGCGCCTTCGTCGACGTGCGCGAGGCCGGCTGGGCGGTGCGCGACGCCGGGCCCCTGCTGCTCGCGGGGGCGGGCGGCGCCGCGCCGGTGGTCGTGGGTGCGCTCGGCGCGGGGGCGACGGGTGTGCTCGGCTGGACCGGGCCGGTCGGCGCCGCGCTGCTCGCGGCGTGGGACGGGGCGCGGGCGTTCGTGCTCCGGCTCGCTCAGCTCGGCAAGGGCGGCCTGATCGGCGCGGGGACGGTCGCCGGCGTGGCGGTCGCGGCCGTCGCCGTCGCCATGAGCGGCGGCGGGGGGAGCGGCCCCGCCGCCGCGCCGTCGTCCCCCCGCCCCTCGACGTCCCAGGTGGCCCCGGCACCCGCCCCCAGCGCGGCGGCGTCACCGGAGGCGCCTCCCGGGCCGGGACCGAGCGAGACCATCGCCCCGTCGCCCACGCCGACGACGGACCCCGCCGACCCGCCGGCCTCGACGTCCGCGCCCAGCGACCCGGGCACGGCGCCGGGCACGACGTCGCCCCAGCCCGACGACCCGTCGACCGCCCCGTCCGCGTCCCCCGACCCGACCGCCACGCCCGAGCCGACGAGGTCCTCGACGTCGCCCACCCCGTCGCCCAGCCCGTCGCCCTCCGCCTCGCCGTCCCCGTCGCCCACGCCGACGGGCAGCCCCTCGCCCACCCCGACCCCGACGCCCACCGCCACGCCCGACCCGGAACCCGAGGTCACCACGCACACGGCCCGGACCTCCGGGCTGCGCGGGATCTACGCCGTGACCGTCTCCGACCCGGACGCGACGGTCGTCGGCGTCGAGGGGGACGACCGTTGGCTCCGCGCGAAGGAGTGCTCCGCCGGCTGGCGCGTCGGCTCCTGGCGCAACCGGGTCGGCACCGTCACCGTCACGGTGGAGGCGCCGCCCGGTGTCGAGCCCGACGTCGGCCTCGACCGGGTGAGCAACTGGCCGGGGTGGCTGCACACCTGCTGACCCGGGCACGGGTCGAGCCTGCCGGGACCGTGTCCCGACAGGCTCGACCGGCGATGGTCAGCGCCCGGGGAAGCCGTGCGCGCCGCGGTGGTGGTCCCCGCCGTGGCCGTGCCCGTGCCCGTGACCGTGCCCGTGACCATGCCCATGCCCACGACCGTGGCCGTGCCCGGGCCGGCCGGGCTTCACGCCGTTGACCGCCTCCGTGCTCCACGCCAGCTGCTGCGCGGCGTGCCCGATCGCGCGGGACATGATGTCCAGCGCCTCGAGGTTCACGTTCGACAGGTCGTCACCCGCGGAGTGGTAGTTCTGGTCCAGCGCCTCGCCCGCGGTCCCGCCGAAGACGGCGGCCTCCTCCTCGGTCTTGATCGCGTCCGCGCCGGTGAACAGGCCGGAGGCCGGCACGCCGTTGCTGATGAACGCGTCGTAGTCGGAGCGGCCGGAGAACTCCGAGTCCACCCACGGCTGGTCGATCCGGTCGAAGTAGTCCGTGAAGACCGCCTCGGTCGCGATCGACCCCTCGGGCACCGTGACCGGGGCGGGGAACGTCGACTCGTCCGCGTCGTACACGCCGATCGTGTAGTTCGGCGACCCCACCATGTCGAAGTTGAGGTACGTCGCGATGTCGTCGAGCGCCTCCGGGTCGTTCGTGACGAGGTCGTCGACGTAGTGCGCCGACCCGACCAGGCCGAGCTCCTCGGCCCCCCACCACGCGAACCGCACGGCGTTGTTGAGCTTCGCGCCCCGGGACAGCTGCACGGCCGTCTCCAGGATCGCGGCGGAGCCCGTGCCGTTGTCGTTGATGCCGGGGCCCTCGGGCACGCCGTCGAGGTGCGCACCCAGCATGACGACGTTGTCGTGCCGCCCGCGCCGGGTCTCGGCGATGACGTTGAACGTCTCGTCGGTGCCGATCACGGCCTGCAGGTCGAACGAGATCTCCAGCGCGGGGTCGGCCTCGAGCGCCGCGACCAGGGCCGCGCCCTCCGCCTGCGTGACGCCCACGGTGGGCGCGTAGCCGTCGTCGCGCTCGCCGAGCGTGCCGTTCAGCGCGCCCTCGGCGTTGTTGTAGATGATGAGCCCGGCCGCGCCGGCCTCGCCCGCGGCGAGCGCCTTCGCACCGAACGTGCAGGAGCCGCGCTCCACGACGGCGATCTTGCCGGTGGCGTCGACGCCCGCCCACGAGTCGTCGTGCGGCGCCTCGGGGTCGTCGTCGGCCGGGCAGCCGTCCGCGATCGCGGGCTGCACCGCCGTCGCCGCGACGCCGTCGTCCGCGGTGGACGTCGAGTACGTCATCGGCACGGGGTCGAGGTCCACGCCGGGGACGGTGACGGACAGGTCGAGCACGTCGAAGGTGTCGAACTCGAAGTACTGGCGTTCGGGGTGGTAGCCGGCCTTGCGCAGCACCTTCTCGACGTACCGGGCGGACGCCTCGTGACCGGGGCTGCCGGCGGCACGGTTGCCGCCGTTCTCGTCCGCGATCTCCTGGAACGCCTCGAGGTGGCGGAAGACGCGCTCGCCGGTGACCCGCTTGGACAGGTCCGGGCCGGGCAGATGGGTGCCGTGCCGGCCGGTGGCGACGGCGGGTGCGGCCGTCGCGGTCGGGGTGAGGGACGCCGCGACGACGAGCCCGGCGAGGGCTGTGGTCGCGACGGCCGCGGGGAACATCCTTGTTCTCACGGTCGACCTCCTGGTGGTGACCCCGCGGGACCCGGGTCGGGCCCACGACGCACGGCGCGACGCTGCGGGGTGCGGTTGGCGCGAGCGTAAGCCGGTCCGGGCGCGCTGGGAACCCCCTGCGCGGAGGCCGCCGTCAGCCGCGCTCGAGCAGCACGAGCACCTCGTAGTGGCTGGTCTGCGGGAACATGTCGAGCAGCCGTGCGCGCGCGGGTCGCAAGGTCGGCATGCGCGCGAGGTCCTCGGCGAGGGTGACGGCGTTGCAGCTGGAGTAGAGCACGTGCGTCGCGGGGGACTCCTCGAGCCACCGGGACAGGTCGGGGCCGATGCCCCGCCGCGGCGGGTTGACCACGACGAGCTCGGGGGCGGGCGCCCCGCCGTCCCGGGCGAAGGCGGTCGCGTCGCCGGCGGCGAAGCGGACGTCGCGCATCGCCTCGGCCCACCACGCGGCGTCGTGCCCGGCGACGACGGCGCCTGCGGGCAGGGCGGCCAGCTCGTCGCGCGTGGTGCCGGCGCTCGCGACGGCCTCGGCGGAGATCTCGACGCCGGTGACGGCGCGGCCCGGGGCGGCGGCGTGCAGCGCGAAGCACCCGACGCCGCAGTACAGGTCCCACAGCGAGGCGGGCGCCACCTCGTCGACCCACGCGCGGGCCTGCGCGTAGAGGGCGGTGGCGACGGCCGTGTTCGTCTGGAAGAAGCTCTGGGGCCGCAGGTGCAGCGTGATGCCGTCGGCGCCCACACGCATCGGCAGGGTCCTGCGGTCGGTGAGCACGATCTCCTGCTCGCCCTCGAGGACGGCGGCGTGCGCGGGCTGCACGTTGACGCTCACCACGGCGACCTGCGGCAGCGCGACGAGCAGCCACGGCAGGTGCTTGCGCAGCCGCGCGACGGGCTCCTGGCTGCGCAGCACGAACCGGACCATGAGCTCCCCGTCCGCGGACAGGGTCACGAGCACGTGCTTGAGCTCGCCGCGCCACGCCGACTCCCGTGGCGACTCGCGACGCCGCTTCCCGCGCGACGGCGCCGTCGCGTCGTACGGCTGCAGCCGGGCGCGCGTGATCATCTCGCCGAGGACGGGGAAGGCTGCCTGGAGCGCGGCCGGGTACAGGGGGCAGTCGGTGAGGTCGACACCCTGCCCGGCGAACGGCCCCGTCGCCGAGCCGAGGATGCCGAGCACCGGCTGCTCCACCGTGCCGGTGACGACCATCTTGGCCTTGTTGCGGAAGCCGGACTCCGGCCCCGTGGCGGCGGGAAGCCAGGCGGTCCGGTCGTCGGCCAGCAGGGCCTGCACGTGCGCCACCTTCTCCTCCACCTGCGCGGGGTACGGCGTCGCGAGGAGGGTGCACGAGTGGCAGCGGCCGGCGTCGAAGTGGTGGCACTGCACGGCACCATTGTCCCTCGCGCGCAGCGCCGCCCTGTGCTCGCCTGTGCCGCTCCGTGCCGACGTGTGCCGCCCCCGGGTCAGCCCACGAAGATGCAGAAGGGGTGCCCGGCGGGGTCGGCGTAGACCCGTAGCGGCTCGTCGGGGTCGTCGGAGCGGTCGAGCAGCAGCCGCGCGCCGAGCGCGACGGCGCGCTCGTGCTGGCGGTCCAGCGCGGCGACGTCCGGCACGGTGGTGTCGAGGTGCAGCTGCTGCGGCACGCCGTCGTCGGGCCACGTGGACGGCGGCAGCGACGGCACCTGCTGGAACGCGAGCGGGACGCCGCCGGGGTTGCGCAGCACCAGCCAGTCCGCCGGGTCGGGCTCGCCGGGCGCGGGCGGCTCGTCGCCGGGGGGGTAGGCGAGGCCGAAGAGCCCGCGGTAGAACTCGGCGAGGCCCCGCACGTCGGTGGTGTCGAGCACCGCCTGGCGGATGGTGGGGACGTCCGTGGGGTCGTCGGTCATCGGTCCTCCGGTCATCGGTCCTCCTGGGGGAACCCCTCGGCGATGCCGCGGAGGGTGGCGGTGTAGGCGGCGTAGTCGAACCCGGGCACCAGGTTGTCGTTGCCGGCGCTGAGGCCGACGTCGCCTTCGGCGTCCTCGCGCAGGATGTCGGCGTGCCCGGCGTGCCGGTGCAGCTCCGCGGTCACGTGCACGAGGATCTGGTGGAGCGTGACGTCCTGGTGGCCCGCGCGCCACCAGGGGACGCGCCCGGGCGCGTCGAGCGGCAGCTCCTCGATCGTGGCGTCCGCGAAGTCCCACACCTGCCGGTAGAGGTCCACGAGCTGCTCCGTCGACTCCACGGCGGTGGCGAAGAACTCCGCCTGCAGCGCGTCCGCGTCCGCGTCGGGGGCGTCGGCCGCCGCCAGCCACGGCGCGGCCTCGGGGTGGGGCCACGGGCGGCCGAACACGTCGCCGAAGTAGCCGATCTCCACCGTCGCCGCGTGCTTGACCAGGCCGAGCAGGTTCGTGCCGGTGGGCGTGCGGGGCATCCGCGCCTCGCGCTCCGACAGGCCCGACACCTTCCACACCAGCGCCTCCCGCGCGCTGCGCAGGTACCGGTGGAGCACGGCCTTGGGGTCCGGGGGCGCCGTCGTCATGGGCCCCAGCCTGCCCACGCCCACCGACAGGCGCACCTCACCGGCGTCGGTGCGTGGAGGCACGAACGGCCCACCTCGCTTCCGCGTTAGCCTGACCCCGGTGGTGACGTCCTGTCACTACGCCGCCCCGGCGACCACCAGGAGGTCCCATGACCGTGCTCGCGGCCGCTGTCCCGCTCTCGTCCCGGCTGCGCGAGGGCACGCGCGCGGAGCACGCGCAGGCGGAGTCCGAGGGCTTCGTCGGGCGTCTCCTCGGCGGGCGGCTCGACGTCGCCGCCTACGCCGACCTCGCCGCCCAGCAGCTCGCCGTCTACGGCGCGCTCGAGGAGGCGAGCGAGCAGATGCGCGCGGACGCGCGGGGCCGGGGGCTCGTCTTCGACGAGCTCACGCGGGTGCCCGCGATCGAGCGCGACCTCGCGCACCTGCACGGCCCCGCCTGGCGCGACGTCGTGCGTGTGCTGCCCGCGACCGAGCGCTACGTCGCGCGGCTGCGCGCCGTCGACGACGACGTCGCGCGCTACGCCGCGCACGCCTACACCCGCTACCTCGGCGACCTCTCCGGCGGCCAGGTCATCCAGCGGATGATGCAGCGGCACTACGGCATGGGGGCCGCCGGCCTGGAGTTCTACGACTTCCCCGAGATCCCCCGGGCCAAGCCGTTCAAGGACCTGTACCGCGAGCGCCTCGACGGCCTCGCCCTCGACGACGCCGAGGTGGAGCGCGCCGTCTCCGAGGCGCAGGAGGCGTTCCGCCTCAACCGTGCGATGTTCGTGGAGCTCGGCGCCCTCCACCGCTGAGCCCGCCGCGCTCAGCGGACGCGCGCGGCGAGCACGGCGACGTCGTCGTGCTGGGGCCCCTGCACCATGCGGTCCACGAGGCGCTGCGGCAGCTCGGCCGTCGGGCCGCCGCGCAGGTCGCCCAGGACGTCGCGCAGCTCGGCTGCGCGCTCGGTGAACGACACCCGGCGGGACTCCACCAGGCCGTCCGTGTACAGCAGCAGGGTGTCGCCGGGCTCCAGCAGCCCGGCGTGGTCGTGCCGGACCACGGACGGGTCGACGCCGAGCATGAGGTCGGGCCTGCCCGTCAGCTCGTGCACGCGGCCGTCGGCACGCAGCACGACCGGCAGCGGGTGGCCCGCGCTCGCCCACCAGAGCCGGCAGCCGTCGTCCCCGTCCCCGGGCTCGCCGCGGCCCGTGCGGTCCAGCCGCGCGACGACGGCGGTGCCGCTCGCGGTCAGGCCCAGGCCCCGGTTCGCGCGGTCCAGCTCGCGCAGGAGCCGGGCGGGCGGCGCGTCCTGGCACCACGCCAGGGTGCGCAGCATGGCGCGCAGCTGGCCCATGCGGGCGGCGGCCTGCATGTCGTGGCCGGTGACGTCGCCGATCATCAGCACCGTGGAGCGGGGATCGAGCTCGACCGCGTCGTACCAGTCGCCGCCCACCTTGTCGGTGCGGGTCGCCGACGCGTACGTCGAGGCCAGCTCCAGGTACGGCACGCGAGGCAGGTCGGTGAGCATCGCCGCCTGCAGCGTGGTCGCCACCCGGTGCCGGTCCTCCAGCACCCGCACCCGCACCAGGGCCTGCGCCACGCACGACGCGAGGGCGACGGCGGTGCGGCGGCTCTCGTCGTCGTGCTCGTGCGGGCCGCGCCACTGCAGCACGACGACGCCGAGCAGCCGGTCGTCCACGACCATCGGCACCAGGGCGAGCCCGCCGAGGGAGGGGTCGATCCACGGGTCCCAGGTGGGCTGCGCGCGCAGGGCCGCGGCGCCGTCGCGGTAGAACGCGGGCCGGCGGGCCCGTGCGACGGACGCCACCGCGGGGTCGTCGAGGCTCCAGTGCCGGGGCAGGTACGGGTAGGCGCCCTCCCGCTCCACGAGCGTGAGGCTCGACCCGCCGGGGTCGGCGAGCGCGAGCGCGGCCCACACGGTGCCGAGCCCGGACCCCGAGGCGCGCAGCGCCCCGACGATCTCGTCGAGGGTGGTCGCCGAGGCGAACCGCTCGGTGAGGTCGAGCAGCATCCGGGTGCGCCGCGTGGCGTGCACCGCGACCCGCTGGATGCGGTGCGCCCGCTGCCGCTCGAGCCGCAGGCGCAGCTCGGCCGTGCACGCGGCGGCGAGGTCGGAGAGCGTGGCGAGGTCCGTGGGTGACCAGGTGTGCGCCTCGGTGTCCAGCGCGCACACCGTGCCGACGGCGGTGCCGTGGCGGTCCAGGATCGGGAACCCCGCGTACGACCCCATGCCCAGCTCGGTGACGGTGTCCCGGTGCGCGAAGCGGGGGTCGGCGCGCAGGTCCTCGACGACCAGGGCCTCCCCGGTGCGGACGGTCTCGCCGCACAGAGGCTCGCTCAGGGTGGTGCGCCGCGTGAGCTGGAGGGTGCCGGGCAGCCCGAGCGCGCCGGGGTACACCTGGGCGTCGGGGAGCACGAGGGTGACGAGGGCCGTCGGGACGCCGAGCTGGCGCTGCACCAGGCGGGCGAAGCGGTCGAAGGACTCGTCGGCGACGGGCCGGGCGAGCCCGGCCGCGACCAGGGCCTGGACCGCGGCGGCCGCCGGACCCCCCTGCGACTGCCCCGCGACCATGGCCGGATTCTCCCATGCGGGACGCCGGATATTCTCGCCGGACCATGGACCTCACCCGAGATTCCCCCGCCGCGCTACCGCGGCTCCTGGCCGCCTCCCTGGTGTCGGCGTCGGCCGTGCTGCTGTTCGCGGTGCACGTGCGTCCGCTCGCCTACGTGCCGCTCGTGGCCGGCGTCGCGCTGGGCCTCCTGGTCGACCGGAGGCTCGGGCGCGACCTCGCCCTCGTCGCCGTCTCCCTCGGCATCATCTCCACGATCTCCCTCGAGGCCGACCTGTCGGACGCCGGGATGGCGCGCTTCGCCGTCGTGCTGTCGCTCGCGGTGCTCGTGCCGTGGGCGGCGTCCCGGTACTGGTTCCGCGACGACCCGCCGCCCGGCGCGGGAGGCACGGGGCCCGGTGCCGTGCGCTTCCCCGTCGCCACGGGCCGCCGCTGGTCGCGCGGGCAGTACGTGTACCTCGTCGTCGTGGTGCTGGTGGGCTACCTCGTGCTGCCGTGGTACTTCCTCGGGTCGGGCGCGTACCTCAACTGGCCCGAGCTCACCGGCGGCCAGGACGTCGCCCGGCTGTTCGTGGGCGTCAACGCCGTGGGCATCTGGGACGAGCTGTTCTTCGTGTGCACGGTGTTCGCCCTCCTGCGCCGCCACTTCGGGCTGTGGACGGCGAACGTGCTGCAGGCCGTGATCTTCGTGTCGTTCCTGTGGGAGCTCGGCTACCGCGAGTGGGGGCCGCTGCTCACCGTGCCGTTCGCCCTGGTCCAGGGGTGGATCTTCAGCCGCTACAAGAGCCTCACGTACGTGGTGGCGGTGCACCTGCTCTTCGACCTCGTCGTCTTCGCGGTGCTGGTGCACGGGCACCACCCGGAGCTGTTCGACGTCTTCGTCACGGCACCCTGAGGAAGCCCGCGTTTGGAGCGGGCGTGCGCGACGTGGAAGGGTGCGCACATGCCAAGACGCGGCAGCTGAGCACGAACGAGCCCAGACAGGTGGGTCGACATGCAGGACCTGGAGCGCGGTCACGACGACGCCGACCTCGAGACGTGTGCCCGCGAGCCTATCCACGTTCCCGGTTCCGTGCAGCCCCGCGGGGTGCTGCTGGTGGTGGACGACGGTGTGGTCGTGCAGGTGTCCGCCAACCTGCCCGAGCTGCTCGGGCCCGCGCCGCAGGACGTGCTCGGCGAGCCGCTGACCGCGGTGCTCGGAGACGAGGCGACGGCGGCCCTGCGGCTCGACGAGGTCGCCGAGGGCGGGCCGCTCGCCGACAGCCTCCGCCGCGTGGTGCTGGGCGGCCGCACGTGGGTCGCGTCCGCGCACCGCAACCCGCAGTCCGTGGTGCTCCTCGAGCTCGAGCCGCTGGCGGACCAGTCGGCCGACCCGGCGGCGCCGTACCGCTCCGCGTACACGGTGCTCGGCCAGGCGGCGAGCGCCGGCTCGCTGGAGGACCTGTTCGACCTCACGGCCCGCGGGGTGCGCCAGGTGACCGGCTTCGACCGGGTGATGGTCTACCGCTTCGACGACGACGCCCACGGCGAGGTCGTGGGCGAGGCGCGGCGCGAGGACCTCGAGCCCTTCCTCGGCCACCGCTACCCGGCGGCCGACATCCCGCCGCAGGCGCGGGCGCTGTACGAGAAGAGCTGGCTGCGCCTCATCCACGACGTCGAGTCGGTGCCGCAGCGCCTGGAGCCGGCGCTGCTGCCGAGCGCCGGCGCGCCGACCGACCTCTCCTTCGCCGGCCTGCGGGCCGTCTCGCCGGTCCACATCGAGTACCTGCGGAACATGGGCGTCCGCGCCTCGATGTCCATCTCGCTGCTCCAGGGCGGGCGCCTGTGGGGCATGGTGGCGTGCCACCACGTCGACGGCCCGCACACGCCGTCGCTCGAGGTGCGCGCGGCGGCCGAGGCGCTCGCCTCGGGCCTGTCCCTGCAGATGGTCGTGCGCGCGGCCGCCGACCAGGCGCACCACGCCCGCGCCGTCTCCCAGGCCCTCGGCGCGCTGGTCCACGAGGAGAGCGAGCCGGTGGCCGAGGCCGTCGCCCAGCCCGAGCTCCTGCGGATCCTCGGCGTGGACGGCGCGCTGGTCCGCACGGACGACGTGACGGCGACGGTCGGCCTGGTCCCGGCCGCGCCGGACGCCGTGATCAACCTCGTGCGGCGCACGGCCCGCCCGCGTCGGGACGGCGGCACCGAGCCCGTGTACGCGGCGCACGACCTGCGCGCCGAGCACCCGGAGCTGGCGCACCGGCTCGGCGACGTCGCCGGGGCGCTCGTGGCCCCGCTGCCCGACGACGACCTGCTCGTGCTCTTCCGCCGCGAGGTCACGCGCGAGGTGACGTGGGGCGGCGACCCCCACGAGAAGGTGGTCGACCGGGACGAGAGCGGTGCCGTCGTCCGGGTGGGCCCGCGGCAGTCGTTCGCGGCGTGGCGCGAGGCCGTCCACGGCACGTGCGAGCCCTGGTCCGACCACGACGTGCGCGCCGCGCTGGTGGCGCGACGCACCATCGTCGAGCTGCTGTACCGGCGCTCCCGGCCCGACCTGGGCGCGGCGCTGGTGCTCCAGCACTCCTCGCTGCCGCCCGTGCTGCCGTCGCCCCCGGGGTGGCGCCTGGAGGCGCGGTACCGGCCGGCCGACGGCGGCCGCGTCGGCGGCGACTGGTACGACGCGTTCGAGCTGCCCGACGGCCGGACCGCCCTCGTCATCGGCGACGTCGCCGGGCACGGCCTGCCCGCCGCGTCGGCCATGAACCAGCTGCGCAACGGCCTGCGCACCCTGCTGCTCGAGCACCGCGACGTGACGACGGCGGCGGCCGGCCTGGACCGGATGGCCCGCACGCTCCTGTCCGACGACATGGCCACGCTGCTGGTCGGCATCCTCGACACGCACCCCGACACCGGGGCCGGGGGCGTCGTGGACTACGTCTGCGCCGGCCACCTGCCGCCCGTGATCGCCGACGCGCAGGGGGCGCGGTGGTTCGACGTGGTGCGCAACCCGCCGGTCGGCGCGATGCGCGAGACCGTGCGTGCCGGGCGGGTGACGATCGGGCCGGGGGAGTCCCTGCTGCTCTACACCGACGGGCTCGTGGAGCGCCGGGACACGCGGCTGCTCGAGCGGCTGGAGGACCTGCGCTCCACCGTGGGCCTCACGCGCGACCTCGAGGTGATCGAGCACAAGCTCGCCGGCCTGGAGTCGGAGGACGACTCCACGATGCTCATGGTGACCGCCCCGAACGCCGTCTGACCGGCGCCCGGCCCGCGCCGGCTCACAGCTCGTCGAGCATCCGGTTCATCCGGTCGATCTCCGCGATCTGGTCGGCGGCCACGTTCGCGGAGAACTCCTGCACGGTCTCGTCGCGCCCGGCGGCGGCGACGTCCTCGACCATCTCCAGGGCACCCGCGTGGTGCTTGATCATGCCCACGAGGAACAACCGGTCGAAGTCCGTGCCCTCCGCGCCGGCCAGCTCGGCCATCTCGGCGTCGGTGAGCATCCCGGGCATGGCGGCGTGGTCGTGGCCCTTCGGGGCTCGCGGGCCGCTGCCGTCCGCGGACCCCGACGGGGACCCCGACGGCGACGGCGTGGCGACGGCCGGCACCGGGAGCCCGTGCTCCTCGAGCCAGCGGCTCATGTACCGGATCTCCCCGTCCTGCGTGAGGCGGATGCGCTCGGCGAACTTCGCGACCTGCTCCGACGTCGAGCGCTCGGGGACCAGGTGCGCCATCTCCACCGCCTGGGCGTGGTGGCCGATCATGTCGGTCATGAAGTCGGCGTCGGCGTCCGTGACGACGTCCTCGTCGCCCATCCCCTCGTAGTCCTCGGGGGCGATGGTCCGGGCCGGCTCGCCCGGCTTGCCCGGCGCGAGGACGGACGACGACGGCGTCGGGGCCGCCTCCGGCTCCTCGGCGGTGCACCCCGCCGCCGCGAGTCCGACGACCAGCACGAACGCGCAGGTCACGGCGGTGCGGCGGCCGCTGTTCCGATGGTGCCGAGGCTGTGTGATCACCAAGCGATCCTCTCTGGACATTGTTGCCCCTGCGTAAAAAGATGCCCGAAGTCCTGGTTCGGAGGATGCTTCCAGACGACACTCAGTGTGACCCAACAAGGAGGTGTGGCGCCTGTGCGTCGTCCAACCCGGAGATCACGAACGAGGAACCCACGGATGAGGAGCGCCGCCGGCGTCGCCCTCTCCCTGACCCTGGCGGCCGGAGCACTGGGGCTCACGGCGCCGTCCGCGTCCGCGGCCGCGGAGCCCGACGTCCCGCCCGGCGAGGTGGCGTCGGAGAACATGACCCACCTGAGCAACAACCCGAAGAACGGCGCCCTGCAGGGCACCGGCTCGGACATCGCGTTCCAGGGCAAGTACGCCTTCGCCGGCAACTACGACGGCTTCACGGTGTACGACCTGTCCGACCCGAAGGAGCCCGTCCAGGCGCTCCAGGTGTACTGCCCGGGGTCCCAGAACGATGTCTCCGTCTACGGGGACATCCTGGTGCTCTCGACCGACTCGTCGCGCAGCGACGACTCCTGCGACTCCACGACGCGTCCGGCGACGGAGAAGGACGCGTGGGAGGGCATCAAGGTCTGGGACATCTCGGACCCGCTCGCGCCGGAGTACGTCAAGTCGGTCGAGACGGCGTGCGGGTCCCACACCCACTCGCTGGCGCCGACCAAGAACGGCAAGGACCTGTACGTCTACGTCTCGTCGTACAGCCCGAGCTCGACCTACCCCGACTGCCAGCCGCCGCACGACATCATCTCGGTCGTGAAGATCCCGGTGAAGGACCCTGCGGCCGCCAAGGTCGTCGCGACGCCGAACCTCTTCCCGGACGGCGGCTACGAGGGCGACCCGGGCCGCAGCGCGTCGGCGACCACCGGCTGCCACGACATCACCACCTACGCGAAGTACGACCTCGCCGCGGGCGCGTGCATGGGCGACGGCATCCTCATGGACATCAAGGACCGCGCCCACCCGAAGGTGATCACCACGGTCCGCGACACCGAGAACTTCGCGTTCTGGCACTCGGCCACGTTCAACAACGACGCCACCAAGGTCGTCTTCACCGACGAGCTCGGCGGCGGCGGTCTGGCCACCTGCACCGGTGAGTACGCGCCGGAGCTGGGCGCCAACGGCATCTACGACATCGACAAGGTCGTGAAGCCGGGCGGGAAGAACGGCATGAAGCTCACGCTGAAGAGCTACTACAAGATCCCGCGCATCAACGACGCCTCCGAGAACTGCGTGGCCCACAACGGCTCGCTGATCCCGGTCAAGGGCAAGGACCTCATGGTCCAGTCCTGGTACCAGGGCGGCGTCTCGGTGCTCGACTTCACCGACTCGTCGAACCCGACCGAGGTCGCCTGGTTCGACCGCGGCGCGGGCGTCTCCAGCGGTGGCACGTGGTCCACGTACTGGTACAACGGCTACGCCTACTCGAACGACCTCGGCATCGGCTTCGACACGTTCGAGATCGACGACGCGATCGACGGGAAGGCCAAGACCCACCTCAAGTCCCTCAACCCGCAGATGCAGGAGAAGTTCTGAGGCACTGAGCCCGGCCGGCAGCGGCCGGACGGACGACGGCGGCCGGTCCACCCTCGCGGGTGGGCCGGCCGCCGTCGTCATGAGGTGAGCGGGTGCTCAGCCGACGCGGATCACTCCGCGGCGGCGTCCTTCTCCCAGCCCACGTTCTCCACCGGCTGCAGGCCGAAGAGGTCGAGACCGGTGTAGGTCTCGGGCGTGAGGTTCGCGAGCCCCTCCTTCGCCATGGCGATCCACGGGCCGTTGTATAGCGGCAGGATGCCCCAGGTCTCGGCCAGGATCTCCGACTCGAGCTTCATGCCCGCCGCGGTCTGCTCCTCGGCCGTGGGCAGCGAGGACACCTGGTCGGCGATCTTCTTGTCGATCTCCTTGGTGCCGGTCATCGACAGGTTCAGGCCGCTGTCCGAGCAGTACAGCTGGCACATCCACGCCACGCCGTACGGGTCGCTCGACGAGAAGCCGAGCATGACGATGTCCCAGTCCTTGGTGGACAGCACGGTCGAGAAGTCGCTCGAGGGGCGCTTGTCGATCTCCAGCTCGAAGCCGATCTGGGCGAGCTGCTGCTGCAGCACCTTGGCGCGGGCCTCGACGATCGGGTCGTCGCCGAAGATCGGGAGACGGCCCCCGAGCTTCTCGCCGTCCTTCTCGCGGACGTCGCCGTTCTTCGTCCAGCCGGCCTCGTCGAGGGCGGCGTTGGCGGCCTCGACGTCGGTCGACCAGCCGGCCTCGGCGAGCGCGTCGACGTAGCCCTCCTGGAACGGGTAGAGGTTGAACGAACCGACCTCAGGCTCCGTGTAGTCGAGGCCGTTCCACATGACCTCCTTGATCTGCTCGCGGTCGACCGCCTGGAAGACGGCCTTGCGCACCTCGAGGTCCTTGAACTGCGGACGCTCGGCGTTGAGCTCGAGCAGGTTGGTGGCCGCGCGCTGGGCCTTGTACGTGACCGCGCCCTCGACGTCCTTGAGCTGCTGGAGGTTGTCGGCGGTGAGGTTCTCGACGTAGTCGACCTCACCGTTCTGGAACGCGTTCACCGCGGCGACGTCGTCGAGCACCCGGAAGGTGACCTTGTCGAGCAGCGGCTTCTCGCCCCACCACTTGTCGTTGGGGACGAAGGTGATGACGCCGCCGTTGAGGTCGAACTCGTCGATCGTGTACGGGCCGGCGCCCCACTCGGGGTGCGCGTCCTCGATGTAGCCCTCGTTGAACACCTCGGGCGAGTCCACCGCGGGGTTCATGATGTGCCAGAACAGGCCCTCGGTCCACGGGAACTCGGACTTGAAGGTGACGACCGCCTGGCGCTCGTCCTCGCCCTGCTCGACCGACTCGATCTGGGAGTAGCCGTCCGTGGTGTTCGGGACGTACTTCTCCTCGGTGGAGCGGTTCTGCTCCCAGCCCAGCTTGTACGACTCCCAGGTGATGGGGCTGCCGTCGTTCCAGACCGCCTTGGGGTTGATCGTGTAGGTGACGACCGTCTTGCCGTCCACGACCTCGGTGGTCCAGTCCGTGAGGTAGTTCGGGTTGGCCTCCGCCTCGCCCTCGGGGGACATGAGGATCGGCTGCGGGTTGTACCACTCCCAGATCTTCGCCGTGTCGACGGAGCCGTCGGAGTGGTTCGGGTTCATCTGCGGGGTGATCTCCGTGAGCGGGAAGGTCACCTCGCCGCCCTCCTGGAGGTTCTCGCGCGGCTGCGGGTTGTAGTCCGCACCCTCGACGGTCTGCGCCTCGGCGGTGGGCTCGTCGCCCCCGCCGTCGTTGCCGCCACCGCCGCAGGCGGTGAGGGCGAGGGCGAGCACGCCGGCGACGGCGACGCTGCCAGCCAGTCTCTTCTGCAGCCTCATAGGGGCTCCTTCCGCGCCCGTGGGCGCTGACTTGATGGTGGTGAGGTGATGGGACGGGGGAACGTGTCAGCGGTGGTGGCAGGCGTTGACGTGCACGCCCGTGCGGCCGCTGAGGACCGGGATCTTCGTCTCGCAGACGGTCCGCTCGGCGTCGTCGAGCGTCTGGTACAGCGGGCACCGGGAGACGAAGGGGCATCCCGTGATGGTGTCGGTCGGGCTCGGCAGGTCACCCTGGAGCACGATGTGCTCGCGGTCGCGCTCCTTCACCGGGTCCGGCACGGGGATCGCCGACAGCAGCGCCTGCGTGTACGGGTGCTGCGGGTCGTCGAACACCGCGTCCACCTCGCCGTGCTCGACGAAGGAGCCGAGGTACATCACGGCGACACGGTCCGCGATGTGGCGCACGACCGACAGGTCGTGAGCGACGAAGAGGTAGGACAGGCCCAGGCGCACCTTGAGCTCGTCGAGCAGGTTGATGACGCCGGCCTGGACGGACACGTCGAGCGCGGAGACCGGCTCGTCGAGCACGACCAGCTTGGGGTTGGTGGCCAGGGCGCGCGCGATGCCGATGCGCTGCCGCTGACCGCCGGAGAACGCCGCCGGGAAGCGGTCGCTGTGCGCCGGGTCCAGGCCGACCAGGTCCATGAGCTCGTCCACGCGCGGCCCGACGTCCGCGGCCGGCGTGCCGACGGTGCGCAGGGGCTCCGCGATGACGTCGAAGACCGTCATGCGGGGGTCGAGGGAGCCCACCGGGTCCTGGAAGACGATCTGCACGTCGCGGCGCAGCGCGCGCTCGGCGCGGCCGCCCTCGAGGTCGGCGACGGAGGTGCCGACGATCCGGATGTCGCCGTCCTCCTGCGGGGCGAAGTCCATGATCTGCAGCAGCGTGGTGGTCTTGCCCGAGCCGGACTCGCCGACGATCGCCATCGTCTCGCCCTCGCGGACGTCGAAGCTCACGCCCTTGACGGCGTGCACCTCGCCCACCTTCTTCTTGCGGAAGGAGCCCTTGAGCAGCGGGAACGTCTTGGTGAGGTTCTCCACCTCGAGGGTGGGCGCCCGCAGGTCGCGCGGCACCGTCTCGAGGCGGGACGTGGGGATCTCCGGCACCGGGTACACCGGGCCGTCGCCGAGCCGCCCCGCGCGGATCTCCTCCGCGCGGATGCAGGCGGCGCGGTGGTCCGCCTGGCCGCCGACCGGCAGCAGCGCGGGCTCGCCCTCGAGGCAGGCGTCCGTGACGATCGGGCAGCGGGCCGCGAACGGGCAGGCGTCCGGCAGGTCGACCAGCAGCGGCGGGCTGCCCTTGATGGGCACGAGGGGCTGCTTCTCGGCCTTGTCCACGCGGGGGATCGCGCCGAGCAGGCCGATCGAGTACGGCATGCGGGTGTCGGCGAACAGCGTCTCCACCGGCGCCTGCTCGATGGGCCGCCCGGCGTACATGACGACGACGTCGTCCGCGATGTTGGCGACCACGCCCATGTCGTGCGTGATCATCATGACCGCGGCGCCGGTCTCGCGCTGCGCGGTCTTGATGAGGTCGAGGATCTGGGCCTGGATGGTGACGTCCAGGGCCGTCGTCGGCTCGTCCGCGATGATGAGCCGCGGGTTGTTCGCCATCGCGATGGCGATGACCACGCGCTGGCGCATGCCGCCGGAGAACTCGTGCGGGAACGACTTCACGCGCTCCTGCGGGCGGGGGATCCCGACCAGCCGGAGCAGCTCCACGGCCCGGTCCCACGCCGCGCGGCGCGAGAGGTGCGGGTCGTGGATCGCGAGCGCCTCGACGATCTGGTCGCCCACCGTGAACACGGGCGTCAGGGACGTCAGCGGGTCCTGGAAGATCATCGCGATGCCGTTGCCGCGGATCTTCGACATCTGCGCGTCGCTCTTGCCGAGCAGCTCCTCGCCCTGGAACAGGACCGAGCCGCCGATGCGGGCGTTCTCGTCGAGCAGGCCCATGACGGCCAGGGACGTGACGGACTTGCCCGAGCCGGACTCGCCCACGATCCCGAGCGTGCGGCCCTCGGCGAGGTCGAAGGAGACGCCGCGCACGGCGTCGACGCGCCCCGCCTCGGACGGGAAGCTGACGGTGAGGTCGCGGACGGAGAGGACGGGGGTGGTCATGCGCGGCCTCCCGCAGCGGAGGTGGGGTCGAGGGCGTCGCGCAGGCCGTCGGCGACGAGCGCCATGGAGACGGTCAGCAGCGTCAGGGCGGCGGCGGGGAAGTAGAACATCCACGGGGTGCTCGAGATGCTCGAGGCGCCGATGCCGATCAGGGACCCGAGCGAGACGTCGGGCAGCTTGACGCCGAAGCCGAGGAAGGACAGGCCCGTCTCGGCCATGACGGCGCCGACGACGCCGAGCGTGAAGTTGATGACCAGCAGCGACCCGATGTTCGGGATCAGGTGGCGCACCACGATCCGCATGCCGGGCACGCCCATGTAGCGCGCGGCGTGGACGAACTCGCGCTCGCGCAGCGACAGGGACAGGGTCCAGATCGTGCGGGCCTGGAAGAACCAGCTCACGAGGATGAGGACGAGGGCGATGACCCTCCAGTCGCCGCCGGAGTCGTTGGACATCATCGCGAGCAGCAGGAACGTCGGCGCCACCATGAGGAAGTGGATGATGAAGAGCGACACCCGCTCGACCCGGCCGCCGAAGTAGGCGGCGGCGGTGCCGATCACGGCGGACAGGATCGTCGTGCCGGTCGCCACCACGACGGCGATGAGCAGGGAGCGCTGCAGCCCCACCACGACCATGGCGTACAGGTCGTTGCCGGCGTTGTTCGTGCCGAACCAGTGGTCGGGGCCGGGCGGGTCGGAGAGCGCGAGGAAGTCGAGCTCGACGTGGTCGTACTTCTGGAACATCGACCCGACGAGCGCGAAGACCACGAGCAGCACGAAGATCACCACGCCGCCGACGGCGGGCCGGTTGCGCGCGAACCGGCGGCCGTACAGCCGCCACTTCGACAGGCGCTGGCGCTCGCCGGGGGCCGCGACGGGCGGGACCGTCTCCGCCTCGGCGAGGGGGTCCACCATGGAGGGATCGTTGGCCATGTCAGCTCACCCGCACTCGGGGGTCGAGGGCGACGACGGCGATGTCGGCGAGGATCGCGCCGATGGCGGTCATGACCGCGCCGAACGCCGCGACCGCGACCACGCCGTTGATGTCGTTCTGGGAGATCGTCTGGATGAAGTACTGACCCATGCCCTTCCAGGCGAAGATCGACTCGGTCAGCACGGCGCCCGTGAAGATGCCGGGGATCGAGAAGGCGACCTGGGTCGTGACGGGGATCAGCGACGTGCGCAGCGCGTGCTTGCGGATGGCCTGCTGCTTGGTCAGGCCCTTGGCCCGCGCCATGCGCACGTAGTCCGACTTGATGTTGTCGAGCAGCAGGGAGCGCTGCAGGAAGTGGTACTGCGCGTAGCCGACGATGATCAGCGCGAGCGTCGGCAGCGCGAGGTGCTGCACCGTGTCCACCAGGGTGGGGAAGAACCCGGTCACGCCGGGGCTCGACGAGCCGGTGACGTAGAAGACCGTGGTGCCGACCAGGCCGTTGAACCCGATCGCGAGCAGGACGAGCCCGAGCGCGGCCACGACGATCGGGATGTTCATCGTGATGATCGACGTGCCCTGGGCGACCCGGTCGCCGAGCCGGTACTGCCGCGACGCGCTGTAGACCCCGAGCCCGATGCCGATGAGGGTCAGCAGGATCGTGGCGCCGAGCATGAGCTCCGCCGAGACCCACATCCGGTAGGCGACCTGGTCGTTGACCGACTGGCCGGTGGGGCTGACGCCCCAGTTCCAGTGCAGGAGGATGCCGCTGAACCAGTTCCACCAGCGCTCCAGGAGCGGGGTCCCCGCGTCGAGGTTGCGCGGCTCGAGCAGGTTCACGATCTGCTGCTCGCTCAACGGGGGACGACGTCCGACGTAGTTGCTGCGGGGGTCGAGGTACGCCCACGCGAGGAAGTACGTCAGGTTCGTGACGGCCACCACCATCAGCAACCAGCCAGCGGTGCGGCGCAGCAGATATCGGGACACGGTTCGGAAGGGACTCTCTGGACGGAAGGTCGGTGCGGCGAGGTTATCCGCGCCCGGAGGGTGAACCAGACCACATTCGAGACGCCGGAAGAATCGTTACCGATTTGTGCTCGGGGCGAACAATCGCCGCAACGCGGGCGTTCCGGCGCCGCAACCTTCCGCGTCCCTGGCCCCGCGAGCGTCGTGCTCGAGGCGTCGTGGCTGGTCAGGGACGCCGGCGCAGGGCGCCCTCCAGCAGCGGCACGGCGACGGCGACGAGCGTGAGGCCCGCCCCCACGAGGGTGCCGACGCCGGGCGGGGTCACACCGGGGGTGACGGCGTCGAGCAGGAGGGCGCCCACCACCTGGCCGGCGATCATGCCGAGCCCGAGGAGCAGCACGCCGATGCGGTGCACGACCGCCGCCTGCAGGGCGATGAAGACGATCCCGAGGAGCCCGCCGGAGTAGAGCAGGAGGTCGGGGGGCAGGGTGCCCGAGGGCGCGCCGCCCGCCGCGACCGACACCCCGAACACCACGAGCAGCGCCGCCGTGCCGACCAGGAAGCTCACGAAGGTCGCGGCGAGCACGCCGCCGGCGGGCGGCCGGACGGCGGCCCGCACCCGCCCGTTGAGCGCCTGCTGGAACGACTGCAGCACGCCCGCCACCAGGGGGAACAGGGCCAGGCCGAGGGCGGCGGTCGGCAGGCCGGCCCCCGAGACCACGACGACGGCGACGACCGTGAGCAGCGGCCCCAGCGCCCGCCCCACGGTCACGAGGCGCACGCCGCCGGGCGCGAGGCCCAGCCGG
>Ga0180221_1000193_pt1 | contig 73465 bp, 73 predicted proteins | sample eDN5th37CKraftMG_FD_151339 | JGI IMG/M metagenome (GOLD analysis project Ga0180221, IMG submission 151339) | Enriched Miracle-Growth compost microbial communities from Emeryville, California, USA - eDNA 5th pass 37_C Kraft MG (version 2) (version 2) ... | reverse complement strand
CGGCGCGGTGGTGATCGACAATACCTCCGAGTTCCGCTACCAGGACGACATCCCGCTGGTGGTGAGCGAGGTGAACCCGCACGCCATCGCGCAGTACACCACGCGCGGCATCATCGCCAACCCGAACTGCTCGACCATGCAGATGCTGGTGGCGCTGGCGCCGATCCACCGCGCGGTGGGCATCGAGCGGATCAACGTGGCCACCTACCAGTCGGTCTCCGGCGCCGGCCGCTCGGGCATGGAGGAGCTGGGCAAGCAGACCGCCGCGCTGCTCAACTTCCAGGAGGTGGAGCGGGCCAAGTTCCCCAAGCAGATCGCCTTCAACGTGATCCCGCACATCGACGAGTTCCAGCCCAACGGCTACACCAAGGAAGAGATGAAGATGGTGTGGGAGACGCGCAAGATCCTGGAGGACGAGTCGATCCAGGTGAACCCCACCGCGGTGCGCGTGCCGGTGTTCTACGGCCACTCGGAGGCCGTGCACATCGAGACCCGCGACAAGATCACCGCCGAGCAGGCGCGCGCCCTGCTGGCCGGGGCCGAGGGCGTGGTGCTGATGGACGAGCGCCAGGCCGGCGGCTACCCGACCCCGGTGGGCGACGCCGCGGGCAAGGACCCGGTGTTCGTCGGCCGCATCCGCGAGGACATCTCGCACGAGCGCGGCCTCGACCTGTGGGTCGTCGCCGACAACATCCGCAAGGGCGCGGCGCTCAACGCCGTGCAGATCGCCGAACTGCTGATCCGGGACCACCTCTGATGCGAAAGCCGTCCGCCGTCCTCCTGTCGCTGCTGCTGGCCGCCGGCGCGGCGCTGGCGGGCGCGCCGCCGGGGCAGGGCGGCGGCGCGCCGGCGCACGACGTCCGCGGCGTGCAACGGCAGGTGCGGCGGTCCAGCGCGGAGATCGACCGCCTGCAGCGCCAGGTCGAGCGGCAGGAGGCCAGGAGCCACCAGGCGCAGCAGCGCCTGGCCGAGCAGGACGATAGAATCGCCGAGCTGCAACGCCAGCTCGAGGCGCTCAAGGCGGGCGCCGCGGCGGCTCCGGCCGGGCGCGCCGCGTCCGGCGGGAAATGAGAATGCACGCCAGCAATGCCGCGTAAGCGGCCGTTGCCGCTATTGTTGAGCGGACGCCATATCGCCTAAAGTGGCGCCTCGTTCCGCCAGCCGCCACGGCGGCGGCGACCGACAAACACACGATGTCAGGGGTGGGGGAACTCGCATGAACCGTTCATTGAAGCTGTCGATGCTGCTGGCGCTCGCGTTGGGCAGCAGCCAGGCAGCGGCGCTCGAGCTGGGCCAGATCCAGGTGAAGTCCGCGCTGGGCCAGCCGCTGCTCGCCGAGATCCCGCTGACGCCCGCGAACGCGGCCGAGCTGCAGAACCTGAGCGCGCACCTGGCCTCGCCGGAGGACTTCGCCCGCGCCGGCATCGGCGGCCGGCCAAGCGTCGCGCTGCAGTTCAGCATCGCCGACGCCGGCCAGGGCAAGGTCATCCGCATCACCAGCAGCGAGGCGGTCAACGATCCCTACCTCGACCTGCTGATCGAGGTGGACAACGCCAGCGGCAAGAGCCTGCGCGAGTACACCATCCTGCTCGACCCGCCCGGCGGCGCCGCCACGCTGCCGGTGAGCCAGGCGCCCGCCGCGGCCCCGCGCGCAAGCGCGCCGCGCGCTGCCGCGGCACCGGCGGCGCCCGCGCGTTCCGCCGCGGCGCGCCCGGCCGCCGCCGCCCCGGGCCAGTACGGCCCGGTCAGCCGCGGCCAGACCCTCTCGGAGATCGCGCGCGCCACCGCGCCGGCGGGGGTGGACACGAACCAGATGCTGCTGGCGCTCAAGCAGGCCAACCCGGATGCGTTCTACCGCGACAACATCAACGCGCTGAAGAGCGGCGTGGTGCTGCGCGTGCCTTCCGGCCAGGAGGCGCAGGCCACCGCCGCCGCCGCGGCGCTGGCCGAGGTGCGCCGCCAGAACGAGGCGTGGCGCAGCGGCAGCGCCGCCGCGCCCACCACGGTGGCCGACAACGCCACCCGCGCCGGCGCTTCCAGTGCGCCCACCGCCGCCGCCGTCGCGGCGGACCGCCTCGCCCTGGTGCCGGCCAGGCAGGGCGGCGGCAGCGCCGGCAGCAGCGGCGGCAAGGACGAGAAGGCCGGCAGCCTGCGCCAGGAGCTGCTGCGCAGCCAGGAAACCCTGACCACGCTGCAGCAGCAGGGCGCCGAGCTGAAGTCGCGCCTGAAGGACCTGGAGGACATCAACAACAAGAACGAGCGCCTGCTCGCGCTGAAGGACAACGAGATCGCCGAGCTGCAGCGCAAGCTGGCCGAGGCGCGCAAGGCGGCGAACCTGCCGCCCGAGCCCGCCGCCGCGGCCAGCGCGGGCAGGGCGGCCGCGGCGGGCGTCGCCGCTCCGGCCGCTTCCGCCAGCGCCGCGACGGCCGCCGCTGCCGCCGGCAGCGCCGCGAATCCTGCGGCCGGCGCGCCCGCGCCTGCCGGCAGCAGCGCCGCCGCCGCGGCCGGCGCACCCGCCGGCGCGGCCACCGCAGCGGTCCCTGCGGTGGCGGCCAAGCCCGCGCCAGTGGCGCCGGCCAAGCCCAAGCCGGCCCCGGCGAAGCCCGCGCCGGCGCCGGTCGAGGAAACGCCGTGGTACATGCAGACCTGGACGCTGGCCGCGGCCGGCGGCGCGGTCGTGCTGCTGCTTCTGCTGGCCCTGCTCGGCCGCCGCCGCAAGCCGGCCGCCGCCGCGAAGGGCGGCTCCTCGCTGGCCGACCGCTTCGGCGCGCTGCCGCCGATCCCGGCCGCGAGCGACGACCCGGACCAGGACGAGCTGCTCGACCAGCTGGCCGAGCATCCGGACGACATCGGCCTGCACCTGGAGCTGGTCAGCCTGTACTACAGCCGCCGCGACGTGGAGCACTTCGAGGCGGCCGCCGAGGCGATGTACGCGCACGTCGCCGACCCCAGCCAGCCGGAATGGCAGGACGTGCTGAGCATGGGCCGCGACCTGGCGCCGGAGCACCCGCTGTTCGCCGGCACCGCGCCGGCGGGCGACGAGACGGCGCAGGAGGACGCGGTGCACGAGGAGGCGCTGCACGCCTTCGATCTCGACCGCTACGCGGCCGAGGACGCCGGGCGCGCGCCGGACGAGCCGGTGGCGCCCTCGCCGCTGCCGCAGCCGCCGCAGCGGCAGAAGGTCAGCGAGTACCACTTCGACTTCAACCTGACCCCGCCCGCGCCGCCGGCCCCGCGCCCCGCGCCGGACTTCGACGCGGCGGCGGCCGAGCCGGCCGCCGAGGCCCGCGCCGGGGAGGAAGCGGGCGGCGCCTGGAGCTTCGACGAGCCGGCCGCCGACTTCGACGCCGGCGCTCCCGCGTTCGGCGAGCTCAGCGACGATCCGGTCGACACCAAGCTCGACCTCGCCCGCGCCTACCTCGACATGGGCGACCACGACGGCGCCCGCGCGATGCTGGAGGAAGTGCTGGAGGAAGGCAGCCAGATGCAGAAGGACGTGGCCCACAGGCTGCTCGAAACCCTGCGCTGAGCCAATCCTCCCATCCGACGCGCGCCCGGGCCGGCCCATGCCGGCCCGGCGCTTTTTCCGCCCTGCTAATCTGTGCGGCGGTCACGCGGCTCGACGGTCTCCATGCGCATTGCCCTCGGCATCGAATACGACGGCACCGATTTCCTCGGCTGGCAGCGCTTGAGCCATGGCGCCACCGTGCAGGGCGCGGTGGAGGCGGCGCTGTCCGCGGTGGCCGCGCATCCGGTCGAGGTGACCTGCGCCGGCCGCACCGACGCCGGCGTGCACGGGCGCTGCCAGGTGGTGCACTTCGACACCGAGGCGCGGCGCGCGATGCGCGGCTGGACGCTCGGCGCCTGCGCCAACCTGCCGCCCAGCGTGGCGGTGCTGTGGGCACAGGAGGTGGAGCCCTCGTTCCACGCGCGCTTCTCCGCGCGCAGCCGGCGCTACCGCTACAGCATCCTCAACCGCCCGGTGCGCGCCGCGCTGGAGGCGCGCTACGTCACCTGGGAACGCCAGCCGCTGGACGCCGCGCGCATGCACGCGGCCGCGCAGGCACTGCTGGGCGAGCACGACTTCGGCGCCTTCCGCGCGGTGTCCTGCCAGGCCGCGCACGCGCGCCGCGAGGTGCTCGCGGTCGGCGTGCGGCGGGAGGGCGAGCGGGTGATCGTGGAGATCGAGGCCAACGCCTTCCTGCACCACATGGTGCGCAACATCGTGGGCAGCCTGCTGCCGATCGGCCGCGGCGAGCGGCCGGTCGAATGGATCGCCGAGCTGCTGGCCGGGCGCGACCGCGAGGCGGCCGGGCCGACCGCGCCGGCCTCCGGCCTGACCTTCCTCGGGCCGCGCTACGAGGCGCGCTGGGGCCTGCCGGCGGAGGTGAGCCGGTGACCCGCATCAAGTGCTGCGGCATGACCCGCGTGGAGGACGCGCTGCTCGCCGCGCGCCTCGGCGCCGACGCCATCGGCCTGGTGTTCACCGCGCGCAGCCGCCGGCGCGTCTCCGTCGCGCAGGCGCAGGCCATCGCGCGCGCGCTGCCGCCGTTCGTGGCCACGGTGGCGCTGTTCATGGACGACGCGCCGGCGCTGGTGGAGGAGGTGGTCGCGGCGGTGTCGCCGGACCTCCTGCAGTTCCACGGCGGCGAGCCGGACGAGTGGTGCGCGCAGTTCGGCCGCCGCTACCTCAAGGCCATCGCGATGGGCGAGGGCGCCGCCGCGCTGGCGCGCCTGCGCGACTACCCGCGCGCCGCCGCGCTGCTGCTCGACGGCCACGGCCTCGGCGAGGCGGGCGGCAGCGGCAGGGCGTTCGACTGGTCGCTGATGCCCGGGGACCTGGCGCAGCCGCTGGTGCTCGCCGGCGGCCTGCATGCCGGCAACGTGGCCGGGGCCATCCGCGTCGCGCGGCCGTGGGCGGTGGACGTGGCCAGCGGCATCGAGTCGGCGCCGGGCGTGAAGGACCCGGCGCGGATGGCGGCCTTCATCCATGCCGTGCGCGCCGCGGACCGGCAGCGGGAACGGACCTCGGCGGACGCGCCCGGCCCATGACCGCCGCGATCGAGGAAATCCCCGCCGGCGCGCCCGTCGACCTCGACGGGCTCGTGCGCGGCGCCCGCCCCGTGGTCATCCGCGGCCTGGTCGCGGACTGGCCCATCGTGGCGGCGGCGCGCGCGTCGGACTGGACCTTCGCCGAGCAGCTGGCCGGCTTCGACAACGGCACGCCGGTGGACGCGCTGATGATGCCGCCGGAGGCCGAGGGCGTGGTCGGCTACAACGCCGACCTCAGCGGCTTCAACTACCGCCACCACCGCGTGCCGCTCACCAAGGGGCTGAAGCAGCTGCTGCTCTACGCACGCCAGGAGCGCCCGAACGGGCTGGCGATCCAGAGCGCGGCGCTGGCCGCCTGCGCGCCGGGCTTCCTGGAACGGCATGCGCTGCCGCTGCTGCCGCCCTCGGTCCAGCCGCGCCTGTGGGTGGGCAACCGGGTGACCACGCCGGCCCACTTCGACGAGTTCCACAACGTCGCCTGCGTGGTCTGCGGCGTGCGGCGCTTCACCCTGTTCCCGCCCGAGCAGGTGCGCAACCTGTACATCGGCCCGCTGGACTTCGCGCCGACCGGCGCGGCGATCAGCGTCGCGCGGCTGGACCGCCCCGACGACCCGCGCTTCCCGCGCCTGCGCGAGGCGCTGGCGCACGCGCAGGCTGCGGAGCTGGAACCCGGCGACGCCATCTACATCCCGCCGCTGTGGTGGCACCACGTCGCCTCGCTGAAGCGGCTCAACGCGCTGGTCAACTACTGGTGGAAGCCGGTCGCGGCGCCCGGCACCGCGCCGATGACCCTGCTGGGCTGCCTGCTGCACGCCATCCTCGGCTTCCGGTCGCTGCCGCCGGCCGAGCGCGCGGCGTGGCGCGCCCTGCTGGACCACTACGTGTTCGGCGAGGAGGACCCGGCCGCGCACATCCCCGAGGCGCGCCGCGGCGTGCTGGGGCCGCTCACGCCGGAGCAGGTCGAGGCATTGCGGGCGAAGATCCAGCGCTATCTGTAGCGTGCGCGGCTGTTTCCGCAGTCATCGCGGTGGGATCGCGGCCGGAGGCCGCTCCCACGGGGTTTCCGCAAAGCCTGGTGGGAGCGGCCTCCGGCCGCGATCTGATGAAGGGCATCCACGCTCACCCGCGCACGGCCAGCTCCGCGCGCAGCCACTTCGCCAGCGCCTCGACCCGCGCATCCTCCACCCGCGCCGGCGCCGCCAGCACCCAGCGCGCCTCGGTGCGCCTGAAGCCCCACGGCGCGAGCAGGCGTCCGGCGGCGAGATCGTCGGCCACCAGCGGCTCCGGCGCGATCGCCACGCCCAGCCCGGCCACCGCCGCCTCCAGCATGAAGTAGAGGTGGGGGAACGCCTGCGCCGGATGCAGCGCGGCGGCCGGCAACCGCATCGACTTCGCCCAGCTCGGCCAGGCCTGCGGGCGCGAGGTGGTGTGCAGCAGCGCCTCGCCGCACAGCGCGCGGGCCGGCTGGCCGCGCAGGCGCCTGGCGCCGGGCCAGCGCGGGCTCAGCACCGGGCCGATCCGCTCGGGCGCCAGCTCGTGCACCTGCCAGTCGCGCGGCCAGGGCGGCGCGGCCAGCAGCAGGGCGGCGTCGAGGCCGGGCAGCTGCGCGCCGGGCGCGTCCTCCTGCGCCGCGAGGTGCAGCTTCAGGTCGGGTAGGTCGCGGCCCAGCCGTTCCAGCCGCGGGATCATCCAGCGCGCGAGCACGCTGCCGGAGCAGCCGAGCACGAACGGCGCCTGCGCCTGCGTCCGCCGCAGCGCGGCCCAGCCGTCGCGCAACTGCCCGAAGGCGGCGCCGATGCGCTCGTGCAGCTGCTGGCCGGCGGGCGTGAGCGCGACGCCGCGGCCCTGCCGCGCGAACAGCGGGCGGCCCGCCGCTTCCTCCAGCACGCGCAGCTGGCGGCTGATCGCGCCGTGGGTGACGTGCAGCTCGCGTGCGGCGCGGCTCACGCTTTCCAGCCGGGCGGCGGCCTCGAAGGCGCGCAGGGCGTTCAGCGGCGGCAGCTCGCGGCTCACGGGACAGGTGAGATTTCCTGAGGTATCGGTTCGATCTTATCGCTTTTTGTCGCGCCCGCCGCGCGCTAGATTGCCCGGCATGCCGGACCGCCGCGCCGGGACGGCCTTTCAGTTTTCCGCACAGGACGGAATCATGCCCGCTTCCCAGGACTTCCACCGCTGGCCCGACGCGCACGGCCGCTTCGGCGACTACGGCGGCAGCTACGTGGCCGAGACGCTGATGGCGCCGCTGGCCGAGCTGACCGGGGCGTACCTGCGCCTGCGCGGGGACGCGGCCTTCCTCGCCGAGCTGGACCGCGACCTCAAGCACTACGTGGGCCGGCCCAGCCCGGTCTACTTCGCCGAGCGCCTGACCCGCCACGTGGGCGGCGCGCGCATCCTGCTCAAGCGCGAGGACCTGAACCACACCGGCGCGCACAAGATCAACAACACCGTGGGCCAGGCGCTGGTGGCGCGGCACATGGGCAAGACGCGCATCATCGCCGAGACCGGCGCCGGCCAGCACGGCGTGGCCAGCGCCACGGTGGCGGCGCGGCTGGGCTTGAAGTGCGTGGTCTACATGGGCGCCACCGACATCGAGCGGCAGAAGATCAACGTCTACCGCATGAAGCTGCTCGGCGCCGAGGTGGTGCCGGTGACCTCGGGCTCGAAGACGCTGAAGGACGCGCTCAACGAGGCGATGCGCGACTGGGTCACCCACGTGGCCGACACCTTCTACATCATCGGCACGGTGGCCGGGCCGCACCCGTATCCGATGATGGTGCGCGACTTCAACGCCATCGTCGGCCGCGAGGCGCGCGCGCAGGTGCTGGAGGAATACGGCCGGCTGCCCGACGCGCTCGCCGCCTGCGTGGGCGGCGGCTCCAACGCGATCGGGCTGTTCCACGCCTTCCTCAACGACGCGGGCGTGCGCATCGTCGGCGCCGAGGCGGCGGGCGAGGGCATCGCCACCGGGCACCACGCGGCCTCGCTGGCCGCGGGGCGTCCCGGCGTGCTGCACGGCAACCGCACCTACGTGCTGTGCGACGACGACGGCCAGATCACCGAGACGCACTCGGTGTCGGCGGGCCTGGACTACCCGGGCGTCGGCCCCGAGCACGCCTTCCTCAAGGACGCCGGCCGCGCCGAGTACGTGGGCGTCACCGACGACGAGGCGCTGGAGGCCTTCCACCTGCTGGCGCGCACCGAGGGCATCCTCGCCGCGCTGGAGTCCAGCCACGCGGTGGCGCAGGCGATCAAGCTGGCGCGCGAGTATCCCAAGGACGGCATCGTGCTGTGCAACCTGTCCGGCCGTGGCGACAAGGACGTGCACACGATTGCGGCGCGCGAGGGCATCCGCCTGTAGCGGCGGGTGCCAGGGAATCGGGAATAGGGAATCGTCAGAGCACCCCTCGTCCCACCGCTTTCCCCGCGAGCTTCTTGACTATTCCCCATTCCCCATTCCCTACCTCCCATGAACCGCATCGACGCCCGTTTCGCCCGGCTCAAGGCCGCCCGCCGCACCGGCCTGATCCCCTTCGTCACCGCGGGCGACCCCTCGCCCGCGCACGCGGTGGCGCTGATGCACGCGCTGGTCGAGGCCGGCGCGGACCTGATCGAGCTGGGCGTGCCGTTCTCCGACCCGATGGCCGACGGCCCGGTGATCCAGCACGCCAGCGAACGCGCGCTCGCGCGCGGCGTCGGGCTCGACGACGTGCTGCGCTGGGTGGCCGGGTTCCGCCGGCAGGACGACGACACGCCGGTAGTGCTGATGGGCTACCTCAACCCCGTCGAGATCCGCGGCTACGCGCGCTTCGCGCAGGAGGCCGTGGCGGCCGGCGTGGACGGCGTGCTGCTGGTGGACTGCCCGCTGGAGGAGGGCGAGGTGCTCGCGCCGCTGCGCGCGGCGGGCCTGAAGCACATCCTGCTCGCCGCGCCCACGACCGCACCCGCGCGTATGGAAAAGCTGTGCGAGTCGGCCGAGGGCTTCCTGTACTATGTGTCGTTCGCCGGCATCACCGGCGCGGCCCGGCTCAGCGTGGCGGACATCGCCGCGCGCGTCGCCGGCCTGCGCGAACGGTCGAGGGCGCCGGTGGCGGTGGGCTTCGGCGTGCGCGACGCGCAGAGCGCGAAGGCGATCGCCGGCTTCGCCGACGCGGTGGTCATCGGCAGCGCGCTGGTCGAGCGCCTGGCGGGCGCCGCGGCGGAGGGCGAGATCGCGGAACGCGCACGGGCCTTCCTGCAACCGATCCGCGCCGCCCTCGACGCCTGACCTCGCCTTTTCCCTCTCCCCGCCGGGGCGAGAGCCGGGGCGAGGGGCGGGGCTTGCGAAGACGGTGGTTGCTGGCGCAAGACAAGGCTTCATGAAGAAGAAGTGCGGGCGCGCGGCCGGGCCGTCCCCTCACCCCAACCCTCTCCCCGGCGGGGAGAGGGAGCTAAAAGCAGAGGTTGGTGCGTATGAACTGGCTCCAGAAAATCATGACCCCCCGCGCCCGCACGCAGGGCACCACCGCCGCCGGCAAGGGCAAGGTGCCGGAGGGCGTGTGGGAGAAGTGCGGCGGCTGCGGCGCGGTGCTGTACAAGCCGGAGCTGGAGCGCAACCTGATGGTCTGCCCCAAGTGCGGCCACCACCACGCCATCGGCGCGCGCGCGCGGCTGCTGTCCTTCCTCGACGAGGGCAGCGCGCAGGAGCTGTGGGCCGGGCTGGAGCCGAACGACCCGCTGAAGTTCCGCGACGGCAAGAAGTACCGCGACCGCATCGTCGCCGCGCAGAAGTCCACCGGCGAGAAGGACGCCCTGCTGGCGATGGGCGGCACGCTCAAGGGCCTGCCGCTGATGGCGACGGCCTTCGAGTTTTCCTACATGGGCGGCTCGATGGGCTCGGTGGTGGGCGAGAAGTTCACCCGCGCCGCCGAGCAGGCGCTGGCCGACCGCAGCGCGCTGGTGTGCTTCTCCGCCACCGGCGGCGCGCGCATGCAGGAGGCGCTGTTCTCGCTGATGCAGATGGCCAAGACCTCGGCCGCGCTGGCGCGGCTGCGCGAGGCGGGCGTGCCCTACGTCAGCGTGATGACCAACCCGACCACCGGCGGCGTGTCGGCCAGCCTGGCGATGCTGGGCGACGTCAACGTGGGCGAGCCGAAGGCGCTGATCGGCTTCGCCGGCCCGCGCGTGATCGAGCAGACCGTGCGCGAGACGCTGCCGGAGGGCTTCCAGCGCTCGGAGTTCCTGCTCGAGCACGGCGCGATCGACCTGATCGTCGACCGCCGCGAGATGCGCGACAAGCTGGCCGCCGTGCTGGCCCTGCTGAAGAGGGCGCCGCGCGCCGCGGCGTGAGCCGCGCGGCGCGATGCCATCCGGGTTCCTGAAGGAACCGGGATTCCCACAGTCTTGCTTCCCGAGCGACACGGTTTTCCACAGCGCATGTGGAAGCCAGCGGGATAAGCCTGTGGGCAAGTGCGCGCTGCGGCTTTGCGCTCAGGCACTTGCCTCGCCTTGCGGAACATCTGCGCAGCCCCGCGCGGGTTTTTCCACAGCGATTGTGGAAAGCGTCCGGGAGAGCCTGTGGAAAGGTGGCCTATCTGCCTGATCGGCCAGCATGCCCCGACGCCGTGCGCAGCCTTTGCACAGCGTCCTCAGAACAGCCCGGCGAGCATGCCCAGCCACACCGACAGCGCGCCCAGCGCGCCGCCGATGCCGATCGCGGCGAGCACGTCGCTGGGGTAGTGCAGCCCCAGGATCACCCGCGAGGCGGCGACCAGCGCGGTGAAGCCGAGCAGCAGCGGCGCCAGCGCCGGATACCAGGCCAGCGCCACCACGGTGAAGCCGACCGCCTGCAGCGTGTGGCCGGAGGGGAAGCTGAACTCGTCCAGCGGCGGCACGTGCGCGATCACCCCGGGGCAGGCGCGGAACGGCCGCGGCCGCCGCGTCCAGCGCTTGAGCAGGCGGTAGAGCAGCAGCGCGGCGAGCCCGGTGGCGGCCATGTGCGCCGCCGCGACCAGCCCGCGGTGGCGGTCGGACAGCGCCAGCCCGAGCATCAGCGCGTACCAGCACGCGCCGTCGCCGAGCCGGCTGACCAGGCCGAAGAACGCGCCGACCGCGCGGCGCGCGCCCCAGCGGTTGGCCGCCACGCACATGCGGCGGTCGAAGGCCAGGCGCGGTCCGAGCGGCAGTTCAGGCGTGGGCGACGGCGGCAGGGTGGTCCGCATGGCGTTTCTCCTCGGCGAGCCGGCGCAACAGGGACTCGAAATCGCGCACCACCGCCTCGGGCGACAGCTGCGCGGTACTCGCGCAGGCGGCGCGGCCCATGTGGCGGATCAGGCTGGGATTGGCGGCCAGCTTCGCCACCGCCTCGATGAAGGACGGCTCGTTGCCCGGCTCGATGGCGAAGCCGTTGGCGCCGCTGCGCAGGTGCTCGCGCGCGGCGCCCTCGGCGTAGGCCACCACCGGCAGGCCGGCGGCGAGCGCCTCCAGGATCACGTTGCCGAAGGTCTCGCTGAGGCTGGGGAAGGGGAACAGGTCGGCGCTGGCGTAGTGCCGCGCCAGCTCCTCGCCGCGCTGCACGCCGGCGAAGACGAAGTCGGGATTGGCCTGCGCCAGCGCCGCGCGCGCGGGGCCGTCGCCCACCCACACGTAGCGCAGCTTCGGCATCTCGCGCTGCGCCGCGCGGAAGGCGCGCACGGCCAGCTCCAGGTTCTTCTCCGGCGCGATGCGGCCCACGTAGAGCATGACCGGCGTGCTGCCGTCGACGCCCCATTGCGCGCGCAGCGCCGGGTCGCGCCGGCCGGGATGGAACAGCGCGGTGTCCACCGCGCGGCGCAGGATGCAGGCGTTGTCCACGCCGAGCGCGCGCAGCTCCTCCGCCAGCGCGTCGGTGGGCACCAGCGTGGCGGCGGCGCGGCGGTGGAAGCGGCGCAGGTGGCCGCGCACCAGCGGCGTGAGGAAGCCCGCGCCGTAGTGGTCCGCGTAGGCGTCGAAGCGGGTGTGGAAGCCGGTGGCCGCGGGGATGCCCAGCCGCACCGCGGAGCGCAGCGCCGACCAGCCGAGCGGCCCTTCCGTGGCGATGTACACCGCGTCCGGCCGCAGGCGCTGCCAGCGCCGGCGCAGCATCCGCCCGGCCGGCAGGCCGAAGCGCAGGCCCGGGTAGCGCGGCAGCGCCGCGCCGCGCACCTCCATGGCGAGGATGCCAGGCTCGTCGGCGTGCGGCTGCGCCTGGCGGGGGCGCACCAGCTCCACCGTGTGCCCGCGCGCCGCCAGTCCGGCGGCCAGGCCATGCACGGTGAGCGCCACGCCGTTGATCTCCGGGGGATAGGTCTCGCTGACGATGCCGATGCGCATGGGAACGGTCTTGGCTGGCCCGTTGCAGCTTCGGCGCGGCCGGTTGCGCGGACGTGGCGCGGGTGTGACGCGCCCGTGACGCCGCCGCGCCTTACACTGGGCGGACCTCAACGCGAGTCGGAGACCGACGATGAAACGGATACTGCTGGCGCTGGCATTCGCATCCCTGGGCGGCGCGGCCCTCGCGGCCGACGGCCCGCAGGCCGGCGCGCTTCCGGTCGCCAAGGCGCCGGCGGGCGCCGAGGCCTACATCATCGCGCCGAAGGACGGCGCCACCGTGAGCGGGGAGTTCACCGTGCGCTTCGGCCTGAAGGGCATGGGCGTGGCGCCCGCCGGCGTGGACAAGGAGGCCACCGGCCACCACCACCTGCTGGTGGACGTGAAGGAGCTGCCGCCCGCGGGCCAGCCGATCCCGAAGGACGCGCAGCACCTGCACTTCGGCGGCGGCCAGACCGAGACCACGCTCAAGCTCGCCCCCGGCACGCACACGCTGCAGCTGGAGCTGGGCGACGCCAACCACGTGCCGTTCGATCCGCCGGTGGTGTCGCGGCGGATCACCGTGCACGTGAAGTAGCGGGGCGGCCGCCATGGCACGCGGCGCGGCCCGCGCCGCCCTGCTGTACGTGCTGCTGCCATGGCCGGCCGTACTTGCCGCCATGGTCCAGGACGCGCCGGCGGGCGCCGGTCCGCCGCCGCACCGGCCGCTGATCGAGGTGAAGTTCGTGCTGCTGCCGGCGCCGCGCGCGCCGTCCGGGCTGCCGGCGGTCTCGCTGGACGAGCGCCCGGCGGTCGCGCCGCCGCCGCAGCGGCGGGACGCCTGGCCGTCGGCGGTGCCGTTGCTGGGCGCATACGCTCCGAACACGGAGATCTGCCGCGGGCGCGAATGCGAAGGCGGCCGGCGAACCCGGTAGCGCGGCATGCCGGCCCGCCTCGCCGGTGCGCGGGCGAAGGGTCGCTTGCGTCATGGCCGCTGCTGCCCATGGCGCGCGCTATGCGGCTTCAGCGCCGTCCCAGCAGGCGCGCGAGATACGCCGCCACCGGCGCGGCCTCGCGCGCGTCGGTCGCCAGGCCCACGTAGCCGTCGGGCCGGATCACGAACAGGCCGTCCCGACGCCGTAGGCCGCCCTGGCGTGGCCGTGCGCGTCGTCGAGTTCCCCGCCGCCGACCACGACGCTCCTTGCGTCGTCGCCATGGGGCGCCTGCAGCGCCGCGAGCATGTCGTCCCAGCCGGCGCCGAAGGCGAGCAGGGGACGTGCGGGCCGCGCCCGGACCGGCTGCGGAGGAGCCGGCCCATATCCGCTAAAATCCGCGTTTTCGCCTCGCGCTCCCGCCGATACCACGATGACCGTCCGCACCCGCTTCGCTCCCAGTCCCACCGGCTTCCTGCACATCGGCGGCGCGCGCACCGCGCTGTACTGCTGGCTGGAGGCGCGCCGCCGCGGCGGCCAGTTCGTGCTGCGCATCGAGGACACCGACCGCGAGCGCTCCACCGACGAGGCGGTCCAGGCCATCCTCGACGCGATGCACTGGCTGGGGCTGGACGCCGACGAGGGCCCGGTCTACCAGACCCGGCGCCTGGAGCGTTACCGGCAGGTGGCCGACGACCTGGTGAAGGCCGGCAAGGCCTACTACGCCTACGAGACCAAGGAGGAGATCGAGGCGATGCGCGAGGCCGCGATGGCGAAGGGCGAGAAGCCCCGCTACAACGGCTATTACCGCGACCGCGACGAGCCCTACCGCGACGACCCGAACCGGGTGATCCGCTTCAAGAACCCGCTGGAAGGCTCGGTGGTGTTCGACGACAAGGTGAAGGGCCGGGTGGAGTGGTCCAACGCCGAGCTGGACGACCTGGTGATCTTCCGCTCCGACGGCTGGCCCACCTACAACTTCGCGGTGGTGGTGGACGACATCGACATGGGCATCACCGAGGTGATCCGCGGCGACGACCACGTCAACAACACGCCGCGCCAGATCAACATCTACCACGCGCTCGGCGCGAAGGTGCCGGAGTTCGCGCACCTGCCGATGATCCTGGACAAGGAGGGCAGGAAGCTCTCCAAGCGCACCAACTCGGTGAGCGTGATGGAGTACCGCGAGGCCGGCTACCTGCCGCACGCGATCCTCAACTACCTGGTGCGGCTGGGCTGGTCGCACGGCGACCAGGAGATCTTCTCGCGCGAGGAGATGATCCGCCTGTTCGACGTCGCCGACGTCAACAAGGCCGCCTCGCGCTTCGACACCGAGAAGCTCAACTGGCTCAACCAGCACTACCTGAAGGCCGACGACCCGGAGGCGCTGGCGCCGGAGTTCGCGTGGCACCTGGCGCGCGCCGGCATCGACGCCTCGAAGGGGCCGAGGCCCGCCGACGTGATCGTGGCGCTGCGCGACCGCGTGCACACGCTCAAGGAGATGGCCGAGCGCGCGAAGGTCTGGTACGCCCCCATCGCCGAGTGGGACGACAAGGCGGTGGCCAGGCACCTCCAGAACGACAGCGCGCCGGCCGTGCTGGGCGAGGCGAAGGCGCTGCTGACCGGCTGCGCGTGGACGCCGGAGGCGATCCAGCAGGCGGTGGAGCAGGTCGCCGCGAAGCTGGACCTGGGCATGGGCAGGATCGCCCAGCCGCTGCGCGTGGCGATGACCGGCACCCAGGTGTCGCCCTCGATCGACCACACCATCTACCTGGCCGGGCGCGACGAGGCGCTGCGGCGCATCGACGAGGCGCTCGCCCGCGCGCAGGGCTGAGCGCCGGCAGGCGCCGCCGGGATGGACGAACTGCTCGCCAAGGCCATGCAGGGCGTCGATCCCGACGCGCCGGGCGCGTTCTGGCAGGTGTTCCTCAACCTGATGCGGCTGGTGCCGTGGGCGGCGCTGTTCTGGTGGAGCCTGCTGTTCGTCGCGGTGGGCGCGCTGCTCGGCTGGTGGCGCGGGCGGCTGGCCGAAGGCGTGGCCTGGGCGGTGGTGCTGGGGCCGATCGGCTGGATCGTGGTGCTGGCGCGCCCGCGCGTCGCGCGGCCGCCGCCGCTGCCGCCGCGGGCGGGCCGCCACGGCGGGGGTGTATGATGGCGGCCGAGGTGAATCCGTTGACCGCACCGTCGTCCGCCAAGCCGCATTTCCACCACCACCACGATGACCCGCAGGGCTTCATCGCGGCGGTCGAGCACGCCAGCGAGGAGCGCGGCCTGCGCCTGACGCCGCTGCGCAAGGAAGTGCTGGAACTGGTCGCCGCCGCCGGCCGGCCGGTGAAGGCCTACGACCTGCTCGACCAGCTGCGCGACCGCCACGGCAGCGCGGCGCCGCCCACGGTGTACCGCGCGCTCGACTTCCTGCTCGAGCACGGCTTCATCCACAAGCTCGAATCCATCAACGCCTACGTCTCCTGCCACCATCCGGCCGAGGCGCACCAGGTGCCGTTCCTGATCTGCGACAGCTGCTCCAGCGCGCAGGAGGTCTGCGACGAGCGCGTCGCGGAGCTGATCGAGGCCCAGGCCAAGGCGTTCGGCTTCCGCCCGCAGGCGCAGACGCTGGAAGTGCACGGCATCTGCAAGCAGTGCCGCAAGGCGTGACGCCGTAGCGCGGGATCGCGGCCGGAGGCCGCTCCCCAAGGCTTGCGGAAACCCTGTGGCAGCGGCCTCCGGCCGCGACAAGGCTTCTCCGGCCCAGCCTTGCCGAGACTGCAACATCGCCCGCCACGAATCGAAGGTGCGGGGCGCGCCACTCCAGTGGCGCGCCCCGCGTTCCGGTGGTTGGCGGGGAGGAAGCATGCCGCACCGGAAACCGTGCGCCCGGGACCGCGGACCGATCCGGGCAGGGCGCTCCGCGCCCGTCCCTTGGACTGAACGGCCATTCCCATGCCGCGTTGACGGGGGCGGCCCCTTGCCATGGGATGGCATCGCCATTATGTTATAATGTATCAAAGCGACGGGGCGCAAGCGCCGCCGCAGAAACCCAAGGCACACCGATGGCCGACGGACCCACCGACAACCCGCGCAGCTGGGGCATCGCCGACCGCATCGGCGCGACGGCCTCGTTCCTGTGCGCGATCCACTGCGCGGCGCTGCCGTTCGTGCTCGCGCTGCTGCCGCTGGTGGGGCTGGAGTTCCTGGCCGACCACCGCTTCGAGCGCGGCTTCGTGGTGTTCGCCTGCGCGCTCGCGCTGCTCAGCCTGGGCAACGGCTACCGCCGCCACCACCGGCCGCTGGCGCTGATGCTGGCGCTGCCGGGGCTGGCGCTGCTGCTGCTCGGCGTCACCGTGGCGGAGGACTACTCGATCGGCCTGCACAGCGTGCTGGTGACCTGCGGCGGCCTGCTGGTGGCCGGCGCGCACTTCGTCAACCTGCGCACCGACCGCGCCCATGCCCATGTCCACGGCCCGCACTGCGCGCATTGACGCCGCGCGCGGAGGCGGCCGTGATTGTGTAACGGCTTGCGCGCTGCCTAGCATCCGGGCGATGGCCGGGCATCACCACCACCACGACGGGCACGCGCATGCGCACGCGGCGGCCGGCAGCCGCGGCAAGCTGCTGTGGGCGCTGCTGCTGACCACCGCGATGATGGGCGTGGAGGTGGCCGGCAGCCTGTGGTCGGGCTCGCTGGCGCTGCTGGCCGACGCCGGCCACATGCTGGTCGACACGCTGGCGCTGCTGCTGGCGGTGATCGGCGCCTGGCTCGCCACCAAGCCGGCCGACGCGCGGCGCAGCTACGGCTACGGCCGGCTGGAGGTGCTGGCCGGCTTCGTCAACGCGCTCACCCAGTTCGTGCTGGTCGGCTTCATCGCCTGGGAGGCGGTGCAGCGGCTGCTGCACCTGGAGCAGGTGCGCATCCTGTCCGAGGTGATGCTGGCGGTCGCGGTGGCGGGCCTGCTGGTCAACCTGCTGGTGCTGCGCGTGCTGCACGGCCACGACCACGACGACGTCAACGTCGGCGCCGCCACGCTGCACGTGCTGGGCGACCTGCTCGGCTCGGTGGCCGCGGTGCTGGCGGCGCTGGCGATCCGCTGGCTCGGCTGGACCTGGGCCGACCCGGCGCTGTCGCTGCTGGTCTCGCTGCTGATCCTGGCCAGTGCGTGGCGGCTGCTGCGGCGCTCCTCGCACATCCTGCTGGAAGGCGTGCCCGAGGGCCTGGACACCGCCGAGCTGGAAGCGGCGCTGCGCCGCGCGGACGCCTCCATCCGCGACATCCACCACCTGCACGTGTGGCAGCTCGCCTCGGGCGCGCGCATGGCCACCCTGCACGCGCGGCTGCACGACGACCGCGCCGCCGCCACGGCGCTGGCGGCGATCCACGGCATGCTGCGCGAGCGCTTCGGCATCCTCCACGCCACGGTGCAGATCGACCCGGTCGCCTGCCCGGACGAGGCCGCGCACGACTGCGCCGGGCACGCGCACCGCTGACTCTTGCGCTTTGGCGCTTCGCTGCTACGATGACAGGCCGTTCAACGCATTGTGAATCAAGGAGTTCCCCCATGGGTAAGGGCGATCGCAAGACCCGTCGCGGCAAGACCTACCGCGGCAGCTACGGCAACACCCGCGCGCACGCCGCGCAGCCCGCCGTGGCCGGCGGCAAGCCCACCGTGACCAAGCCGGCCGCCGCCAAGAAGGCCGCGCCGAAGAAGAAGTCGGCCTGAGCCGGCCTCGGCTTCACCGGAAAAACCCCGCTTCGGCGGGGTTTTTTGTTTTCCGGGGCGTGCGGCGCCGGCCCGCCGTGCCCCACCCGGATGGCAGCGCAGCGAGTCATCCAGCCGGGTGCTTCATGCGATGCACGCAAAACCTGCTGCGGAGTGCTGCGCACGACACCATTTCACTGGATTCCGGCTTTCGCCGGAATGACGGTGGACGTGGGGCGAGGACGGGGCGGCGGTGCCCGGCGTTCGGGATCGTCCCGGCAGCGCTGGCGCCTGCCGGAACGACCTAGCCGACCGGCTTGCCGGCGACGTAGCTGCGACGCAGCAGGCCGCCGCCGATCCAGTAGCACAGCTCGGCCGGATGCCGCGCGTTCCACACCGCGAGGTCGGCGCGCCGGCCCGCGGCGAGCGTGCCGCGGTCGTCCAGCCCCAGCGCCCTGGCGGCGTTGGCGGTGACGCCGCGCAGCGCCTCCTCGGGCGTCAGCCGGAACAGCGTGCAGGCCATGTTGGCGGCCAGCCGCAGCGAGAGCAGCGGCGAGGTGCCGGGATTGCAGTCGGTGGCGACGGCGATGGGCACGCCGTGCGCGCGCAGCGCGTCCACCGGCGGCAACCGGGTCTCGCGCAGGGCGTAGAACGCGCCGGGCAGCAGCACGGCCACGGTGCCGGCGCGCGCCATCGCGGCGGCGCCGGGCTCGCTCAGGTGTTCGAGGTGGTCGGCGGAGAGCCCGCCGAACTCGGCCACCAGCGCGGCGCCGTCCAGGTCGGAGAGCTGCTCGGCGTGCAGCTTCACCGGCAGGCCCAGCCCGCGCGCGCGCTCGAACAGCCGCCGCGTCTCGGCGCGGGTGAAGCCGATGCCTTCGCAGAAGGCGTCCACCGCGTCCACCAGCCCCTCGGCGGCGAGCGCGGGCAGCATCCCGTCGCAGACCAGGGTCACGTAGTCGTCGCGGCGGTCCCTGTATTCCGGCGGCAGCGCGTGCAGGCCGAGGAAGCTGGTGCGCACCTCGAGGCCGAGCTCCGCGCCGAGCCGCCGCGCCACGCGCAGCATGCGCCGCTCGGTTTCCGGCTCCAGGCCGTAGCCGGACTTGATCTCCAGCGTGGCCACGCCGTCGGCGCGCAGCGCGCGGGCGCGCGGCAGCGCCTGCGCGAACAGCGCCTCCTCGTCGGCTTCGCGGGTGGCGCGCACGGTGGAGACGATGCCGCCGCCGGCGCGCGCGATTTCCTCGTAGCCGGCGCCGTTGAGGCGCAGCTCGAACTCGTGCGCGCGGTCGCCGCCGAACACCAGGTGGGTGTGGCAGTCGACCAGGGCGGGCGTGAGCAGCGCGCCGTCCAGCCGCTCGACCCGCGCCGCGAGCTCCGTCGGCGCGCCGGGCAGCGCGTCGGCGGCGCCGGTCCAGGCGATGCGCCCGTCCTTCACGGCGAGCGCGCCGCGCTCGAACCAGCCCGTAGGGCCGCGGGCCTCGAAGGTGGCGAGGGCGGCGTCGAGCAGCAGCAGGTCCCAGGGCGGCGTCATCGCGGCGGCTCCGGCGCGCCGTCCACGCGCGGCGTGGCGGGGTCCTCCACCATCGGCGCGGGCGCTTCCTGCGCGTGCTCGCGCGCCTCGCGCAGCGCCAGCTCGTGGCGGTAGCCCTCGACCAGGCGGTCGGCCAGCGCGTGGTACACCGGCTTGCGGCAGAGCAGGGTGGACACCGCGCGCGCCAGCAGGCAGGTGGCCATGATCGGCAGCACCATCTGCTGGTTGGCGGTCAGCTCCATCGAGATCACGGTGGCGGTGAGCGGCGCCTGCGTCACGCCGGAGAGGTAGGCCGCCATCGCCAGCAGCACCACCGCGGAATGGTCGGTGCCCGGCAGCAGCGCGCCGATGTTGGCGCCCAGCCCCGCGCCCACCGCCAGCGCGGGCGAGAAGATGCCGCCGGGGATGCCGGCCCAGTAGGAGGCGATGTTGCCGAGGAACTTCAGCGCGCCGAAGGCCTGCACCGTGTCGCTGTGGCCGGCCAGGATCTCCTTCGCCTGCTCGTAGCCGGTGCCGTAGAGCCCGGTGCGGGTGAGCTGGCTGAGCAGCACCAGCGCCAGCCCGCAGGCGGCGGCGAACAGCACCGGCTGACGCGCGCGCAGGCGGCCGACCACGCCGCGCAGGCCGCGGTCGTGCGGCAGGATCAGCCGCGCGAACAGCCCGCCGGCCAGCCCGCAGACGATGCCGGTGGCGAGCACCGCCAGCCATGCCCGCCCGAGCGGCAGCGAGATGTCGAAGCGGCCGAAGTAGGCGTAGTTGCCCAGGATGCCCAGCGAGACCACGCCGGCGATGATCACCGCGGTGAGCAGGATGCCGCTCATGCGGTGCTCGAAGGCGCCGCTCATCTCCTCGATGGCGAACACCACGCCGGCCAGCGGCGTGTTGAACGCCGCCGCCAGGCCCGCCGCCGCGCCGGCCAGGATGAAGCGCCCGGCGGCCACCGTGTCGGCGAAGCCGAAGCGCCGGCCCAGCGTGTAGAGCAGCCCGGCGCCCACGTGCACGGTGGGGCCCTCGCGGCCCACCGAGGCGCCGCCGAGCAGCGCGGCGAGGGTCAGCGCCATCTTGCCGACCGCCACGCGCAGCGACAGCAGGCTGCGGCGGAAGCCCTCGTCCTCCACCTCCAGCGCCGCCATCGCCTGCGGGATGCCCGAGCCGCGGGTGGCCTTGAGCGCGCCCTGGGTCAGCCAGCTGAGCAGGGCGAAGGCCGCCGGCGTGACCAGGAACGGCCAGTAGCGGTTGTGCCGGACCACCGACTGGAACACGCCGAACAGCCAGTCGGCCGCGGTCGCCATGCCGATCGCGGCCAGGCCCACCACCACCGCGCCGGACCAGAACAGCACGCGCCGGCGCCACTGCACCGGCGAGAACAGCCCCGACTCGCCCAGCCGCTGCAGCTGGCGCAGGTAGCCGCTGGCGGGCGGCGGCCCGCGCCGCGCGTCGTCGTCCTTGCCGCCGGGCGCGCTCATGCGCCGTTCCCCGGCTTGTTGGTCCAGCGCGTCTGGTAGAGGTCGAAGCGGCGGTCCTTGAGGTTGGTCACCGCGCCGGAGTTGCGCGCGCGCGCCAGGCTGACCAGGCTGAGGTCGGCGAACAGCACCGTCTCGCTGTTGGGCGTGGAGTCGGCGGCGATGCCGTCGCGCGCGAACGGGAAGTCGCTGGGGGTGAGGATGCAGCTCTGCCCGTACTGGATGTCGAAGTTGTTGACGCCGGGCAGGTTGCCCACGTTGCCGGACAGCACCACGTAGCACTGGTTCTCGATCGCGCGCGCCTGCGAGCAGTAGCGCACGCGCAGGTAGCCCTCGCGCACGTCGGTGCAGAACGGCACGAACAGGATCAGCGCGCCCTGGTCGGCGAGGTGGCGCGCCACCTCGGGGAACTCCGAGTCGTAGCAGATCATCACGCCGACCGGGCCGCAGTCGGTCTGGACGGTGGCCGCGCCGTCGCCGCCGGTGACGTTCCACACCGTGCGCTCGCTGGGCGTGGGGTGCAGCTTCTCGCGCTCGTGGATCGAGCCGTCGCGCAGGCACACGTAGCAGACGTTGTGGATGTCGCCGTTGGGCTGCGCGGTGGGGTGCGAGCCGCCGACGATGTTGATGTTGTAGCGCACCGCCAGGTCGCCGAACAGCGCCTTCACCTGCGGCGTGTACTGGCTGAGCTTGCGGATCGCCTCGACCGGCGACAGCTCCTCGTTCTCGATCGAGAGCAGCTGCAGGGTGATCAGCTCGGGGAAGGTCACGAAGTCGGCGTTGTAGTCGGCCGCGATGTCGACGAAGTACTCCACCTGCGTGGCGAACTCCTCGAACGAGCGGATGCGCCGCTGCTGGTACTGCACCGAAGCCACCCGCACCGACTCGGGCAGGCGCTGCGGCGAGGGGATCGAGGGGATGTCCGGCTGGTCGATCCGCTGCGGGTTGCGCCACACCAGGTGCGCGGCGTAGCCCAGCGACTCGTGGTCGGACGGCACGTAGGCGCGCAGCACGCCGACCACCTCGAAGCCGTTGGCGAGCTGGAAGCTCAGCGTGGGATCGCGCCGCCGGCCTTCCACCACCGCCTGCACGTAGGCCTCGGCGCTGCCGTAGCGCGCGGCGTGCCGCGCCAGCCCGGGGATGCGGCCGCCGAACACGATGCCGCGCAGCTTGAGGTCGGTGCACAGCCGCTTGCGCGCCTGGTACAGGCGCTGGCCGATGCGCAGCCCGCGGTAGTCCGGGTGCACCACCACCTCCATGCCGTACAGCCAGTCGCCGTCCGCCCTGTGGCGCGAGGCCATGCCGCCGCCGGTGATCTGCGCCCAGGTGTGCGGCGCCAGCGCGGCGGCCTCGTCGATGCGGAAGGTGGCGCAGTAGCCGACCACCTGGCCCTCGTACTCGGCGACGAACTGGCCTTCGGGGAAATGCGTCTGCTGGGAGCGCAGCATCTCCGCCGAATGGCCCCACTCGGGCGTGTACACGCGCGCGGTCAGCGCGACCAGCGCGGGGATGTCCTCCGGCCGCGCCGGGCGCACCTGCAGCTTCGGGGCTTGCTCGGGAGTCTTCTTCGCCATCGGCGCATTATGCCGCAGCGCGCATCGCGCCCGACCGACGCCGTGGCGCGGGATCGCGGCCTCCGGCCGCGAAAGGTTTCTCCAGCCATTCCCCGACTTCCGCCTGTCCGGCAGTCCTCGCCGACAACGGTGCGGGGCACGCCACTCCAGCGGCGGGCAATTACACTGGCGCCTTTCGCCAGTCCGGACCGACGCATGAGCGAGACGACGCCGAACGCAGCAACCTACGTGGCCGACCATGCGTGGCGCGACGGCCGCTGGCAGGCGGACGCCCGCCTCGCCGTCGATGCGCGCGGCCGTCTCGCGGCGGACGGCGGCGAACCGGCCGAGCGCCTCGGCGCCTGGGTGCTGCCCGGCATGCCGAACCTGCACTCGCACGCCTTCCAGCGTGCGATGGCCGGGCTGGCCGAGCGCCGCGGCAAGAGCGGCGACAGCTTCTGGACCTGGCGCGAGACCATGTACGGCTTCGCCGCCGCGATCGGCCCGGAGGAACTGCAGGCGATCGCCGCGCAGCTCTACGTGGAGATGCTCAAGGCCGGCTACACGCAGGTGTGCGAGTTCCACTACCTGCACCACCAGCCGGACGGCGCGCCCTACGCGCAGCCCGAGGCGATGTCGCTGGCGCTGGTCGAGGCCGCGCGCGAGGCCGGCATCGCGCTGACCCTGCTGCCGGTGCTGTACATGACCGGCGGCTTCGACGGCCGCCCGCTCGCTGCGCGCCAGCGCCGCTTCGGCCACGACGTCTCCGGCTACCTGCGGCTGCTGGAGGCACTGAAGGCGCACGAGGGCGACGACCTGCGCGTGGGCATCGCGCTGCACTCGCTGCGCGCGGTGCCGGAGGAGGCGATGCGCGCGGTGCTGGCCGCCGGCGCGGCGCGCGACCTGCCGGTGCACATCCACATCGCCGAGCAGATCGGCGAGGTGCAGGACTGCCTGGCGGTACGCGGCGCGCGGCCGGTGGAATGGCTGCTCGACCACGCCGAGGTGGACGCGCGCTGGACGCTGGTGCACGCCACCCACCTCACCGGCCACGAGACCGCGCGGCTGGCGCGCAGCGGCGCGGTGGCGGGCCTGTGCCCGACCACCGAGGCCAACCTCGGCGACGGCCTGTTCCCGCTGGCCGACTACCTCGATGCGGGCGGCGCGCTCGGCATCGGCTCGGACTCGCACATCTCCGTCTCGCCGGTGGAGGAGCTGCGCTGGCTGGAATACGGCCAGCGGCTCGCCACGCGCCACCGCAACATCGCCGCGCGCGCGGCGGGCGACAGCGTGGGCGCCACGCTGTGGCGCGCCGCCCTGCGCGGCGGCGCGCAGGCGGCGGGCCTGCCGCTGGGCGAGCTGCGCGCGGGGATGCGCGCCGACCTGCTGGTGCTGGACGAGCGCGCGCCGCTGCTCGCCGCGCGCGACGAGACCTCGCTGCTGGACAGCTTCGTGTTCGCCGGCAACGCGCCGCTGGTGCGCGACGTGATGTGCGGCGGCCGCTGGCAGGTGCGCGACTTCCGTCACCGCGACGAGGAGCGCATCGCGGCGCGCTACCGCCGCACGGTGGAGCGGCTGGCCGGGGGCTGAGCCGCCGCGGGCCGGGAAGCGGCCGGCAGCGTGCGCGCCGACGTCCCGCGTCGATGTTCGTGCGTCCGCGCGGTTGCCGCGGCCGACGAACAGGACCGGCAAGGAGCGTGCGGAAAGCCGCGCGCCGCGCCGGGCCTTTCCGCCCGCCGCGCGAGCGCCTCGCCCGTTCCGAGGCAGCCGGACCCTGCGCGGGCCTAGAATGCCCCGGCGGCGGGCGCGGGCCCGCGCACCGTCGGGGGAGGGGTTCCATGCAGGCGTGCAACGATCTGGGCAAGCTGGTGCTGCGCGTGGCGCTGGGCGCGCTGATCCTGTTCCATGGCGTCTCCAAGCTGATCCACGGGCCGGGCTTCGTGGTGCAGCAGCTGGCCCGGGCCGGCCTGCCCACCGCGCTGGCCTACGGCGCCTACGTCGGCGAGGTGGCCGCGCCGCTGCTGGTCATGCTCGGCCTCTGGACCCGGCCGGCGGCCGGCGGCGCTGGTCATCGCGGTCAACATGCTGGTGGCGATCGCGCTGGTGCACCTGGGACAGTTCTTCACGCTGGCCGACACCGGCGGCTGGGCGCTGGAGCTGCAGGGCATGTACCTGGGCGCCGCGCTGGCCGTCGCGCTGCTGGGCGCCGGCCGCTTCAGCGCAGGCGGCAGCGGCGGGCGCTGGAACTGAACCGTTCCCCCGGCGCGGACTGAACGGGGGCCATCGGGGATGGGCGCGGCGGTCGTCGCCCGCCGCGCTGCGGCGTTCCGGGGAGCACGTTCCCCAAGCAGGAGTGTCCCATGCGCCGCATCGCCTCCGTCCTGTTGCTTTCCACCTTGCTGCTGGGCACCGGCCTGTCGCTGACCGGCTGCGTGGTGGTGCCGCCGCGCGAGCATGCGCGGGTCTGGGTGCCCGGCCACTGGGCCGGCCCGCACACCTGGGTGGATGGCCACTGGCGCTACCGCTGAGCCTCAGCCCGGCTGGCGCAGCCGCTCGCGCAGGAAGTCGACGAACACGCGCAGCTTCGGCGGCACCTGGAAGCGGCTGGGGTAGTACAGGTAGAAGCCGTCGAACGGCGGCAGCCAGTCGTCCAGCACGCTTTCCAGCCGGCCGTCGGCCAGCGCCTCGCGCGCGAACGGCTCCAGCACGTTGGCCAGGCCGATGCCGTCGAGCGCGGCGCGCAGCGCCAGCGGAAGGTTGTTGACGGTGAGCCGGCCGTTCACCGCGATCTCGAACCAGCGGCCCCTGCGGGGGCCGCTCCTGTGCGCGAACTCCCAGCGGTACAGCGCGCCGCTGCTGACGTGGCGGAAGTTCACGCAGTCGTGGCGCTGCAGCTCCTCCGGCCGTGCGGGCCGGCCGTGCCGCGCGAGGTAGGCGGGCGAACCCACCACCAGCGTGCGCATCGGGCCGCCCACCGGCACCGCCACCATGTCGCGCTGCAGGCGCTCGCCCAGGCGGATGCCGGCGTCGAAACCCCCGGCGACCAGGTCGGTCAGCCCGTTGTCGACGTGGATGTCCAGCCGCACGTCGGGCCAGCGCGCCATGAACTCGCCGAGCAGCGGGTCCAGCAGCGAGGTGGCCACCACGTCCGGCACGGTCAGCCGCAGCAGGCCGGCGGGGCGGTCGCCGTGCTGGCGCAGGGCGTCCAGCGCCGCGTCCAGCTCGTTGAGCGCGGGCGCGATCCGCTGCAGCAGCTCGCGGCCGGCCTCGGTGAGGCCGACCCGCCGCGTGGTGCGGTGGAGCAGGCGCGTGCCGGTGTCCTGCTCCAGCCGGCGCAGGGTCTGGCTCAGCGCCGAGGCGGTGACGTCCAGCGCCGCCGCGGCGCGGGTGAAGCTGCCGTGCTCGGCGATGGCGCGGAAGGTGCGCAGGGCGTAGTCGTCGCGCATGGGGGGGCTCCGGAAGGTGCGGCGGCAACGGGCCTCCAGGTCCGCGTCTTCACGGAGGCCGTGGTGGAGGCCCGTTGCCGCGGGGCGTGGCGCCGCGCCGCGGGCTGGTTCGCGGATCCTCCGGCAGGGGCGCGGCGGGGCCTGGATTGATTATTCGAGCTTAAAGACGCTTCAAGATGCTGGCGGTTTTTCGCGGCAATGGCAAGGCGCAGACTGGCCCCGTCTTCACCACACCGAGGGAGTACCGCCATGCCGCTCGACCAGTACTACACCCTGGGCCGCTCCGGCCTTCGCGTCAGCCGCCTCGCGCTCGGCACCATGACCTTCGGCGAGGACTGGGGCTGGGGCGCGGCGGAGGACACCGCCCGCGCGATGTTCGACCGCTACCTCGAGGCCGGCGGCAACTTCATCGACACCGCCGACCTGTACACCGAAGGCAGCAGCGAGCGCCTGCTGGGCAGGTTCATCGAGCAGAGCGGCACGCGCGACCGCGTGGTGCTCGCCACCAAGTTCACCTACAACGCGCAGCCCGGCGACCCCAACGCCGGCGGCAACGGCCGCAAGAACATCATGCGCGCGGTGGAGGGCTCGCTGCGCCGCCTGCGCACCGACTACATCGACCTGTACCTGCTGCACACCTGGGACCGCCTCACCCCGGCGGAGGAAGTGGTGCGCACGCTGGACGACCTGGTGCGTGCGGGCAAGATCCGCTACGCCGGCCTGTCCGACGTGCCGGCCTGGTACGCCGCGCGGGCGCAGACCTTCGCCGAGGCGCACGCGCTGTCGCCGCTGGTCGGCCTGCAGCTGGAATACTCGCTGGCCGAGCGCAACATCGAGCACGAGTTCGTGCCGCTGGCGCTCGAGCTGGGCATGGGCATCACCGCGTGGAGCCCGCTGGCGATGGGCCTGCTCTCCGGCAAGTACCGGCCGAGCGAGGGCGGCGGCACGGGCGAGGGGCGGCTGGCCAAGATCGGCGACCTGCCGGGCTTCCGCCGCTTCACCGAGCGCAACTGGGGCATCGTCGCCGCGCTGGAGGAGGTGGCCGGGGCGATCGGCCGGCCGATGGCGCAGGTGGCGCTGAACTGGGTCGCCACGCGGCCGGCCGTGGGCTCGGTGATCGTCGGCGCGACCAAGCTGGCGCAGCTCGACGACAATCTCGCCGCGCTGTCCTTCGAGATTCCCGCCGAGCTGCGCGCGAAGCTCGACGCCGCCAGCGCACCGGAGACGCCGTTCCCGTACTGGTTCTTCGGCGACGCGCAGCAGACGCGCATCCATGGCGGCGCGGCGGTGGGCAGCAAGCCGGCGGGCTACGCGCCGCCGGTGTGGGTGGGCCGCGTCGAGGCGCGCGCCTTCAAGGCCGACCGCTGAGTCTCTCCCGCCGGTGCGGCCTGGCCGCGCCGGCGGGAGTTCCCCGCTTTTCCTTTCGAGGAACCGGACATGACCGCCATCACGCAACGCCACGTCGAGGTCGAGGGAGCGTGCCTGTACGTCGAGCAGGCCGGGCAGGGCGAGCCGATCGCCATGCTGCACGGCTTCCTGGTCGACAGTGGCCAGTGGGACGCCGAGTTCGCCGCGCTGGCGCGCAGCCATCGCGTGCTGCGCTACGACGCGCGCGGCTTCGGCCGCTCCGGCATCGCGCCGGGGCCATACGCGCACCACGAGGACCTCGCCGCGGTGCTGGACGCCTGCGGCGTCGGGCGCACGGCGCTGCTCGCCTGCTCGGGCGGCGCGGCGACCGCGCTGGACTTCGCGCTGGCGCATCCGCGGCGGGTGAGCGCGCTGGTCCTCGTCGGCGCGGGCTACTGGGGCCGCTTCGCCAGCGCCACGCCGGCGGCGCGCGCCTTCCTGCAGGCGCTCGGCGCCTTCGACGTCGCCGGCCTGGTCGACAGCTCGCTGCGCGCCTTCACCGACGGGCCGCGCCGCGCGCCGGCTCAGGTCGATCCCGGCGTGCGCCGCCGCGTCGAGGCGATGACGGAGCGGCTGTTCCGCCGCGAGGCGAGCTACTGGACGCGCGCCGCGCAGGACCAGCGCGTGCCGCAGCCTTCCGCGCTGGAGCGGCTCGACGGGATCGCCGCGCCCACGCTGCTGCTGGTGGGCGGCGAGGACCAGCCCGAGGTGCTGGCCCTGTCCGAGGCGCTGGCCGCCGGCATCCGCGGCGCGCGGCTGCAGGTGGTGCCCGGCGCCGGCCATCACGCCAACCTGGAGGCGCCCGGCCCGGTGCTGGACGCGATCCGCGGCTGGCTGGCGCGCTCAGCGCGTGAAGCGGAAACCACCTAGCCAGCCGCGCATGCGCTGCAGCGCCTGGCGCCGGTCGAACGGCGGCGTGGCGGGCGGCTCGTAGACCTGCGGGTCGGTGCCGGCGATCCACAGGTCGATCGCGTAGCAGCGGCCGGCGTGCACGGCGCGGTACGCCTCCACGTCGAGGTAGTGGCTCATCGCCGCGTCGGCGGCGTGGAAGCGCACGAAATCGCCGTCGCCGACGCGCACATGGCCGGTTTCGCCGCCGGCCCCGGCCGGCGGCGCGGTGCACCGCGCCACCTCGGACGGCTGCGCGCTGGCGCCGATGCGCAGCTCGGCCGCGGTGATCCCGTTGGAGCCCGGCACGACCAGCGCGAGCAGCGCCTCGCCCCGGCTGCCGGGCGCGGCGTAGCTCTTCCAGCCGGCGTCGTCGAAGTAGCCGCGGCGGAAGTCGTGGCGGACCTCGGCGTCGGCGGGCAGCGCGATGCGGAAGCCGTGGCGCTCGTCGACGTAGGCCGCCGCCTCGCGGTGCGCGGCGGCGCCCGGCGGGGCGGCGGGAGCATCGCCGGCGCGGCGGCCGCAGCCGGCCAGGGCCAGGGCGAGCAGGACGGACAGCGGGCGCCGGGTGCGCATGGGGACTCCTCTCGATGCACGGCGGCAACGTCGTCCATCCTGCCACGGCCGCGCGGAAGCGGACGCGCACGCGCGGGCTGCGCAAGCGCCGCGGGATTTGCCACACTGCGCGTTCCGTTCCGGCCGCTTCCCCGCATGCGTTCCAGTCCGCTCTCCGCCGTGGGGCTCGCGCTCTGCTCGGCGCTGTTCTTCACGCTCACCTACGTGCTCAACCGCGGCCTGGTCGCCGGCGGCGGGCACTGGGCGTGGGCGGTGATCCTGCGCTACCTGTTCACCCTGCCGCTGCTGGCCGTGGTGCTGCCGCTGCAGGGCGGCCTGGGCGAGCTGCCGCGCGAGCTGCGCCGGCATCCGCGCGCGTGGCTCGCATGGAGCGCCGTGGGCTTCGTGCTGTTCGGCGTGCCGCTGACCTGGGCGGCCGGCAGCGGGCCGTCGTGGCTGGTGGCCGGCAGCTTCCAGACCACCGTGCTGGCCGGGCCGCTGCTGGCGCCGCTGATCTACCGCGACGCGCGCGCCCGGCTGGCCTGGCCCACGCTGGCGATCGGCGCGCTGATCGTGGCCGGCGTGTTCGCGCTGCAGTGGGGCCACGCGCAGGGCCACTTGCGCGCGGGCGACTGGCTGGCGGTCGGCGCGGTGGTGCTGGCCGCGTTCGCCTATCCGCTCGGCAACCGCAAGCTGCTGCTGCACCTGGAAGGTTGCGGCTGCCGCCTCGACGCGACGCAGCGGGTGTTCGGCATGACGCTGTGCAGCTGGGCGCTGTGGCTGCCGCTGGCCGTCGCGGCGTGGTTCGCGGTGGGGCCGCCCGGCTGGCGCGAGGCGCTGCTGGCCGGCGGCGTGGCGCTGTCCTCGGGCACCATCGCCACCGTGCTGTTCTTCCGCGCCACCGACAGGGTGCGCGCGCAGCCCACCGCGCTGGCCGCGGTGGAGGCGATGCAGGCGGCCGAGCTGCTGTTCGCCACGCTGCTCGGCGCGCTGTTCCTCGGCGAGCCCTGGCCGCACGGCTTCGCCGCGCTGGGCGCGCTGGCCATCGTGGCGGGCATCGCGCTGTTCGGCTGGGTGAGCGGGCGCGAGGCGGCCGGGCACGAGGAGTCGGTGCGCGCGCTGCGCGGCGATCGCGGCGCCTGAGGCGCCCGGCGGCGGCGGCGCGCGGGTCGTCGAATCCGCGCCATGCGATTCGCTGCCGCGGTGGCGGCGCCTTGCCTTGCGGTCGATGCCGAAGGTGCGATGACACGCCGTGTGCCGCCGCAGCGGATGCGCCACGGGGGCGATGCCCGTCGTCGGCGGTACATTAGGACCGTGCTGCAACAGCCGGGCCCGCGCCGCCGCACCGGGCGGCGGGCCTGCTTCCATGGCACGGCCGGGCCTGCCCGGCGTCGCCATGGCGGTCCACGCCTCCGCGACGAGCCTTCCCATGAAACCATTGAAGCTGAGCAAGGCCTTCACCCTGATGGAACCCGGCCCGGTCGTCCTGGTGACGACCCGCGACGGCGGTAAGCCCAACATCATGACGATCTCCTGGACGATGGTGCTGGATTTCACGCCGCGCTTCGCCCTCGCCACGGGAGCGTGGAACTACTCCTTCAAGGCGCTCAGGAAGACCCGGGAGTGCGTGATCGCCATTCCCACCGTCGACCTGCTGGACAAGGTGGTCGGCATCGGCACCTGCTCCGGGGCGGACACGGACAAGTTCGCCCGCTTCAGGCTCACTCCCGTGGCCGGGAAGGCGGTCGGCGCGCCGCTGATCGGGGAGTGCCTGGGCAACATCGAGTGCAAGGTCGTGGACCTGATCGGCAGGCACGGCATCGTCGTGCTGGAGGCCGTGGCCGCCTGGCTCGACAGGGACCGGCGGGAGAAGCGCATGCTGCACGCCGTGGGCGACGGCACGTTCGTCGCCGACGGCCGGCGGCTGGACCGCCGGGTACAGATGGCGTCGAAGCTGGCGCCGGGCGTCTAGTCCACGCCGGTGCGAACCGGTGCCGGTCCTCCTGAGCGGACAGCTCGTGTCCCTGTGCCTGGGCCATCTCGAGCGCGAGGCGCGGCCGCGCAGGCGAGGGCCGGCGTCGCGGCCGGGCGCGCGGATGAATTGATACGCCGCGCATATCGAAGCGGAGCCTCCGCATTATCGATCGTCTCGATGCGCGGGCCTATGCTTGGCGCCATCGCAACTGGCCGGGCAGTCCTATGGACGGTTCCCAACCCATCCGGGCCGCGGCGGCGCGCGAGGGCATCCGCCACGGCACGCCCGCGTTCCGCCGCACCAACCTGGCGATGTTCGCCGCCGGGCTGGCCACCTTCGGCCTGCTGTACTGCGTGCAGCCGCTGATGCCCGAGTTCAGCCGCGAGTACGGCGTGAGCGCGGCGCAGAGCGCGCTGTCGCTGTCGCTGACCACCGGCGTGCTGGCGGTGGCGATGCTGTTCGCCGGCGGCGTCTCCGACGCGCTGGGGCGCAAGCCGGTGATGGTGGCCTCGCTGCTGGCCTCCGCGCTGCTGGTGCTGCTCAGCGCGCTGGCGCCGGGCTGGCTCGCGCTGCTGGCGCTGCGCACGCTGCTCGGCCTGGCGCTGAGCGGGCTGCCGGCGGTGGCGATGACCTACCTCGGCGAGGAGATGCACGCCGAGTCGATCGGTCTGGGCATGGGGCTGTACATCAGCGGCAGCGCGATCGGCGGCATGGGTGGCCGGCTGGTGTCCGGCGTGCTGGCGGACGGGTTCGGCTGGCGCGCCGGCATCGCCGCGGTCGGCGCGCTCGGCCTGGCCGCGGCGCTGGTGTTCTGGCGCGCGCTGCCGCCTTCGCGGCGCTTCGCGCCGCAGCCGCTGCGCCCGCGCGCGCTGGCGGCGCGCTTCGCCGGCCTGTTCCGCGACGCCGCGCTGCCGTGGCTGTTCGCCGAGGGCTTCCTGCTGCTGGGCGCCTTCGTCGCCGTCTACAACTACCTGGGCTACCGTCTGCTGGCGCCGCCGTACCGGCTGAGCCAGGCGGCGGTGGGGCTGATCTTCGCGGTCTATCTGGTCGGCACCTTCAGCTCCGCCTGGATGGGGCACCTGGCCGGGCGGCTGGGCCGGCGCAAGGTGCTGTGGACCGCGTTCGCGCTGATGCTCGCCGGCGTAGCGCTCACCGCGCTGCGGCCGCTGCCGCTGGTGGTGCTGGGCGTGGTGGCGGTGACCTTCGGCTTCTTCGGCGGGCATTCCATCGTCAGCAGCTGGGTCGGCCGGCGCGCCGGCGCGGCCAAGGCGCAGGCCTCGTCGCTGTACCTGTTCGCCTACTACATGGGCTCCAGCGTGGCCGGCGCCGGCGGCGGGCTGTTCTATGCCGGATGGGGCTGGGACGGCGTGGCCGCCTTCGTCGGCGCGCTGGTGCTGGCCGGGCTGCTGGTCGCCTGGCGCCTTTATCGCATCCCGCCGCTGGCCGGCGCGGCGACGCCGCCGGCGCCGATGAGCAAGGGGGCGATGCCGTGATCGAGGTGCAGTCCATCGACCACCTGGTGCTCACCGTGGCCGACGTGGAGGCCGCCTGCGCCTTCTACGCGCGCGTGCTGGGCATGCGCGCGGTGAGCTTCGGCGGCGGCCGTCGCGCGCTCGCCTTCGGCCGGCAGAAGATCAACCTGCATCCGCACGGGCGCGAGTTCGAGCCCAAGGCGAAGCGGCCCGTGCCCGGCTCGGCGGACCTGTGCCTGGTCACGGCCACGCCGGCGGCGGAGATCCTCGCCCACCTGGCCGCCTGCGGCGTGGCGGTGGAGGAAGGGCCGGTGCGCCGTACCGGCGCCCGCGGGCCGATCGAGTCGGTGTACCTGCGCGATCCGGACGGGAACCTGGTGGAGCTGGGGCGGTACCTGGGCTGAGCGCGGTCCGGCCTGCCCGCTGCAGGCTTCCGCATGGGCGGCCATGCCGAAGGGGCCTGGCCGGTGTCGCAGGGATCGGGGCGCGGTGACGGCACCGGATTCCCGCTTGCGCGGGAATGACGCCTTGGCGAGTGATGGGTGATAAAAGCCCGGCCGCCAAGAACCTCGTCGTCATTCCCGCGCAGGCGGGAACCCATGGTCCGCTGTTCGGCGGCCCCGCACGGTCGAGAAGCCCGTGCCTTCCACGCCGCCGGCCAAGTCCGATGGCTTAGCCGTCGCCCTCGTCCCGCGCGGCCGCCAGCAGCAGCCGCACGAAGCGCGCCACCAGCGGCGAGCGCTCGTCGCGCCGGTGCACCACGTGGATTTCCGACATGGACGCCGGGTCGGCCAGCGGCACGAAGCGCACGCCGGGCACGCGGATGCGCTCGCACGAGGCGGGCAGGATCGACACGCCCAGCCCGGCCGCCACCAGGCCGACGATGGTGGACGCCTCGCGCGCCTCCTGCGCCACGCGCGGCGCGAAGCCGGCGTGGCGGCACAGCGCGATCACGTGGTCGTGGATGCCGGCGCCGGCGGTGCGCGCGAACAGCACGAACGGCTCCTGCGCCAGCGCGCCGGTGCGCAGCCGGCGGCGCGCGCCCAGCTCCCGCAGCGCGGGATGGCCCTCGCGCAGCACCGCCACCAGCGGGTCGCGGAACAGCCGCCGCGAGGCCAGCGGCTCGGGCAGCGCGCGCCCGCGCAGGATGCCGACGTCCAGCCGCCGTTCGAGCAGCGCGTCGATCTGCTGCAGCGAGTTCAGCTCCTCCAGCTCCAGCTGCACGGCCGGCGCCTCGCGGCGGAAGGCGAGGATGGCGCGCGGGATGTGCCCGGACAGCGGCGTGGAGCGGGTGAAGCCGATGCGCAGCTCGCCGGTCTCGCCGCGCGCGGCGCGCTGCGCCAGGTCGACCGCGTGGTCGAGCCGGGCCAGGATCGCGCGGGCTTCCTCCAGGAACGCGCGGCCGGCCCCGGTCAGCGCCACGCGGCGGTTGCTGCGCACCAGCAGGCGCACGCCCAGCCGCTGCTCCAGCTGGCGGATCTGCTGGCTGAGCGGCGGCTGCGACATGCCCAGCCGCTCAGCCGCGCGACCGAAGTGCAGCTCGTCGGCGACGGCGATGAAGTAGCGCAGGTGGCGCAGCTCGATGGGCATGGGGCGTACTTTCGCCGGTGGGGACGCGGCTCTCAAGGGCGCGGTGCCTTGCGGCGGGCATCGCGGCCGGGGGCCGCTCCCACAGGGTTGCCGCGACCTTGTGGGAGCGGCCTCCGGCCGCGATCAACGCGCCCCGGACTTCAGCATCGCCTCCGCCGCACCGAAGTCGCCGTCGTTGGCCGCCGCCGGCAGGCCGAGCAGATGGGTCATCAGCGGATACACGTCCACGTTGGGGAACACGGGCACCACCGCGCCCTCGCGGAAGGCCGGGCCGTGCGCCAGGAACAGCGCCCGCATGCGCGGGTCGGCGTTGTCGTAGCCGTGCTCGCCCAGGCTCAGCGACTCGTGCTTGCGCGCCTTCGCGGCCAGGAAGTCGGGCGTGGTGATGCGCCAGCCCACGTCGGCCAGGCACAGCAGCTGCGGCACGCGCGGGTTGCGGCCGTACTCGAGGCGCGCCGGCACGCGGGTCTTGTCCCAGCATTGCATGTGCCGCTGCGGCTGTTCCATGCGCCGCTCGATCGCGGCGAAGTCGTGGCCGGGCGCGGGGTTGAAGCCGGCCAGCACGCCGGTGCTCACCACCTGCACCTGGTCCAGCGGGATCAGCTTCTCGATCGCGATGCTGTGGTCCGCCGGCACCGCCGCCATGCCGTGGTCGGCCAGCACGATCAGGTTGATGCGGTCGAGCAGCCCGCGTGCGCGCAGGCCCTGCACCAGCTGCGCCATCGCCGCGTCCACCGTGCGCAGCGCGGCGTCCACCTGCGGCGCGTCGGGGCCGTAGGCGTGGCCGGCGTGGTCGACGTCGTCGAAGTACAGGGTGATGAAGCGCGGGCGCTCGGCCGGCGGCAGGTCCAGCCAGGCCAGCACCTGCGCCACGCGCTGCTGCGGGGGGATCTTGCCGTCGTACGGCCGCCAGTAGTCCGGGTGGCGGCCGTGGATGTCCGCCTCCGCGCCCGGCCAGAACATGGTGGCGGTGCGCAGCCCGTGCGCGTCGGCGGTCTCCCAGATCGGCGTGCCGCCGGCCCACCAGCGGCCGTCGCTCACCGCCTGGCGGTCGTCCAGCGAGAACCTGCCCAGCACCGGGTCGAGCATGGTGTTGTTGACGATGCCGTGGTGGTCCGGGCGCAGGCCGGTGACCAGGGTGTAGTGGTTGGGGAAGGTGAGCGAGGGGAACGAGGGCTGCATGCCCTCGGCGCGCACGCCGTCGGCGGCGAGCATGGCGAGCGTGGGAGTGAGGCCGCGCTGCAGGTAGTCCGCGCGGAAGGCGTCGATGGAGACCAGCAGCAGCGGCGCGGGACCGGCGGAAGCGGCGGGCGTAACGGCCGGGCGCGTCGCGCAGCCGGCGCCGAACGCGAGCGCGGCGCAGGCCAGCAGGCGAAACAGGATTTTCATGCACGTGCTCTTACGATGAATCACGAGCCATCCATCATCGCGCACTGTCCATGACCGTTACAGCCTCGCTCTCTCCACGCGCCCTCGTGCGGCCGGCCCTGCTCGCGCTGCTGGCCTGCGCGGCGGGCGGCGCGGGCGCGTGGCAGGCCAAGCCGTCGCGGCCCGCCGCCGTGACCATCGTGCCGCCGGCCTCGCCGACCACCTACCAGCAGACCTCGCGCCAGCAGCAGCTGCGCGACCAGATGCAGAAGAACCAGCTGGAGGAACAGCTGCGGCAGCAGCGCGCCGACACGGCCAAGCGCCCGAGCGCGAGCAACGCCGCGCAGCAGCGCCTGCTGGACCAGGCCGACCGGGCGCAGCGCGACCGCTACCGCGTCCGCCAGCAGGACGCGGTGGACCGCTACCAGGACGCGGTGGCGCCACAGGCGGTGCCGCCGCCGGGCCGCCGGGCGGACTCCGGCCACGACGGCGGCTGACGTCCGTGCCAGCCGCGGCCGCCGCGCTCAACGCCGCGTGCCGCCGCCGGCCGCCGGCAGGCCGAACAGGTCGCCGCGCGCCACGCGGTCTTCCAGCGCGAGCAGGAAGCGCTTGGTCGGCAGGCCGCCGCCGAAGCCGGTGAGGCTGCCGTCGCTGCCGATCACGCGGTGGCAGGGCAGCACGATCGGCAGCGGGTTGCGCCCGTTCGCCGCGCCCACCGCGCGCACCGCCTGCGGCTGGCCGATGCGCCGCGCCAGCTCGGCGTAGCTGACGGTGGCGCCGTAGGGAATGCGCGCCAGTTCCGCCCACACCGCAAGCTGGAACGGCGTGCCGACGGGATGCAGCGGCAGCTCGAACGCCTGCCGCGTGCCGGCGAAGTATTCCTCCAGCTGCGTCCGCGCGAAGGCCAGCGCCGCGCGCGAGCGCACCCACGACGGCGCCGGCGCGCGCCGGTGCCGCCCGTTCTCGAACCACACCTCGCGCAGGCCCTGCGCGTCGGCGACCAGCAGCAGCCGGCCGATCGGCGTGGGCAGTTCGTCGTAGTGGATCGTCTCGTCCGTCATCGTGCGCTCCGCTTCGTGCCGCGTTTCGCCGCGGTCGTGCCGGCCGGCTTCGGCGCCGCGGTCGTGCTGCGCCACAGGTGCATCACCGCGTAGGCGCGCCACGGCCGCCAGTCCTCGGCCAGCGCGAGCAGCGCGCGGGTGCTCAGCTCGCCGCCGTCGCCCGCGGCGGCGCGGCGCAGGATCAGGTCGGCGGCGGGGAAGGCGTCCGGGTGGCTGAGCGCGCGCATCGCCATGTAGTGCGCGGTCCACTCGCCGATGCCCGGCAGCGCCACCCAGCGCGCCACGAACTCGTCCAGCGGCTGCTCGGCGCGGAAGTCGATGCGCCCGTCCAGCAGCGCCCGCGCGATGCCGCGGATGGTGTCGGCGCGCGCGCCGGTCACGCCGACCTCGCGCAGGTCCGCCTCGGCCAGCCGCTCGGGCGAGGGGAACAGCCGTTCCAGGCCCGGCGGCGCGGGCGCGGCCAGCGGCTCGCCGTAGCGGGCGACCACGCGCGAGGCCAGCGTGCGCGCCGCGGCCACGCTCACCTGCTGGCCGAGCACCGCGCGCACGGCGATCTCGAAGCCGTCCCAGCCGCCCGGCAGGCGCTGGCCGGGGTGGCGGCGCAGCAGCGGTTTCAGCCGCGGCGCGCGCGCCAGCGTGGCGGCGATCGCCTGCGGGTCGGCGTCCAGGTCGAACATGCGGCGCAGGCGGTGCACCAGCGGCAGGATCTGCGCGGGCGGCGCGCCGTGCAGTTCCAGCCGCAGCGCCGGCGCGCCGTCCGGCCACGCGCCCAGGCGCAGCCAGCCCGGCGCGCCGGCCGGGCCGAACACGCGCGCGTAGCTCGCCTCGTCCACGCATTCCACGCCCGGCAGCGCGCGGTTGCGCAGGAAGGCGAGCAGGGCGGGGAAGTCGTATGGCGGCCGGTAGGCCAGGCGCAGCACCAGCGGCGCGCCCTCGGGCGCGCGCGGCTGCCGGCGCAGCTCGCGCGGCGGCATGCGGTTGGCCTGCGCGAACGCGGCGTTGAAGCGGCGCAGGCTGCCGAAGCCCGCGGCCAGCGCCACCTCGGTCACCGGCAGCGCGGTCTCGGCGAGCAGCTGGCGCGCGAACAGCAGGCGCCGCGTGGTGTGCACCGCGATCGGCGGCGCGCCCACGTGCTCCACGAACAGGCGGCGCAGGTGGCGCGCGCCCACGTCCAGCCGCGTGGCGAGCCCTTCCAGCGAGCCTTCGGCCAGCGCGCCCGCGTCGATCAGCTGCAGCGCGCGCGCCACCACGTGCCCGCCGCGCTGCCAGGCCGCGTTGCCGGGCGCCAGCTCCGGCCGGCAGCGCAGGCAGGGGCGGAAGCCGGCCGCCTCCGCCGCCGCGGCGCTGGCGTAGTAGCGCACGTTGGCGGCCTTGGGCGAGGGCGCCGGGCACACCGGGCGGCAGTAGATGCGCGTGCTGGTGACCGCGGTGAAGAACAGCCCGTCGAAGCGCGCGTCGCGGCTCAGGCGGGCCTGTTCGCACACGCGCGGGTCGGGCGGGGAGAGGAGGCTGGGCGGGGACATGCGTGCAGGCTAGCACCAGCGGCATGGGCCGACTCGCCGTTTTCGGACATCGATGCCGCGGTGTGGGGAAGGGATGCGTCTCCTCCTTCCCGAGGACGTCGCCATCGGGAGCTTCGCGCCGCGCTATCGACGCCGTTCGCCAGGAAGACAGGGCCACCGTTCGGGCATCGCCCGCGGAAGCATCGCGCCGTGTCGGGCTTCCCGGGTCAAGCCGGGATGGGCCGGCGGGATGCGGGGACGGTGCGCCCGGCCCGCTTCCTCAGGCGTCGATCGCGGCGTCCAGCGTCTCGCCGTCGGGAAACTCCATGAACACGAAGAACGGCACGCCGCGCGCATGCCATTCCCTGGTCGTCGCGTCCAGCAGCCTGCGCAGCGTGGCGTAGGTTTCGCGCGAGCCGTCGCGCAGGTCGTTCGCGCGGTCCAGCAGCAGCACGTAGCCCGGCGCCGGCAGCCAGGCCAGGTCGCGCAGGCTGTCGGCCAGCGCGTCCCAGTTGCCGCCGAAGTGCGCGGGCAGCTCGAAGGCCCGCGCCAGGCGCCGCAGCAGGTCGGCCTTGTCGCGGCAGCCGGCAAGGTCCACGCGCAGCAGGCGCAGGCCGGCGCGCGCGGCGTCGGCGACCAGCGTGGGCGGATCGTCCGGCACGATGCGGTAGACGCCGTCGCGGCCGGCGTCGCGCAGGTCGATCCCCAGCACCTTGCTCGTCATCGCGTCACCTCGCAGCGGGGCGGTCGCCGCGCATGATGCGCCCGCGGGGCGTGGAACCCAAGTGGAGGCGCGTCAGCGGCGCAGCGCCAGCGCGGCCAGCTCCGGCGCGCAGTCCGCGCGGCGGCCGGCCTCGAAGTCCGCCACTTCCTGCGCGCTGGCCGGATGGCCGTCGGAGCCGCCGTCGAACATCACCCGCCACGCGCCGTCCGCGCCACGGTGCCAGACCGTGCTGAACGAGAGCAGCAGGTAGCGCGGGCTGGCGCCGGGCGTGAGGTCCTCCACCAGCGCGGGCCCGCTGGACAGCGCCGTGGCCGGGTCGCCGGCCAGCACCACCCAGGCCGGATACCAGCGCAGCCGCACCGCCTTGCCGGCGATGATCGGCGCCCAGCGGCGCAGGATCGCCGCACGCCCGCGCAGGGGATGCGCGGTGTTGGCATCGAACACCGCGTCGGCGTCCACGTGCTCGGCGAAGGCCGCGGCGTCGTGCCGCTCCACCGTGCGGGCGAACGACAGCTCGCGCTGCCACACCTCGCAACGCGCGCTGACGGTTGCGCCGGGGCGAGCCTGCGCGGCGAGGGCCGCCAGCGCGAGCAGGGCGGCGAGCAGGGGCTTTCCCATCGATCGGCGGAGGGCTGGCATGCCCGCAGCATCGCCGGGCCCGCGGCATGTTGCCAGTGCCGCATGGCTCGGCCGAATGGCCGAGTGCCGGAGGCCGCGCGCTTTGCCGCAGTGCGATTTGCCGGCGCGGGGGCGCCTCGCCACAATCGGCTTTTCCCTGCACGCCGGGCCCTCGCCATGAACGCACCCACCCGCATCGACACCACCCGCACCATCCGCGCGCCGCGCGGCACGCAACTCAGCTGCAAGAGCTGGCTCACCGAGGCGCCGTTCCGCATGATCCAGAACAACCTCGACCCCGAGGTGGCGGAGAACCCGGCCGAGCTGGTGGTGTACGGCGGCATCGGCCGCGCCGCGCGCAACTGGGAATGCTTCGACGCCATCCTGCGCGCGCTGCGCGAGCTCAACGACGACGAGACCCTGCTGGTGCAGTCCGGCAAGCCGGTGGGCGTGTTCCCCACCCACCCGGACGCGCCGCGCGTGCTGATCGCCAACTCCAACCTGGTGCCGGCCTGGGCCAACTGGGAGCACTTCGACGAGCTGGACCGCAAGGGCCTGATGATGTACGGCCAGATGACCGCCGGCTCGTGGATCTACATCGGCTCGCAGGGCATCGTGCAGGGTACCTACGAGACCTTCGTGGAGATGGGCCGCCAGCACTACGGCGGCAATCTCAGGGGCAGGTGGATACTCACCGCGGGCCTGGGCGGCATGGGCGGCGCGCAGCCGCTGGCGGCGAGCCTTGCTGGCGCGTGCAGCCTCAACGTCGAATGCCAGCAGAGCCGCATCGACTTCCGCCTCAAGACCCGCTACGTGGACGAGCAGGCCACCGACCTGGACGACGCGCTGGCGCGCATCGCCAGGTACACCGCGGCCGGCGAGGCCAGGTCCATCGCGCTGCTCGGCAATGCCGCCGACGTGCTGCCGGAGCTGGTCAGGCGCGGCGTGCGTCCGGATGCCGTCACCGACCAGACCAGCGCGCACGACCCGGTGAACGGCTACCTGCCGCAGGGCTGGACGGCGGAGCAATGGTTCGAGCGCCGCAAGAGCGACCCGGCGGGCACCGCCAGGGCCGCCAAGCAGTCCATGCGCCGGCACGTGGAAGCCATGCTCGCCTTCCACGCCCAGGGCATCCCCACCTTCGACTACGGCAACAACATCCGCCAGATGGCCAAGGACGAGGGCTGCACCAACGCCTTCGACTTCCCCGGCTTCGTGCCCGCCTTCGTGCGCCCGCTGTTCTGCCGTGGCGTGGGGCCGTTCCGCTGGGTGGCGCTGTCCGGCGACCCGGAGGACATCCTCAAGACCGACGCCAAGGTGAAGGAGCTGATCCCCGACGATCCGCACCTGCACCACTGGCTGGACATGGCCGAGCGGCGCATCAGCTTCCAGGGCCTGCCCGCGCGCATCTGCTGGGTGGGCCTGGGCCAGCGCCACAAGCTGGGCCTGGCCTTCAACGAGATGGTGCGCAAGGGCGAGCTGAAGGCACCGGTGGTGATCGGCCGCGACCATCTCGACTCCGGCTCCGTCGCCAGCCCCAACCGCGAGACCGAGGCGATGAAGGACGGCAGCGACGCCGTGTCCGACTGGCCGCTGCTCAACGCCATGCTCAACGTGGCCGGCGGCGCGACGTGGGTGTCACTGCACCACGGCGGCGGCGTCGGCATGGGCTACAGCCAGCATGCCGGCGTGGTGATCGTGTGCGACGGCAGCGAGGCGGCGGACAGGCGGATTGCGCGGGTACTTTGGAACGACCCGGGCACGGGGGTGATGCGGCATGCGGATGCCGGTTACGACATCGCCATTGAGTGCGCACGCGAGCAGGGGTTGAAGTTGCCCATGGTGTAGAAGCCAAGGAAGAAGTCCGGTTCGGAAAGTTGCCCGATGGCTTGCGTGAGCGAGCGGACCCTTGCCGCTCGTCACAAGCACAGGGATCCGTCCGGCGGAAGCCAGGTAGCGGCATGCCCTGCGTCGGTCCCGGCGTATGATCGCAGCCGATCGCCTGATTCCCCGCGAATCGAGCGAGGCCCACTTCATCTGACTGGCGCGCGGCGACGGCGGACGGAAGGAAACGACGGATGGACGTTATCGAAACCACCTTCGAGTACGCGGTTGGCGCGCAGCGCTACGTCGGCCTGCTGCTCAGGGCCCCAGGCGCGATTCCAAAGGCCGCCGTGGCGCTGCTGCCGGACTGGCGGGGGCAAAGCCCGCTTGCGCGCGATCACGCCGGCCATCTTGTCACGCTTGGCTGCACCGTGGCGATTGCCGACCTTTATGGCGACGGCTTCAGCCCGGATAGCCCGGACCAGGTCGGGCCCATGGTGCAGCGGTTGATCGCGCATAGGGAGCTTGGCGTGAAAGGGCTGGCCGCCTGCGTAGAGCGATTGCGGCGGGAAGTGCCTGCGGGAACGCCCGTCTTGTGCCTGGGTTACAGTGCGGGCGGGATGGTCGCGTTGGATTACGGGCGCAGCAACGGCGATGTCGCCGGGATCATTCTGTGTTCCGCGTTGCTGAAGACGGCGGCCGAAGGGATGGATACCCGCATTCGGGTGCCGGTGCTTGTGTTGCAGGGTACGCAGGATCAGGTTTCCCCGATGGCGATGATCGCCGCGGTCATCGAGGAGATGGATGCGGCTGGCAACGACGTGCGTTTCGAACTCTATGGTCAAACGCATCATGCGTTCGACAACCCGGAGGCTGGAACGGACCCCCATGCCCGTCTCGTCTACTCGCCCCTTTCGGCGCGGCGGGCGCGGCAGGCGATCGCGGCGTTTCTGGACGAGGTGACCGAACGCTCCCGCGGACATTGACCGCGTGCCGCGTGGTGACTCCAGGTGCCGTAGGACCTGGGGATGCCGGGGTCCTGGCACTGACATGGCGCACATCCGGTCCGCCTTCCGATGTCGTCGGCTGATCGGGCGGTTGAAGCCTGTAGGCAGGGAGCGGGGCGGGTCCTCCTTTCCGACCGATCCTGCTCCCTGTCCGCAGCGACCGACTTCAGCCGCGTCGGGCCGCCTCGATCGCAGCGATGTCGATCTTGGTCATCCCCATCATCGCCTCGAACGCCCGCTTGGCCACCGCGGGATCGGGATCGGTGACTGCCGCCATCAGGGCGCGCGGGGTGATCTGCCACGACAGGCCCCACTTGTCCTTGCACCAGCCGCAGGCGCTGGCCTGGCCGCCGTTGTCGATGATGGCGCTCCACAGGCGGTCGGTCTCGGCCTGGTCGTCGGTGGCCACCTGGAACGAGAAGGCCTCGTTGTGCTGGATCCCGGGCCCGCCGTTCAGGCCCAGGCACGGGATGCCCATGACCGTGAACTCGACCATCAGCACGTCGCCCTGCTTGCCCGCGGGATAGTCGCCCGGCGCGCGGTGGACGGCGCCCACGGCGCTGTCCGGGAAGGTCTCGGCGTAGAAGTTCGCGGCTTCCAGGGCGGCGCCGTCGTACCAGAGGCAGATCGTGTTCTTGCTGGTCATGGGTTTCTCCTGGTTAAGGGGCGAGGATATCCCTCATTCCCCACGACGAAGGAGGCATGCGCAGATCGACACGATGCGCCGACGCGGGAGCGGAAGCCATCGACCCGACCAGCCCCACGCCGCCCCTCGCCTTTCTCGCGGCGGTTGCGTGTCGCCCACCCTGGCCACGACGCGGGCGATGCGGCGCGCCCAGCGGCCCGTCCGGCGCTCAGAAGAACCTGTAGCTGAAGCTCACCATGAAGTTCATCGGCGGCGCGTTGTAGAAATTGCTGTAGTCGTCGAGCACGAAGTACTTCCTGTTGAGCAGGTTGTCGCCGTTCACCTGCAGCGAGGCGTGGTCGTTGAACGCATAGCGTGCCATCGCGCCGAGCAGCAGGACGGACGACTGGCGCACGTACTGCGTGCCGCTGGGGCCGTCCACGGGGGCCTTGCTGGCGTCCTGCCAGTTGAAGCCGCCGCCGACGGTGAGCCGGCTCCAGCCGCCGGGCAGCTGGTAGGTGGTGAACGCGCGCACCAGCACGCGCGGCAGCGCGGTGTGGATGGCGCCTTCGCCCGGTGCCTTGATGTTGAAGTGCGACCAGCCGATCGTGCCGTTCCAGTGGTCGGTGAACCTGCCCGAGGCCTCCAGCTCGTAGCCGCGCGAGCGGGTGCCGTCGAACGAGGTGTAGGCCTGCGTGATGCCGTCGGGCAGGTACACGCCGGGCAGCGCCTCGGCCACGTTGCTCATGCGCGTGTCGAAGAAGGTCAGCGAGGTGTTCAGCGCGCCGTCGAAATGCCGTCCCTTGATGCCGATCTCGCGGCTGCTGCCGATCATCGGTTCGAGATAGCCGCCGTCCGCGTAGCGGCTCGTCTGGGGATCGAAGATCTTGGTGTAGCTGGCGAACGCCGAGTACGCCGGCGTGATGTCGTAGATCACGCCGGCGTACGGCAGCGTCTTGGACTGCGACTCGTGGTAGATGCCGGCGAAGGCGTCGTCGGTGTCGTTCTTCCAGCGGCTGTAGCGCGCGCCGACGACCAGCTTCAGCGGATCGGCCAGCGACAGGCGCGCGGCGGCGTACAGGCCCTGCTGCCGGATGCGCGCGTCGGAGACGAACTCCGGCCGCGGGGCGAAGTCCGGATACGGGTAGCGTCCCGTCCACTGCAGGAAGTTGCCCGGGTCGGGCAGGGCACCGTTGGGGTAGTCGAAATAGTCGTTGGAATAGTCCGATCCGTTGAAGCCGATGACCAGTTCCTGCTCGCGCCCGAACGCCTGGAAGGGGCCGGTCGCGTACAGGTCCACCATGTTCTGGCGGCCGCGCTGGAAGCTCTTGTAGGCGTAGGGCGTGACGCCTTCGCCGGTCTCGCGGCTGGGGAAGCCGTAGACGTAGAACAGCGCCGAATCCGCGTCGGTCTTGCGATGGCCGGCTTCCGCGTGCAGCTGCCAGCCGTTGTCGAAGTCGTGCCTGAGCTGGACGAAGGCGGTCTGCGTGGTGTTGTTCCAGTAGGTCCAGTCGGCGGCGCTGCTGAAGCTGCGCGGCCAGCGGATCAGCGTGCCGTCGTCGTAGAAGTCCGGGAACGAGCCCCAGGTGACGCCGGTCGGCTTGGTCTTCTGGTAGTCGTAGCCCGCGCCGAGCACGGTGTTCCGGCCGAGGTCGGCGTCGACCACGGCGTAGAGCACGTTCTTCCAGTTGTGGTAGCGGTCGAGGTAGGAGTCGCCGTCCTCGTGCGTGGCGACCAGCCGGGCGCGCACGCTGCCCGAGGCATTCAGCGGCGCGGTGCCGTCGGCGCTGATGCGCCGGGTGTTCCACGAGCCGTAGTCGAGCGCGACGTCCGCCTGCGGCGTGGTGCCGTCGGCGTGCTTGCGCACGAAGTTGACCATCGCCGACGGGCTGCCCGCGCCGCTGAGCAGGCCGGTGGCGCCGCGGATCACCTCGATGCGCTCGTAGATCGACGTGTCCAGCGAACCGTCGGCGGACTGCGCGTTGAGGCTGGAGGCCACCGGCACGCCGTCGTAGGCCATGTTCTCGATCATGAAGCCGCGCGACCAGAAGATCACGCGCTCGGTGTCGTAGGCGGTGGAGGACACGCCGGTGGTGTTGTCCAGCACGGCGCGCACGTCGGTGAGGTCCTGGTCGGCCATGCGCTGCGCGGTGATCGCGCTGATCGACTGGGGCGTGTCCCGCAGGGTCAGCGGCAGGCGCGTGGCGGCGGAACTCTGGTCCACGGTGTAGGCCGGCGCCTGCTGGCCCCTGACGTTGACCGCGTCGAGCGTGGTGGCCTTCTTCCTCGCGTGGTCGTCGCCGCTGCCGTCGGCCGTCGCCGACTGCGCATGGACGGCCAGCGGCAGGGTTGCCGCCAGGGCGAGGCACAACAGGCGGGCGCGTGGCCAGGTGCGGCAACGGTGGTGCATGGTCGAGACCCCTTGGTGACGGGACACGGGAACAGGGACTTGACCCTGCCAACTGTCGCGGGCGGACGCGCTCGGGGCGCCGCCACATATGCGAATGATAACGAGTCTCATTAAATTGCCGCAAGGCAGCATACGTCGCACCTGCGACGTCCCATGCGGTGCCGCGGCCCGCTTGCATGGCAGCGGTGGAAAGGAGGAGGTTCGAATCGCCGAGCTCGGCGCCGCTGGTAAAGGCAGTGCCCTGGCCGTCCCCGTCGATCTGCGGGTCCGCGTCCATCGCCCACGTGCGGGATCAGGCTTCCGTGAGAGGTGGGCATGCGAGCAACGCGGCTCGCGCATCACTCGATTGCTTTTCCTGGCTCCATGCCTTTCGCCACGGTCATGACCTTTGGCCCTTCGATGGCCCAATGCGTGGTGGATAGGCTGCGCGCGGCCAACCGGCGGATTGACGCATTCCCGCCGGGTGAGCACGGACGGTGGACGTCGCTGGTGCCTGGCCATATGCCTGGCGCCGGACGGAGCCGTCCGGCACTTCTCCATGAGCGGAACGCCAAACCCCTGGCCGGCTCATGGCTTCTGCATCCCCCACAAACTGGACACAGTTCCCATGAACAGAATCTTCTCCATCCGTTCGTCCTCGCGCCGCCAGGGCCGGAGCCTGGCGCTCGCAGCCATCGTCGGCGCATGCGCGCTGGCGGGAGCCGCCACGGTCGGCGCGCAGGCCACCTCGGGCACCGTGTTCGGCAAGGCGCCGGCGGGCTACACCGTGACCGTCCACAACACCACGTCTGGCTTCGAGCACCAGGTGTCCGTCGACGCCAAGGGCCGCTACACCGTCAAGGCGCTGCCGGTGGGCGTCTATGACGTGACGCTGGAACAGAACGGCCGGCCCGTCGTCAGGCATCCGAACGTGCCGGTGGTGGTGGGGCGCGGCATCAAGGTGGACTTCGACTGCGCGCCGGGCCAGTGCGGGGAAGTCGCGGACAAGCAGTAGCGGCTTGAGGCCGTAAGGCCGATCGCGGCGGGGCCACTGGCCAGGCTTGGCCAGTGGCCTTGAGCCGGCGCACGGATTTTTGTGCCGGCGACGCCCAATGGGCATGCACCACGCCTGCATGGGACGGACGCGGGCGAGTGGTCCGCCCCACGCTTGTTTCAAAGTTGTGGCGATACCCGCCTTGTTTGCCTATCCTCCCGAAGCCGCGCGCCGTCGCGCGGCGTCCCGGCGCTTCCATGGAGGCGCCGCACATCACGGGAACGGAGGGGGTTCATGAAAGGAGCGAAGCAGCCAGGGCATGTCCGGCGCATGCCTCGGGGAAGCTGGATTCTGGCGATAGCGGCGGTTGCCGCCCTGGGCGCGCAGGGGGCAAGCGCGCAGTCCACCAGCGGTTCGATCTTCGGCCAGGCGCCGGTGGGCGGTACGGTGACGGTCAAGAGCAATGCGGGCGGCAGCCGTCATGCCGAGGTGAAGGACAGCGGGCGTTACCGCATCGACGGGCTGCGCCTGGGCATGTACACGGTGACGCTGCAGAAGGACGGCAAGGACGTGGACACGCGCTCGAACGTCCCCCTGAAGGTGGGCGGTGCCGTCGAGATCGACTTCGCCTGCCCGAACGACCAGTGCGCGAAGCCGGAAGGCAGCGGCTGAACGCCACGGACGAAGCGCCGCTGCCGGATGCCTTGTCCGGCAGCGGCGCCTTGCCAGCGGTGGAGTGGCAGGGAAGGCATCGCCGGGCCTGCTGCCTGTAGGCTTCCGCCGCGGCGCGAAGGCCATCATTCGCCGGCCTCGCGCCGGATCGTCCAGTCGCCCTTGCGCTCGCCCGGCGCCAGTCGCCAGCCCGGCGCCAGTTGCAGGGTCCAGCCCTCGCCATGCAGCGTGCCGCCGCGTGCCTCGCCGGCCGGGGCCGCCACCGTCAGCCGCGTCCAGTCGCCGGCCAGCAGCGCGCCGCCGTCCACGTCGATCAGGCCCCAGTCGTCGCTGACGTGGATGGTCGGGTAGACGGTGCCGGCGTCGCCCAGCGGCACCAGGCTGGTCGGGTTGAACTGCACCTTCATGTGCTTTAGCGGCAGGTGCAGCACCGGGCCGGCGACGAGCCGGGCGGCATAGGCGGCGACCCGGCGCGCGCGCGCGGCGGCGCGCTCGCGTTCGCTCGCCAGCAGCGCTGCGCCGCCGTAGCGTGCGGCGCGCGCATCGATCGGCGCGGCGGCCATGTCGATGCGCAGCGCGGCGGCCAGCAGCGCGGCCGGCGCGCCGGCCCGTTGCGCGATGGTGCGGCGCCAGCCGGGCGCGTAGCGGTCCAGCAGCAGGCCGTAGGCGGGGCCGGTGGCGTAGGCGAAGGAGCGCACGAAGCTCGCATCGCCCGCATGCAGCGCGAGGTCCTTGCGCGCCATCGCCAGCCGCTCGGCCGGCGTGTCGTTGCCCACCATCACGCCGGTGTATTCGGCCAGTCCCTCGCTGCGCTCGAGCGCGGACTCGTTGCGTTCGGCGGCGGGGAAGCGCGCGTAGCGCGCGGCGCGGAACGCCAGCGCGTCGGCGACGGCGGCGCGGCGTTCCGGCTCGTCCGCGGCCGCGAGCGCGCGGTCCAGCGCGCGCCACTCCAGCTGCAGCGCGTAGCGGCCTTCCAGCGTGTCCAGGTGCGCGTTGTCGCCATCGCCCGCGGGCAGGCCGAGGCCGTCCTGGATGCGGTGGAAGGATTCGTGCGCCATCAGCGTGCGCCGCATGGGCGCATCGTCCGGCAGCGGCCAGAGCATCTCGCTCCAGCGCACGCCGGCCCAGTCGAGCGCGGTGTTGGCGAGGTTCTGCTCCGGCGGCAGGCGGCCGACGAACACGCCGTCCTGCGCGCGCAGGCGGCCTTGCGCGTCGGCCTGGCTGGCGATCACCTGCCGGGTGGCCGGCGCCACCAGCAGCATCGGCCCGCACAGCGAGCGGTCCCACAGGCGGCCATGGTCGGCCTGGCACTGGCGGCGGGCTTCGTCGAAGTAGGCGCGGGCGGCCGCCGGCGCGAGGCCGGGCGACGCTGCGCCGGATGCGGCGGGCGCGAGCACGAGCAGCGTCAGCCAGGGCCAGGCGGGGCGCAGCGGCATGGTCATCTCCGGCAAGCGGACGAGCGGCGGATGCGGCCGAGTCTATCGGCGCCGGTCGCCTTGGCCAGTGGCGGAAGGGGGAGGCGCCGTGCCTGTCCGTTCCGCCGCGGGTCCGGACAGTGCACGGGTGTCCGCGGACGCGGAGGCGCGTCGTGCGCGCCCGCTCCGGATGGCGCAGTGGCGCGCTTTCCGGCGGCCGGGGACGGATGGCACGAAGCGTGCGAGAGGGGATGCGTCGCTTCCTTTCCCTGTCCCGAGGAGAACCGCCATGAAGTTCGAGACCGTGATGCTGCACAGCCTGTTCGCCGCCTGCCTGCTGGCCTGCGCGCTGGCGCTGGGTTCCATGATCCGCGCGCAGCCGTCGGGCGCGCCCGTGGCTGGCGCGCCGGCCGGTGTCGTCGCATCGCGCGCGTAAGGCCGGCACGCGGCGTTGCCCGCGCCCCATGGAACGGGGAGCGGGCGGCCTCCGGCTCCGCTCAGTGCGCCTCGCTCCGCCGCGGCAGCTTCCAGCCCGGCCGCACGAAGTGGCAGGTGTAGCCGTCCGGGTAGCGCTGCAGGTAGTCCTGGTGCTCCGGCTCGGCTTCCCAGAAGTCGCCGGCGGGCGCCAGCTCGGTGACCACCTTGCCGGGCCACAGGCCGGAGGCGTCGACGTCGGCGATGGTGTCCTCGGCGATGCGCTTCTGTTCCTCGCTGGTGTAGAAGACCGCCGAGCGGTAGCTGCGGCCGCGGTCGTTGCCCTGGCGGTCCGGCGTGGTGGGGTCGTGGATCTGGAAGAAGAACTCCAGCAGCTCGCGGTAGCTGATGCGCTGCGGGTCGAAGACGATTTCCACCGCCTCGGCGTGGTCGCCGTGGTTGCGGTAGGTGGCGTTGGGCGTGGCGCCGCCGCTGTAGCCCACGCGGGTGGCGAGCACGCCCGGCATGTGGCGCAGCAGCTCCTGCACGCCCCAGAAGCAGCCGCCGGCGAGGATGGCGCGTTCGGTGGCGTCGCTCACGGCGCGTCTCCCCTGCCGGCGTCGTCGAACAGCCTGCGGTAGTCGCCGTAGCCCGCGCGCTCCAGCTCGTCCAGCGGGACGAAGCGCAGCGCGGCGGAATTGATGCAGTAGCGCAGGCCGCCGGCCTCGCGCGGGCCGTCCGGGAAGACGTGGCCGAGATGGCTGTCGCCGTGGGCCGAGCGCACCTCGGTGCGGATCATGCCGTGGCTGGTGTCGCGCTGCTCCACCACGTTGGCCGGCTCCGCCGGGCGGGTGAAGCTGGGCCAGCCGCAGCCGCTGTCGAACTTGTCCAGCGAGGTGAACAGCGGCTCGCCGGAGACCACGTCCACGTACAGGCCCGGCGCCTTGTGGTCGTGGAAGGCGTTGTGGAACGGCCGCTCGGTGCCGTTCTGCTGGGTGACGCGGTATTGCTCGGGGGTGAGCCGCGCGAGCGCTTCGGGAGTCTTGCGATAGTCCGGCATGGCGGGCCTCGGCGTGGGGAAGGGAACGGGGCGACGGGGCGCGGAGACTGCGCCCATCGCGGCACGGCAGACATGGGGCCGGCGACGGGCGTTCCAAGCCGCCATGCGGGGGCGGCCGCCACCTTTAAGCCCGTTTTTCCCACGCAGCCACCGGGCCGGGCTGCAGCACGAACAGCGGATGGCTGCCGGGACGCGCGTCCCGCCACCGTTCGAACAGCGCGGGGCTGCGCGCGGCGAGCTTGCGCAGCAGGTGTTCCCACTCGTAGCCGAGCTGGCCGTCGGTGGCGGCGATGCCCGGCACGGCGCGGACGGGGCCGATCTTGCCGCGGTCGAAGGCATAGCCGCGGCGGACCGCTTCCGCGTGGACCTCGGCCAGGTAGGCGTCGATGGCGCGCCGGGGCGCGGGATGCGCACGGAACCGCTCGAGCTGCGGATGGTGCCGGTAGCCCTTCGTCTCGCCGCGCAGCACGGCGCGCGCCAGCAGACCCTCGCGCCACAGGGCGACCAGGCCCTGCGGGTCGAGGTGGCGGGGGTGCAGGGTCCACAGGCGCATGGGCGCGTTTCCGGAGAGACGACCGGGAGAGGTTCGACGATGGGGCGCGGCGGTTCAAGGCCCGCTGCAAGCGGCATGGCCGCAGCGGGGTTCGGCTGTCCATTGCCGCATCGCGCGTGTGCCGCGCGGCGGATTTAGACTGGCGTCTCCGTCCCCGGCCGATGAACGACCCCATGGACTACGTGAAACTCGGCAGCACCGGCCTGGACGTGTCCCGCCTGTGCCTGGGCTGCATGACCTATGGCGATCCCCGCCGCGGCAACCACGCCTGGACCCTGGACGAGGCGGCCAGCCGGCCGTTCATCCGCCGCGCGCTGGAGCTGGGCATCAATTTCTTCGACACCGCCAACGTGTACTCGGACGGCAGCTCGGAGGAGATCGTCGGCCGCGCGCTGAAGGACTTCGCCCGCCGCGACGAGATCGTGCTGGCGACCAAGGTGTTCAACCGCATGCACCCGGGGCCGAACGGCATGGGCCTGTCGCGCAAGGCGATCCTCGCCGAGATCGACCACAGCCTGCGCCGCCTGGGCACCGACTACGTGGACCTGTACCAGATCCACCGCTGGGACCCGCACACGCCGGTCGAGGAGACCATGGAGGCGCTGCACGACGTGGTGAAGGCGGGCAAGGCGCGCTACCTCGGCGCCTCCTCGATGTGGGCGTGGCAGTTCGCCAAGGCGCAGCACGTGGCCGAGCGGCATGGCTGGACCCGCTTCGTCACCATGCAGAACCACTACAACCTGCTCTACCGCGAGGAGGAGCGCGAGATGATGCCGCTGTGCCGCGACCTGGGCGTGGGCGTGATCCCGTGGAGCCCGCTGGCGCGCGGCCGCCTGACCCGCGCCTGGGACGAGAGCACCGAGCGCCTGCGCACCGACGCGTTCGGCAAGACCCTCTACGCCGTGCCGGACGCCGACCGCCGCGTGGTGGAGGCGGTCGGCGCGGTCGCCGCGGCGCGCGGCGTGCCACGGGCGCAGGTGGCGCTGGCCTGGATGCTGGGCAAGCCGTTCGTCACCGCGCCCATCGTCGGCGCGTCCAGGCCGCAGCACCTGGAGGATGCGGTGGCGGCGCTGTCGCTCGGGCTTGCCGACGAGGAGGTCGCCGAGCTGGAACGGCACTACGTGCCGCACGCGGTGGCGGGGCACGCCTGAGCGCCGCGCCATGCTGATCCGGCCCGACGACCCGACCCACCCGGCAGTGCACGCGTTGCTGCGCGAACACCTGCAGAACATGGTGTTGCACTCGCCGCCCGAAAGCATCCACGCGCTCGACGTCGACGGCCTGCGCCGCCCGGAAATCAGCTTCTGGACCGCCTGGGAAGACGGCGACCTGCTGGGGTGCGGTGCGCTGAAGCGGCTCGACTCGCGCCACGCCGAGCTCAAGTCCATGCGCACGGCCGCCGCGCACCTGCGCAAGGGCGTGGCGCGCGCCATGCTCGCGCACCTGCTCGGCGAGGCGAAGGCGCGCGGCTACCGCCGAGTGAGCCTAGAGACCGGCGCGGCCGCCGCCTTCGCGCCGGCGCACCGGCTCTACGAGAGCTTCGGCTTCGCCTGCTGCGGGCCGTTCGCCGACTACGTGGAGGACCCGTACAGCGTGTTCATGAGCCGGGAGCTTTGAGCGGCCGACGCAGGGGGGAGCGTGCCGGTCGCGCGAGGGCCACTGTCCCGGCGGCGGTTCGCTGTCGTCCGCGTCATGCCCGAGTGCTCCATGCACGTGGCGGCGATGGTGAGGCGTTTCTATCGATGGCACTCGGCCAGAGGCCCTTGCGAAGGCTTCCGTTCGGACCGTCCGTCGGCAGGTGCCGCCCGCATTGATCCGCCGGCGATGCCTCAGGCGTATGGCGTCCCGGCGAGCGCGGCGTTGACGCCGGCGAAGCCGCGTTCCATCACGCGCACGAACGCCGCCGCGGGCTTCCGGCGCTCGCGGAAGGCGCGCAGCGCCTCGCCGTAGGCGACCACCAGCGTGCCCATCAGCATCGCCGCCGCGAGACGGGCATCGGGGTCGGCGGGCGGCCTGTCCGCCGCGTCGGACAGCATGCCTGCAAGGTCGTCGGCGAGCGTCACCTGGAGCTCGCGCGCGCGCGTCGTGAGCGCCGGACTCTCCGCGACGGTGCGCCAGAACCGGATGGGCCGCCCGGTGATCCGGAACAGGGGATGCTGCTTCTCCACCAGCGTGCGCACCAGCGCCTGGAAAGCGCGGACCGGCGGCTGCCTGCCGCGGCCGGCGAGCGCCTCGCGCACCAGGGCGCGCGCTTCCTCCTCGCGGTCGAAGACCAGGTCCTCCTTGCGGGGGAAGTAGTTGAACACCGTCTTGCGGGCGACGGCCGCCTCGCGCGCGATCTCGGCGACCGAGACCTTTTCGAAGCCGCGCTCGACGAACAGGCGCGTGGCGACGTCCGAGATCGCCTGGCGCGTCGCCGCCTTCTTGCGGTCCCGGCGCCCGGGACGGTCTGGCGTGGGAAGGTTCATGCCCAGAAATTTATACTGAGTATAAGATTCGTGCCATGACGAGCCGGTATCCCGCCGGCCTGGCTCCCGTTCGAGGGTATCGCCTTGGTCCATGACGTCGTGATCGCCGGAGCCGGCCCGGTCGGCTTGTTCCTTGCCTGTGAGCTGCGCCTCGCGGGTCTCGCCGTGCTGGTGCTGGAGCAGGCAGGGGACCCGCATTCCCCCTTGAAGGAGCTGCCGTTCGGCATGCGCGGCCTGTCGGCGCCGACGATCGAGGCCCTCGACCGCCGCGGCCTGCTGCACGCCGTGGCGGCGCTGCCGCTTTCGAAGGACGGCCCGGGCGGCCGCGCACCGGCCGCGGCGCACTGGATGGACCAGCCCCGCCGCGCGGCCGGCCATTTCGCCGGCATCCCGTTCTACCACGACAGCATCGACGCCTCGAAATGGCAGTACCGCCTGCCGGGGCCGGCCGGCACCAGCATGGCGGTCACCATGCAGTGGCTCGAATCCGTCCTGGCCGCTCGCGCGGATGCGCTGGGGGTCGAGATCAGGCGTGGCCTCGGCGTCGTGGGCTTCGATCCATCGGACGACGAGGTGGCCGTCCATACGGACAGCGGGACGTTCCGCGGGCGCTGGCTGGTCGGCTGCGACGGCGGCCGCAGCACGGTCCGCAAGGCCGGCGGCTTCGAGTTCTCCGGCACCGATCCCGAGTTCACCGGCTATTCCGTCGAGGTCGACTTGGCCGACCCGGACAAGCTCCGCCCGGGCCGCCACTACACGCCGACGGGCATGTACACCTACGCGCGGCCCGGGACGATCGCGGTGGTGGAGTTCGACGACGGCGCCTTCCACCGGACCCGACCGATCACGCCCGAGCACGTGCAGGCGGTGTTGCGCCGCGTCTCCGGCGCCGATGCCGGCGTGACGGCCCTGCGGCTAGCGACGACCTGGACGGATCGCGCCTGCCAGGCGACCGCCTACCGCCGCGGGCGGGTGCTGCTCGCGGGCGACGCCGCGCACATCCATTCGCCCCTGGGCGGCCAGGGGCTCAACCTCGGGCTCGGCGACGCGATGAACCTCGGATGGAAGCTCGCCGCCACCCTCCGCGGCGACGCACCGGCCGGCCTGCTCGACACCTATGCGGGCGAGCGGCAGCCGGTCGGGGCGCAGGTGCTCGACTGGTCGCGCGCGCAGGTCGCGCTGATGCGGCCGAGCCGGAGCTCGCGCGCGCTCGAGGCCATCGTCCGCGACCTCATCGACACGCGCGACGGCGCGACCTATTTCGCCGAGCGCGTGTGGGGCGTCGCTCTCCGCTACGACCTTGGCGACAGCCATCCGCTCGTGGGGCGCAGCGCGCCCGACTTCGCGCTGGCCGACGGGACCCGGCTCGGCGAGCGCCTCAGGACGGGCAGGGGCCTGCTGCTGGACTTCGACGCCGGCGCGCCGCTGCGGGCGCTGGCGGGACGCTGGGGCGACCGGGTCGCCCATGTCGCCAGCGACGCGGAGGACCGGCTGGGCCTGAGCGCCGTGCTCGTACGGCCCGACGGCGTGGTCGCCTGGGCCGCCGAGGCCGCGCCCGATCCCGAGGAGGCGGCCCGGGCCGCTTCGCGATGGTTCGGCGAGCCTGCATAGGTGCGTGAGCGCGACGGGGCTGCGCCATGCAGGCGCTCTCGCGCCCGCGGTTTCCTTGCGGCCGCCCGGGTGGCGGCGATGGGCGATCGCTCGGGAATGACGGACGCCCTGCGCCGCGTCCGCCGGAAGCCGCGGCCGCCTTCCCTGGCGGCGCGCGCGGGGTTCCTCAGGCGGCCGCCTTCGCCTCTTCCTTCAGCGTCGCCATGTCGATCACGAAGCGGTATTTCACGTCGCTCTTGAGCATGCGCTCGTAGGCCCGGTTGATGTCGCGCATGGCGATCGTCTCGATGTCGGAGACGATGCCGTGCTCGGCGCAGAAGTCCAGCATCTCCTGCGTCTCGCGGATGCCGCCGATCAGCGAGCCGGCGATCGCGCGGCGCTTCATGATCAGGTTGAACACCGTGGGCGAGGGATGCGGATGCTCCGGCGCGCCCACCAGGCACAGCGTGCCGTCGCGCTTGAGCAGGGCGAGGAACGGGTCGAGGTCGTGCGGCGCGGCCACGGTGTTGACGATCAGGTCCAGGCTGCTGGCGTGCCTGGCCATCTGCGCCGGGTCGCGGGAGATCACCACCTCGTCGGCGCCCAGGCGCTTGGCGTCGGCCTCCTTGCCGGGCGAGGTGGTGAACAGCACCACGTGCGCGCCCATCGCATGGGCCAGCTTCACGCCCATGTGGCCGAGGCCGCCCAGGCCGACGATGCCCACCTTCTTGCCGGGGCCGGCGTTCCAGTGGCGCAGCGGCGAGTAGGTGGTGATGCCGGCGCACAGCAGCGGGGCCACCGCGGCGAGCTGGCTCCTGTCGTGCTTGATGCCCAGCACGAACTTCTCGTTCACCACGATCTTGTCGGAATAGCCGCCGTAGGTGTTGCCGCCGTCCTCCTGCGCCGGGCCGTTGTAGGTGCCGGTGAAGCCGTTCTCGCAGTACTGCTCCAGGCTCTCGGCGCAGGCGTCGCAGCGCTGGCAGCTGTCCACCATGCAGCCCACGCCCACGGTGTCGCCCACCTCGAACCTGCTCACCGCGTCGCCCACGGCGGTGACGGTGCCGACGATCTCGTGGCCGGGCACGGAGGGGTAGAGGGTGTTCTTCCACTCGTTGCGCGCGGTGTGCAGGTCCGAGTGGCACACGCCGCAGTAGAGGATGTCGATCTGCACGTCGTGCGGCCCGGGCGCGCGGCGCTCGAGGACGAACGGCGCGAGCGGCTGGGTCGCCGACTGGGCAGCGTAGGCATACGTCTTGGTCATGCAAGGTCTCCTGCAAGGGGGAGCGTCGGGGCCGGGCGCGACCTGCCCGGCATGGCGCAAGGCCATCCGGGGAACGTGTGGGCGCGTGCGGCGATCACAAGGGGGCGCGTCCCGTCCGCATTTTCTTCCGTCGCGCATTTGACCGGGATCAGCGTGGCGCCGCGGCGCCGGCGCTAGCCTGCGGCGGATTCTGGCGGCAGGGAAACGGGGCATGTCCTACGACATCGTGGTGGCCGGCGCGGGCCCGGCGGGGTTGTGCTTCGCGCGCGCGCTGGCCGGCAGCGGGCTGCGCGTGGCGCTGGTCGAGCGGCAGCCGGAGGCGGCGCTGGCGCAGCCGGCCGACGACGGGCGCGAGATCGCCATCACCCACCGCTCGCGGCGGCTGCTGGAGACGCTGGGCCTGTGGCGGCACCTGCGCGCGGAGGAGATCGGCGTGCTGCGCGACGCCCTGGTGATCGACGGCGACGCGCGCGGCGGCCTGCGCTTCCGCCACCAGGACGGCGGCCGGCCGCAGCTGGGCTGGCTGCTGTCCAACCACGCGATCCGCCGCGCGGCCTACGCCGAGGCCGCGGCGCTGCCGCAGGTGCGCCTGCTCGCCGGCGCGCAGGCGGGCGCGCTGCGCCTCGGCGACGAGGGCGTGGAGCTGTCGCTGGACGGCGGCGAGGTCCTGCGGGCGCGGCTGGCGGTCGCCGCCGACAGCCGCTTCTCGGCGCTGCGCCGCGCCGCCGGCATCGCGGCGGACATGCACGACTTCGGCAAGCTCATGCTGGTGCTGCGGATGCGCCACGACGCGCCGCACGAGGGCACCGCCTGGGAGTGGTTCGGCCGCGGGCAGACGCTGGCGCTGCTGCCGCTGCACGACCCGCACACCTCCTCGGTGGTGCTGACCCTGCCGCCGGGGCCGATGCAGGCGCTGCTGGCGCTGGACGACGCGGCGCTGGAGGCGCAGATGGCCGGGCGCTTCCGCCACCGCCTGGGCGCGATGCGCGTGGCCGGGCCGCGCTGCGCCTACCCGCTGGTCGGCGTGTACGCGCGCCGCTTCGCGGCGGAGCGCTTCGCGCTGCTCGGCGACGCGGCAGTGGGCATGCACCCGCTGACCGCGCACGGCTTCAACTTCGGCCTGCTCGGCGCGGCGACGCTGGCATGCGAGCTGCGCGCCGAGCTGGCGGCCGGCCGGCCGTTCTGGGAACGCGCGCCGCTGGCGCGCTACGAGCGCGCGCACCGGCTGGCCACCTGGCCGCTGTACCGCGCCACCCAGGCGCTGGCCGGGCTGTACACCGACGACCGCGCGCCGGCGCGCGCGCTGCGGCGGCTGGCGCTGGAGGCGGGCGCGCGGCTGCGGCCGTTCCGGCGCATGGTGGCGGCGGGACTGGCCGCGGAGGACGAGTCGCCGTCGCCGCTGCGGCGGCTGGCGTCGTTCCTGCCGGCGTGGCGCGCGCCGCTCTGCCTCCTCTCCCCTCCGGGGAGGGGATCGAGGTGAGGGGGCGGGGCCTGCGGTGGCGCTTCGTTCGGGCCGAGCCTTCTATCGTCAGGCAAGGAAGGCTGGGGCAAGAACGCCCCCTCGCCCCGACCCTCTCCCCGGAGGGGAGAGGGAGCAAAGTCGCTCATTCGAATCCGCGACGAACGCCGCGTGGCGCGGCGGGTGGTTTCGACGCCGCGCCCGTTGGGCGAAGGACGCCCGTCCGATGGTCGCGCCTGTCCGGCCGTTTGGCTGTCCAGCCGCCGGGGGCGGGGCGGGCGATCCACCGCCCCTCAGCGCATGCCGTGCATGCGGCGGATGCGCACCTTGGAGCCGCCCTCGTAGGTGACGACGTAGGTGGAGCCTTCGTGCGTCTCGCCCTGCACCTTCACCGGCGGCTCGTCGTAGGCCTTGTCGAGGCGTTCCTTGTCCAGCGCGGCCATCTCGCCCTCGGGGATCAGCGTCATCGGCGGGCTGACCTCGACGAACTGGTAGTAGTGCCCGCGGCAGGTCGCGCACTGGGCGCTGGTGAGCGGCAGCCGCTTGAGCCAGATGAAGTACTTGCTCTCGTGGGTGATCCAGATCCGGCTGCCGCTGTTGGTGGTGCGGCTGGCGGCGCCGTCGGCGTTCCACACGCGCACGATCGCCGCCCGCGTGCAGTCGGCCGTGGCGCATTCCTGCAGCACCAGGTACTCGTCGTCCTGCAGGTGCACCGGCTCGATGCTGAGGATGTCGTCCTTCGCCAGCGCCTGCGCCGGGAACACGACGTAGGGCATGCGCGGATCGACCTTGAAGTCGCCCGAGATCAGGTAGCCGCCGTGGGTGGAGGTGTAGGCGGGCGCGGTGACGTCGACGCCGGGCAGGTCGGTCCGCGTCTGCGCGGTCGCGGCGCCGGCGGAGGCCAGCATCAGCGGCAGGGCCAGGTTGCGCAGGTTCATCCGGATCTTCCTTGGCGGCGTGGAAGCGGAGTTTGCAGCGGTTTGCCGCCGCGTGCACGGGCCTGGGCTAACCTAGCGGCATCTCCCGTCTCCCCACGGAGCCCGTGCATGTCCGACCTGTCCGCCTTCCCGGTCACCCGCCGCTGGCCCGCCCGCCATCCCGACCGCATCCAGCTCTACTCGCTCAACACGCCCAACGGCGTGAAGGCGTCGATCATGCTGGAGGAGACCGGGCTGCCATACGAGCCGCACCTGGTCGACATCATGCAGGACGAGAGCCACACGCCGGAGTTCCTGTCGCTCAACCCCAACGGCAAGATCCCGGCGATCATCGACCCGGACGGCCCGGGCGGGAAGCCGCTGGGCCTGTTCGAGTCGGGCGCGATCCTGCTGTACCTGGCCGACAAGACGAAGCAGTTCATCCCGGCCGACGCGGCGCGGCGCTGGGAAACCATCCAGTGGGTGTTCTTCCAGATGGCCTCGATCGGGCCGATGTTCGGCCAGGTCGGCTTCTTCCACAAGTTCGCCGGCAGGGAGTACGAGGACAAGCGCCCGCTCAAGCGCTACGTCGACGAGTCCAGGCGCCTGCTCGGCGTGCTGGACGGCCGCCTGGACGGCCGCGAGTGGATCATGGGCGGCGACTACACCATCGCCGACATCGCCACGCTGGGCTGGGTGAACAACCTGATCACCTTCTACGGGGCGCGCGAGCTGGTGGAGTTCGGCCGCTACGCCAACGTGGCCGCCTGGCTCGAGCGCGGCCTGGCGCGGCCGGCCGTGCAGCGCGGGCTGAAGATTCCCGGCCGGGACTGAGGGCGCGGCGCGGGCGGGCCGAGGCGGCGCGGCTTGCCGCACCTTTCACCGTGCGGTCACCCGGCGGTGACCGCCGGCCTGCGAGGATGCGCGCCAGGAGGGCAGCGCCATGATCCGCAAGCTCAAATCGGGCGAATACCGGCTGTACTCGCGCAAGAAGGATCCCGCCACCGGCAAGCGCCGCAACCTCGGCACCTTCGGCACGCGCGAGGCGGCCGAGAAGCACGAGCGCGCGGTGCAGTACTTCAAGCGGCACCACTGAGCCGCGAGCGACTGCGGGACGCGCGTGCGCGGCCCGGCCGCGCCGTCGCGCGCGGCGCGGGTTCCGCGCGTCCCCGCGCCGTGCCCGGGCGGCGCGCCGGCGCCTACTGGCCCGGGTGGTAGACCCGCTCGGTGTGGCCCTTCAGCTGCTCCGGCCAGAAGTACACCGCGCGCAGGTTGCCGGTGGTGTAGCGCTCGGCCTCGTCGTCGAAGTGCCTCGATTCCGGGTGGCCGCTCTCGCCGCCGGCGGTGATCGCGCGCGCCTGCACCCTGGGGCCGAATTCCACCACCGCCACGAAGCTGTTGCCGCTGGTGCCGTAGTAGCGCTTGGTGCCCGGCCAGCGGTGCGCGCCGAAGGAGGCCAGCGAGCCCCAGCGCGAGGAGACGAACGGCACCGGGATGCTCGGCCTGGCGTCGTCGAAGCGCTGCACGATGGCGCCGTCGTTGCGCTGGAAGCGGTTGATCTCGCCCCACGGCACGCCCCAGCTGCCGAAGTCCCGCTCCAGCCGGTCGACCGCCTCGGCCAGTGCCTTCAGGCGCGCCTGCGCGCCGGCCTTCTCGGCCATGATGTCGTACACCGACAGGCCCTCCGCGGTGTCGGTCTTGTCCACCTCGTCCCACAGCGTGTCGCCCCAGAACACCGCCAGCGAGGTGGGCATGGAGGCGATGCCCCAGCGGTAGTCCCAGTGGCGCAGCAGTGCGACCGGGCCGGCCAGCTTCTTCTTCAGCGGGTCGCCGGCGGGCAGGGCGTCGTAGTCGGCGACCAGCACCGGCAGCTGCCGCTCGAAGGCGGGCAGGTACGGGTCGAAGGCGGCGTCGATCAGCGAGGCCAGGGTGAAGTCGCGACGCCCGGACAGCACGCGGATGGCGTGCAGGCCGCGCGGGTTCTCGCCCACGCTGTCCATGTAGCGCGGGTAGTCCTCGCGCCTGGGGCTGTACGGGCCGGCGGCGGCGTAGGGCCAGTCGTTGGTGTTGAACACCCAGCCGTTGGGCGGGTTCAGCACGTGCGGCAGCTCGTCCAGCGCGTGCAGGCCGTGCCAGTCGGTGGCCGGGTCGCTGCCGTCCACCGGCCGGGTGTAGTCGAAGCGGTCGTCGCGGCGCGGGATGAACTGCGGGTGCAGGTAGGCGATCTCGCCCTTGTCGTCGGCGAACAGCGTGTTGTTGGAGGAGTTGGCCTTGAGCCCGGCCACCTTCATGTAGCCGGCGTAGTCGCTGGCCTTGGTGCGCAACCAGCTCTGCTGCAGCGCCTCGACCGGCTTGTTCATCAGCGCCAGCGCGATCCACTTGCCGTCGGCCGCGCGCACGACCGGGCCGTGGTGGGTGGCGTAGGTGGTGAAGCGCCGCTGCGCCATCGAGCCGTCCGCGGCGCGGTAGGGCACCGCGATCTCGCGCACCGTCACCGGGCGCAGCTCCCGGCCATAGCGGTAATAGAGCTTGCCGTCCTTGCGCACGATCGTCTCGGCGAACTCGTCCACCGCGTCGGCGCCGGTGGAGGTGTGCATCCAGCCGGCGTGCTCGTTGAAACCCTGGTAGACGAAGAACTGCCCCCAGGTCACCGCGCCGTACACGTCCAGCCCGTCGTCGCTGGACATCTGCAGCTCGCTGCGGAAGAAGAACGAGGTGTGCGGGTTGATCAGCAGCAGCGCGTGGCCGTCGGCGGTGAGCTTCGGCGCGATGGCGATGCCGTTGGAGCCGGTCGGCTCCGCCCAGCTCGGCGGCGCATCGGCGAAGGCCACGCGCTCGCCGGGCCGGCCGTAGAAGGCCTGAAGCTGCCTGAGCGAGGCGCGCTCGATGTCGCCGCCGATGCTGCCCTCGGTGAAGGACAGCGCCATCCACGGCTCGAAGCGGGCGATCACGCGCGGGTGCACGTCCGGGTGGGTGGCGAGGTACCCGTTGAGGCCGTCGGCCCAGGCGTCCATCAGCCGGCGCAGCCAGGCGGGGCTCCGCGCGTACAGCCGCTTCAGCTCGTCGGCGTCGACGAACATCCGCCGGCGCAGGTCCGACCACAGCGCGGACTCGCCCTCGGCCTGCGCCAGCCAGCCGAGCGCGTTGAGGTAGTTGGTCTCGACGCGGTTGAAGTCGTCCTCGGCCTGCGCGTAGGCCATGCCGAACACCGCATCGGCGTCGCTGCGGCCGTGCACGTGGGCGATGCCCCAGTCGTCGCGGGTGATCGTCACCGCCTGCGCCTCGCGCCGCCAGCGCGCCGGGTCGGGCGCGCCGGCGTGGACGGCGGCGGCGAGGCCGAGGGCGGCCAGCAGGGCGGCTGCGCGCCGCGCGCAGGCGCGGCGGGACGGACGGGCGGCGGGTTCGGGAGCGTGCATCGGCTTTCGGTCGGTGCGCCGCCGGCGCGGCGTCCTGCGCGGCGTCGGGCGGTCGGTGCCTTGGCGGAGCGGTCCATCGGCGCCAGGCGGGCCGGGCGGAACACTAGCAGGGATGGCGCCGCCGCATCCGCCAGCGCGCCTGTCGATCCCGGCGGCCGGCGTTCGTCGTGTCCGCGGAGGCCTGCTGCGGGCCTTCCCCTTTTCATCGACGAGGACATCCCATGCAGATCCAGCCTTACCTGTTCTTCGACGGCCGCTGCGAGCAGGCCATCGCGTTCTACCGCGAGGCGGTCGGCGCCCGGCTGCTGATGCTGATGCGCTACGGCGAGGCGCCGGGCGGCGCAGCGCAGTGCCCCGACGGCTCCACGCCGCCGGCGGACAAGGTGATGCACGCGGCCTTCCAGGTCGGCCAGAGCACGGTGCTGGCCTCGGACGGCTTCAGCCGCGGCCAGCCGGAGTTCAAGGGCTTCTCGCTCTCGCTCGGCACGGCGGACGACGCCGGGGCGAAGCGGGCGTTCGAGGCGCTGGCGGCAGGCGGCCAGGTGCAGGTGCCGCTGGGCCCCACCTTCTTCGCCTCCAGCTTCGGCATGCTGGTGGACCGCTTCGGCGTGGCGTGGATGGTGATGGCCTCGCCGCAGCCGGCGGCCTGAGCGCGGCGGCGCGCGAGCCGGCATGGCTCCCGCGCCGCACGGCCGCGTCAGTCGTCGCGCCTGGGCACGTCGACCGCGCCCTTGACGCCGTGGTAGGAGACGTCGCCGCTGCCGGTCGAGTGGACCGTCAGCCGGCCGCCGACGTCGTCGGCGTCGACGTCGCCGGAGCCGGTGCTACCCACCTCGGCGTCGCGGCCGATGTGGCGCAGCGAGATGTCGCCGGAGCCGGTGCCGCCGATCCGCACGCTGCCGCCCACGTTGAAGAAGCCGAGGTCGCCCGAGCCGGAGCGGCCCGCCTGCACGTCGCCGCGCACGCCGTCCACGTGCACGTCGCCGGAGCCGGTGCCGCGCAGCTCGACGCTGCCGACCTGGCTGGCGCGCGCGTCGGCCGAGCCCAGGCGCAGGGCCAGCGCGCCGGCGATGCGGTCGGCCTGCAGGTCGCCGGAGCCGGAGCTGAAGTCGAGCGAGGCGAGGTCGCTGGCGCGCACGTCGCCCGAGCCGCTGTCCACGGCGACGGCGAGCGCGGCCGGCACGCGCACCTGCAGCTTGAGGTAGGCGTAGCTGTCGCCGAACAGGCCGTAGTGGCTGCCGCTCTCGTTGCGCGCGTCCACGGTGGCGCGGTCGCCGGCGCGGCCGGTGGCGACCTTCAGGTCGTCCAGCCATTTCGCGTCCGAGGCGCAGGCGGTGCCGCGCACCTCGATCCGGGCCAGCCCGGGCACGCCCTGGATGTCCAGGTCGGCCGAGCCGAGGTTCAGCTGCACGCTCCTCAGGCCGGCGGCGTCGAGGTCGGCGTTGCGCGGCGCGGTGTACTTGCAGGGCGAGGCGGCGGCGGCCGCGAGCGGCAATGCGATCAGCAGCAGGGTGGCGGCGGTCTTGCGCATGGGGGGCTCCAGGTGGGACGACCTGGGCTTGGATGCGGCGTCCGCGCGCAGGGTTTAGCCGCGCGGGGCGTGACTTCCGGCAGGGGCGTGCTCAGCCCAGCAGCAGCGCCTGCAGCTCCGCCAGCGAGGCCACCTGGTTGTGCGGCGCGATGCCCTCCGGCGCGTCGTGGCCGTGCGCGTTGACCCAGCAGGTGCGCAGGCCGGCGTCGAGGCCGCCGCGGATGTCCGAGTGCGGGTTGTCGCCCACCATCAGCACGCGCTCGCGCGGCGGCCGGCCCATCAGCGCGAGGGCGTGCTCGAAGATGCGCACGTCGGGCTTGGCCACGCCCACCGCCTCGGAGATCACCAGCGGGAAGAAGGCGTGCTTCAGGCCGGTGCGCTCCAGCCGCAGCGTCTGCAGCGCGGTGAAGCCGTTGGTGACCAGGCCCATGCGCACCCTGCCGGCGAGCGCCCGCAGCAGCTCGGCGGCGCCGGGCAGCAGCGCGCAGGTGTCGGCCATCGCCGCGAGGAAGGCGTCGTTGAGCTCGCCCGGCGGCACGCCGAGCCGCTCGGCCCAGGGGCGGAAGCGCGCGGCCTGCAGCTCGGCCGCGCCGATCCGGCCGTCCTGGTAGTCCACCCACAGCGGCCGGTTGAGCTCCTGGTAGCGCGCGTAGTCGTCCTCGCCGAAGTCGACGCCGTAGTGCGCGAACGCCAGCCGCAGCCCCTGGCGGGCGTCGAAGTGGAACAGGGTGTCGTCGGCGTCGAACAGGATCCAGACGTAGTCCACGGCGTCTCCGGAGCGGGCGGGGCGGACGCGATGGTCGCACATGGATGCCCGGCCTTCCGCGCCGCGCCGGGCTCCGGCGTCGCCGGCCGGGGACGCCGGCCCGCTATCGCCGGCCCCGCCGGGTGATCACTATGGACGTCCCGGTGCCGTCCGGCACCGGGCGCCGCCGTCCGGCGGCGATACATCCCTTGCCACGGAGTGATTTCCCATGAACACCAGTTTCGAGCGTACGGGCCCGCTGACCGAACTCGCCAGCTATCCGCAGTGGGCGCAGGACATGGTGGCCGACTGCGCAAGCACCAGGCAGCGCGTGCTCGACCACGAGATCTGGCGGCTGATGATGGCGCTGGAGCTCGACGAGGAGTCCACCTACAACTTCATGGCCGGGCTGTGGCCGTTCATCGAGCGCTTCCCCGGCTTCATGGCGCTGAACCTGCTCAAGACCCGCTACGGGCGCAGCCCCGGCGACAACCTGGCGCGGCGCTGGCTGGTGCGCAACATCCGCGTCGAGCAGAATCACGCCGAGTACTGGCTGAACTGGGCCGAGGGCGCCGGGGTGCCGCGCGCCCGGCTGCTGCACGAGAACCCGCCGCACGGCACCGACGGGCTGACGCGCTGGTGCGAGGAGGTCAGCGCGCACGACAGCCTGGCTGCGGGAATGGTCGCGACCAACTACGCTATCGAAGGCGTGACGGGGGAGTGGGCCCAGATGATCTACCAGAGCACCCGGTACACCGAGAGCTTCGACCCGGCGATCCGCGCGTCGAGCCTGCGCTGGCTGCAGCTGCACGCCGCCTACGACGACACCCACCCGTGGGAGGCGCTGGAGATCGTCTGCACGCTGCTGGGCCACCGGCCCTCGGCCGAGGAGGTGGCCCACCTCGCCGAATGCGTCAAGCGCAGCTACACGAGCATGATCATGCTGGGCGACCGCTGCATCAGGACGTGCCGCGGCCGGCGGGCAATGGGCGGGGTGGCGGCTTAAACTGCGCGCCCCCACGGAATCCCGAGCGAATGACCGCGTCAGCCGTCCCAACCTGGAGCACCGATGCGCGGCGCGGCTGACGTCCCGAAGCCGCCGCGCCATCCCGCGCGGCGCCTGCTGCCGCTGGCCTACGCGCTGGCGGTGGCGGTCGCGCTGGTGATGGCGCTGACCTGGGGCGTGCTGCAGGTGCAGGTCACGCTCGCCGGCTTCCTCAACAGCGAGAGCGTCTGGTCCAAGGCGCAGAAGCAGGCGGTGATCGACCTGGACGGCTACGCCCTGGACGGCGACGCGCGCGACCTGGACGGCTTCCGCCGCAACGCCGGCCTGCTCGCCGCGGACCGCTGGGGGCGCGACGCCATCGTCTCCGGCCGTTTCCGCCAGGAGGAGCTCGACCGGGTGTTCGTGCAGGGCAACGTCATGCCGGCGGCCAAGCCCGGCATGACCTTCATCATGCGGCACTTCCCGGATGCGCCGCACATCCGCCAGGCGCTGGACGCCTGGCGCTCCACCGACGCGCCGCTGGCCGAGCTGGACGGCATCGCCGGCGAGCTGCAGCGCGCCTGGGCCGCCGGGCGGCCTTCCGCCGGCGAGATCGCGCGCCAGCGCGGCCGCATCCGCGCGATCAACGATTTCGTCGAGCCGCGCACCAAGCTGTTCTCGGTCGAGGTGGTCCGCGGCGCGGTGTGGCTGGGCGAGCTGCTGTTCTGGGCCGTGCTCGGCGCGTTCGGCCTGGCGGCGCTGCTGTGGCTGTGGATGGCGCGCCGCACGCTGCAGGACATCCACGGCGGCGAGGAGCGCTACCGCCTGCTGTTCGACAGCGCCCCCGCGGCCATCCTGATGGTGGACGACGCCGACGGCGTGGTCATCGACGCCAACCGCATGGCCACGCAGTGGACCGGCCGCGCGCGCGAGGCGCTGCTCGGCCGGCCGTTCGACCGGCTGTTCGAGATGCCGCCGGACGCGCGCGGCATCGGCATGCTGCGCGGCGCGGACGGGGCGGCGCGCCCGGTCGAGGCGGTCAGCAGCATGGTCGCCTGGGGCGCGCGGATGGTGCGCCAGGTGATCGTGCGCGACCTCAGCGAGCGCTTCAGCATGGAGCAGGAGCGGCGCATCGCCGCCGAGGCGCTGGCCAGCATCGCCGAGGGCGTGATCATCGCCGACGCCGGGCGCCGCATCGTGGCGACCAACGCCGCGCACGACCGCATCACCGGCTTCCCGCCGCAGAGCCGGCTGGGCCGCCCGCTGGACGAGACGCGCAGCCTGCCGGACGGCTCGCCGCTGCCCGCCGGGGTGTGGGAGACGGTGGACCGCCAGGGCCACTGGCAGGGCGAGGTGCTGAGCCGGCGCATCGACGGCGGCAGCTATCCCGAGCTGCTCGGCATCAGCGCGATCCGCGACGGCCTGCAGCGCATCCAGCACTACGTGGCGGTGTTCAGCAACATCAGCGTGGCGAAGGCCAACCAGCAGCGGCTGGAGCACCTGGCCACGCACGACCCGCTGACCGGCCTGGTCAACCGCGCCGAGTTCGAGCGGCGCTGCGCCCGCGCGATCGCCGCGGCCGACGCCGAGCGGCGCGCGGTGGCGGTGCTGTTCGTCGACCTGGATGCGTTCAAGGTGGTCAACGACAGCTACAGCCACGCGGTGGGCGACCGCCTGCTGGCGCAGGTGGCCGAGCGCATGGTGCGCGAGCTGCCGCCCGGCAGCGTGGCCGGGCGCATCGGCGGCGACGAGTTCACCGTGCTGGTCGCCGGGCTGGAGGCGCGCGAGCAGGCCATGCCGCTGGCGCAGCGCCTGCTCGCCGTGCTCAGCGAGCCGCTGTGGGTGGACGACTACGAGATCGTGCTGAGCGCCAGCATCGGCATCGCCGGCTACCCGCTGGACGGCGAGGACGCCACCATGCTGATCGCCAACGCCGACGCGGCGATGTACGTGGCCAAGAGCGAGGAGCGCAACGCCGCGCGGCTGTACTCGCCGATGATGCAGGCCGCCGCGCGGCGCCGGCTGGCGCTGGCGACGGAGCTGCGCCGCGCGCTGGCGAAGGACGAGTTCCGGCTGGTCTACCAGCCGAGCGTGGAGCTGCGCAGCGGGCGCATCGTGGCGGTGGAGGCGCTGCTGCGCTGGCATCACCCGGAGCGCGGCGAGATCCTGCCCGGCGAGTTCATCCCGCTGGCCGAGCGGCTGGGCCTGATCCGGCACATCGACGAGTGGGTGCTGGACGCGGCCTGCGCGCAGATGCGCCGCTGGATCGACGCCGGGCTGCCGCCGCTGCGCGTGGCGGTGAACGTCTCGGCCAGCTGGTTCGGCCATCCCGGCTTCATCGCCGGCGTGCGCGAGCGCATCGCCACCTGGCGCATGCCGTCCGACCGCCTGCTGCTGGAGATCACCGAGGGCGCGATCCTGCAGCTGGGCGACGACCTGCAGCGCACCATGCGCGCGCTGCACGAGATGGGCGTGGGCGTGGCGATCGACGACTTCGGCACCGGCTATTCCTCGCTGAGCTACCTCAAGCTGCCGGCGATCGCCTGCCTGAAGATCGACCAGAGCTTCGTCGCCGGCCTGCCGGACAGCGCCAACGACGCGGCCATCGTGGAGGCCATGCTGGCGCTGTCGGGCAACCTCGGCCTCTACGCCATCGCCGAGGGCATCGAGAACGAGGCGCAGCACGCCTTCCTGCTGCGCGCCGGTTGTGCGGAGGGGCAGGGCTACCTGTACTCGCGCCCGGTGAGCGTGGCGGAGGTGGAGCGCATGCTGCGCCGCCGGCCCGATCCCAACCCGTTCCGCCTGCACCTGGTGCCGCCGGCCGGCTGAGTTCCCGCGGCGCGGGGCAACGGTTTGCCGCCATCCCTGCTGCGGGACTCCCGCTCATTGCGGAAAACCTCACGGTCGTCATTCCGGCGCGGGGCGGAATCCAGCGGCGATCACGCCGGCTCTGGTCGCAAGTCACCGGATTCCGGCTTCTTGCGCCGGAATGACGAGCAAAAAAACCATGGCGGCACGAGGCGGCGGTCCGACGTGCCGGTGGCGACGAGCCTGTTCAAGCCACGCGGTTTGCGCTTGTCCGGTCGCTCCGCCAGGCGACGTTCAGTGCAGCTCGACCCGCACCACCTCCCGCTCCGGCCGGTACAGCGCGGGCAGCAGCCGCTGCAGGCGCGCCACCTTGGGCGCGTCGTTGTAGACGATGTAGCTGTCGTCCGGGTGCCGCCGCGCGTAGTCCTGGTGGTAGGCCTCGGCCACGTAGAACGCCTTCAGCGGCGCCAGCTGCGTCACGACCGGCGCGTCGAACGCATGCGCCGCGCCGAGCTGCGCGATGTAGGCGGCGGCCACCCGGCGCTGGGCCCCGTCGGCGTAGAAGATCGCCGAGCGGTACTGCGTGCCCGCGTCCGGGCCCTGCCGGTTGAGCTGGGTGGGATCGTGCGCCACCGCGAAGAACACCTTGAGCAGCTGGCCGTAGCTGACCTGGCGCGGGTCGTAGAGGATCTTCACCGACTCGGCATGGCCGGTGTCGCCGTCGCTGACCCGCTCGTAGCTCGCGGTGGCCGCGTCGCCGCCGCTGTAGCCGGCCCACACCCGCCGCACCCCCTTCACGTGCTCGAACACCGCCTGCATGCCCCAGAAGCAGCCGCCGGCCAGCACGGCGACCTGCTCGCCGGGGTTCGCGGGCGGCGGGTCCAGCGCCGGGTCGGGCAAGGATGCGCTGCGGCCGGCGGAGGCGGCGCTGCACGCGCCGACCAGGGCCGCGAGCAGCGCGGCGCACAGGCGGGAGGCGGGGCGGTGGCGGATCGGCATGGCGTTCTCCTTCGGCGGTGCGGGGCCGATGACTCTCGCCGGGTGGTTCGCCGCGGGGCGCGCCGCGGTTACCTCGCCGCCGATGGTAGATTGCCGGAGCCTTCCCCGCCGGACCGCCGATGCGCTTCGCCCTCGACCTCGACGCCTACCTGCACCGCATCGGCCATGCCGGGCCGGCGGCGCCGGACCTGGCGACGCTGCGCGCGCTGGCGCTGGCGCACGCCATGGCGATCCCCTACGAGAACCTCGACCCGCTGCTCGGCCTGCCGGTGGACCTGGACCCGGCGGCGCTGGAGGACAAGCTGGTGCACGGCGGCCGTGGCGGCTACTGCTTCGAGCACAACCTGCTGTTCGCCGAGGCGCTGCGCGCGGTCGGCTTCGCGCCGGTCGGGCTGATCGCGCGCGTGCTGTGGAACCGGCCGGAGGACGCGGTCACCGCGCAGACCCACATGCTGCTCCGGGTGCCGCTGGACGGCGCGGACTGGCTGGTCGACGTCGGCTTCGGCAGCATGACCCTCACCGGCGCGCTGCGCCTGGCGCCGGACGCGGCGCAGGCCACGCCGCACGGGCCGTTCCGCCTGCTGCGACAGGGCGACGGGTGGCGCATGCAGGCGCAGGTGCTCGGCGAGTGGCGCTCGCTGTACCGCTTCGATCTGCACCCGTGCGAGCGGATCGACTACGAGGTGAGCAACCACTACGTCTCCACGCACCCGCAGTCGCAGTTCGTCCAGACCCTGGCGGCGGCGCGCTGCACGCCGGACGCGCGGCTGGCGCTGCGCAACCGCGAGTTCGCGGTGCACCCGCTCGGCGGCGCCACCGAGCGCTGCACGCTGGCGCGCCCGGAGCAGATCCGGCACGTGCTGGAGAGCGAGTTCCGCATCCGCCTGCCGCGGCATCCGGGGCTGGAGCGGCGGCTGGCCGCGCTGCCCTGAGCGTCAGCGCGGCGCGCGCACGCGGATCAGCACGCCGTCCAGCTCGACCCGCTGGCCCGCGTGGATCTTGCAGGTCTTGCGCAGCTCCACCCGGCCGTCCACCCGCACCGCGCCGCCGGCGACGAGCGCCTTGCCGGCGCCGCCGCTGTCGCACAGGCCCACCAGCTTGAGCAGCTGGTTGAGTTCGACGTGGTCGCGGCCGGGGGCGAGTTCGAAGTCGAGCGGCTGCATGGGAGGGTTCCGCGGGTCGGGGCGGCGAGTATGGCGGTTTTCGTTCGGGATGGAGCCATCGCGGCCGGCGGCCGCTCCCACAGGGCTGCGGCAAGCCGGCGGCCGCCGGCCGCGATGCCCGCTACGGCTCGAAGCGCCGGAAGCTGCGGTAGTGGTCGCCGGTGTAGTAGTACTCGCGCGGCGGCGTGCCGCCGGTGATGATGCGCCGCGCGCCGCGGTCGCGCGCGCCCGGCGTCTCCACCGTGTACTCGTGGTAGTAGCCGCGCGGCCGTGCCGGCAGCAGCCCCTCGTAGTTGCCGAACACCGCACCGTCCTGGCGGTGCGGGAACGGGCCGCCCCGCGCGATCAGCCGCAGCGTGTCGGCGGCCTCGGGCGGCAGGAAGTCCGGCCGCGTGCCCGTGCGTGCGGGCGCGGCCGCGCCGGCTCCGGCGGCAGCCGTCGCGGCGCCGCCCATCGTGGTCGGCGCGACGTGCGGCTGGCGCTGCCAGAACCAGGCGGCGCCGAGCAGCAGCACCAGCAGGAGGACGGAGGTCAGGCGCTTGGAGGACATGGCGGGCGCTCGTCGACGGCAGGCCGGCAGTGTAGGGCAGGCGCGGCGCTCAGGCTCTCGGAGCCTGTTCACGATCTACCGTCGGTCCGGCTATTCCCTCTCCGTCGTTCCTGCTTTCGCTGGGATGACGTTCCATGGGGGGATACTTGGAGATCGTGAACAGGCGCTCAGGCGTCCACCCGCGCCTGCAATGCCATTGCAGCGGCCGGGTTGCGCTCCTTCGCGGCGCTGATGAAGAACACGAACACCTCGCGCGGCGCGCCGTCCGGCCGCGCGGGCGCGACGTGCGGGAGTGCGTCGCAGTCGCCGCCGTCCGCCCAGCGGCGCGCGCGCCGCGCCCAGGCGTCCAGCTCGGCGGCGGGATAGCCGGTGGCGACGTCGGCGCGGCTGCGCATCAGCCGCGCGTAGACGAAACCGCCGGTGAGGTCGGCCAGCGACGGGTAGTCGGGCGAGTCGGTGAACACCGTGGGCACGCCGTGCGCGCGGGCCAGCTCCACGTAGCTTTCGCACAGGAAGCTCGGGTGGCGCACCTCCAGCACGTGGCGCAGCGGCCGTCCGTCCAGCTCGCGCGGCAGCGCGTCGAGGAAGGCGGCCAGGTCGTCGCGCTCGAACGGGCGCACGGGCGGCAGCTGCCAGTTGACCGGACCCAGCCGCGCGCCGAACTCGGCCAGCCCGCCGAACAGGAAGCCGCGCACGCCGCGCGCGGCCTCGGCCAGCCTGCGGCCCTCGGTGACCGCGCGCGGCGCCTTCAGCGCGAACACGAAGTCCTCCGGCGTCTGCGCCGCCCACCTGGCGTACACGGCCGGCGTCTGCGCGCGGTAGTAGGTGCTGTTGATCTCCAGCGCGCGCAGCCGGCGGCTGGCGTATTCCAGCTCGCGCCGCTGCACCAGCCCGGCCGGGTAGAAGTTGTCGCGCCAGGGCGCGTAGTTCCAGCCGCCGATGCCGGCGCGGATGCGCGGGTGCGGCGCGGCGGGGGCGGCGAAGAGGTCGTCGGTGGCGTGGGGCATGGCCTGGGAGCGTGTGCGGGGCGGGGCGATCTTGCCACGCGGGGATGACCTCCGGGACTGGCCTCTCCCGCGGTTTGCCGCGATAGTGGCGCATTTTCCGACACGGGGAGCCTATCGATGACCCAGCGATTCCCGCTCCGGCGGCTGGCCGGCGGCGTCCTGCTCGCGTTCGCCGCCGGCGCCTTCGCGCAGTCCGCGCCCACCGCCGCGCCCGCGCCCGATACCGGCGCGCAGGCGCAGCCCGCGCGCCCGGCCGGGCTGGCCGACTTCGACGCCTACGTGGAGAAGGTGCGCCGGACTTTCGACGTGCCCGGCATCGCCGTGGCCGTGGTCAAGGACGGCAAGGTGGTGCTGGAGCAGGGCTTCGGCCTGCGCGAGCTGGGCAAGCCGGAGAAGGTGGACGCGCGCACGCTGTTCGCCATCGCCTCCAACACCAAGGCGTTCACCGCCGCGGCGCTGCAGATGCTGGCCGAGGACGGCAAGCTGAAGATGGACGACCGCGTGATCGACCACCTGCCGTGGTTCCAGATGGCCGATCCCTACGTCACCCGCGAGATGCGCATCCGCGACCTGCTGGCGCACCGCAGCGGCCTCAGCCTCGGCGCGGGCGACCTCCTGTACTGGCCGCCGACCAGCTACAGCACCAGGGAAGTGGTCGAGCGGCTGCGCCACGTGCCGATCAGGAACGGCTTCCGCAGCGGCTACGCCTACGACAACATCCTGTTCGCGGTGGCCACGCTGGTGATCGAGCAGGCCTCCGGCCAGAGCTACGCCGACTTCGTCCGCGAGCGCATCTTCAAGCCGGTGGGCATGGACGAGTCGCTGGTGGACATGACCTACTTGAAGCCCGGCATGGACTACGCCATGGGCCACGCCAAGGCCGACTTCAAGGACCTGAAGCCGGTGCCGCCGATGGCCTGGACCAACGACCCCGGCGCCGGCGGCATCTACGCCAGCGCGCACGACCTGGCCAAGTGGATGAACGTGCAGCTCGCCGGCGGCGCGCTACCCGGCGCCGATGCGGACGGCAAGCCGCGCCGGCTGTTCTCCGAGGACAGCCAGCGGCAGATGTGGTCGATGCTCACCCCGATCGCCGTCGGCAAGCCGCCGATCCCGGAGCTGGCGCCGGTGATGCCGCACTTCTACGGCTACGGCGAGAGCTGGTTCCTGTCCGACTACCGCGGCCAGCGGCTGGTCTGGCACACCGGCGGCTGGCCGGGCATGGTCTCGCGGCTCACCCTGGTGCCGGAGCAGCACCTGGGCGTGGTGGTGCTGACCAATGCCGAGTCCGGCGCCGCCTTCAACGCGGTGACCTACCGCGTGCTCGACGCCTACCTCGATCCGGGCAGCCGGACCGACTGGGCCGCGGTGTACGACAAGGCGGTGAAGAAGGCCGAGGCCAACGCCGACGACAGCTGGCGCAAGCACCTGGCCGCGCGCGACGCCAGGTCGAAGCCCTCGCTGCCGCTGGCCAGGTACGTAGGCACCTACCGCGACCCGTGGTACGGCGACGTGGTCGTGAGCCAGGAGGGCGGCCGGCTGCGCCTGCGCTTCGGCAAGACCGCGCAGCTGGTCGGCACGATGGAGCCGTGGCAGCACGACACCTTCACCGTGCGCTGGGACGATCGCACGCTCAACGCGGACGCCTTCTTCAGCTTCGCGCTGGACGCGGACGGCCATATCCGCGAGGCGCGCATGGAGCCGATCTCGCCGCTCACCGACTTCAGCTTCGACTTCCAGGACCTGCGCCTGGCGCCGGTGGAGGCGAAGGGCGAGGGGCATTGAGCAGCGGGCGCGCCTCGGCGCGTGGCCTCGCGGAAGCAGGAACCGGCCGCCTGCAAAAGCAGGCGCCGGCAAAAGCCGTGCGTCATTCCCGCGCAAGCGGGAATCCATCGGCTCTTGCCGGTCCGGAGTCACTGGATTCCCGCCTGCGCGGGAATGACGCACGACAAGGGAACGACGGCCGGAAAGACGACGGACGAGCAGAAACGGTGACGGCGGCGGGCCGCCGTCGCCCACGCCTCCCGACAGGAGCCATGCCATGTTGAAGCACATCCTCCGCGGCGCGCCGGCGCTGCTCTGCGCCACCCTGCTGGCCACGGCGGCCTGGGCGCGCGAGGCGCCGTCGTCGGCGCACCAGCTGTTCCGCGTCACGCTGGACAAGGCGACCGCGCAGCGGCCCGCCGCCGGCCGCCTGCTGCTGTTCGCCACCGAGGCCAAGGCCGCGCGCGCGGCGGCGAAGGACGGCAAGGTCGAGGCGGTCGACGTCAATCCGTTCGCGCCGACCAGCACGGCGATCGCCGCGCGCGACGTGGCGCGCCTCGCGCCCGGCGGCGAGGTGCTGCTGGACGCCGACGACACGGCCTTTCCCGCGGCCTTCTCCAAGCTGCCGCCCGGCGACTACCTGGTGCAGGCGGTGCTCGACGTCAACCACGACTACAACTACCGCGGCCGTTCCGGCGGCGACCTGCTGAGCAAGGTGG